>Ga0194128_10001669_pt1 | contig 38172 bp, 34 predicted proteins | sample TA2KigCa65mmetaG_FD_148650 | JGI IMG/M metagenome (GOLD analysis project Ga0194128, IMG submission 148650) | Freshwater microbial communities from Lake Tanganyika, Tanzania - TA2015037 Kigoma Deep Cast 65m | ecosystem: Environmental > Aquatic > Freshwater > Lake | place: Tanzania: Lake...
CTGTTCGCGATCACCGCGTTCATCGGCCCGAAACTGCCCGCACGCGCGCTGTAGCCTTTGCCGAGGTAGCCTGCGATCTGCTCCGTCGTCCAGGCGCCGAGCCCCTGCTTCGTCGCGGCGAGATCGACCGCGAACCAGTCGCGCACGCCGCCACCCTTCACGTCGTCCTGCATCACCGCGCCGCGCAGCGGCGCCGAGGACTGCTCGGCCAGCGTCCAGCTGCGCGGCGTGTGGCAGGCGCCGCAATGGCCCGGGCCCTGCACGAGGTAGGCGCCGCGGTTCCACTCGGCTGATTGCGCGGGATCCGGGCGGTAGGCACCGGCGTCGAGGTTCAGCGCCTTCCACGGCGCCATCGTCCAGCGCATCCGGAACGCGGCGTCGTTGTCGGGCGGCACGTAGCGCACGGACTTGAGCGTACGCAGGTAGGCGTACAGGTCGGCGATGTCGGCATCAGTCATGCGCGTGTAGAAGGTATACGGGAAGGCCGGGAACAGGTGCCGCCCGTCCGCGGCGACACCTTCGCGCAGCGCGCGCTTCAGGTCCTTCGCGCTCCAGCCGCCGATGCCGGTCTCGCGGTCGGGCGTGATGTTGGTCGAGTGGATCCTGCCGAGCGGCGTGGCGAGCGGGCGGCCGCCCGCGTACGCGGCACCGCCCTCGCGCGTATGGCAGCTGACGCAGTGCGCGGCAGTCGCAACGTATCGGCCGCGCTCCGCGGCCGGGGAGGTCGCGGCCGACGCGCCGCAGGCGAACGCCGCCAGGGCGACGCACAGGAATCGCATGCGGCGTCTACGGGGCCTGGGGCTTGCGGACCCGGTAGTCATCGTGGCACTGCTTGCAGGTCAGCGCATCCATCACCTGCAGCAGTGCCTCGTCCTTGCCCTGTTCGTGCGCGGTCTTCGCCATCGCCGCCGTCTTCGCGGCGAACTCGTTCATGCGTCGCGAGAATTCCTCCCACTGCGCCCACACCTCGGGCTTCGCTTCCCCGCCTTCGACCCTCGGTTCGAAGGCCTTGAGCGCCGTCGCCGCGGTCGCCGCGATGATGTCCATGTGGGCGACCAGGGAGTCGTCCGGGATCGCACCGGACATGATCATGCCGAGCGCGGCAGTCTGGGCCTGGAGCGTCGCCATGATGTGTTTGCGGTAATCGATCACGTCCTGGTCGTCGGCGTGCGCGGCGGCCGGCAGGAGCGACAGGGCGAGCAAGGGCGCGGCGAAAATTCGCTTCATCGGGCGGTAGTCCTTTGTCTCAGGGATGAATCAGGGGACGTACATCAGGCGCGCGCTGCCGATCTGCAGCCGGTAGCCGTCAGGATCGCGGACGTGGAAACTCTCGTCCGTGTCGGGCTCGGGTGTCAGCCCGCGGCGGCGCAGCTCCGCCTCGACCGCGTCCTTGTCCCAGTCCTCGATCGTGTAACAGAGATGATCGACAAGCGGCCCGCCCGCCGGATCCTCGGACTTGCGCGCGATCAGGAAGCTGTCCTTGCCGAATTTCAGGTAGCACTGCGTGCCGTCGTCGCCGCTGATCTCCATGCCGAGCAGGTCCGCATAGAAATCGCGCGTGCGGGCGTAATCCGCGACGCCGAAGGAAATGTGATTGACAGCGACCGCCTTGAAGCCGCGCCGCGATTCGGGTGCGGCGATGGCGAGCGGCGCCGCGGACGCCGCCGTCATGCCGAGCGCCAGCATGCGTACCAGTTGGCGGCGCGAGATGCGCCCGCGCTCGAACTGGCCCAGCAGGTCGTCGACCACTCTTTCCATAGGTGCCTCGTCTGCGTCAGGGATTTCCGGATGAAGCGACGGCCGCCGGGCGCCGCACCGGCATGCCGCGGTAAGGGCCACCGGGCGTCGCAGCGGCGATCGCCGCCTGTTCCGTCGCGGTGAATGGCAGCACCCGCACCTGCGTGAACTTCGCCGCGAGCGCCGAGGAGATCGCGCGATTCGCTCCGGTCCCGGGATCCGGCTGGGCGTCGGCCAGCCGGCGCATCGCCTTGTAGATCGAGGAGCCGGAGGACTTGCCGTAGCTCTGGTAGTGCGCCGACCAGTTGCGAAGCATGTGCAGGTACCAGGTCTCGATGTCGGTGTAACCGGCGATCAGGCCTTCGGCGCCCTCGGGTGTCAGGGCGAGGTGGAGCCGCGCGCCCCACATGAACTGATCGGTGGGCATGTAGAACGCGTCCCAGGGGTACAGCAGGTCGACCGGCCCGGTCGTGAGCACGCCCCGCTCGATGCGTCCGCGCGTGTGCCGTATGTACCGGGTTCCCCAGCGCGTGTCGATGCGCTGCGTCCCGCCCGGCAACGCCTTCAGGCCGCCGGCGTCGACCAGGACCTTGTCGCGCCCGCGGAAGATCATCACCTCGACGTCGGCATCGTCGCTCAGGCTGTCGACGCCCTCGAGCTGCACGATGATCCGGTTGTAGTCCTCGCGCAGTATCATCTCGTCCTCGAAGAACCGGATCGGGCCGTCCGGGGCGCGGTAGTTGGCGATGCAGCCGAGCACGCGGTGCATCTGGTTGTCGATGCCGCGCGCGCCGTCCGGGCCGGTGAAATCCTCGGGCTCCGCCACGCCGTCGAGGTCGAGGCCCGGCGCGACGGGGCCCTCGCCCTCGAGGAAGGGCAGCTCGTCCGGCGCCGTGCTCGGGTGATAGCTCTCGATCTGGCGGCGCAGCTGGGTGTCGGCGAACTCGCGCGGCTGACCGGGTACTTCGGGGTACAGCCGCTTGAACTGCTCGCGCACGCCGTCGTTGAGGCCCTGCGGGCACTCGGTCATCTCGGGAGTCGAGTGCAGCGCCCAGGAAAGGTTGGTGATCACGTAGGCGATGGCCCGCCCTTCCGGCGCCGCGCCGTCGGCGGCACAGGCACCCGCGGCGAGCAGCGCCGCCGCCGTCAGCAGGAACTGCCGCCCTGTCGTCCGGTCACTCACGGAAGTACGCATCGCGCAACCAGAAAGCCTTGAATCCCTCGCGGTCCGCCAGGAATTCGCCCAGCCCGTCGGCGTTGACTTCGCCCGGCTGCCGGTCGCCGGCGAACGTGTACACCGGGCGATCGCGATAGGCCCAGACGCGCAGCGCACGCGAATTGCGGTCGGCGAAATGGCCGGTTGCGGGATCGATCTCGACCACGCTCCACAGGCGGCCACGGCCGCGTGCGCCGGCCCGGGCCTCGACGTAGGGGAAGTTCCGCGCGCAGCGCTCGGCGCTGCCGCCACCGCACATCGCGAGTCGGTAGACCTGGGTGTCGGCCGGATGCTCGCAACTCAACTGGTCCGGCGCGTCGTCGCCGCAGGTGTAGCTGTAGATCGTGCGCCCGCTCGCATCCGCCAGCACCTGCCCCGCGGGCGTGTCCTGCACGGTGAATTCCGCGGGGGGCGGCGCGGTTTGCTGCGTGTAGACGTTGCGCCAGCCCGGCACGTCGCTGCCGGCAAGGCTGCGCACGCGGGTCTCCTCCGCATGCAGGTACAGCGGCCGGCCGCGCAACGTCCACTGCCGCAGGCCGCTCGCACGCGTGTAGATCGACCACTCGCCGTGCGGGCGCGCCGCCGCCGGTGCCTGGATCGGCGCGAAAACCTGCTCGCAGGCGGCGTCGCAGGCCGAGCGCTTCGGCGTGTCCCGGTCGAATGCATACACCGAGAAGCCGCGCGTCGTGTGCAGCAGGCGACCGTGCAGCGTGGTGCTGACTGCGAAGCCCGGCGGGATATCGGGCCGCGGCTGGATCGGCTCACGCGGGGCCGGCGCGTCGCCGTCCTGGCGGTAACTGTCCCCGCCCAGCACGTCACCCGGGCGTCGGTCGCGGACCGAGGTGTAGAGCGCCGCACCCTCGTAGGCCCATTGCCTGCGGCCGTCGCGCCGTTCGATCACGCTCCAGTTGCCGACCGGCTCGTCGCCCTCCGTCGCATGCGCAGGCGGCCACAACTGCTGGCAGCTCGGTCGCCGGTCGCGATCCGGCAGGAGCAGGCCGCCGGGATAGGGACTCATGAGTCCCGCGCTCTCGGTGCTCGGGGTGTCGCCGCAATTGGATTCGCCCTTGCCGTCGCCGGTCACGCCGTTGCGCATGATACGATAGGGCCAGCGATAGAGCGTGCGGCCCTGCCGGTCGGCGAACACGGGGCCGTCGAGCTCGCTCATCTCGACGCGAAATCCGCGCGGCATCGGCTCGGGGACATACGGTTCCGCGGGGGCCGCGATGGCGGTGCCGACGCACAGCAGCGCCGCCGCGAGCGGACCCCTCACGCGAGGACCTCCGAAACCTCGCTCGAGGTGCTGTTGCTCTTCGTGCCCCAAGACGCGGCATCGACGCCCAGCACCTTCAGCGCCGTGTAGCCAACCCGCGTCGCGGCCGTGCCGCCGCCGTCGACGTGCAGGCCGGTGCGCACGCGCCCTCCGGCCCGTCCCGCGGTGAACATCGGGATGCCGTCGATCGAGTGGATGCGCGCCCAGTTGGTATCGGTCGAGGCGTAGATCAGCGTGTTGTCGAGCAGCGTGCCGTCGCCTTCGCGCACCCTGGCGAAAGCCTCGACGAAATAGGCCCACTCCTCCATCGCCCGGCGCGCGAACCACGAGGCAATGGGCTGGTAACCCGTCTCCTTGTCGATCGGCTCCTCGTGCGTGGTCGTGTGGTGCGGCTTCTCGTAGCCCGGCTTGATGGTCGAGGCGAAGGCCGCCGAATAGGCCATGTTGAACACGCGCGTCTGGTCGCAAACCAACGCCATCACCATCAGGTCGGTGAGCTGGCGGTGACGCAGCGCGACGACGTCGGCATCGATGCCGGAGCGCGGGTCCGGCCCCGGCGGATCCACCTTGTGACAGGCGGCGATCGGCTCGGGCTTGGTGAGCTGCTGGTCGAACTGCCGCTCGAGGTCGCGCAGCCCGGTAAAATACTGGTCGAGCCGGGCGCGGTCCGCGGCGCCCACGACGCTGGCGAGCTCGCGCGTCTGATCCAGCACCCCGGAGAGCACGCTGCGGCGCGCCATCACGATCGGACTCGGCGTGAAGCCGTCGGCGTTCGGATCCTGGTAATCGGGGCCGAAGATGCGCGTGTAGAGATTGAGCGGCGACGGCTCGGCGGCATTGACCGAGTTGGCGTTCTCGTAGCTGAAGCTGGTGCGCATGTCGCCGTTGGCGGTCACCATGACGGTCGGGAAGCGCAACGCGCGGCCGATGGTGCGCGCGATTATGACGTCGATGGTCTCGCCGGGTTTGTCTTCGCTCGCGATCGGCGCCGCGCCGCTGCGGCAGACGATCCAGCCCGTGTAATGGCAGAGATTCGGCGCCGAGTCGCGGAAGGCGTTGAAGTTGGTGTAGACGTTGACGTGCTGCCTGACGCGCTCGAGCGCCTGCAACTCCTCCGGCAGGTCGTAGTCGGCGCCGGTCTTCTTCGGCACGAACACGCTCGCGTTGCCGCCGAGACCCCAGAACCAGGTGACGAAGCGGATCGGCAACGGCGCGCCCGAAGCCAGCGCCCGGCCGCTGTCGCTCAGCATGCAGTCGAGCAAGGGCAGACCGACCGTGACGGCGGCGCCGTTCAGCATCCCTTTGAGCACGCGCCGGCGGCTGAGCCGCGCAAGTTTCGCCGAGCGGATCATGGCGCACCTCCTCCTGCCGCAGCTGCGGGCGCGGCCTCCCGGACCGTCGCGAAGGCGCTGCTCAGCGCGATCGTGCGCAGCAGATCCGGCAGCCGGTAGCCGTCCGCCGCGAATTCCGCGCCCAGCCACTCCAGCACCGGCTTGTCGGCCGGCTGCGTGGGCCCGCCGGTCGCCCAGCCGTAGACGCGCCTGACGAGGCAGGCACTGAGCTGCGGATGCTCGCGCATCGTCGCCGACAGTCCCGCGAGGTCGTCGAACTTCCTGCCGTCGAGCACGCCGCTCGCGTCGATGGCGGCGCCGCGCTCGGTCGCGCGGTACTGGCCCGCGCCGTCGAATTGCTCGAAGGCGAGGCCGATCGGGTCGGTGATCTTGTGGCAGCCGGCGCATACCGGGTTCGACTGGTGCAGGTCGAGCCGTTCGCGCGCGGTCCGGAGGCGCGAGTTCGCGTCCTCGAGCAACGAGAAGTCCACGTTGGGCGGTGGTCGCGGCACGGTCTGGCACAGCAGCAGCTCGCGCAGCGCCTTGCCGCGCAGCGTCGGCGAGCTGCGCCCCGGGTGGGCGTGCCCGGCGAGGAAGCTCACCTGGGTCAGGAGCCCCGCGCGCGGGCTGTCGGCGGGGCTCGCGTAGGCGTTCCAGCCGGGCGCGGCCGCGACGCCATAGATCACGGCGAGCGCGGGCGTGATGAAAGTTTCGCGGGTCGTGAACAGGTCGCGGTAGTCGTGCCGCCTGACGATCAGATGGTCGATCAGCGTGCGCAGCGTCTGCTCGCGCGCATCCGCCAAGGTTTCGGCGCCGAACACCGGGTAGATGCCCGGATCCTTGGCGAGCACCGCCAGATCGTCGAAACGCAGCATGTCGTCGAAGAACGCACGCATGCCGGTCTCGAGACGCGGGCTCGCCAGCATGCGGTCGACCGTCTTCGCGCGGCCCTCCGGCGTCGCGAGTTCGCCCTTCTGCGCCGCGCGCAACAGCTCCTCGTCGGGCGCGGCATTCCAAAGGAAGAAGCTGAGACGGCTCGCGAGCGAGTAGGCATCGAGCCGCCCGTAGCCGGGCCGCGCCGGGTCCGGTTCGGTGCGGTCCACGACGAACAGCGCCTGCGGCGCCATCAAAAGACCCTCGAGCGCCACCGCCAGGCCGCCGTAGAAATCGTGCAGCTGGTCGGCCGCCGCGGCGCTCTTCGCGACCACGGCGTCGGCCGTCGGCTCATCGACCGGGCGGCGGAACAGCAGCCGTCCGACCGGGAGCAGGAACTCGCGGGCGCAGTCGCGATCGGCGCGCACCGCGTCGCGCGGCCTGCAGGGCACGAGGTAGTCGCGATTGGCCGGGCTCACGACCTGCTCGGCGAGCGAGCGCGCCGTGCGCTGGAACTCCTGCATCTGCGCGAGGGTCACGCCGGCGCTTGCGCTGCCGCTGGCGAGCAGCCCGTCGGTGCGCCGGAACGGCGCGAAGTGCGCCGGGACCGAAATATCCGGGCCGAACACATAACCGAGCGAGTTGAAGTACTGCTCCTGGGAGACCAGCCGCATCCGTGCGGGCGTTGCCGCGTCCGCGGGGCCGGTGGGCAATATGGCCGCTGGGGCGCTGGCGGTATCCGCCGCAGAGGTGAGCGGCAGGAGCGCGAGGGCGAGCACGGCGGCGGCGGCGCGTGGCCCCCGGCCCGGCGCGGGCGGGTACCTCCAGCCGATTCCGGGTACAGACAGGTCCATTATCCGCCGACTATACGGCAGGCGCGCGGCACAAACGAGGGCCGGGCCGCCCCGCGCCGCCTGTTCCGGGATGCTCAGCGGAACCTGAGCCAGTAGACCGCCGCGCCCGACAGCGGAACCATGAGGCCGAACAGCCCGCCCGCCGGATCGTCGAGGGCGCTCGCCACACAGATGCCGACGATGCAGGCGCCGAAGACAAAGAGTGGCAGCGGATACAGCGGCATCGAGAATTCGGGTGGCTTGCCCTCGCGCCGGCGCAGGCGCATTGCGGCGAACAACGCCACCACGACCAGCGGAAAATAGCTGAGCACATACAGGCGGATGAGCCGCTCGTAGCCGCCAACCGCGAGCAGGCCGATGGCAATGGCGGCGGTCAGCAGGATGGCGTTGACCGGGGTCAGTGTCCGCGGCGAAATCCGCGCAAACCGGGCCGGAAACAGGCCGTCCTCGGCCGGTCCGACGAAGAAGCGCGGGTTGCCAACCAGTTGCGCCGCCGTCGTGCCGAGTGCGCTCGCCATCACCATCACCGCGATCAGGCTCGCACCGGCCGGGCCGATGACCGCGCCCAGGGCGGCCGATGCGACCGCGTCGGACGCGGCGACGCCGTCGAACCCCAGCACGTGGAAGTAGACGACGTTCGTCAGCACGTACACGAGCGTGACGATGCCGATGGCGGTGATCAGGCTGAGCGGCAAGGTGCGCCGCGGCTCGCGCACCTCGCCGGCGATCGTGGCGATGGACGAAAATCCGTCGAATGCCCAGATGACGGCGACCATCGCGGTGCCAAGCTGGGCCAGGCGCCAGCCACCGGCCGGGGCAGCAACCGCAGAGGCCGCCTCCGGGCCGGTACTCATGGCGATGCCGACGAGGGCGATGCTGAGCAGGGCGAGCAGCTTGGCGACCGCCGCGATGCCGGCCAGGCGCGTGGCGAGGGGCGTCGAACCGATCGAGATCGCGGCGAACAGCGTGATCACCGCGGCAGCGGCGGCGCGGCGCATGGCCTCCTCCATCGGCCAGAGCTGCGCGAGGTAGTCCGCGAACCCGCGCGCCACCGCGGCGACCGAGACCGGCTGGGTGAACAGGCAGGTCCAGGCGAACACGAATGCCAGCGGCGGGCCGTACGCGGCGTACAGGTAGCGATATTCAGCGCCGGATTTCGGGATCCGTACCGCCAGCTCCGCGTAGCACAGCGCGCCGCAGAAGGCCAGCAATCCGCCGACCACCCACAGGGCGAGGCTGGCCTCGACGGAACCGGCATTGCGGGCGACGATGCCGGGCACGAGGAAGATGGCCGTGGCGACGATGTAGCAGACGATGAACAGGGTCGCCCCGAGAGGGCCGAGAAATCTTGGCAGGTTACTGTTCATGGTCCTGGCTCCGCATGGTGCCCGAATCCCGGCTCAGCTGTCTGGCCGCCCCCTGTAGACTGGCGCCATGAAGCGCATCGCCGAATCCGCGCGCGAAGTCGACGTGGTGCACGAGACGGACGTGCTGGTGGTCGGCAGCGGCCCGGGCGGGCTCGCCGCGGCGCTCGGGGCCGCGCGCGCCGGCGCGCGCACCACGCTCCTCGAACGCCACGGCTGCTTCGGCGGAAACATCACGCAGGTCGGCGTCGAGGGCTTCGCCTGGTACCGCCATGAGCAGACGGTCGACTGCGAGGGTATCGGCATCGAGTTCGAGGAGCGCGCCAAGGCCATGGGCGCCGCGATGCCCGAGCCGCAATCCATCAGCCACGCGCTCGACGCCGAGATGTTCAAGTGGGTGGCCGACGCGCTGGTCCAGGAGGCCGGAATCGAGCCGATGCTGCATCGCCTTGTCGTCGCGCCGATCCTCGAGGGCGGCGCCATTCGCGGCGTGATCACCGAGAGCAAGGCGGGCCGTGAGGCGATCCTTGCGCGCCGCGTCGTCGACTGCACGGGTGACGCCGACATCGCGGCACGCGCCGGCGCGCCGGTCGCGAAGACCCCACGCGAGCAGATGATGGCCGCCTCCGTCATGTTCTCCATGTCGGGCGTCAACAAGCGCCGCTTCATCGCGGCCGTGAAGGCCGACCCGCAGACCTACCGCGACTGGGTCGGCAACGGCGAATGGAACATCGAGACGACCGGCAAGGAGGATGCGCTCTTCTCGCCGTTCCTGCGCAAGCCGTTCAAGCAGGCGGCGGCGGCGGGAGTCATCCCGCCCTCGCTCGCGACCATCGCCGGCACCTGGGGTGCGGTCAGCGACCAGGGCGACCTCACCTATCTCAATCTCGTGAGCCTCCCCGGCATCGACGGCACGGATCCCGCGGACCTGACGCGCGGCGAGATCGAGGGGCGGCGGCAGGCGATCCACGCGATCGAGGCGCTGAGGCAGTTCATGCCGGGCTGCGAAACGGCCAAGCTGCGGAACTTCGGCATGACGATCGGCATCCGCGACACGCGCAAGATCGACGCGCTCTACAATCTCACGGCCGCCGACGTGCGCGAACAGGGCCGCTTCGCGGACTCGATCGGCATCTTCCCCGAGTTCATCGACGGCTACGGGCTCCTGATCCTGCCGACCACCGGCCGCTACTTCCACGTGCCGTACCGCGCGCTCGTGCCGCGCGGCGTCGGGAACCTGATCGTCGCGGGCCGCTGCATCGGCGGCGACCGGGTCTCGCACGCGGCGGTGCGCAACATGATGTGCTGCGCGGTGAGCGGCCAGGGCGCGGGCGTCGCCGCCGCGGTTTCGCTGCAGCGGGACCAGGCGTTCGCGGCGGTCGACGTCGCCGCCGTGCAGGCGGAGCTGCGCCGGCAGGGCGCGCGCATCGACTGAGCGGCGCGCGCCCCGATCCCCGGTCAGCCGTCGCCCGGCAGCAGGATCTCCCAGCAGGCGCCGCGCATGCAGTGGTTCGACAACATGGCCGACCCGTAGCCGCCCACGTTCAGCAGGGCGAGGAAGTCACCCTCCGCGAGCGGTGGCAGCTCGACGTCCTCGGCGAGCAGGTCGAGCGCCTCGTTGATATTCCCGGAAATCGTCACGCGCTGACGCGGCGCGCCCGGCTGCAACCGCAGCGGCGCGGCGACCATCGGGATGCGGTAGTAAGCCCAGTGATTCGCGATGCCGAGACCGGCATCGACGCCGACGAAGCGCGTGCCGGCCTTGTCCTCCACCGTGTTCGCCTGCACGAGCAGCAGGCCGGCGTCCTTCACCAGGTAATCGCCCGGCTCGACGGCGATCCTGAGGCCCCGCGGCACGGCGTGGCGCGCGATGACGGCGGCCCAGCGGTCGAGGTCCAGCGGCACGTCCGATTCCGTCATGCGCACGCCGAGCCCGCCGCCGACGTTCAGCCGCCGGATTCCGGGATGCGCATCGAGCAGCCGCATGGTGTTCTGCAGCACCTGCTCCAGCACCGCGAGCGCGTCTCCCTGGTAGCCGCAGCCGACGTGGAAGTGCAGCGTGTCGACCACGAGGCCCAGACCCGCGGCGGCCGCGAGCGCCTCGTCGAAGCGGTCGGGGTACACGCCGAACTTGGTGGGCTTGTCGCCCGCGTACTGCAGCCGCTCGTTGTAGCCGGCGCCGATGCCGGGATTCAGGCGGATGCCGATGCGCCGGCCCGCGCCGCGGCGGCCGAGACGCCGGATCGTGCTGATCGCGTCGCAATTGACGTGCACGCCCGGGTGGGAGGCGAGGATGTCGAGGTCGGCCTCGGAGACGGCGTGGCCGGTGAACGAAACCTGCTCCTCGCGGAAGCCGTGCGCGAGCGCGAGCCGCACCTCCGCGGGCGAGCAGGCGTCGATGCCGCAGCGGCCCGTCGCCTGCAGCGCGTCGAGCAGCGGCCCGTGACGGTTCGCCTTGAGCGCGAAGTACACGTCGTGCGGCACGCCGGCCGCGTCGAGCGCCGCGTGCAGCCGCTCGAGATTGTCGCGCACCCGCCCGGCGCGGTAGACGTAGGCGGGCGTACCCGCGGACGCGAGCGGCGCGAGATCCTGGCCGCCGAACTCGAGGCGCCCGTCCCGATACCGGAGGTCGGGCCGTTCCCACCAGTGCGTGCCGGCCGTCATGCGCGGTCTCAACGGGTCAGGCGGTAGATCAGGACCGCGGACCGCTGCGCCATGGGCGTCAGCGTGTCGAGTCCCGTGAACTCGCCCGGCGCGTGCGAGTTGCCGCCGCCGCCGCTGCCGAGGCCGTCGAGGCCGGGCAGCAGGTGCGAGATGAAGCCGATGTCGCCGGCGCCGCGCTCGCCCGGGTCGAGCGCCGCCACGGGCCCGAGGCCGAGGTCGCGGCTCGCGCCGTCGAGCACTGAGAGCAGCGCCTCGTTGCCGGGCGTCGGCGTCATGGGCGGATAGGCCCCGTCGTCGAAGCGCAGCGTCGCCCCGGTGCGCGGCAGGTGGCGCGCGACGATCGCCTGCATCCGCTCGACGGCCGAGCGCTCCTGCTCGAGGCTGATGTAGCGGAGGTCGCCGCGCGCGATCGCGACCGGCGCGATCACGTTGGTCTTGCCCTCCGCCGTGCCGCGGTAGTCGTCGAGCTCGGCCTTCGTGCCGCCGACGATCACGCTGGGATTGAGGGTGAGGTATCTCTCGCTCCCGAGTTCCGCCTGGAACGCCGCGAGGATACGTGCCGCCTCGTATACCGCCCCGCTGCCGCGCTCCGGACCGAAGATGCCGCTCGAATGCCCGGTCTCGCCCGTCACCTCGAGCGTCCAGCCGTTGATGCCGCGCCGGCCGATGGTCGCCGTACCGTCGATCGCCGCCTCGAAGCTGAGTGCGATGTCGCTGCGCCGCGCGAGATCCAGCATAGGCTCGCGCGCCATGGCGAGCGGCATGCCCGCGTCCTCCTCGTCGCCCGTCAGCATCACGACGATGCGGCGGTCCTTCAGCGCCCCCGCGGCGTGCAGCGCCTTGAGCGCCTGCAGCATCACGACGTTCCCGCCCTTCATGTCGGTCGCGCCCGTACCGTAGGCGCGAGTCCCGTCGCGGCGGAACGGCTCGCCGCGCAGCACGGTGTCGAGATGGCCGAGGAGCAGCAGGCGCTTGCCCTTCCTGCCGTCGATCTCGGCCACGAGGTGCCCGGCACGCTTCATCTCCGGCGGCATTTCCACCCAGTGCGTCCGGAAGCCGATGGCGCGCAGCTCGGCGGCAAATGCGTCGCCCACGGCGCGCACGCCCGCAAGATTCTCGGTCGGGCTCTCGATGTCGACGACCCGCTGCAGCAGGGCCTCGGCGTCCGCCTGGCCTGCCGCGGTATGTCGGGCGATGGCTCGCTCGGTGCGATCGAGGCCAGCGTGCGCGGCGGCCGTCGCGCCGAGCGATAGCAGCAGGATGGCGATCGTGCGGCGGATGAAATTCGTGCTCACGGGGGCTTCCATCGGCAATGAAGCCCGCACGTTACCCGACGTCCGTGGCCGGCACCAGAACTGCCGTATATAGTGGCTGCACATCGAACTTGGAGCCTGCCTCATGACGCGCTGCAATCGACTTGTATCCCTGGTTCTGGTCGCTGGAATGTCCGCGGTGTCCGCCGTCGCTCAGGAGGCTGCGACAACCGCGGCCGAACCCGCCGCGGCGCCCGCCCCGGCGCTCCACTACTCCAACAAGTGGTGTCTCGAGGTCAGCGAGGGCGCGAACAACGACGGCGTCATCCGCTTCCGGTTCACGCCGAAGGACGGCACGGCGTTCGAGATCCCGGTGAACCTCAAGAAGGGGCGCGGCGAGGACGGCTGCGCGCGCGACATCCGCGACACCTTCAAGAAATCGCTCGACAAGAACGTTTACAAGGTCGAGGTGGACGACGGCGAGGACGTGCTCGTCAAGAAGCGCAAGGGGCCGGACTTCGCGATCGAGATCGTCGAGCACACGGTCAAGGGCACGCGCATCAACCTCGACCGCGAGTAGTCCGGATCGCGCGGCGCGCCTTACCAGCGCTCGTCCTGCGCATAGCCGAGCTCCACCAGCAGCGGCCCGGCGATGCGCTTGAAGATGCGGCGGTCGCGCGCATCGAGGTCGCGCTGCCAGCGGCCGATGGATGACGCGCTGACCGCGCCCAGCGCCTCGGGGTTCTGGGCGAAGCGCGTCGCGTCGCGGAACGGCGAGTCGGCATGCGCGTGCGCCAGCATCCCCTCGTCCCAGTCCTCGCCGAGAAAGGCCATCAGCCGCTCGAGCACGGGCCGCGGATTCAGGACCAGGTCCTCGTAACGCACGGTGTGGAAGCGCGCATCGCCCCACCAGCGGCGCGAGCCCTCAAGGTCGCGCACCCAGCGCCGCGCGCAGCCGGCGATCGGCTTCCAGGTCCCGGTCGGCACGAGCTTGCCCTCCACGATCCTGTGGCGCGGGTGGGTCCGCAGCGAGCAGGCGACGTCGCGGCCGTCGCGCAGCACGTGCACGAAACGCGCCGCCGCGAAGCAGCGATAGATCTCGCCGATTCGGCTGATGTTGCGCGGCGTCTTCTCCGCCCAGCGCGCCTTGCCGGCCTTACGCATGCAGAGTCCGGCGAAAGCCTCGATGAAGGCCGGCCGCGAAGCCGCGGAGTCGCGCAGCGCGCGCACCTCCTCGCGCCCGAAACCGAAGCGGTCCGCGAGCCAGTCCGCGTCGATCGCGCGGCGCCTGAACAGGCTCGACTCCGGCCCGCAGCAGATGCGCCGGTGCGAGTCGAGCATCATGCGCAACAGCGTCGTTCCCGAACGGCCGCAGCCGCCCAGCACGATGGGCGAGAACGAGCCGCTGCCGACAGCCGCGAATGAATCGGCCGGGTGGCCGATGCCGATCATGGCGGCGAAGTCCTTCAGGAAACGGGGTGCGCCCATGCCCCGGGGACTCTACGGCATCGGCCCGCGGCGCGCGACGCGGGGTCGAACGGTTGGCTGCAGTTGTCAGTCCGTGCCACCATTCAGCCATGTCACTCGCCAGCATCCTGCTCGCGGCCGCCGTTACCGTGCCGGCGGGTGTCGCCACCCACGCCGACGGTCGTGCGCCGATCGAGTCGCTCTACCGCGCGAGCCTCTCGCTCGTGGACCGCGGCTGGACGGCGGAAGTGATCGCCGAGTCCGCGCCGTCAGGCAGCGCGGCGCCGCTGCCCATCATCGCGCTCACTTCGCCCGGCCGGGGACCGGCGGTCTGGATCCTCACGGGCGTGCACGGCGAGGAGCCGGCCGGGCCCAACGCCGTGGCGGCCTCGATCGAGGACCTCGCGCGGCTCGGAGCCGCGCGGCCGGTCGTGCTGCTGCCGCTCCTGAACCCGCAGGGTTATGCGCGCAACTGGCGTTATCTCAACGTCGCGACTTATTCGCAGGATGTCGACGGCCAGAGCGTCGGCGATTCCTCGCACCTGCTGCCCAGCGTGGATGATGCGGCCCGGGCACGCGCCGCGGCGGCGTCGAGCCCGGAGGCCGCCGCCGTCACCGCCTGGATCCTTGCGCGGCAGGCGGACTACCCCGCCGCGGTCAGCGTCAACCTGCACGAGGATAACCTGATCGACGAGGGCTACGTGTATTCGCAGGGCGTGCGGGGCGCGCAGGACCCGCTCGCGTCGTCGGCCGTCGGCGTGCTGCGCGCGCACGGCGTGCCGATCAGGATGAGCGGGACGACGCGCTTCGACGAGCCGATCGAGGGCGGCATCGTCGGCCCGGTCACCGACAGCTCGGTCGACGAGCTGATGAGCGCGCGCGAGGTCGTCGTCGACGGCCGCGTGCTGCCGGGCCCGCGGGCGGACACCGTGCTGGTGCTCGAGACCCCCGCCGCGGCGCTGCCGCTCGCGCAGCGGGTCGCCGCGCAAGCGGCGCTGCTCGGCCTGATCGCGAAGGAACTCGCCGCGCCGGCCGGCGGGCGCTGAATCCGCGGATGCAGCCGACCGCCGCGCCCCGGGCGCTGTTCCCGGACGGGCGCGCCGCGTTTCATCGACAACATGCCGAACAATTTCCCGAATGCCGGCTTCATCGCGGCGCTGCTGCTCAACGCGAAGATCATCGACGCGCGCCGCCACCCGCTTGACGCCTGCCTGTCGTGCTGGCGGCAGCTGTTCGTCAAGGGTCAGAATTTCATTTACGACCTGACCGAGATCGGCGAGTACTACCTGCAGTACCAGCGCATGATGGATCACTGGACCCGCGTGCTCCCGGGGCGCGTACTCACCGTGCAGTACGAGGAGGTCATCGCGGACTTTGACGCGCAGGTGCGGCAGCCGATCTACGACCGCTCAGTGAGCCATTTCCGCCACTACGAGCATCACCTCGGCGAGCTGATCGACGTGATCGCGCCGATCCGCGCCCGCTACCGCCGCTATGAACGTCCGGGAATCGCGCCGGGCGGCACGTAGTCGAAGATGAAGTTGATCCGGTCCTCCGCGCCCTTGTTCATGACGCTGTGGACCTTCTGGTTGTTGATCTCGTAGGCCTCCCCCACCTGCAGCTGGTAGGGACGCCCGTCGATCATGAAGCGCACGCGCGGGTTGGTGACAATCGGCACGTGGATGCGGTGGCCGAGGCCGAACGACGGGTGCGAGTCGCGGTGCGGCAGGATGCGCCCCCCCGCCAGCAGCTTCGCGGCCATCGCCCGGATGATGGTGCCGCCGGGCGGGTAGAACTTGCCGATGATCTCGTGCATCACCGGCACCGCGAACTGGGCCAGGCGGTCCCAGCCCGGCTCTTTCGTCACATCGATCGCCGGCCAGCCATCGACATTGGCGAACAGCAGCACGATCGAGCGCGTCTGGTCGTGCACCTCGTAGTCGGTCTGGCGCACGACGTTCTCGTTCCAGGCGGCCTCGTCCTGGGCCAGCACGGCGGCGCCGAGCGCCGCCATGTCGACCTGGCCGAAGCTGCGGATCGGGACGTCGATGTCCATGCCGGGCTCAGAACTCGTAGCGGAACTGGACGCTGTAGGTTCGCGGCTGAATGATCGACAGGCGCGGGACCGCCCAAAGGACGGTCGAAACCGCCGCTGAAAGGGCCTGCGGCTCCGGGGACTTGCAATTCGAGTCCGTCATGTCTTTCCTCCCGCAGCCTTCCCGATACTAGCGAGCGGCCGCCTGTCGGGCAATCCGCCCCCGGTGGCGCTTCTCAGCGTCTCGACGACCCAGTCGGCGAAATCCCGCGTAAATGTCTCCATGACCGCCGAAAGCGGGCCTGGCTGGTAGAAGCGCGAGTCCACCCCCGCCTGGTTGCGCTCGATGATCCGCTTGTCGGCGATCGTGGTGACGTCCCAGAGCCAGGTGAGGTCGGCGAGCCGATAGTCCCGGCCCTCGACCGCGTCCTCGCGCACCAGCCAGATGACCTCGCAGTCGGTCAGGTTCAGGCCGCGCGGCGCGAAGCGGTACAGCACGACGTGGTCGCAGTACGCGAGCGCGAAGGTCAGCGCCCCGAGCTGCAGGTCGGTCGCGCCGCCGTCGTAGCCCCTGATCGAGCCGAGCAGCGGCGCCACCGGCTTGCCGTCGCGGCTGCCGGTCTCTTGCCCGCGCAGCAGCGGGTAGCGGTCGAAACCGTGCTCGAGACCGAAGGCCGGGGCGCGCAGCCAGGAGCGGCGGATGGAGTTCTGGGTCAGGCCGACGGCAGGCGCCCTCGCCATCACTTCGGCGAGCATCGTGACGCACTCGGCATCCGGGAGCGCGCGGCCGTGGCCCACGGAGTACTCCGGGTGCGCGGGCTGGCAGTGGTAGCACTCGCAGTAGTTCTCGACCGCGAGTTTCCAGTTGCTCGCGATCGGGTAGTTCTGCCGGTGCGCGACCCGGGTCTTCGCGAGCCCGTACGGCGCGAGCGCGGGCGCCATCGCGCGCTCGAACTCGCCGAAGTCCGGCGCGGCCACGTCGAAATTCACGAACACGAGACCCTCGAGCACGCGCACCCGCAGGCGGCGCAGGCCGTGCGCGGCGCGGTCGAAGCCGGGTTCCATGCGCGCCGCGCCCTTCAGCGCCCCGTCGAGCCCGTAACTCCACCCATGGTAGGGGCAGGTGAACCGCGTATCGTGGCCGGCCGGCACGTCGCAGATTCGCGAGCCGCGGTGACGGCAGACATTCAGCAGCGCGTTGATCCCGCCCTCGCCATCGCGCACGATGATCACCGACTCGCCCGCGATCTCGTACAGGAACCAGTCGCCGCGCTCCGGCACCTAGCTCTGGTGGCCGGCGTAGTGCCAGGCCTTAAGCATGATGTGACGGACCTCGAGCTCGTAGATGCCCGGGTCCTTGTAGGCCGCCCCGGGCAGCGAGCGCCCGGGCCGGTATTCCTCGAACAGCTTCTGCAATGAGTCACTCATGCAGATCTCCGCCGGTTGGTGACGAAAGACGCGATCCCGACCGCCAGTGCGACCAGCGCGATGATGAGGGTCGTGATCGCGTTGATGTCCGGCGTCACCCCGAGCCGTACCTTGGCGAAGATGTACATCGGCAGCGTCGTCGCCCCGGGGCCTGACACGAAGCTCGAGATCACGAGATCATCGAGTGAGAGCGTGAATGACAGCAGCCACCCCGAGACCAGCGCCGGCAGCAGCATGGGCACCGTCACGTCGAAGAATACGGCCAGCGGCCGGCCACCGAGATCCATCGCGGCCTCCTCGAGCGACTCGTCCATGGCGGCGAGCCGCGAGCGCACCACCACCACCACGTAAGCCATCGAGAAGGTGACGTGGGCGATCGTGATGGTGGTCGCGCCGCGGTTCATCGGCCAGCCGATGAGGTCCGCCATCGAGATGAACAGGAACAGCAGCGACAGGCCGGTGATGATCTCCGGCATCACGAGCGGCGCCGTCACCATGCCGGACAGCAGCAGCCTCCCGCGCAGGCGGCCGAGCCGGTGCAGCGCGAGTGCGACGATCGCGCCGAGCGCGGTCGCGAAGCTCGCACTCAGGAAGGCGATCCGAAGGCTCAGCAACGCCGCCTCGAGCAGCTTCTCGTCCTCCAGCAGGCTCGCGTACCAGCGCAGCGAAAAGCCGCCCCACAGCGTGACCAGGCGCGAGTCGTTGAAGGAGTAGATCACGACCGAGACGATCGGGACGTACAGCAGCGCGTAGCCGAATGCCACGATCGAGACCAGGCCCGGCGAGCGAATCCTCATCGCCCGGTCTCCTGCTCGCGCGCCTGCAGGCGCTGGAACCACATGATCGGCGCGATCAGGAGCAGCAGCAGCACCACCGAGACCGCCGAGGCCACCGGCCAGTCGCGATTGACGAAGAACTCGTCCCAGAGCACGCGCCCGATCATCAACGTGTCGGCGCCGCCGAGCAACGCCGGGATGGTGAACTCGCCGACCGCCGGGATGAACACCAGCAGGCAGCCGCCGATGATGCCGGGCGCCGAGAGCGGCAGCGTGACGTCCACGAACGCCCGCCAGCGGCGCGCGCCGAGGTCCGCCGCGGCATCCAGCAGGTCGAGGTCGTGCCGCTCGAGATTCGCGTACAGCGGCAGGATCATGAATGGCAGGTAGGAATAGACGATGCCGAGGTACACGGCGAAGTCGTTGTAGAGCATCTGGATCGGGGCGTCGATGACGCCGGTCCACAGCAGCAGCTCGTTGATGACGCCGCGGTTGTTGAGCAGACCGATCCAGGCGTAGACGCGCAGCAGGAAGGAGATCCAGAACGGCAGGATCACCGCGAGCAGCAGCAGGTGGCGGCGGCTCGGCGGCTGGCGCGCGATGAAATAAGCCATCGGGTAGCCGAGCAGCAGGCACAGCAGGGTGCCGATCGCCGCCATCTTCAGCGACGACAGGTAGATGATCCCGTAGTAGCCGTCCTTGAACAGGAATACGTAGTTCGAGAAAGTGATCCGCAGGCCCTCGAAGCCCTCGGCGCCCCACTCGAGCAGCGGCGTGAACGGCGGCTGGGCGACGACCGGATCCGCCAGGCTGATCTTCAGGATGATCAGGAACGGCGCCAGGAAGAACAGCAGCAGCCAGAAGTACGGGAACTTCACCGCGCGGCGCAGCCAGCGCAGGGACCGGTCGTCGTGGCCCTCTGCGGCGTCGCTCATGTGCGCAGCAGAATGGTGCTGCCGACCTCCCAGGACAGGAACACCTCGTCGTCCCATTCCACGATCAGCTTCGCCGACCGGCGCAGGTTCTGGGCGCTCACCTGCACCACCGCCCCGCTGCGGGCACGCACGCGATACAGCGACTGGTCGCCGAAGTAGCCGAGGTCGCGGACCACGCCCTTGACGACATTGCGATCGGCGCCGGCGGGCGCCTCGCGGCTGATCGTGATCTTCTCCGGCCGCACTGCGACGGTGACCGTCTCGCCGGCGGCTGGCACCTCCTCGCAGGCAGCCTCGAGGTCGGCGTCGAGCGCATCGCAGTGCAGCGTAAGCCGGCCGTTCGCGCGGCCAGTCACCCGCCCCTCGATCAGGTTGATATTGCCGACAAAGCCGGCGACGTACCTGTTGGCCGGGTACTCGTAGACCTCGCCGGGCGTGCCGACCTGCGCGATCTTTCCCTCGTGCATGACGGCGATCCGGCTCGCGAGCGTCATCGCCTCGTCCTGGTCGTGGGTCACGACCACGAAAGTGGTGCCGAGCTGGTACTGGATGTTGGCGAGCTCGAACTGAGTGTGCTCGCGCAGCTTCTTGTCGAGCGCGGCCAGCGGCTCGTCGAGCAGCAGGAGCTTGGGCCGCTTCACGAGCGATCGCGCGAGTGCGACGCGCTGCTTCTCGCCACCCGAGAGTTTCTCGGGCTTGCGCCCCGCAAGCGGCCCGAGCTTCACCATCGCCAGCATCTCGGCGACCCGCTCGCGGATCTGCGGCGCAGGCACGCCCTCCTTCTTCAGGCCGTAGGCGACGTTCTGCTCGACGGTCATGTGCGGAAACAGCGCGTAGGACTGGAACATCAGGTTGACCGGGCGCTCGTACGGCGGCACATCGGTCATGTCGGCGCCGTCGATCAGGATCCGCCCGCTGGTCGGCTGCTCGAAGCCCGCGAGCATCCTGAGCAGGGTCGTCTTGCCGCAGCCGGAGGCGCCCAGGATCGCGAACAGTTCGCCCTTCTGGATGTCGAGCGACACGTCGTCGACGGCGGTGACCTCGCCGAAGCGCTTCGTGACGCCGTCGATGCGAACCAGCGGCGGGGGCTGCGGGTCGTTCACAGCCCGGTCTTCACGCGCGACCAGAGGCGCGAGCGCAGTCGCTCGATGATCGGGTCGCCGACATGGCCCCTGTACAGGGATTTCCGCACCGAGTCGGTCGGAAAAACAGCCGGGTCGTCGCGGATTTCGGGAGGCAGCATGGGAATCGCGGTCAGGTTCGGCGTCGCATAGCGGGTCTCGACCACGATCGGCGCCGCCACTTCGGGCCGCATCAGGTAGTCCAGGAACTTGTGGGCATTGTCCGGGTGCGGTGCGTCGGCCGGTATGAACCAGAGGTCGAACCAGGCGAGCGTACCCTCCTTCTGTATCGTGTACGCGAGGGGCACGGGCTTGCCCACCTGCTGCGCGCGCATCATCGCCTGCGCGTAGTCGCCTGACCAGCTCATGGCAATGCACACTTCCTCGTTCGGCAGGTCGATCAGCATCTTCGCCGAACTGAAGTAGCGGATGTAGGGCCTGACGCTCTTCAGCAGCTTCTCGACATCGGCGAGGTCTTTCGGGTCATAGCTGTTCGGGTCGCGTCCCAGGTAGAGCAGCGCCATCGGGATGACATCGGTCGGCTCGTCGAGGAAGGTCACGCCGCAGTCGGCGAAGCGCTTCACAACCTCCGGCTTGAACAGCATGTCCCCGCTCGTCACCGGTGCGTCGGGCATGCGTTCCGCGACCAGCCGCTCGTTGTAGGCGAATCCCGTCGTGCCCCACATGTAGGGCACGCCGTAGCGGTTGCCCGGGTCGCCCTCCGCGACCCACTGCATGACCCAGGGATCGAGGTGCCGGAGGTTCGGCAGCTTCGACTTGTCGAGCGGCCGGTAGACGCCGATCGGGATCAGGCGCGCGGAATATCGCTCGGCGTGCACGACGACGTCGTAGCCCGTGCGGCCGGCGAGCAGGCGCGCCTCGGCCATTTCGGTCGAGTCATAGGTGTCGTAGTTGACCTTGATGCCGGTCTCGCGCTTGAAGTTCCTGATGGTGTCCGGCGCGATGTAGTCGGGCCAGGTGAACACGTTCAGGACCTTTTCCTCTTCCGCAGCCGCCGCGCCAGCCGCAGCCAGCGCACACAGCGCGAACAGCACCGACGCGGGATTCACGGGGTCACAGTCCCCCGAGGCCGCGCTTGGCGAGAGCGCGCGCGATGACGAGGCGCTGGACCTCGCTCGCTCCTTCCCAGATGCGGTCTACGCGGAGCTCGCGGAAGAAGCGCTCCGCGGCGTTCTCGCGCATGTAGCCGCGACCCCCGAGGATCTGCAGTGCGCGGTCGGCGATCCGGTTCGCCGCCTCGGAAGCATAAAGCTTGGCGATCGAGCAGCGCACGTGCAGGGACTTCAGGTCCTCGCCGCGGTCGTGCGCCTCGGCGGCCTCGAAGGTGATCAGCCGCGCGGCCCACAGCTCGGTCACGCTGTCGGCCAGCATCGCCTGCACCATCTGCTTCTCGGCGAGCGGCTCCCCGCCGACCATCCGCGTCGCCGCGAACGCGCTCGCCTCCTCGATCAAGCGCGCGGCGGCGCCGCAGCAGCGCGCGGCGATCATCAGCCGCTCGTGGCGGAACCAGGCGTGCGAGAAGCGCATGCCGTCGCCCTCCTCACCGATGCGGTTCGCCTCGGGGACGAATGCCTCGGTGAAGCGGCAGATCGGGTGATGGGCGTTGAACGTGTGGCTGAAGGCCGGCGTGCGCACGACCTCGATGCCGGGCCCCGGCTTGTCCACGAAGAAGAGCGAATCCGAGCCGGCATGCGGGCCGTCGACGAGGCGCGCCTGCAGGATGAAGTAGTCGGCGAGGTTGGCACTCGTGACGTACCACTTCTCGCCGGAAATCGCGTAGCCGCCCTGGACGCGCCGCGCCACGGTCTCGACCACGACGTCCGAGCCCGAACCGCTCTCGGTGATCGCGTAGCACTCCTTTCTGGCGCCGCTCGCGAGCGGGAGGATGAAGCGCCGGATCTGGTCCTCGGTGCAGGCCTCGAACATCCAGCGCTGCGCCTCGGAGAAGCACCAGCAGAGCGCGTTGGTCACGCGGCCGAGCTGTTCCCAGACCGCGACCTGGTCCACCATCCGCAGTTCCAGGCCGCCGCGCGATCTGGGCACGTCCATCGCGCTGAAGCCGAGCTCGACCGCGAGCTTCCTGTGCCGCTGCCCGATCTCGGGCGGCAGCCGGCCCCGGTTGAGTTCGGCCTCGACTTCGTGGGGAATCAGCTCTTCGGTCGCGAAGCGAAAGGCGCGCTCGCGCCATTCGCGGGCAGTTGCATCGAGTGCGATATCCATGGTCAGTCCTTCCCTTTCGCGGCAGGCCGATCGAAGTGCCGCGGGAACACGTCCGCGAGATATGACAGGGTAATCCGCCGGGCACGTTCGCGGCTCATGGTATCGGGTCTCACGAGCAGGTCGAGCCACAGGCCGTCAGTGAGCGCCGAGAGTCCGTCGGCGACCACGGCCGGCTCCACGCCCGGGTAGGCGCCCCCCTCGCACAGCCGCGCGCACATGAGGCGCACCATGTCGTCATAGGACCGGTCGCGCTCGGCGCAGATCCGCCGGTAGGTGGGGCGGAAGCGCCGCTCGCCCCAGAACGCGAACCAGACCGCCAGCTTCTCGCGGGTGCAGATGCTGCGCCGGAAATCGACCTCGACCATGGCGAGCAGCCCTGCTACCGGCGAAACGCCGCCCATCGCGGCCGCCTCGTGGCAGGCGCTGCGGTACTCGTCCGCAAGGTAGCGCAGGGTTTCCGTCAGGAGCCCGTCCTTGCTGCGGAAATGCAGGTTGACGATGCCCTGGGACAGGCCCGCTTGCTGGGCGACCGTGGCGATCGTGGTATCGGCGAGGCCGCGGTCGGCGACCGAGCGGATGGTCGCCTGGATCAGCTGCTCGCGGCGCTGCTCCGGGGGCGCCGTGCGGCGTTTCGCGAGGACCGCGAGCTGGCGTCTGGCGCTCACGGAAACCCTTCTGAAATCATAAGGTTATAAATTGCCTCGGGGCACAACGAGGCAGCATCTTACGCGCTTCGCCCGACCAATCCAATGAATGAACGTCTATTCACTGGAAATGGACACCGGCGCCCGTTTCGGGGGAAACTAGGCAATCCTGACAGGTGCCCGTGATGCCCGGCTGGTGGCCCACGCCCATGACCCGAAGCCTTGCCAAGTCCAACGCCCACTTCAAGAAGGCAATCCGCCGCCTTCCGCTCGGCGTGTCCTCCAATTTCCGCTACTGGGGCGAGGACAAGACCCTGTACGTGAAGTCGGGCAAGGGCGCACGCGTCACCGACATCGACGGCAACGAGTACATCGACTACCGCCTCGGCTACGGTCCCTGCATCCTCGGCTACGCCGACCCGCGGGTCGACGCGGCGGCCCGCGCCGGCCAGGAGATCGGCGGCGTCTTCGCCCTGTCCACCGAGCGGGAGCTGGCCGTGGCGGAGCGGATCGCGAAGATGGTGCCGGCCGCCGAGCTGGTGCGTTTCTCCAACTCGGGCACCGAGGCCGTGATGGCGGCGCTGCGTGTCGCCCGCGCCCACACGCGCAAGGACTCCTACGTCATCGTCGAGGGCGGCTACCACGGCGTATCCGACACCGCGCTCTGGACCACGTCCGTCGACCAGTGGAAACCGGGCCAGGGAGACCCGCAACTCGTCACCTACGGCGCCGGCGTCCCGCGCATGCTGCGCGCCCTCGTCCACTCGGTGCCGATGAACAACGCGGAACGGCTAGAGGCCGTATTCAAGGCCTACGGTGACACCATCGCCGCGTTCCTGATCGAGCCGATCATGGGCAACTGCTGCTCGATCTCGGCCACGCGCGAATTCCTGCACGAGGCCCGTTCGCTGTGCGACAAGTACGGGATCCTCCTGATCATCGACGAGGTCAAGACCGGCTTTCGCGTCGCCAAGGGCGGCGTGCAGGAACTGTTCGGCGTGAAGGCCGACATCTGCACCTTCGCCAAGGCGATGGGCAACGGCTATCCGATCTCCGTCTGCTGCGGCCGCGAGGACATCATGCGCAATTTCGGCCAGGGCACGGTGCACGGCGGCACCTACACCTGCCACTCGGTCGCCCTCGCGGCGGCTGAGAAGACGCTCGAGATCCTCGACGAGACTCCGGCGCTCGCGACCATCGCCGAATACGGCACGAAACTCCGGGCGGGCATGAGCCAGACCCTGTCGCAGCGCGGCATCAAGCACTCGTTCAGCGGCCACCCTTCCATGAGCGGGCTGTTCTTCGCCGAGAAGCCGCCGCGCGACTACCGCGACTGGGTCAGGAGCGATTACACTTTCTACGAAGCACTGGCCCCGCACCTGCACGACCTCGGCGTGATCTGCGAGCCCGACTCGCGCGAGCCCTGGTTCATCTGCGAGGCGCACGACGACCGGTGCCTCGGGGAGACGCTCGAGCGCTTCGAGACAGCCGTCGACGCGGTCGTCCAGGCCGCCGGCCAAGACGCACGCAAACGGATCTGACCTTGACGAAATACGACGCAATCGTCATCGGCGCGGGCCACAACGGCCTGACCAATGCTGCCTACCTCGCGCGCGCCGGGCTCAAGGTGCTGGTCGTCGAGCGCAATCCCTGGATCGGCGGCGCGGCCGTCAGCCGCGAGATCGAAAAGGGCTGGATGTACTCGAACTGCTCGTACGTCTGCAGCCTGCTGCGGCCCGAATTGTTCCGTGACCTCGAGCTCGCGCGGCATGGGCTGCAGGTGGTTCCGTACGGCGGCGGCGTCTCGATCACTTCGAATGGTGACATCCTCGGGAACTACACGCACGAGGAGGTGCAGCGCCGCGAGTTCGCGCGCCACAATCCGCGCGACGCGGACGCCTACGACCGCTATTCGACCGACGTGATGCGTCAGTGCAAATTCATCCGGCCGATGCTGCTGCGCACCCCGCCCGACCCGACTTCCTTCAAGCCGCGCGACCTCAAGGAAATGATCTTCCTGGGGAAGGAGCTCAAGAAGTTCGGCGAGCAGTTCATCTACGACACGCTGCGCTTCTACTCGATGAGCATCGCCGACTTCCTGAACGAGTACTTCGAGTCGGATACCATCAAGTGCCACCTGTCGGGCAGCGGCATCATCGGTTCGGCGATGGGCGTCTACTCGCCGGGCACCGCCTACGTGCTGCTGCACCACTACATGGGCGACGTGGACGGCTCGATCGGCGCCTGGGGTTTCGCGCGCGGCGGCATGGGCGCCGTCTCGAAGTCGATCGCGAACGCGCTCAAGTCATTCGGCGGCGAGATCGTGGTCGACGCCCCGGTCAGGCAGGTCATCGTCAAGGGCGGACGCGTCGCCGGGGTCGCGACCGAGAACGGCACCGAGTACTACGCGGACGTGGTGGTCAGCAACCTCGACCCGCGCCGCACCTACACGAAGATCTTCGACCCGAAGGACCTGCCGCCTGTGATCGTCGAAAAGGCGAAGAACTGGAAAATCCGCGGCTCATCGGGGAAGCTCAACATCGCGCTCGACGGCCTGCCGGAATTCCCGGCGCTCGGCAAGGACAACCCGCTCGCCTTCGGCGACATCCACTTCCTCGACTCGCTCGAGAAGATGGAACGCGCCTACGACGACTGGAAGAACGGCACCTGGTCGAAGGAACCCTATCTCGACCTGCTGATCCCTTCGATGACCGACCCGACGATGGCGCCTCCCGGCAAGCATTTCATGTCGGTATTCGTGCAGTACGTGCCGCCGTTCATCCATGGCCGCGAATGGACCGACGCGGACCGCGAGGGATTCAAGAACACCGTGCTCGACCAGATCGGCCGCTACAGTCCCAATTTCAGGAGCCTCGTGAGGCACGTCGAGTGCCGCACGCCGCGCGAGCTCGAGGCCGAGGTCGGCCTCACCGAAGGCAACATCTTCCACGGCGAGCTGACGATGGACCAGCTGCTGTTCAACCGGCCCTTCCCCGGCTACGCGCAATACCGCGGGCCGATCCGGGGCTTCTACATGTGCGGGTCGGGCACCCATCCGGGCGGCGGCGTCATGTCCGCGCCGGGCGCGAATGCCGCGCGCGAGATCCTGATGGATCTCGGCCGCCCGAACATCGTGCCGGAGGGCTGGTCCGATGACTGACCGGAGCCGTATCGTCATCGTCGGCGGCGGCCACAATGGCCTGGTCTGCGCCGCCTACCTCGCGCGCGCGGGCCGCGAAGTCACCGTGGTGGAGGCCGCCTCGCAGGTCGGCGGCGCCGCGGTCACGCGCGAGTTCGCGCCGGGATTCCGCGCCTCCGGCTGCGCGCACCTGCTCTACCAGCTCGATCGCGGCATTGCGCGGGAGCTCGGGCTCGAGTCGCACGGCCTGAAATTCGCGCGCAGGGACCTCAAGACCGTCGCGCTTGCCCAGAGCGGCGACCACCTGGTGCTGGACGCCGGCAGGGCGGTTGCCGGCACGCTCCCGGACAGCGACCGCGCTGGGCTCGCGGCCTGGCGCGCGCGCATGCTGAAATTCGCGCGTATCGTCGCGAAGCAGCACAACCGCCTGCCCCCGCGCCTCGGCGGCGGCGGCCGCGCCGATCTCATGGGCACGGCGAAGCTCGGCCTCGACATCCGCCTGCTCGGGCGCGAGGACATGCGCGAGTTCCTGCGCATCGCCGGCATCAACATCTACGACGTGCTCGAGGAGAACTTCGAGTCACCGCTCCTGAAGGGCGCGCTCGCGATCGACGCGGTGCTGGGCGCGAATCTCGGGCCGCGCTCGAACAACTCCGTCCTGTCCCTGCTGCACCGCCTGTCCGGCGAGGCCGCAGGTGGCGGCGGTCCTGCCCTGCCTGCCGGCGGCATGGGCGCGGTCAGCGAGGCGCTCGCCGCCGCCGCACGCGCGGCCGGCGCGACCGTCCGCACCGGCGTGCCGGTCAGGCGCATTACCCTGGACGGCGATCGCGTCTCGGGTGTCGAACTCGAGAATGGCGAGAAGATCGCCGCCGGCACGGTGGTGTCGAACGCCGATCCGGCGACAACGCTGCTCAAGCTGGTCGGCGCACGGAACCTCGAGACGGGCTTCGTGCACCGCGTCCGCCACTTCCGCCACAAGGGCATGGCCGCGAAACTGCACCTCGCGCTCGAGGCGCTGCCGACCATTGCCCGGCTGCCGTCCGAACTCGCCGGCGAGCGCCTCGTGATCGCGCCCGACCTGGTCTACCTCGAGCACGCGTTCGACGCGGCGAAATACGGCAGGACCTCTCCCGAGCCCGCGCTCGAGGTCACGATTCCGTCGCTCTCCGACAAGTCGCTCGCCCCCGCGGGCAAGCACGTGCTGTCGGCGGTCGTCCTGTACGCGCCCTACGACGAGCGCGCGAATGGCGAGGCCGCGCGACGCGAACTGCTCGACCGCTCGCTCGCCGTGCTCGACCGCCATGCGCCGGGCCTGCGCCGCCAGGTGATCGCTTCCGAACTGCTGCTGCCGGCCGACATCGAGCGCGAATTCCGCATCACGGGCGGCCACTGGCACCACGGCGAGCTCGCGCTCGACCAGTTCATAATGCTGCGCCCGGTGCCGGGCGCGGCGCAGTACCGGATGCCGCTCAGCGGGCTGTACCTGTGCGGTGCCGGCTGCCACCCGGGCGGCGGCGTGATGGGCTCGGCCGGCCGCAACGCCGCGAACGCGGTCATCGCCTCGGAGCGTGCAGCATGAGCGTCAAGGAAGCGATGGGCTGCAAGGAGCATTTCCGCAAGGCGGTCTGGGAAACGCCGTTCCACGCGCGCACCTCCGCGCTCAACATCGTGAACCAGTGGCACGCCTGGAAGGACTACACGACCGCGGACGCCTTCTTCGACGAGCAGCTCGAGTACGCCGCGATCAGGAACGCCTGCGCGGTGTTCGACCTGACGCCGATGACCAAGCACCTGATCACGGGGCCGGACGCGCTCGCATTCCTGAACCGGCTGGTCACGCGCGACGTCGCAAAGATCAGGCCGGGCATGGTCGGGTACACGATCTGGTGCGACGACAACGGCCAGGTCATCGACGACGGCACGATCTTCCACCTGCGCGAGGGCGTGTACCGGCTGTGCTCGCAGGAGCGGCAACTCGACTGGCTGACGCGCAACGCCTTCGGCTTTGACGTCACGATCGTCGAGGACACGCACGACGTCGCCGGTCTCGCGCTGCAGGGCCCGACCAGCTGCGCCGTTCTGAAGGCGATCGGCTGCACGGGCGTGCAGAACCTCAAGCCGTTCGCGATCGGATTCTTTCAGTTTCACGGCACCGAACTGACGGTCTCGCGCACCGGCTTCACCGGCGACCTCGGCTACGAGCTGTGGATCGAGCCGGCGCAGGCGCTCGAACTGTGGGACGCGCTGTTCGACAAGGGCAAGATCCACGGCATCCGGCCGATGGGCACGCACGCGCTCGAGGTCGCGCGCATCGAGGCGGGCTTCCTCGCGGCCCAGGTGGACTTCCACCCGGCCGACCAGACGATCATGGCCGACCGCTCGCGCTCGCCGTTCGAACTCGATCTCGGCCGGCTCGTTGATTTCGGCAAACCCTGCTTCAACGGGCGCCGCGCGCTGCTCGCGGAGCAGGCGAAGGGCTCGCGCTACCGCTTCGTGCGGCTCGACGTCGAGGGCAACAAGCCCGCGCGCTCCGCCTACATCTATGACAAGGACAAGAACGTGGTCGGCACGGTGACCTCCGCCGAGTGGTCGCCGTCGGCGAAGAAGAACATCGCGTTAGCTTCGCTGCACATGCCCTGGGGCAGGCCCGGCGACGAGTTGTGGGCCGAGATCTACTACCAGCGCGAGCTGAAGTGGTACAAGGTCATGGCGCGCTGCCAGGTCGCCGAGCAGCCGTTCTGGGATCCGCCGCGCAAGCGCGCCACGCCGGCGCAGGACTACTGACGCGCCCGGGCGCGCAGCCCGCATGGCACACCGGCTCGATCCCCTGCTCCGGCCGCGGTCGATCGCCGTGCTCGGCGCCAGCGAGCGCGAGGGCACGGTCGGCCGCCACACGCTCGAGAACCTGCTGAAGGGCGGCTACGCAGGCAAGCTCTACGCCGTCAACCCGGGACGCCAGTCGGTGCTCGGCGTTCCCTGCTATCCCTCGCTCGCGGCGCTGCCCGCGCCGGTCGAGCACGTGATGTTCGCGATCGCCGACACGCGCGTCGAGGCGGCGCTCGACGAGGTGATCGCGCACGGCGCACGCGCGGCGACCATCATGTCGACGCTCATTGTCGCGGGCGACTCCGATCCGCCGCTGCGCGAGCGCGTGCTTGCGAAGATCCGCAGGTCGGGCCTGGTCGTGTGCGGCGCGAACGGCATGGGTTTCTACAATTTCGCCGACGGCGTCTGGGGCTGCGGCTTCCGCACCCGCCCGCACCGCCGCGGCGGCAATGTCGCCTTCATCAGCCACTCGGGCTCCGGCATGTGCGGCATCGTGGACTGCGAGGAGCGCATCGACTTCAGCCTGGTCGTCTCCACCGGCCAGGAACTCGCGGTCTCGATGGACGAGTACCTCGAGTTCGCGCTCGAGATGCCGGGCACGCGCGCCGTGGGCCTGTTCATGGAGACCGCGCGTCACCCGGACCGGCTCGTCAAGGCGTTCGCGATGGCCCGCGAGCGCGGCATCCCGGTGGTCGCGCTGAAGGTCGGGCGCACCGAGCTGTCGGCGAAACTCACGGTCTCCCACTCCGGCGCGATCGCGGGCGAGGACGCGGTCTACGACGCGATCTTCGACCGCTACGGCGTGCACCGCGTGCGCGACATGGACGAGCTCGCGACCACGCTGATCCTGTTCGCGCAGCCGCACCCGCTCGGCGCCGGCGGCCTGGTGTCGATCCACGACTCCGGCGGCGAGCGCCAGCTGCTCATCGACCTCGCCCACGACCACGGCGTGCCGCTCACGCAGCTCTCGCCGGAGTCCACGCGCAGGCTCGAATCCCTGCTCGATCCCGGCCTGCCGGCGGTCAACCCGCTCGACGCCTGGAGCACCGGCGGCCCGGACTACGACGTCACGATGCAGGACTGCTTCGCGGTGCTGATGAGCGACCCGCAGGCGGCAATCGGCGCCGTCGTGCACGATCGCGCCACGGACGGCGGCATCTACCCGAACTATCTCGATTACCTGCGCACCGGCCACGCGGCGTCGGGCAAGCCCGCGGTCCTGGTCGCGAATCGCCAGGGCACCGGCGCGGACCCGCGGGTCGTCGCGGCGACGCGCGAGGGCTTCCCGGTCCTCGACGGGCTCGAGAGTTTCCTGCGCGGCGTGCGTCACCTCCTCGACCACCGCGACTTCGCGGCGCGCGCGCGCGCCGCGGCGCCGGCCCTCGCGGAGCCGACGCTCGCGAAGATGCGCGCGCGGCTCGCCGACCGCCGCCGCTTCGACGAAAATGACGCCCTGACGCTGCTCGGCGACGCCGGCCTGCCCGCCAACGCCGGCAGCATCGTCGAGGGCAAGGCGGCGGCGCAGATGGCGGCGCGGGCGATCGGCTACCCGGTCGTGCTGAAGACCGCGAAGCGCGGCCTCGACCACAAGAGCGAACTGCACGGCATCCATCTCGGCCTCGCGGACGAGGCTGCAGTCGCGGCCGCGTACGACGATCTCGCCACGCGCATCGACGCGCGCGTGCTGGTCGCGCCGATGGTCACCGGCCACGGCGTCGAGATGCTGCTCGGCATGGTGCGCGACCCGCAGTTCGGCCCGGTGGTGCTGGTCGGCGCGGGCGGCGTGCACGTCGAGGCGCTCGCCGACGCGGTCCATGCCGTGCCGCCATTCGACGCCGCCGAGGCTGCGCGCCTCGTGTCGCGACTGCGCGTCGCGGCGCTGCTCGCGAGCCGCCGGCATGGCCGGCCACTCGCCGTCGACGAGTTCTGCCGCGTCGCGGCCCGGTTTTCCGCGCTCGTGGCCGCACTCGGCGACAAGCTGTCCGAGATCGACCTGAACCCCGTGATCGTCCGCGCGGACGGCTGTACGATTGTCGACGCCCTGATCGTTCCGCGACCGGTTCCCCATTTTGAAACTGAACACAAGAGGCAAGCACGATGAGCATCCAGGCAGCAACCAAGCACAATCACCTCAAGTGGCAGGCAATCGCCGCCAGGGCGCAGAAGAAACCGGAGACCCGGCTGTTTATCGACGGCAAATTCGTCGATGCGAAGAAGGGCGGCCGGATCGAGAGCGTCAACCCGGCGAATGGCAAGGTCATCGCCGAGGTCTCGGCCGGCACGGCCGAGGACATCGACCGCGCAGTGGCCGCAGCCCTGAAGGCCTTCAAGGCGGGCGCCTGGTCGAAGATGGCGCCGCGCGCGCGCATGGAAGTCATGTACCGGTTCGCGCAGCTGGTGGACGAGAATGCCGAGGCGCTCGCCGTGCTCGAGACGCTCGACATGGGCAAGCCGATCGCCGACGTCGTCAACCTGGACCTCCCGGCGGTCGTCGAAACGATCCGCTTCATGGCGGAGTGCATCGACAAGGTGGACGGCGCGGTGACCAGCACCGAGTCCGGCGTCGTGCACCTGGTACTGCGCGAGCCCTACGGCGTCGTCGGCGCCATTTCGCCCTGGAACTACCCGCTCCTCATGGCGACCTGGAAGATCGCGCCCGCGCTCGCGGCCGGCAACTCGGTGGTGCTGAAGCCCGCCGAGCAGGCGCCGCTCTCCTGTCTGCGCCTCGCTGAGCTGTTCGTCGAGGCCGGCGGTCCCCCGGGCGTGTTCAACGTGGTCAACGGCCTCGGCGAGGTCGCCGGCAAGGCGCTCGCGCTGCACAACGACGTGCGCAAGATCACCTTCACCGGCTCGACCGCGGTCGGCAAGCTGATCCTGCAGTATGCCGGACAGTCGAACATGAAGCAGGTGGCGCTCGAGTGCGGCGGCAAGACGCCGCAGGTGTTCATGGCCGACACCGAGGACCTCGACCGCGCGGTCACCGCCGCCTACTGCGGCATCTACGCGAACATGGGCGAGGTCTGCAACGCCGGCTCGCGCCTGCTGGTCGACCGCTCGATCCGCAAGAAGTTCGTCGAGCGCTTCATCGAGCTCGGCCAGGATGCCTTCAAGCCCGGCGACCCGCTCGACCCGGCGACCAACATGGGCCCGCTGGTCACGCACGGCGACCAGAAGCGCGTGCTCGGCATGATCGACAAGGGCCGCAAGGAAGGCGCGAAGCTCGAGTTCGGCGGCGACGTGCCGGCCAGGCTGAAGGGCGGCGCCTACGTGAACCCGACGCTGTTCACCGGCGTGAAGAACAGCATGTCGATCGCGCAGCAGGAGATCTTCGGGCCGGTCGCCTCGGTCATCGAGTTCAGCGGCGTGGACGAGGCGATCAGGATCGCCAACGACACGGTCTACGGGCTCGCCTCGGGCGTCTGGACGCGCGACCTCGACACCGCCTTCCGGCTGGTGCGCGGCATCGAGGCCGGCATCGTCTGGATCAACTGTTTCGACGAGGGCGACATGACCCAGCCGTTCGGCGGCTACAAGCAATCCGGCAACGCGCGCGACAAGTGCCTGGACAGCTTCAAGAGCTACACGCAGTCCAAGTCCGCGTGGTTCCGGCTGAAGGAAGGCTGAGCGTGCCGGAACCGCTGGTCCGGTCGGAGCGTCGCGGCGCCGTGGCGCTCCTGACGCTCAACCGGCCCGACAAGCTGAATGCGATCAACGAGCCGATGATCGCCGCGCTCGACGCCGCGCTCGACGCGGCCGAGGCGGACGACGCCGTGCGGGCGATCGTCGTCGCCGGCGCGGGGCGCGCGTTCTCCGCCGGCTTCGACCTCGGCGCGGACACGGGCGAGGACCGGCCCGACCCGGCGGACGTGCGCCGTGTGCTCGAGAACGATTTCCGGCTGATCATGCGCTTCTGGGACTCGCCCAAGCCGACCGTCGCCGCCGTGCACGGCTACTGCCTCGGCAGCAGCCTCGAGCTCGCGCTCGCCTGCGACGTCACGATTGCCGCGGAGGACTGCCGCTTTGGCGAGCCGGAGGTGAAGTTCGGCAGCGGCGTCGTCGCCCTGCTCCTGCCCTGGCTTGCCGGCCCGAAGGCCGCGAAGTACCTCCTGCTCACCGGCGACGACCGGGTGAGCGCCGCACAGATGCAGGCCATGGGCCTGGTCAGCGGCGTGGTGCCGGCAGCGATGTTGCTCGACGAGGCGCTCGCGCTCGCGCAGCGCATCGCGGCCAACGACGTGCAGGCCGTGCGGCTCACCAAGCAGGCGATCAACCGCAGCCTCGACATCGGCGGCATGCGCCAGGCGCTCCTCGCCGCGCTCGAGACCGACGTCGTGATCGAGACGAACGAGACCGCGGAATCCCGCGAATTCAACCTGATCCTGAAACGAGACGGCGCCAAGGCGGCGATCGCCTGGCGGGCCGGGAGAACTGCATGAGCAAGGCGGACAAACGCGTGCCCGAGGAACTCGCGAAGTTCCTGGAGAAGTACCCGGACACGCAGCAGCTCGAGCTGCTACAGCCCGACATACTCGGGATCCTGCGCGGCAAGCGCGTCGGTCGCGGCGAGTTCGCCAAGCCCTTCGGCGACGGACTCAATTTCTGCGGCGCGATGGTGCTGCTCGACGCCAAGGGCTCGACCTACCACCGCATCGACAACGGCGGGCGCGATGGCGACCCCGACACGATCTCGACCGCGGTCCCGGGTAGCCTCGCCCCCGTGCCCTGGGCGCACGTGCCGACCGCGCAGGTGCTGCTGGCGATGAACGACTCGAAGGGCGGGCCATTCTTCGCCGACCCGCGCCAGGTGCTGCGCCACGCGCTGCGGCCGCTGCAGGAGATGGGCCTGACTGCGGTCTGCGCCACCGAGCTCGAGTTCTACCTGGTCGACACGGGCACCGAGGTGCCGACCCCGCGGGTCGGCAATGTTCCGGGCATGCGCCGGACCCAGACCGGCATCCAGTACGGCTGCATGGAAGACGTCGAGAACGCCGACCCCTTCCTCGCCGACCTGTTCGCCACCTGCAAGGCGCAGAACATCCCGGCAGGCGCGACGCTCAAGGAGTTCTCGCCCGGGCAGTTCGAGATCAACCTGCACCACGTCGCGAACGCGGAGTTCGCGGCCGACCACGGCGTCCTGCTGAAGCGCGCCGTGAAGGCCATCGCCCGCAAGCACGGCATGGCGGCGAGCTTCATGGCGAAACCCTTCGCCGAATGGGCCGGCTGCAGCCTGCACGTGCACGTCAGCCTGGTGGATGCCGGCGGCAGGAATGTCTTCGCAGGAACCAGCAAGGACGGACCGTTCTCGGACACGCTGCGCCACGCGATCGGCGGGCTCGCGCAGGCGATGCCGGAGTCGATGGCGATCTTCGCGCCGACCGCGAACTCCTACCGCCGCTACCGGCCGGGCGTGTTCGTGCCGCTCGAGCCCAACTGGGGACGCAATCATCGCGGCGTGTCGCTGCGCATTCCGCTGTCGGGCGCCGAGGACACGCGCGTCGAGCATCGCCCGGGCGGCGCCGACGGCAATCCCTACCTCGTGATCGCCGCCATCCTCGCCGGCGTGCACCACGGCATCACGCACAAGGTCGAGCCGGGCCCGATGGTCGCCCAGGGATCGATCATCGACGAGAAGGTCCTGCTGCCGGTGCGCTGGCCGGCGGCGCTGGACGCGTTCGAGGCCGGCAAGATCCTGCCGAAGTACTTGGGCGAGAAGTACCACAGGCTCTATGCGACCTGCCGGCGCGAGGAGGAAGAGCGCTTCCACTCGGAGATCAGCGATCGCGACTACGAGTGGTACCTGCGGGCGGTCTAGAGATCGCCGATCCGTTCGATCACCGCGGCGCGCAGGGCATAACCGCCTTCGCCGTTGGCGAAGATGACGAGTCCCGAGCCCTTCGCCGGATTGAATTGGCCGAATGACCTGAAACCTGAGCTGTTCGAGCCGGAGTGCGCGACGACGTCGCCTTCGGCCGTGACGTCGAGGCTCCAGCCCAGCGCGCGGTAGCTGGCGACGGAGCGCGCGAGACCGGGGCGCAGGACGGCGTTCTCATCATCCACGCGCAACTCGCGCCGCAGCATCAGCCCGATGCTCGCGTCCGTGAGCGCCCGCTCGCCGAGCAGCTGCGGCCGCTGCAGCGTCAGCATCAGCCGGGCGTACTCGCGCGGCGTCGTGTACAGCGAGTAAGCAGCATTGGGCGCACGGTAGCGCGTCCGTTCCTTGAAGCTGCCGTCCTCGAGGTGGCCGCTCGCGAGGTCGCGCTCAAGCGCCTCGTTCCAGACGAAACTCGTGCGCACGAGACCGAGCGGCGCGAACAGGCGCTCGCTCGCGAGGCGATCGAGCGGCACGCCGGTGATCGCCTCGATGGCGCGTTGCAGGAACAGGATCCCTTCGCCCGAGTAGGTGTACTCGGATCCGGGCGGGAACCGCAACGTCAGCGGGCCGCCCATCTCGGCGTATCCCTCACGCCAGTTCGGCAGGCCCGTGCGATGCGCGAGCGCCATGCGCGCCGTGATGCGCCGATGTTCCGGCTGGCCGGGCAGGTAGTCACGCCCCAGATAGTCCACCAGCGGCCGGTCGAGGTCGAGGCGCCCGTCCTGGACCAACTGCATCGCGATGAGCGCGAGGACGGGCTTCGACATCGAGGCGGCCTCGAAGACTGTTTCGGTCGTCACCGCATCACCCGTGCGCGCATCGCGCACACCGAAGCCCTGCGCCCAGGCGACTTCGCCGCGCTGGATGATCGCGATCGAGACGCCGGGCACGCTGTTCTCGCGCATCAGCGCGGGCACGCGTTCCTGCACCCACGCAACGTAGTCCGCGAGCCGCTCCGCGGACAATGGAACCGGCGGCTGGATTCGCCGCATGGCGTCCGCCGCAGCCAGGCGGACCGCGTCGGATTCATCCTCGAGCAACGGCAGGATCCCGGGCACGGAATCCTGGGCCGCGGTACCGATGCCGGCGATCGCCGCAAGCGTTGCCCGGCGGATCTCCGGTTCCTCGTGCGCGAGCAGCGCCTTCAGTGCGGGCAGCGCGGGCTCCGCGCGCGACTCGAGCCGCGCCAGAACGCCGAGGCTCGCCTGCACGAGACGCTCGTCCTGCTCGGACAGCTGCCGGGACAGCTCGGGAAGGAAGGGGTCGGGATCCGCCGTCGAGTGGTAAAGCGCGACGGTCGCGCCCCAACGCTGCTGTGCCGAGCCCGAAGCCAGGACTTCCCTGATCGTTGGAAATGCCGAGGCTCCCATCCGGGCGAGCTCCTGTACGGCCTGGCCCGCGATCGAGAGATCCGCATCATCCAGGCGCGGGCCCGTTTCTGCCCAGGCCGGTGCGATCGCGACCCACGCCATGAACAGGAACCGGAATGGCAGCGGCATGGCGCATGAGCCTGCCGTTCGCCGCCGTCCGTGTAAAGCGGATCAGCCTGGGGGCACGCTGCTCGTCATGGCTGCAGGCCAGCAGGTTCGACTCGGTGTCGTTGCATGAGGACGTCGACAGCGAGGCCGAGGTCCAGCGCTTCGCCGGCCACTGCGTGACGGCGGTCGTGGGCGTGACGCGGATGTGTTTGGCTTCGTGCGTCGGCCGATGCCATCCACCTGCCCACCACGGATCACGGGTATCCCCAGCCGGCATCCGGATAGGAAACCTTGCCGCTCTCAAATCTCATCGCCGGAACACGGTCGCGCGAGATGAAGAGCGTGCCGTCGAGGTCATTGATGTCGCACAGCTGGCCCAGAATCCAGGCCGGGGCCATGGCAAGGCTCGTGCCGATCATGTTGCCAACCATCACGCCGAAGCCAAGGCGGCGAGCTTCAGCAGCCATCTCCAGGCCCTCGGTGAGGCCGCCGCACTTGTCGAGCTTTATGTTCACGATGTCGAAGCGCCCGACCAGGGACTCGAGGTCGGCGAGTCCCTGCACACTCTCGTCCGCGGCGACCGGGATCGGGCAGCGGAACCCGTCGAGATCCGCTTCGCGCCCGCGCGCAAAGGGCTGCTCGACGAGCTTGACCTTGCAAGCGACGAAATCCAGCATGAGCGCAGCGAGACTCGCGGGCGTGAAACCCTGATTGGCATCGACCGCCATCCAGACATCAGGCCGCGCCTTGCGCACCGCCCGCACGCGCTCGGCGTCGAGCGGAAGTTCGCCCGTAAGCTTGAGTTTCAGCGACTTCGCCTGCGCATACTCGACGGCTTTGGCGGCCATCGTGCCGGGATCATTCGCAGGGATCGTGAAGGTCGTGAGGAGCGGGCGTGGGCGCCCGAGCCCGGCGATGCGCCAGACAGGCTGTCCGAGAAGCTTCGCTTCGAGGTCCCAGAGCGCGCAATCGAGGGCATTTCGCGCGCCGCCGGGCGGCAGCAGGCGGCGCAGTGATTCACGGTCGACTCCCGCCTCGACGTCGTGCCGTACGTCCTCGATCGCGGCGCATATGCGGTCCTCCTCGTCGCCGAGGTAATAGACGCCCGCCGCTTCGCCCTGACCCGCCGCACTGCGCTCGCTGACGCAGGCAACGACCACGGTCAAGTCCGTGGAGGTGTAGCCCGTGATCGTGAACGGCGCGGACAGCGGGATCAATTCCCGTGTAACCGCGAGTTGCATCAGCAGTCCGTTCCATGAATGCGCAATGTGGGAATCAAAAGCACCTTGGGCACTCGCAATCCTCAATATTCGCTTCTACGGAGGCCATAATAAAAGGAAGGTTAGAGGCACTTCCAATCGTTGCCGGGCTTCAGGCGTTGAGCGACAACCCGCCGAAGCGCTGCTGCGACGGGTCACAAAGCTCAAGCCCGGCCATACGATGACATGGACGATGCTCGGAGGAATCGGACTGCTCCCGACTCCACCATCGCATGGTCGGGACTCGGTATCACCCATTTGTACTGACCCACTGATTTCCTGCTCAGGTGTTATGTTCTCGAAGGAGATAGCACATGAGTATCGAGATGGACGAAGAGATCAAGCGCTGGACGGCGCGTCGGAAGTCGGCTCTGGTTATGGACATC
>Ga0194128_10001671_pt1 | contig 38153 bp, 34 predicted proteins | sample TA2KigCa65mmetaG_FD_148650 | JGI IMG/M metagenome (GOLD analysis project Ga0194128, IMG submission 148650) | Freshwater microbial communities from Lake Tanganyika, Tanzania - TA2015037 Kigoma Deep Cast 65m | ecosystem: Environmental > Aquatic > Freshwater > Lake | place: Tanzania: Lake...
GTGTGCTGGCAGTACAAGAGACTCCGGCGCCGGCATGAAGTGAACGATGTCTTGCGTGTCGCGTTCGCGCGGCGCCGGACGAACGCTGAATGACAGTCGATGCTTTACTCCTTGCCACGAATCGTTGCCTTCAGCACGTTCTTCAGGCGATCCTCGATCTTCTTGTGAGCTTTGTCGATCTCCTTGTCGGCAAGCGTTCGATCCGGGGCTTGATACGAGAGGGCATAAGCGAGGCTCTTCGTTCCTGGCGGAATCTGATTGCCCCGATACAAATCGAAAAGGCGCACACCGCTCAACAGATCGCCGCCGGCCTTGCGAATCTCGGCTTCGATTTGGTCGGCGGGAATCGCCTCGTCGACGACCACGGCAATGTCGCGCAGCGCTGCCGGGAAGCGCGCGACCGGCGTGTAGCTGAATCGAATCGGCGTGACGGCCTGTAATGCATCCACATCGAGCTCGGCAACGAGCACCGTGCGCTCACCGAGGCCGTAGGCTTGAGCGACCTTGGGATGCAAGACGCCGAAGTCACCAACCGGTCTATCGCCGACGATAAGCGTCGCCGACTTGCCGGGGTGCAGGTGCGCCGAGTTGGCCGGTTGATATTTCGTGTTCTTCAAATGTAAGTCATCCGCAAGGGCTTCGATGACGCCTTTGAGCTCGAAGAAATCGAGCGGCTGCTTGTCCTTGGCGCCGGCGTCATTCCAGAACTCCTGGCCGCGATTGGCGATCATGACCATGGCGAGCCGGCGTTGCTCGCAGGGCAGCGTAGGCGCCACGGCCCGCGTGACGGAGTCCTCACGCGGAGCGTGAGGGCTCCCATGAGAAAAGTACGCGATACCAATTTCGAAAAGGCGAACGTCGTCGGCGTTGTGCAGGTTGCTCTCGGCAATCTCCAGGACGCTTGCCAGCACGCTTTGCCTCATGACGACGCGCTCGCTGCTGACTGGATTCTTCAGTGTGACGTAATCACGGTTTCCGACTAGCGGAGTCTCTTTTGCGGGCACCGTGAGCGCGTAACAAATCACTTCTTGGAGCCCGCAATCGACGAGAACGTCGCGAACGCGTTCCTCGAACTGGATTGGCTCATTTGCTTGCTGCTTGGGCAACGGCTCGGCCAGCAGCGTCGTTGGCACGCGATCGTAGCCGTAGATGCGCACGATGTCCTCCACGAGGTCGGCCGGTCCTTCTTGTACATCGAGTCGATGCGTCGGCACGGTGACCTTGTACGTTGACGAGCCGGAAGCGTTAGCGACGAGTTCGACTTCATACTCTAGCGCTCGCAGGATTCGAATCGCCTCGACCGGGTCGATCTTGAATCCGAGCAGCCGATCCATCTGGCCCAAATCAAGATCGACCACCTGCGCGGGACGCGGCACTGGATAACAATCGACAAGCCCCTGGCACACGCTGCCGCCAGCGTACTGTCGCATCAGGTCGGACGCACGTTCCGCCGCGGGCTTCACCGTCTCCGGATGAATGCCGCGACTGAACCGTGCGCTCGCTTGGCTGGGAAGGTCGAAATGGCGAAACGTCTTGCGAATGCTGACAAAGTCGAAGCTGGCCGATTCGAGCAGGATGTTCTTCGTTTTTTCGGTGACCTCCGTTTCCAGCCCGCCCATGACGCCGGCGAGCGCGATCGGACCTTTTGTGTCAGCGATAACCAGATGCTCCGCCGAAAGCTTGCGTTCCTGCTTGTCGAGCGTGACGAGGACTTCACCTTCCCGTGCGGGGCGGACAATGATCGTCGGCGCCTTGCCGCCGGCACGTTGAACCAGGACGTCGTAATCGAAGGCATGCAGCGGCTGCCCCCATTCGAGCATGACGAAGTTCGTGATATCGACGATGTTGTTGATCGGGCGCATGCCCGCGTACAGCAGACGCCGCTGCATCCAGCCCGGCGCGGGGCCAACGGTAATGTTCTTGATCAGCGCGGCCGCGTAACGTGCCGAAAGCTTCGAGTCCTCGATTTGCACGCTGACCTGGCCGGCGATGGGGTCGGGGTTATCCGGTAGGTGACGCTCCCGGCTTGCCAAAGGGAGCCGTAGCTGCTGCCCCGTGATGGCAGCGACCTCGCGGGCCACGCCGATCATCGATAGGCAGCGTGCCATGTTGGGCAACACATCTACCTCGATCACGATGTCCCCCATGAAGTCCGCGAGCGGCGTGCCGACCGGGGCGTCGTCTTCGAGAATGATGATCCCGGTGTGATCTTCCTTGCTGTCGGAGATGCCGAGTTCCAAAAGCGAGCAGACCATGGCATCTGAGGGAAGGCCACGAATCTTGGTCGGCTTAAGTTCGGCGAGCTTGCGTTCTTCGGAATGGCCGTCGAAAAGCACCGAGCCGCTCAGCGCGAGCACGACCTTCTGTCCTTTGTCGCCGACGTTGATGTTGGGCGCTCCGGTGACGAGTTGTTTCTCCGTTCCCGGCCCCCAGGTGACGGTCGGCAGCTTGAGCTTGTCGGCGTTCGGATGCTTCTCGGTGCCGAGCACCTGGGCGACAAAGATCTTGTCGCGATCCCAGACGGGACCGCGTTCTTCGGCCTTGACGCGAACGCCTTCCGGAACCGGCAGACCGAGAACGCGCGTCGACGCGACTTCCAGACCCGCGAGCGTGAGCCGTTCGATGAGCTGCGCCGGCGGGAGGCTGATGTCGATGTAGTCGCGAAGCCAGGATAGTGGGATTCTCATGCGATTCATTCCGTATCCCGCAGCCTGTCGGCTGCGGGCGTAATCTCAGGGTAATCTACGCCCGCAGCCGACAGGCTGCGGGATTACGACGTCGGTTCATCATTCTTTGCGCCCTTGTCGTCCTTCCCATCCACCTCATTCGATTCTGTATCATCCGCTCCCCCCTCCTCTTTGAAGGACCACGTCCAAGCACCCGCTTGTCCGAGAATGTAGCGAAACGTGTTCGCATGGTGCGATCGGTCATCGATCGGCTTGTACGTTGCATTGCGGCCCCACAGGCGGCCTGGCTTTTGCTTGCGCACCGCATAACACGCCGCCGTTTTGCATCGGCCCACGATGGCTCGCCACTCACTCTCGTCATCGGGCAGTTCACACAGGATGTGAACGTGCGTGGCGGCAACGGCAATCGCCAGTACTCTGCAACCTTGCTTTTTCAACTCCGCGATAATCGCGAGGCCAATCGTCTCGCGAATCTCATTCTCAAGCACAACCGGAGCGCCGCTGATCTTCTTCGCGTACCGATGCAGCCCGGCATGTTCACCTTTCGGCGGCGGGTTCTTGTAGTCGCCCGAAGAGTGAATCCGGTGGTCACGATTCCAGAAGCCACACGGATCTCCGGGGAGCCAGCTATTGTGCGTCGAGAAGATGATGTGCCGCCATTTTTTTCCTGGTGTGGGCATGAATTCATCTCCTTGGCGGAGAATCCCGCAGCCTTTCGGCTGCGGGCGTGGCGCCATCAGAATTGCCGCAAGAACCTCAGGTCATTTCCCCAAAACTGGCGTATATCGTCGATGGCGTGCTTGAGCATAGTGATACGCTGCGGGCCCATGCCGAAGGCGAAGCCGGTGAATTTCGCCGGATCGTAGCCGCCGTTGCGCAGCACCACAGGATGGACCATGCCCGCGCCCATGATCTCGAGCCAGCCGGTCCCTTTCGTCAGGCGATCGGCGTTTGGGTCGTCCTTGGGCCAATCGATGTCGACTTCGATCGACGGCTCGGTAAACGGAAAATAGCTCGACCGGAAGCGAATGTGGCGTTCCTGGCCGAACAAGCGGCGAGCGAACGCGGTGATCGTTCCCTTGAGGTCGGCCATCGTGACACGCTCTCCAATGACCAGTCCCTCGACCTGCTGGAACTGAATCTCACTGCGGGTCGTGATTGCTTCATAGCGGTAACACATGCCCGGCAGGATGACGCGGATCGGATTCGGACATTGTTCGCGCATCACGTGAATCTGGCCCGGCGACGTGTGCGTGCGCAGGATGACGCCAGGAATCGTTGTGTGAAACGTGTCCCACATATCGCGGGCTGGATGGTGCGGCGGCATGTTGAGCAACTCGAAGTTCATCTCGTCGCTTTCGACTTCACGCGACCGATAGACCTGAAAGCCCATGTCGGCGAAGACGGCGGTGATCTGGCGCATCACCTGCGTGGCGACGTGCAGTCGGCCGCGCGGCACGGGTCGCCCCGGCAGCGTGACATCGAGAGGATTCGACGTCAGGCTTGCGCTTAGCGCTCGCTCTTTCACCTCGGCGAGTTTCTGTTCGTAGGCGTTGGTGAGCGCTTCCTTGATGCGATTCGCTTCCTGGCCATACGTCTTGCGCTCTTCTTTCGGGATGCCGCCAATCGCCTTGAGCGCCGCAAGCATCTCGCCGTTGTTGCCGAAGTACCTGGTGTTCCACGCGCGCAACGCGGCTTCGTCGGCACAGGCGGCGAGCTCGGCACTGGCGCGCTGCTCAAGAGCGGCGAGATCGGACATGGTGGGTTCGTCTCTCCCTACATGCAAAAAGCCCACGAGTTTTCGACTCATGGGCTTGCCGCGAGGTTCACGGCAGAAACTCACAACTGTTGCTTGGCAAATTCGACGATCTTGTCAAACGCCGCCGGATCGTGGATGGCAATCTCCGACAGCGATTGCCGATTTAGCTCGCACAGCCCTTTCTGCAGGCCGTGAATCAACTGGCTGTAGCGAATGCCGCGTGCCCGGCACGCGGCGTTGATGCGGATGATCCACAGCCGGCGAAATTGCCGTTTCTTGACTCGGCGATCGCGGAAGGCGTAGACTCGGCCGCGAATGAGCGTGACGATCGCCTGGCGATAAAGGTTGTGGCGACTAGCGCGAAATCCCTTGGTGAGCTTGCGAGTGCGGGCGCGTCCCTTGCGGAACGGCACGCTGGTAGCTGCACGAACCATGACTTTGCTCCTTTCGAAAGATCGCCCTCACTCCCAACCCCTCTCCCGAAGGGCGAGGAAGGCTCTGAACGACGGCCAGGGGCATGGAACCCTGGGTGCGTCGGTGTAATGCCGCTTGCGGCTTCACGCTCGCACGGCGCCGCGTGATCGCAAAGCCGCAAGCGGTGATCAGTCTATCCGCCCATAGCGGTGATATACTTCTGAGCCACCACGCCGACTTCCGCGACTCGGCCGCGCAAATGGCGTTTGCGTTTGCCGGTCTTCGGGCTGTTCAAGTGTTTCTTCCCCGCTTGAGAGCGTTTGAGCTTCCCATTGGCGGATATCTTGAATCGCTTGCGCGATCCCTTGTGCGTTTTCATCTTCGGCATGACGAACCCCAAAAAACAACAACTCCCTTCGCGGTCGGCAAAGGGAGTTATGTAGTATATGAACCGCCCTGTTGAAGGAAAGGCCATCGGAGCCTGAAGCGTAAGCGAAGGAGTGCTTCTTCCTTCGCTTACGCTTCAGGCTCTGAGCGTTCACTTCGGCGCCAGCATCATCGACATCCGCTTGCCTTCCATGGCCGGCTCTTTTTCGATCTTGGCGAACTCGACAAGCTTTTCCTTCATCATCTGCAAGATGCGTTTGCCCTCTTCAATATGCTGCAACTCGCGCCCCTTGAACATGACGTAAACCAAGACCTTGTCATGATGCTCCAGAAATTTCTTGGCCTGGTTGATCTTGGTCTCGATGTCATGCATGTCCGTCTTGGGCCGCAGGCGAATTTCCTTGAGCTTCTGCTTGTGCGCCTTGGCTTTTTCCTTTTGCTTTTGCTTCTGCTGGAACTTGAACTTCCCGTAGTCCATGATTTTGCAGACGGGAGGCTTCTCCAGCGGCGCGACCTCGACCAGGTCCTGGCCGACCTCACGGGCCATCTCCATGGCCTGCGCGGTCGGGATGACTCCGACTTGTTCGCCGTTCGGTCCTATGAGCCGAATCGGCGTGATGCGAATCTGTTCGTTGACTCGTGTTTGATGCTGACGATCACGGTGATCACGATCACGATCAAAAGGCGGCGGCAAAGCGTTCACGCTCCAATTGAAACAAGGACGGCTTCTCCCATCGCCTCCGTGACGATGCGGACCACCATCCCCCGTTAGGTAGGTTTTCTCAGTCGCTTATTCTTGCATGACCAGGCGTCCAGGTCAACGGCGAATCCATTATTTTTGGAAGCCCCGGAGTGAGCACGGGGCTTCCCTTATCTTGTTATCGCAAAATTCCGCTCGGCCCTTTCTTGCCCCCCTTGGGCGCCGCCGCATCGTTGATGCGATAGAGCGGCGTGCCGGTGAACAGATTGCGAGGCCGAAGCTCGAAGGTCGTCCAGTAGATGGTCGCCTGGCCATTGAGGGAGCTGTTTCCCTTGAGAATTCCATCTTCCGGGCGAGGCACGTGCAACCCGGACGACGAATGCCAAAGGACCACGTTCTTCTTTTCCAATGGCAATAGCTTTGCGTTCAGCTGCCCCTTCGGGAAGAAGTAGTTGCCGAGGTTGACGTAGGTTTTCTCCGGCCCATCGAAGCGCGTGATCCAGAAATCATGCATGGAGAACTTCTCGTCTTTGAAGCGATCGTGCCGAGCGAGTCCCTGCGGATAGGTGACGAGATCGTAGCTGATCGGCAATGCCGGGCGCCCCTTGGCTTCGGGAATGATGGCGTAGTTCGGATTGACCACGCGAATGCGGGTGAACTCTTCGGCTTTCCAGTCGACGAAGCTCTCGCTGGTGATTTCCTGGATATTCATCTTCCCCTGCTCGGCCTGGTCCTTCGGGTCGGTGGGCAGCCGCGTGACGAAGACCTGGTTCGTCGTGTTATTGCCGTCGGGACCGAGCTTCATGCCGATGCGCCAATAGCTGCCGTGCATATGGGTGGCGTCGAGATGCGGGAAGAAGTTGTAACCGGTTGGGGAATGGCGGAAAACGATGCCGCCGTCGTCGCGGAAGCCGAACTCGGCCATGTAGGTGTAGTTTCCGGCCTGGAAATTGGCGAAGAGGGTGAGTTCCTCGCTTCGGCGCGTGATGTGTCCGAACTTGTAGGCGGTGCCGGTGTCGCGCAGCTCCGCGATGACCCTCTTGCTCTTGCCAAGCACCTGGCTGACAGCCCCGCCTTCATTGGGGCTGAGCGTCGTATAACCGCCGACGTCGCGCAGATCGAAGAAACGGGTGTTTCGGAAATAGTAAGGGACGTAAAACTCCTGCGGATGGGCGTCCTCAAGGACCTGAATCCACTCCGCATCCTTGCCGGGCTTGAAGTAGGCTTTCTTGATCTTGAACAACACTGAACGACCGCTGGGGCGGAAGCCGATGCCCTGGTCGACGGCCTGCTGAGCGGTTTCGATGTCCCAGTCGATCTTCCAGGCGGTACCCCAGTTTGCAGTATTCGTAGGGAACGTGATCATGAAGCGGCGATCGTCGCTCCCCTTTTCGATTTCGAGCGGCGGGTTGCGGCGTTCGGCGACCGGCACATTGGCCGGCGCATCGGCCGCGGGTTTGTCGGCGCTCTTGTTTTGAGCGATGAACGTTTCGAAGTCGGCCAGGTCGGCCACGAATCGCGTGAACAGACGTTGCAATCCCTTCTCGGTGATGCCGAGCTGGCAGTCAACGGCAGACTCAAGCATGACGCCGAGCTTCTCGTAGCGAACCGCTCGCGTGATGGCCGACGTTTTCTCATTGAAGCGATTGACCGTCTCGAGTGACGGCTGATCCTTGACAGTCGCTTTGAGCAACAAACGCCTGCCGCTGTCGAGTCGATAGGCCGAAAACGTGCGGTTCTTGAGTTCGACGGCGTACTTCCCATCGTCGCCAGTGAGCTTTCCGTTCAAACCCTGGACGACGCTGACGATCATGTCGTGCGACACGATCTCAGCCGGCGCCGACGTCGTCTGACCAGACACAGACCCAGAAATACCGACGAAAAACACCAGGACGAGCAAACGCGACAATCGCATGGGGAGTTCCTCACGTGCGGGAAACGACAGCACGAATTGTCGCCATTGTACGGGACAGCTCCGGTTTTTGTAAAACAAATCGGAACCTGTTCGTGCCGCTCGGCGTTTAGATAAGATGATTGCAAGACCCGAAGAACACGCCACGCCACGTTTCGGCAACACACCGCATCGTTTTTTCGAGCAAAGGAGCATTCCGTGTTTCGACTCATCGCACTCGCCGTCGTCGGTCTCGCTGGGCTGATTCTCCCCGCGTCCGCGCAGGACGGCAAAAAGATTCGCGTCGTCATCATCGACGGACAAAACAACCACGACTGGCGCGCCACCACACCGATTATGAAAAAGTCGCTCGAGGATTGCGGCCGATTCACCGTCGACGTCGCGACGTCGCCGCAGTCTCCTACCTTGGCCAAGCCGAACAAACCGAAGAATGAAAAAGATGTCAAGGCGATGGAAAAATACAAGGACGCCTTGGCCAAGTACGAGGCGGAATTGCCTAAATTCAAAGAAAAGCTCAAAGCCGCCCAGGCCGAGTTTGCCGCCTGGCAGATCGATTTCACGAAATACGATGTCGTCGTCAGCAACTACAACGGCCAATCATGGACGAAGCAGATCAACGATGGCCTGGAGCAGCGACTCAAGAACGGGGAGATCGGCCTCGTAATCGTTCATGCGGCCAATAACGCGTTCGGCGGCTGGAAGGAGTACAACCTCATGATCGGCATGGGCTGGCGCGACGCCAAGTTCGGCGAACGACTCAAACTCGACGACAGCGGCAAGGTCATTCGCGTTCCCAAGGGCCAGGATCTCGGCTCCGGCCATCGCTCCGGAGGCAACTTCGCCGTCGTCGTCCGCGACACGAACCACCCCATCACCAAGGGCATGCCTGTCGAATGGATGCACGCCCAGGACGAACTCTACGACAACATGCGTGGTCCCATCGAGAACGTTCGTCTGCTTGCCACCGCCTACTCGAAAGGCACGCAAACGCACGAGCCGATGATCTGGACCGTATCGTACGGCAAGGGCCGGGTATTCCACACACCGATGGGTCACGGCGCCGCATCGATGCTCTGCGTGGGATTCCAGAGCACGCTGCAACGCGGCACCGAATGGTCGGCGACCGGATCCGTCACCCTGCCGATCCCCGCGAACTTCCCGACTGCAACGAAGACCAGCTCGGTGCCCGCCGCGAAGACCAAGAACTAACGACATGTTGTTCCTGTGTGGATGGCGCGCGCGACCGGACGACGCATTAGTTTGCCAGGGATCGCAGAAAATAGTACGCGGCCAAGGAGAAGCCGATGACGATCACGATCCAGCGAACCATGCTTGGCGGCAAGAGGAGCGAGAAGCGGGCGCCAAGATAGCCGCCTACGATCGCCGCCAGCGCCATCGCCAGGGCGTACGGCCATTCCACCAGACCATTGGCGATGAAGATACCGGCTGCGGCGATGTTCATGCAGCAGGCCAAGAAGGACTTGAGCGCGTTGACTTCGTGAATGTCCTTCAGACCCAGAAACGATAGAGAGCTGAGCATCAGGATGCCGATGCCCGCGCCGAAGTAGCCGCCATAGACGCCGATGAGAAACTGGGCCGTGACGATGCCGGCCAGCGCCTTGCCGCTCGGCGGTTCGGACTCAGCCGGAATCGGATGAGCCGTGCCTTCCGTGGATTCGCACGCCGCCGGCGGCGGATTGAGCCAGCGTGAGATCGTTGGCTGCAAGGCGAAAAGCATGGCGGCCAAGAGGATGAGCCATGGGATGACGAAGCCGAAGGTCCTCTCTTCGACGAGCCAGGCGCCGATTGCGCCGCCGACGATGCTCGGCACGGTGAGCCAAACCATCCATTTCCGGCATGCCGCCAATTGTTCGCGATATCCCCAGACGCTGGCAAATGATCCCGGAAAAAGCGCGACGGTACTTGTGCCGTTGGCGATATGCACAGCGACAACGCTCGTGAGCGCGGGAAATGTGAGGAGGGTGCCGCCGCCGGCGACCGCGTTGACCGCCCCCGCCGCGACCGCCGACAGACAGAGCCAGAGGTATTCCATAGTGCGTGACGGCGTGTACGTTTAGCCCCGCCTCGTTGAGGCGGGCGATGCCGGCGTCCGCGGCGTTCTTTGAACGCCGGCTAAACGAATCACTTCTTGTCCTGAATGATCTCGATGGCGGGCGCCGGCTGCATCGGCGGGACGATGGCGGCGCCGGCGTTGTTGCGCTGCATGCGATGAATGAGCGGGCGCCATTTGACGCCGGCTTCGTGTCCGGGCGTGCCGAAGTTGACGTCGTTCTCCATGTCGTGGCACTTGCTGCACATGTTGGCCCCCATGCGCCGCGTGCGTTCCTCGTAGAGCTTGTTGAACTCCGTCACCTGGTCAGCCGTCGCTTTCTTGGCGTGGACGAGTGCTTCGAGTTTGCGTTCCTCCGTGGAGAGACGATAGGGATTGATCAAGGGGTAGAGTTCATCACGTCCCTTGGTCTCGTCGATTTCCATCTGGACGTGCAAGCTGCCGGGGCCGTGGCAGCTTTCACAGCCGACGCCACGCGTGTTTTTGTTGTGTCCTGCAATCTTCTCGGCCGTTGGCGCGACGCCTGGTTTGGCCGGCCAGCGCTTCACGTTGTTGACTGGAATGAAGTCGAGATATCCGCCGGGGTTCTTGAACCCCGTGGTGTGGCAGCTCATGCATTCGGGATCAAAATGTCGGCCCGATGGGTTGGTCAGTTTTTCGAGCGTCATGGTGGCGTTTCCATGGGCGACTTTCTTGTCTTTTGCCTCCTTGACCCAAAGGTTGTACGCGTCGGTGTGACACTCGCCGCAGCGAGCCGAGCCCACGTATGTCGCCTTCAGGCCGCCTTCGTTTTGTGGCGGTATCTGGTTGAAGTGCAGTTGGCGTTGGTATTTGCTGAGCATGTCGGTTCGCTTGAGTTCTTGATTGTACTTTTCGACCAGGCCGATGACGGGGTTGTCGGCCTCTTTGCCCTTCGGCGCCTCCCATTCCGGGCTCATAAGAACAATATCGTATTGCAGGCGAATTCCTTTCGCATCGCGATAGACGCCGAGCAGGCCGACATACTTGCCCTTGTGTCCGATCTCGACGACTTGGGTTGGAACGTTGGGCGCCAGCGCAGCCATGAAGCTGGGCGGCTCGGGCTCATGAGTCAGCACCATCATGACATGGATCGGCGGAATCTTCGGGTTCTTCTTGCGCTCCGCCTCGCAGAACTTTACGCACTCCAGCGCCTGGGCCCGGCGATCCTCCTCTTGCTTCCGGTTGAACGCGATGCCGGGCGGAAACTTGTCTTTGTCGATCTTCGGATACTCATGGTGGAGGATGATGCCGACCTCGACGCCGGCTTTGGCGAATTCCTTGAGCGCCTCGGGGAGCGCTTCCACGTTGTTGCGGAACTTTTCTTGAGCCTTAAACTCGTCGCGCAGGTCGGGGCCCAGCATGCTGATGACGCCGATCTTGGGCATTGTCGTGTCAATGATTTCGTAGCCGCGAACGTTGAGTCCGTGATATAGTTGGCCCGGACCGGTTTGGTCGAGCGACAGGCTAATCGGCCGAGGATGCGGCTTGTTCTTGTCCCAGATCTGCGCCAGGCCGTTGCCCAGCGGCAACAGCATCTCGTCCAGGCCAAGGCCGATGGCGCGATAGTTCATGGTCGCCAGTGATTTGACGCTGAGATCGTACTTGAGCAGGTTCTGTTCGCAGATGCCCTTGGAACTGGCAAGTTCGCCGAGATCGACGCCGACCGCATTCCAACCCTTGTCCTTGAGGGACTTGATGAAATTGTACCGTCGCGTCAGACCGCCATGCTGGGGCGACGTGCAGCCGCACGGGTCGTAGTAGCCATGCATTTGGCCGCTCAGGACTATTGCGACGGCGGGTTTGTCCCACTTGGCCCATTGCTTTGGAAGTTGATCGCCGGGCGGGTCTTCCTGTTCGTAACAGTCGCTGCCGCGCCGTTCGATTGGCTCGGTGCGGTAGTAGTACGAGGTGACAGCGGTAAGCACGACCGCGGCGAGGGTGACGCCGAAGAAAGCCGCCATTGGATTCGACGCGGGCGGAACGGGGGCGGGAGTTTGCGATGGCATGATGCATCTTCCTTGTGCGAGGGCGAAATCCGGACCCCTAAGATCGCGGTTTTGCAGAAAAAAGTCAACCTCAGCAAGCTGTCAGCGATCAGCTATCAGCCAGCGACGGCGGTTTCATTCTGGCTGAAAGCTGATCGCGGCTAGCTGACGGCTCAACAAGTCACGCACCTTCTCGCCGATCCGATCGCGCACCTGGCGAAACTCCTCGGGCGGCATGTGCTTCGGGTCGGGAATGCCCCAGTCGGCATGGTATTTTCCGCGAACGAACGGGCACATGTCGCCGCAGCCCATGAGGATGACCGCGTCGAACTCGACGTTGGGCAACTCGTCGAGCCCTTTGGACGCGTGGGTCGCGAGGTCATAGCCGAGTTCTTTCATGGCCAGGATTGCCTTGGGATTGACCTGCCCCGACGGCTTGGAGCCGGCGCTGTAGACATCGACGTTGCCGCCCCCCAGGATGCGGGCGTATGCCTCGGCGATCTGGCTGCGGCACGAATTCTCGACACAAACAAATACGATGCGCGGGATCGTTTGGATCGGCGGATTGTCGTTCATGACCATATTATAATGGCGAGCCGAGCCGCGTAGGCGGCCGGTTGAAACAAACATAGACAACCGGCCGCTTCGGCGGCTCGGCTCGGCGTGGATTATTCATGACCTGGGACGTGATCGTTATCGGCGCCGGCGCGGCGGGGCTGATGGCCGGCATCCACGCCGCCGAGCGCGGGCGACGCACGCTTGTTCTGGAAAAAAACCGCAAGGCCGGCGTCAAAATCCTCATGTCCGGCGGCACGCGCTGCAACATCACCCAGGCCACTGACAATCGCGGCATCGTCGCAGCATATGGTCCGCCCGGCAAGTTCCTCCACTCTGCCCTTGCCGCGTTCAGCGTGCAGGACACGATCGAATTCTTCGAGAACGAAGGCGTCGCCACGAAAGTCGAGGACACCGGCAAGGTTTTTCCGGTCAGTAACCGGGCCGTTGACGTCCTTGCCGCGCTGTTGAGGCGACTGGAACGGAGCGGGGCGACGTTGGCGTTGGGGGAAGCGGTGACGGGGATGCGCTTCCTGGAGGGGCGATGGACGATTGAAACTGCGCAGCGAGCGCTAAACACAAACACAGTAATTCTCACAACGGGAGGGCAATCGTACCCGGGCTCCGGGACGACCGGCGATGGCTATCGCTTCGCCGCGGCAATGGGGCATCGCATCATGCCGCCTCGGCCAGCGCTGGTCCCGCTGACCACGACTGTCGCGTGGGTCGCTGGTCTGCGCGGCATCACGCTGCCGGACGTCACTGTCCGTGTTCTCGAAGACAGCACAGTCTTGGCGCAGAGACGGGGTTCCCTCTTGTTCGCCCATTTCGGCCTGTCGGGGCCTGTCATTCTCGACGTCAGCCGCGTAGTGAGCGGCCATGACAGACCGCAAACGCTCGTGCTAGCGATCGATCTGCTGCCAATGATGACTGAGAATCAACTCTCCGATTGGTTGCGCGACGAATCGCTGGCGTCCGGCAAGAAGCAACTCGCGGTCGTGCTGTCGGCGGAGCTTCCGCGACGCCTGTGTGATGTCGTGTTGACAAACGCCGGTCTAGCGATCGATCGCAAGGCCGCGGCGCTAAGCAAGGACGAGCGGTCGCGCTTAGGTCTCACGATCAAGCATCTCACCATCCCGATCACTGGCACGCTCGGATTCAAGAAGGCGGAAGTGACCGCCGGAGGCGTCGCGCTCGATGAGGTCGATTCGCGAACCATGCAGAGCAAACTGGTTCCGAGCCTCTACTTAGCCGGCGAGGTACTCGACTTGGATGGGCCGATCGGCGGCTATAACTTCCAAGCCGCCTGGAGCACCGGCTGGCTGGCCGGCGGTTCTGTGTGAGAAATTCCATCGTTTGCGCCAGACGGGGTTCAGATTTTTCGCGAAAATCTCGAAATGGCGTTGCTCTTTTGGCAGGCCGACCCTAGAATCGTTGTGACAACTTGGTTTTCGGTATCTTATCGAGAGTGGCTGAGGGAAGGGCCCTTTGAAGCCACAGCAACCGGTCGCACCCCTGCGATGCTGGTGCTAACTCCCCCCGGTTTGTCCGGGAGAGATAAGATGGTGCCCCGCACGCATTTTTCTCTACCAACCCTAAAGATACCCGCCGGTTGCAATATGTGTCGCCGCTTTGGCGTAGGGTGCGTGAAACGCACCTTCTCCGGAGCGGTGCGTTTCGCGCACCCTACGTAGGCGGAGAGATTATGAGCGATTTCGTCCGTGGCCTCAAGTGTCGCATGTGTGGCAAGGCCTATCCCAAACAACCTCTCAATTACTGCGAAGACGATTTCGGCCCGCTCGAAGTCGACTACGATTACGACGCCATCCGCGAAGTGATCAATCGCGGCAAGATCGAGATGCGCCCCTTCAACATGTGGCGCTATCGCGAACTCTTGCCCATCGACGGCGAACCGACCGTCGGTCCGCTCGTTGGCGGCACGCCCCTTGTTCGCGCTCACCGGTTGGCCGAGGCACTCGGCGTCGAGACGTTGTGGATCAAGAACGACGCAGTCAATTTTCCGACGCTGTCGTTCAAGGATCGCGTTGTCTCGGTTGCGTTATCCAAGGCCCGCGAATTCGGTTTTACTACCGTCGGCTGTGCGTCGACGGGCAACCTCGCCAACAGCGTCGCCGCCAACGCCGCCCAGGCCGGGCTGAACACCTACGTCTTCGTGCCGCAAGACTTGGAAACCGCCAAGATCATCGGCACCACGGTCTACGGCGCCAAGCTGATCGGTATCAAAGGCACGTACGACGACGTCAATCGCCTGTGCAGCCAGGTTGCCGACCGCTACAATTGGGGTCTCGTCAATGTCAACCTTCGTCCGTTCTACGCAGAAGGCTCGAAGACGTTCGGCTACGAGATCGCCGAACAGCTCGGCTGGCGCACGCCGCAACATGTTGTCAGCCCAATGGCGGGCGGTAGCTTGATCGGCAAGATTCACAAGGCGTTCCACGAGATGTACAAGGTCGGCCTGCTCGATCGCGAGCCCAGGACCAAGATCTACGGCGCTCAGGCCACGGGCTGTAATCCGATCACCAGCGGACTCAAGGCGGGACAGGATTCGCATCGCCCCGTCCGTAAGCCGAACACGATTGCGAAATCGCTGGCCATCGGCGACCCGGCCGACGGCTACTTCGCGATCAAGGTCATGCGCGAAACGGGCGGCTTCGGCGAGGACGTCAGCGATCCGGAGATCACCGACGCCATGCTGCTGTTGGCCCAGACCGAAGGCATTTTCGCCGAGACCGCCGGCGGCGTCACGCTGGCTGTCACGAAGAAGCTCATCGACCAGGGCCGCATCCCACGCGACGAAGAAATCGTCATCTGCATCACGGGCAACGGCCTGAAGACGCAGGACGCCGTCGCCAACGCGGTCGAGAAGCCGATCATCATTCGTCCCAACATCGACGATTTCGCGGCGGTGTTGGAAGGCCAGCCCGAGCCGGTGCTGGTGTAATTTTTGGTGAAGCCCAGGGATGAGGTACTCCGAACCCCTGGACTTACCTCCGCGCGAACCCAGGGGTTCGGAGTACCTCACCCCTGGGCTTCTTGAAGGATTATCATGCCAATCAAAGTTTACATACCCCAAGCGATGCGGCAACACGCCGACGGGCAAGCATCCGTCGACCTCGCCGGCGCGAACGTGAAAGAAGTGCTCGATGCACTGGGGCAAAAATTCCCAAACATCGTCGGCCGCATCTTCGACAACGGCCAGGTGCGCCGGTTCGTCAACATTTATCTCAACGACGAAGACATCCGCTATCTCAACCACCTCGAGAGCGCGACCAAGGACGGCGATGTGTTGAGCATCATTCCCGCCGTGGCTGGAGGCTGACATGGCGGATCAGCGCAACCCTCTCACCCCGAATCCCGCAGGTGAGCGCAGCGAACCTGCGGGATCATGCGGCGATGTCCCCGATGGCGCCGCCGTCTTTCCGCTCATCCCGGAAGAACTCGGTATCCATCCGCTTCTGCTTGCGACACTTCATGCGGTCGTGTTCTTCGACGGCTCCGACGCCGAAGTGGTCAACGATCCTGCCGCCAGCGAAGCGCTCAATTACATGGCCACGTACTTGCAGCGTCTGCATGGCTCCGACCTCAAGCGCATTCGTGAAGACATGGATGCTCTCTTGGCATTCGCCAAGCAAGAAGGCTGGCCGAAGGAAGAAATGCAGTTCCTGCAGGACTTTCTCAAGGAATTCGGCGTGAGCACGGGGGCCTAATGGCCAAAGGCGCAACCATGGCTGCACTCCGTCGTTTCATAACGATCAAGCAGGCGAACCTTGACCACGGCCACATTTACCTTGCTGAGTGCATGGATTTTTTTCCGTCCGATGTGGTGGGTGGCCGGAACAAGGCCGCGGCGGCGCCCAAGACCGTGCAAATTGATTTCGGCATCGGACAAGTGAACACTGATGTTGTGGGCAACAAGAAGATATTCAGGAAACGCGGCTGGGTCCGCCGATTCTTCGCCGACAACCATCTGGCGCCAGGTGATTGCGTTGTGCTGGAGCGACTTGATCCCTATGCGTATCGGCTTTCCGCGGAACCATTGGAACTGACGTGTCTGTCGATCCAACAACCCTGGGCCGACTTCATACTCGATGGCAAGAAGCAAATTGAGAATCGTAACTGGGCCTGGACTCGCGCACAGGACCTTCTCAACGCCGGGAAAAAAGTACCCCTTGGAATCCACGTCAGTTCCAGCATGAGCATTTGGTTAGGCCTGAACGACGAGCAGCGCCGATATTACGCCCAAGGATGGAACGAAGAAGCCAATCGTGGCGGAGGCGCCGTGATTGGGATCGCTGACGTGGTCCGGATCTGCCGGTGGAGAGATCTGCCGCCACACCTGCAAAGGCACAAGTACACGCTAAGAGAATATGCCTGGCACTGGGAACTCGCCAATCCGCGAAAACTGCTGGCGCCATTTCGCTGGCCAGGCAACACACGGACGTTTACCGCCCATATTCCGCGCCGGCTGGTGCCCGCGGACACCGTTTGATCCATGAACGCCAAGATCATCCCAAGGTCGTGAGCAATGAGCCAAGATCCCACTCTCGAACGTTATAGCCGTCAAATGCGATTCGGCGGCATTATGGAAAAAGGCCAGCGCAAGCTGCTCGCCAGCCGCGTGACCCTGTGCGGATGCGGCGCCCTTGGCACGGTGATGGCCAACGCCCTGGTCCGCGCCGGCATCGGCTTCGTGCGCATTGTCGATCGCGATTTCATCGAATCGCACAATCTGCAGCGCCAGGTCCTGTTCGATGAAGCCGACATCGCTGCAAACCTCCCCAAGGCCGAGGCGGCGGCACGCAAGCTCCGCGTCGTCAATTCGAGCGTCACCGTCGAGCCGGTCGTCACCGACATCGATCGCACAAACATCCTGGAACTCTCGAAAGACGCTGACGTCATTCTTGACGGGACCGACAACTTCGAGATTCGCTATCTCATCAACGATGTCTCGGTCAAGCTCGGCAAGCCGTGGGTTTACGGGGGCTCGATCGGCGGACACGGGCAGACGATGACGATCATCCCCGGCCAAACTCCGTGCCTGCGCTGCGTCTTCGAGGCGGCGCCGGCCCCGGGCGAGGCAGGCACCTGCGAAACCGCCGGCGTGCTAGCGCCGATCGTCAGCATCATCGCCAGCTTTCAAGTCGCCGAGTGCTTGAAGCTCTTGACCGGCCAGCCCGAGACGATCAACCGCGAGTTAGTCTACATCGACGTGTGGGAGAACATCACCCGCCGCATCAAGATCGCGCCGCTCCTGGGCAAGGTCGATTGTCCCTGCTGCCAGCGCAAGAAGTTCGAATGGCTTGAAGGCGAAATGGGCTCGCAAACCACTAGCCTTTGTGGCCGCAACGCCGTGCAGATATCCCATCGCTGTGCCGCCAAGCTCAACTTCGAGGAAATGGCCAGCCATCTGAAGCAAATGGGCGGCGAGGTCAGCTTCAACCGCTTCATGCTCAAGTTCACCGCCGAGGGCCACGAGTTCACCGTGTTCCCCGATGGCCGAGCGATCATCAAGGGGACCAACGACATCGACAAAGCCCGCGTGCTGTATGCTAAGTACATTGGGCATTGATGTCTTCGTTTAGCGCCCGCGCGGCGCCTCTAGATTAGTGAGTATTACCCATGACCACCCTCCTCCAGAAGCCGCCGCGAAAGCCGAAGAAGGGCTTTGATCCGGACTTTCGCTTCACGGTCGTCCAGTACCAGAAGATGATCGCCCAGGGAATCATCGCGCCCGGCGCCCGGATTGAGTTGCTCGACGGAAAGGTGGTCAACAAGATGGCTCGCAACCCGGCGCATGACACATCATTGACCTTGGCTCAGCACGAGCTCAGCCCACTCGTCATGCCGGAGTGGTACCTTCGGATACAGATGGCAATCGTCGCAGGGGCCCACAGTCAGCCCGAGCCGGACATCGCCGTGGTTTTTGCGCCGGCGAGCCGATATGCGAAGCAGCACCCAGGAGCAAAAGACGTCGGCATGCTCGTCGAAGTCGCCGACAGCACGCCGCTCGACGATCGCCGGGACAAGGCGCCGATCTACGCCGGCGGCCGCATTCCGTGGTACTGGATTGTGAACGTCGCGGAGAAGATCGTCGAAGTCTACACCGATCCAAAAGGCGGCGCAGCGCCCGAATATCGCAAACGGCTCGACTACGGACTGGATACGAAGGTCCCCGTCATTCTCACTGGCAAAACGCTGGGGCACATCGAGGTGAGCAAGCTGTTTCCCGCCGAAGCGGAAAAATGAAAGCACGGAGTGATTCCTCGCCTACGCCGCGACCAGCGCTCCCAAGCTGGGTTACTGATGGCGTACAATGAGTGTGGCCTTGAATGGAGATTCGGTACCATCGCGATCCTGAGACCGGGTTGCCGCCATTTACGATCATGGCGGTACCGAACACGAGGTCGAGGAGGTACTGCGACACCCTGGGGATGACTTGCCTGGCGTTCGTGGCTCGGCCAAACTGCGGCGAGTCGCTTCCTCTCAGGTTGGACTGAAAAACGTATCCGCGACGTCATCGACCACTATGAGAATCAAACCGAAGAGGACCAATACGCTGAAATCGAAGCTGCGCTGAGAGCAGAGAACATCACAATGCTGGCCGTGCCGACCGAGTTGGTGCCGCATGTGGCGGCGCTGCTCGCGAAGGAGCGGATCGCGTAATGATCGCCGAAATCCCAGCCGACGAACTCCTTGCCAATCCATGATCTACCTAGACAACGCCGCCACGAGCTTTCCGAAGCCGGAGGCGGTTTATCGAGCATTGGACTACTTCGCTCGCCACGACCTGGCCAATCCGGGCCGGGCCGGGCACAAGATGGCGCTCGCCGCCGAGCGGGCGCTCGATGACTGCCGGCATCTGCTCAACCAGTTCCTGCACGGCGAGGGGCCGGAGCGGTTCATCTTCACGCTCAACTGCACCGACGCACTCAACATGGCCTTCAAGGGTGTCTTGAAGGAAGGCGACCACGTCATCACCACCGACCTGGAGCACAACAGCGTCAGCCGGCCGCTGCGGGCGATGGAACTGGCCGGCAAAATCACGCTAACGCGCATTGCCGCTGACCAAGGTGGAACGGTCGATCCCATTGCGATCAAGAAGGCGATCACGCCGAAGACCCGGCTCATCGCCATGACACACGGGTCCAACGTGCTGGGCACGGTGCAGCCGATCGATTCTATCGGCAAGATCGCGCGCGCAGCCGAGGTTCTTTTCTTGGTCGATGCCGCCCAGACCGCCGGCGTCATGCCGATCGACATTCAAGCGATGTGCATCGACCTGCTCGCGTTCCCAGGGCACAAGTCGCTCTTCGGCCCGACCGGCACAGGCACCCTGTATGTCGGTCCCGGCGCCATCGTCGGCGCCTGGCGCGAAGGCGGCACGGGCGGCGATTCCTCCAGCGAAACGCAACCGCGCGACTACCCCTACTTCCTCGAAGGCGGCACGCCCAATGTGCTCGGCGTGGCCGGCCTGTCGGCCGGCATCAAATATGTGCAGGAGCAGGGATTGGCGACGATTCATTGCCACGAAGTCGAGTTACTCGAACGCCTCTGGAAACGACTCGACGAGATCGGCGGCTACGAGGTGTTCGGCCATCGCGATATGAGCCGGCGCGTCGGAACGCTGAGTTTTCGCAGTGAAGCCTTGCCCGCCGCGGAGATCGGCGGCATCCTCGATCAGGCGTTCGACATCGCTATTCGCCCCGGCCTGCATTGCGCTCCCTACATCCATCGGGCCCTCGGCACCTTCCCCGACGGCGCCGTCCGCGTCAGCCCGGGACCGTTCAGCACGACGGACGATATCGACACGTTGGCGAATGCCCTGGCAGAGATCAAGTTGTAGCCGTCCTTGTTCCGCGCTCGCATGACGCTGCGCAAACGCAATACGAAAAAAGCGACTACTTCGTTTCCAGATTGAACTGCGAAACGTCCTTCACGTCCTTGCGGCACGTCAGGCGGAACGATCGGCCAAACACGTGGGACTTGACCCACCCGTCGTGCCGACGCGCGGCGACGTATTTGCCGTTTACCAGACGCATGATGACAAGTTCGGGCGTTTCGATCGTGGAATCGGCCAGCCAGTATTCGGAAATGCCTGCTTTAGCGTAGAGGTCCTACAAATTAACAGTGTCCTTCAGCACGGAAGACTTGCTGACAACTTCAAGCGTCATGTCCGGCGTGCCAATCACTTCGAGCGATTAATCGCCTTTCGCCAGCGTGACTAACCCGTCTGCGAGCGAAGCGTTCGAGACGAACATGGCGCCGGGTTCGCACGAGAGGCGTGCCGCCACGTGAGTCAACATCATGCGATCAGCCAGGTAGGTTCCGAGGCCTTCGTTCAAAACGATTGACCCAACGACGATGGAGATGACGCTTTTGATTTGATTGTGAATCAACGTCTCCATGCTCAAGTCCACCCAGAATTTCCCGTTGAGGAAGAAGAACTGACCTCGCTCTGGGAACCGGTCGGAATGTGCCCATAGGCGGAACGAATCGTGATCATTGACGGTGGCGGGAATGTGCACGCCGCCGTTGATCACAAGATCGGCAACGGGACATCGAGTCCCCCGACCATTCGAGGCCTTGCGCGACGCGATTTTTTCTCGATTTGAGAAGCTGATTGGTTATGCGAGAATCATTACCTTGAATCGGCGATTGAACAACGGAGGTCAGGCCAGAGTATCGGGCTGTTTAATGCCGAACGCCACTCGAACTTTGCCGACCGGTTTCCCATCGTAGAGAAACTCAACCGGCCCATCGTAAACGAGCGGCCGGTCCGCGCTCCAGAGCGCGGGCTCCGGGATCAGCACGCGATACACTGGGTGTGCCAACATTTGCAGCGGATACGCCACCTCGATCGTGGTCACGCCGGGACAACGCGGGCCCATGACTCTGCCACGGACCTCGACGTCGGTAGGCAGGTTCGCAAACTCGATATGCACTTCCGCCAACGTCGGATCGAGGCGATTTACATGCACGGAATAAGTCGGCAAGGGATCGAGTGTCATCTCAGGCGCCCTCACGGCAACACGAGCATCGTGTCGCCATAGCTGTAGAATCGATAGCGATCGGCAATCGCCGATGCGTAGGCGCGTTGCAGGAGATCGACCTCGGCGAATGCCGACACAAGCAAGAGCAATGTCGTGCGCGGCAGATGAAAATTCGTCAGCAACGCGTCGACGACCTTGAAATCATAGGGCGGATGAATGAACAAGTCCGTCTCGCCGGCCCACGCTTGCAGCGACACGTCGCGCGCTGCCGTTTCAAGCACGCGCACCGCGGTAGTGCCGACGGCGACCACCCGGCCGCCGCGCGCTTTACAATCGGCGATGGCATCAACGGCGGCGTGCGTGATCTGCCCCCACTCCGAGTGCATACGATGCTGTGCGTAGTCGTCGACCTGAATCGGTTGAAACGTCGCCAGACCGACGTGCAGCGTCACCGTGGTCCACCCGATGCCGCGCTCCGCCAGGCCGGCGAAGACACGCTCCGTGAAATGCAGACCCGCCGTCGGCGCCGCGACGGCGCCGGCCGATTTCGCGTAGATCGTTTGATAACGCTCGCGGTCCTCCGGTCGCTCGATCCCCTTGCGAATGTACGGCGGCAACGGCACATGTCCAAATCGCTGCAGCAACTCCACCGTAGTCATCACGCTGGCCGTGTTGGGGTCCTCACGCGGAGCGTGAGGCCTACCGTCGGGCATCAGCGGTTTCGCAAGCCATCGGCCATCAGGCAATCGCTCAATGAGTTTCAGCCGCAACGGCCCCGGTTCGATGTCGATCATCTCGCCGGCATGCACGCGCCCGCGCGTCTGGCAAAGAAGTTCCCATGCGCTATCACCTGTCTCGCGCAAGAAAAGTCCTTCCCACTTCCCACCGGTTCGCGCTCGCTTTCCGAGCAGCCGGGCCGGTACAACGCGCGTGTCATTCACCACCAGAAGATCGCCCGGCCCGAGCAGCGCCGGTAGGTCGAAAAATCGCCGATGCTCCAGCGACCGGTCGCTACGCCGCGCCACTAGCAGCCGAGCATGATCGCGCGGGTCGCACGGCTCCTGCGCGATCAGCTCGGTCGGTAGCTCGTATTCGAGAGGGAATACCGGCATCGTGGTTTCGGATTGGTTCTCAAAGAGCCACGCACGAAGTAAGCGGCGCCTCGGAGGCCGCTTACTTCGTGCGCGGCTCTTTGGTATCGCGATGGCCCCGTCGCGCCATAAATTTGTTGTATACGAATCGCACGCGGTCACGTACGAGGCATACCCATGCTGCCTGAAATTCATTTCGTCGATCCCGTGTGCGGCATGACGGTTGAGCCGGCGACGGCGAAGGCGCAGACCACCTACCAAGGGACAACGTACTACTTCTGCTGCCCTCACTGCCTGAAGAAGTTCGAGGCGGATCCGCACAAATTTTTGGGTGGACCACCCGAGCCTATGCCCGTGGCGCCGCCTCCTCCGAGCGGAACGAAACGCCAGTACATCTGCCCGATGGATCCGGAGATCGTCAGCGATCAGCCCGGCACGTGTCCGAAGTGCGGCATGGCCTTGGAACCCCGCGATGTCGTCGCCGGCGATGAAGCCGATCCGGAGCAGGAGCGGATGGTGATGCTGTTTTGGATTTCCGCGGCTCTTACCGTGCCGGTCCTGGCATTAGCGATGGGCCCGATGCTGGTCGGCCAGATGCATCTACCGGCGTGGAACCCGCGGATGCAAGCCGGGCTGACGACACTTGTAGTTGTCTGGTGTGGCGACCCTTTCTTCCGACGTGCCGGGGACGCGCTGCGCCGCGGCTCGCTCAACATGTTCACGCTGATCGTCCTCGGCGTGACCACGGCCCATTTCTACAGTCTGGCAACGCTAATTTGGACTGGCGGAACGGAAGGAAATGCCAAATATTATTTCGAATCGGCGGCGACAATCATAACGCTCGTGCTGCTAGGCCAAGTCATCGAAGGCCGCGCTCGCCGCGCCACCACCGAAGCCGTGCGACGGCTTGCCGGGCTGGCGCCGAAGACGGCGCGGCTCATCTGGAGCGACGGCACGGAGCACGAGGTTGCGCTCGAATCCCTGCGCCTGGGCGATCGCGTTCGCATTCGGCCCGGTGAGAAAATCCCCGTCGATGGCACGGTGCGCGAGGGGTATAGCGCCGTCGATGAATCGATGCTGACCGGCGAGCCGATGCCGATCGACAAAAGCGCCGGGGCGAGCGTATTCGCGGCGACGCTGAATACGACGGGTACGCTTGTGGTAGAAACGGAGAAGCTCGCCGCCGAATCGCTGCTGGCGCAGATCATCCGCCATGTCGCCGACGCGCAACGGAGCCGGGCGCCAATCCAGGCGCTCGTCGATCGCGTGTCGAGCGTGTTCGTGCCGATCGTCCTCGTGGTGAGCATCGCCACGTTCGTCCTGTGGTTTCGCCTGGGCGGCGAGAGCGGATTTGCGACCGGCATGCTCAACGCCGTCGCGGTGCTCATGATCGCCTGTCCGTGCGCCCTGGGCTTGGCGACGCCGATGGCGATCACGGTCGGCGTCGGCCGCGGCGCACAGGCGGGCATTCTGGTCAAGAGTGCCGAAGCGCTCGAACGGCTTCATCAGGCCGACGTGCTCGTCGTCGACAAGACCGGGACGCTAACCGAGGGCAAACCACGCGTGGTAGCCATCGAGGCGATCGGCGAATTCGACGCCGACGAGTGCCTGCGCCTGGCGGCCAGCCTTGAGCACGCCAGCGAGCACCCGCTCGCGCGCGCCGTCGTTCGAGCTGCCAAGGAGAAAAACCTCTTGCTTGATCCGGTGCACGAGTTTCGCGCCGAGCCGGGACACGGCGTCAGCGGCATCGTGGCTGGAAAGCGATTGATGCTCGGCAATCCCGCTCATCTGAAAGCCGCGGCCGTCGCGAGTGATACGCTGTTCGATCGCATCCAGGCCATGCGATTCGGCGGACAGACCGTTCTGGTTCTGGCGATCGATGGTCGCCCGGCCGCGCTGTTCGGTCTGGCCGACGCGCTCAAGACCAGCAGCATCGAGGCAGTGGATCGGCTAAGAAACGACGGCGTCGAAGTAATCATGGCGACGGGGGACAACGCTATGTCTGCAGAGACCGTCGCGCGGCAACTTGGCATCGCGACCGTTCATGCCGACGTTTTGCCGCAGGACAAACGCGCGATCGTGCAGGGCTTGCAGGCACAGGGAAAGATCGTGGCGATGGCGGGGGACGGCATCAACGACGCACCGGCCCTGGCCCAGGCCGACGTCGGCATCGCGCTCGGCACCGGGACCGATATCGCCATGGCCAGCGCGCCCCTGACGCTCGTTCGCGGCGACCTTCGCGCCATTGCCGACGCGCGCGCTTTAAGCGCCGACACGCTTGCGGTCATTCAACAGAACCTGGTGTTGGCGTTCGCCTACAACGTGTTGGCGATCCCGCTGGCGGCATTCGGATTCCTCGATCCCATCCTCGCCAGCGCCGCCATGAGCCTCAGTTCGATCTCCGTGATCGTCAACTCGCTGCGGTTGCGCGCGTAGCCATCTTCGTTTTGCGCTGGCGTGGCCTTGCGGGGCTTTGCACGAGAATGACGTTTTTGGACATCGTTGCGGGAAGGGGGTGTCTGTGTGTGTGTGTGCAACGAATCGACAGAAGTCATTTCATATCAAGAAGTTATGTGCCGACATTTCGTTGAACGAGCTTGTGAACGAATGCTTGCGCCGGGCAATTTGGCAGCGCCCCTTGCAGCCGTCAAACGCGGAGGGACAGAACGCTAATGATCGCGATGCACGACACGGTCCGCCAAGGCTTCGAGTATCGTTCGACCCGGTGACGGCGGCAGACACTGCAGTTCCGCCAGTGCTGCCGATGCGAATCCGACCGCGCGTTGACGGGCGTACTCCAGGGAGCCCGAAGCGATGAGCAAGGGCACGAGCGCCTCGCGCTTGTGGTTGCCCGATGCCGTCAAGATGCTTCGTGCGGCGTCGGCAGCCGATGGGCTGGCGTCGTTCAAAATGTGAATGACCGGCAACGTCAGCTTTTGCTGCTCGATATCGCTGCCGAGCGACTTGCCCGCCAGCGTTTCTTCGCCCATCAAATCGAGCAGATCATCCGCGATCTGAAAGGCGATGCCGAGCGCTCGGCCAAAGCGAGTCAGGCTGGCGATGACTTCGTCGGTCATGCCCGCGTAGGTCGCGCCGAGCCGGCCACAGCATGCGGTGAGCTCCGCAGTCTTTCCATCGATGATATCCAGGTATTCGTCTTCGCTCAAGGTCAAGTCGCCGCGCCGGCTGATCTGGTGCAGTTCGCCGGCGCACAGGCGATTGGTCGATTCGCCGATGATGCGGCAGGCCTGACCGTCATCCACCATGCTGGCCAGGTGAAAGGCATGCGTGAAAAGATAATCGCCCAAGAGGATGCTCGCCTGGTTGCCCCAGAGTGCATTGACGGTTGGGACATGGCGGCGAACCGCAGCGCCGTCGAGCACATCGTCGTGGACCAAAGTGGCCGTGTGAATCATCTCGACGATAGCGGCCAGATGATGGTGCGTGGGCGTGACCTGACGACAGGCATGCGCGGTCAGGAGTAGGAGAGCCGGGCGCAAGCGTTTGCCCTTGTACTGCGCGACGTGCGCCAACAGGCGATCCATGCCGGGGCGGGAGTCGTCGAACGTGCGGCGGAGAATCTTCTCGACTTCTTCGAGGTCGCGCGCGATAGGTGCGAACAAGCTCGCGGACGAACGAGGAGTCGCAGGGGCCGGGGTGGATTTCATGAGTGCTCCGATGTCTGCGAAACGCGACAACAGTTCTGTCGCGGTCGGCAGCCTTTCCCCGTGACAACCGCATCCCTTGCGGCGAATTAACGGTCGGCCCGCGGAATTCTGAATTTTAGGAGACACGCACAACCCGTCAATCGGTGCGCGTGAAGTGCCCCGACTTCCCGCCCGATTTTTCTTCCAGGCGGATGCGTTCGATCGTCATCGCGCGGTCGACCGATTTGCACATGTCGTAGATCGTAAGGGCAGCGACGCTCACCGCCGTGAGCGCTTCCATCTCGACGCCGGTGCGGCCAACAACTTGGATGCACGCATCAATGCACAAGAGCTCATCACCTTCGAAGTAGAAATCGATCTTTGCCGACGTAATCGGCAGCGGATGGCAAAGGGGAATGAGTTCGCCCGTGCGTTTGGCGGCCATGATGCCGGCCAATCGCGCGACTTCCAGCACATCTCCCTTGGCGAAACCCCGGTCGCGGATGAGGGTGAGCGTCGTCGCTTGCATTCGCACCCGGCAACTCGCGCGAGCCATGCGCAGCGTCTCCGATTTACCGCTGGTATCGACCATGCGGCTGGCGCCGGTCTCATCGAAATGCGTGAGGTCGGACATCTACGGGCTCCTCGATTCGTTACACACCACAGGATCGGGCTCTAGTACCAGAGGTCAGAAGTCAGAGGTCGGAGGTCAGGGTCGAACCGCACAAGAACCGTGTCACTGAGGGGATTCTTTCTGTTCTCTGAGTTCCGACCTCTGACTTCTGACCTCTGACCTCTGGTTCTAGTCGCCGACCGGGAAGTATACACTTGGCGGACGCACACAGGCGAGGCGATCGATGCCGGCGCAGGCCGCAAGGAAGCTCCCGGTCGCGGCGGTATGCGTCATGATGATCAGCGGCACAATCTCGGTGTCTTCGTCGGCATGCTCGATCGCTTCGTGCTGAATCACGCTCGAGATGCTAATGTGATGTTCCGCCAGCACGCGCGTGATGTCGGCCATGGCGCCGGGGCGATCTTCGACCATCATGCGCAAGTAAAAGCGCGTTCGCATCGTGTTGGGATCGCGCACGACGATGCTGCGATGGTTTCCCGACCAGAGCTTCAGGCTGCGGAACGTCTGCTGCGCTCGCCCCACGGCCATGTCGATCAGGTCGGCAACGACGGCGCTGGCTGTCGGCATCTGCCCTGCGCCTCTGCCATAGTACAGCGTGCTGCCGACCGCATCGCCTAGCACGAACAGCGCATTGTACGCATCACGCACCAGCGCCAGCGGACTGTTTTGCCGCAACATCACCGGCGAGACATGCAACGCCAACTTTCCCCCCGACTCTTCAGCTCTGACTCCTGACTCCTGACTCCTGGTACTTGGCTCGAACCAGGCTTCGGCGAGCAGTTTGATGGTGTAGCCGAGCTCCTTGGCGAATCGGACATCGAGTAAGTCAAGCTCGGCAATTCCCCGGCGGCGGATGGCGTCGAACGGGACGGCGACGCCGAACGCGATCTGGACGAGGATCGCAAGCTTGTGGGCCGCATCGGTCCCGTCCACATCAAGCGTCGGATCGGACTCGGCGTAACCCTTTTGTTGAGCTTCGCGCAGAACGTCGGCATACCGCTGACCGTTCTCAGTCATCCCGGTGAGGATGTAGTTGCAGGTGCCGTTGAGGATACCCTGCAACGAGAGGATTTGGTTGGCGGCGAGCCCTTGGCAGAGGGCGCCGATGATCGGAATGCCGCCGGCGACTGCGCCTTCGAAGGCGATGGCCCGATCATGGCGTCGGCCGGCGTCGAACAACTCCGCTCCGTGCGTCGCCAGCAGCGCCTTGTTGGCGGTGACGACATGTTTACCGGCGGCAAGGGTGTCCAGCACAACGCGTTTGGCTTGCTCGATTCCGCCCATTACTTCGACGACTGTTTGTACGGCAGGATCGTTGATGGCGGAGCGGAGGTCGGTCGTCAACAGATTACGGGGAATGCACGAATCTCGCGGCTTGGCAGGGTCATGAACGACGATGTGTCGCAATTCCAGCGGCCGGCCTGCACGCGCCGCCAGTCGATCGGGATGTTCCAGAAGCAACTTGGCCACGCCGCTGCCGACCGTGCCGCAGCCGACCAAGGCGATGCCGTAGGGTTCCATGCGGTAATGATAGGAGTCAGGAGTCAGGAGTCAGGAGTCAGAGGTCAGAGTCAAGTGCGTGAGGCGGCGCGCAGGATTTTGAGTACACTTTTCTCTGAGTCATTTGTCACAGATCGGGCCAGGCCGCCTGATTCCTGACTCCAGATTTCTGTCTACTGACCCCTAATTCCTGCATGCTATCGATCAGCGAATACGACATCACCAGCAACGGCCCCGGGGGCATCCTGTGCGTCTGGTGGCGCCAATGGCGCACCGAACGCGCCCTGGGTCACCGCGGCATTCACTTCCGCGCCACCTCGTTCGATGAGGTGCTCGCCGCCTACGCCGCCATGACGCAGGAGGAATTTGACGCCATCAACGGCCCGCAGGAATGGGCCAACTGGCGCACCATCCCGCGGGCGATGACCGGCCACGTCCCTGATCGGCCCTTGCGCGTGCTCGACCTGGGGTGCGGCACCGGAGCGTCGACGCGCGTCCTGGCGTTTTACTGTCCACAAGGCTCGCACATCACCGGCTATGAAATTGCCGAACCGATGCTCCAGTTTGCCCGTCGACGGGAATATCGGCAGCGGAACGGCGAACCGGCGAAGGTCGATTTCATTTGCCAAGGAGTAACGGAGCCCTTGCGTGAACCGGATGGCAGCATCGATCTGATCAACGCCAGCGGCGTCGTCGGGCATCATCTGACGCCCGCCACAATTCCACCGCTGGTAGCGGAGATGCGAAGGGTGTTGACGCCGAGCGGCGTTGCGATGCTGGACGTTGGCCCAACGATGCCCGGAAGCGACCTGCTGCGCATCATGGCCGACGCGGGTTTTGCGTACCAAGGGCATTACACGAGCTGGTTCGGCGACCGCACGGGAGAAATGGTATTCTCGTTTAGCCACGCGTCGTAAGCGCGGGCGAGCGTCACGCAAGCCTGCCTCTACGAGGCGAGGCTAAGCACTATTCTTCTTCCAGAAACCGTGCGGGGATCGCAGCCTTCAGCACCTCGCGCGGCGTCGACTTGCCGGTCAGCGTCTTGGCTTGCCCTTCAACGATATCCAGGATGAGATCGATCGGCATGACGATCTCGCATTCACGGCTTTGGGCTTCCCGCAAGAGCTGGGTTCGCTTGGCGCCGGCGCTCAAGTCGATCACGGTCATGCCCGGCTTGAGATAGGCAGGGCGGATGCCGGCCCGGCCCAGCTTCTCGTCGATCTCCTCGTCGCAAACCACGAGGACGTCGTGCAGGGTGACGTACAACGCCTCGAACGCGATATATCGACATCCGACGGCGGCGGCGACGGCGGGACCACGCTTCTTGTCGTTGGTCGCTATGATCGCATTGCCTCCGAGACGTTGCACCTCGGCCGCGATGATGCGCGACGCCCCGGTCAGACCGGCCAAGAGGACGAAGCGGTCCTTAAGCGGGTTGTCGCCGGGATTGCGTTTCTTGAGCGCATTCTTTAGCGCGTTGACCCACGCTTGGCCCGACGTATGCATTCCGTGCCAGGCCTCGTTCTTGTGGATCAGCACATCGACGGCCTGGGTTTCCTTGGCCAGGCCGTGCAATTCCGGTTGAATCTCGACGATGTTGGCCTGATCCTCCGGATCGATGACGGCGCCGGCCAGCTTGACCGCTTCCATCACTTTCTTGAAGATCTTCATGTTGCCGATCGCCATCGGCAGACAGCGGAATGCGAGATTGTGATGAGCGAAGGCGGCGTTGAGCGCGGCGACGGTGATCTGATCGCGCTCGCCGAAACCCGTGACGCCGATCAATCGCGTCGTTTTCTGAATGTCCTGAAGACGATAGATGTCGCGAAAATCCTCGACGGTCGGTTGTCCCGGATACGCCTCGAGGCCGCGTTCAAGGGCCGCGTAAATCCACGGGGCGCCGAGCTTACGGCTCAGGACCGACAGCATGATGCCCGGCTTGCCCAGGCCGACTACTACCGTCGGCACGACCGACTTGGCCAAGATTTGCACGAGCGGCCAGGCTTCCTCCGGCGTGCGCGCCAGCGTGACGAGCTTGATCACGTCGGCGCGTTTTGTTTTCATCTCCTCGTAAATTTCTTGAATTTCGATCGGCGTTTCGCTCAGATTGGTGTAAGCGATGACGCGCTTGCTTGGTGGAAAGGGGCGGATGTCATCGGCAACATCGAGCTCGATTTCAACATAGTCGGCCTTACTGATGATGCATTGCCGAAGGATGGCGAGGCGTTCTTCCTCGCTGTCTTCAAAGAATCCGCCGTCGGCGGGGCGCCGGCAGGTCATGATTACCGGCTTGGGACGGGCGGCGACCATCTCGCCGATTTCCGGGGACTTTCCAAAGCGGTCGAGGCGCACTTCGAGCACATCGGCGCCGAATTGCTTGGCGTTGACCATGTCGGCCAGCGCCAGTCGGCGGGAGTCTTGGATGATGGAGACACAGAACATGGCAGAGGTGCGGGGGTGATGGGGGGGACGAGCAGGAAAAAAAGGAGGGGCGATGGGTGTCGCCCCTCACCCCTCGCCCCTCGGCTCTCGTCGCAACCTAGTGAGCGGACGAAACCGGCTCACTCAATGGGGGCCATTGATTGTCGAGCCCTTCGTCCTCGATCGCTTTCAGTTGCGCTTCGCTGATCTCGTACTGTTCGGTGACCATTTCGTACGATTTGCGCACATTGGCCACCGCGTCTTGGGTGGCCACCAGCTGCGAGAAAATCTCCATCTTCTCCTCCGTGGATAACCGCTTTCCATTCGTCATTGCTGCACCTTTCTCAAAAAACTGGGCGAGCGTTCCGTTTTTTTCCCTGCTCGCCACCATCGGCCCGACGGAAAGCGAGTCGAATCTCGCCCAAACGGGGGCCAACGGCCAATCGGCCTCTTTCCTCACATCTTCGCCGAGGATTCCGTGGCTTTTCACTACGCTTTTAATTATACAGGACATGACGCGGCGCTTCGCGAAAAATCCGGGATTTTTCGTTTCGCGTACGGTGTTTTCGCCGACGCCTGCGCGGAAAACACGCCGCAATCGATCGAAGAACCGACGGTTGCGTGCTGAAAGCCTCGTCGTGCAGGCGGCTCGCCTGCACGGCCTTCTGCAAACCATGGGCTGTCCAGGCCAGGCGGCCTGGACTACGGACTACATCACATGCGTAAACAACTGTCCCTTTGTCTAGCCATCGCCTTGGCAATTCCGGCCACCAGCCTGGCGCAGGGCAATACCGACATCTCCTACGACCTGCCTGCTCGCAAGGCCCAGGTCAACGACGTCATCGCCAAGGAACTCGGATCGCTCGATGCTCTCTACAAGCATCTCCACGCGCATCCCGAGCTTTCCTACGAGGAAGAAAAAACCGCCGCCCGCATGGCCAAGGAACTGCGATTCCTCGGCTTCGTCGTCACCGAGAAGGTCGGCGGCCACGGCATCGTCGGCGTTCTGAAGAATGGTGAGGGCCCGACTGTCCTCGTCCGCACCGACATGGACGCGCTGCCCATCGTCGAGAAAACCGGCGTTGCTTATGCCTCCAAGGTCCGCACGCGCGACAGGGATGGCAACGACGTCGGCATCATGCACGCTTGCGGCCACGACGTGCACATGACCTGCTGGGTCGGCACGGCTCGCGTCCTGGTCGCGCTCAAGAAAAACTGGCGTGGCACGCTCGTCTTCATCGGGCAGCCGGCCGAGGAGGTCGGCGCCGGCGCTCGCAAGATGCTCGAGGACGGCCTGTTCAAACGCTTCCCGCGCCCCGACTTCTGCCTCGGGCTGCACTGCGACTCGCGCATCCCGCACGGAACAGTTGGCTACACCGAAGGCCTTTCGCTCGTCAACGTCGATAGCGTCGACATTCTCGTCAAGGGCAAAGGCGGTCATGGCTCGGCCCCGCACACGACGATCGACCCCGTCGTTCTCTCCGCACGTATCATCCTCGACCTGCAGACTATCGTGAGCCGAGAGAACAACCCGCTCGACCCGGTCGTGGTTACGGTCGGCTCGATCCACGGCGGAACCAAGCACAACATCATTCCGTCGGAAGTGAAGATGCAGCTGACCATTCGAACGACGAAGGATGCGGTGCGAGCTCGGGTCCTGGAGGCCATTCCGCGCATCACCAAGGCGGCGGCGCTCGGCGCCAGAGCGCCGGAGCCGGTCATCACCGTGCTGAACGATAACTTTACGCCGGCGCTTTACAACAATGCGGCACTCGCCAAGAAAACGAGCAACGTCTTCCGCGCCACGCTCGGCGCCGACAACGTGATCGAACAACGCCCGATGATGGGCGGCGAAGATTTTTCACGCTTCGGGCTGGAGGGCGTGCCGATCTTCTTCTACTTCCTCGGCACACTGCCGCCCGAGCGCGTCGATGCGATGCTCAAGGGCAAGGCGCCGCCGATCTCGCTGCATTCAGACCTGTTCGCGCCGATCCCCGAGCCGTCCATGCGCACCGGCATCCTCACGATGAGCATGGCGACGCTGCACCTGCTGAAAGAAGCGAAGTAACTTCGTTTAGCCTCACGCCAAAGGCGAGCGGCTAAACTAACGCAGTCGATGCACATACCCGCGTGGCTCGATGGGTCTGCGCATTCCGGCTTCCTCAAGAAAAAGCGATGACTCCTCAACGAACACGCCGACGTGCGACAACGGCGTCGGTTTGATCGGTTGCGATTTCAGCAACTGTTCGCCCTCTTCCGGGCCGACCGCAAACGCCAGTTCGAAGTCTTCGCCGTCGCTCAGCGCATGTTCCAGCGGCGATCGCCCATCCGCCATGTTCAACGCCGCCGCACTGATCGGGACGCCCTCGGCAAACAGCACCAGACCGCATCGGCTTTCCTCGCAAATGTGAAACGCGTCCGCTGACAGCCCGTCGCTAATGTCGATCATGGCGTGGATGTTCGCATGCCGTTGCAGCTCGAGCGCCTCGGCAATGCGCGGTGTGAAGTCGAGGTGTTTGCCCTGGATGCTGCCGCCGAGGTCGCCCGTTACCATGAGCCAATCGCCCGGTTTCGCGCCGCGACGCAGGACCGGACCTTGTGGCCCCGCTCGGCCCAAGAGGGTGACATTGATAACCAGGCTGCCGGGCCAGGAGTTGGTGTCGCCGCCCGCGATGGCCGTGCCGAAGCGATCCGCGATGTCGCGCATTCCGCGGTACAGTTCCTCCGCCAGGATCTCGGCATCGGGGCGACGCGGCAGCCCCAGGCTGACGAACGCCGCCACCGGCGTCCCGCCCATCGCTGCGACGTCGCTCAGATTCACTGCCATCGCCTTGTGGCCCACCCTGCGAGCGCCGGCCTCCGCCAGCACGAAGTGGCTTCCCTCTAGCAGCATGTCGGTTGTCACGAGCCACGGCTCAGGTCCGGATGCCGCCAACACGGCGCAGTCGTCGCCGGGTCCGACGATCACGCTTCGCGAATCGGCGGTATTTCGGCGCAACCAGGCGATATAGTCGAATTCTCCCATGAGGCAGGATCTTTCTATTGCGCAGGGCGTGCAACTTGTGGCGTTTGTTCCGAGTTTGCGTTACAATACCGGATGGAAACCGATAATCCGGCAACTTTGGCTCAAGCCGATGCCGTTTCTGCACGCGGCTCAGCGAAAGTGTTGTAAGATTTACCTGTAGTCCGGCGTCCCAGACTCCGCCTGGGACCGGGAGCAGCAGACCAGATTATTCTACGCCAGGGTGACGTTCGTATGACCGCCGCCTTACTCGCACCAAACGCGTTCACGCAGCGACTGACCTTCGGTGAGCCGAAGCTCCAGACCGACGGTGATGTCCTCGCCATCGCTTTCAGCAAGGACGCATTGCTGCATTCGGTCGAAGAGCACGGCATCTTGCGGCGATGGAATCCGGAGTCGGGTCAGCAACTTGCCTGGCACTCGGTCAGCGATCTTGAAACCCTGTGGGCCTTCAGCGCCGACGCGCGCGTTCTTGCCTCGGCCAGCGACGACCTCACCATCTGGGATGCAACCTCGGGCCGACTGCTGACGGCGATCCCGCAGGCGATGTGGGTCAGCGCTCTGGCGTTTGCGCCGGACGCAAGCTTTGTGGCAACGGGGCATGACGACGGCCTGATCAACTACTGGGACGCCCCCGGCCACCATTCCGTTTTTCCACGCGGACTCGCGTATCACAAGAAACCGATTAGCGCCGTCGCCGTCAGCCCCAACGGAAAATTCCTCGCGGCCGCCAGCGAAGACAAGACGATCACACTCTGGAACCTGTCGACCGGCGGATATCACGGCTGCTTGACCGGGCACAACGATCGCATCCCGGCTCTCGCCTGGCATCCAAGCGGCAACTTCCTCGTTTCCGCCGGGTGGGACTCCACCGCTCGCGTCTGGGACGCCAACACGCTGCAGCCGGTGATAATCCTGAACAGCCATGCCGCTCAGGTCGATGCGCTCGCCTTCAGCAAGGACGGCCGTTGGCTGGCCTGCGGCGATTCGTCGCAAACGATCCACGTCTGGGATTTCGCGACGAAGAAAACAATGCACAAACTAAAGGTGCCGCCGGCCGAAGTGCGTTTCATCGCCTTCAGCCCGGATGGCCGGCACCTGGCGTGCAATGGTGATCGCGTGCTGCACTTGTGGAATCCGGAAACCGGCAAGCCCCACGCCGACATCGGACCACGCCCGCGGGCCAAGACGACCGTGTCGATCCATCGCGATGGCAGCAAGTTCATCAGCAACGGCGGCGGCACGAACGTCCGCGTCTGGAACTCCAAGACGCGCCAAACCGTCACCACTCTGCAGACCGACGAGCCGATTCACGCCCTCGCGTTCAGTCCCGATGGCAATTGGATCGCCGGCGCAGTGAGCAAACAGATTCGCCTGTGGGACTCGACGGGCAAGCACGTCGCCGACTGGGATGGCCCGGAAGAGCCGATCACCACCCTCGCCTTCAGCCCCGATTCCAAGCTGCTCGCAACCGGAAGCAAGCATGGCATCTCCGTCTGGATTTGGGGCGTCGCCGACGGCGAGCCGGTACTCCTCATCCCCGACGCCCTTGACGGCTGTTCGATCGAGTCGCTGGCGTTTCATCCCGACAATAATCAACTCGCGGTCGGAGGCATCGACCGGATGGCGACCGGCGGCAGCAATGGCGCCATCAGCGTCTGGAATCTTGCCGAACGGGCCGAGGTCACGACCTTCCTCGACGGCGCCACCGCCATCGCCCTTCATCCCGGCGGCGACATTCTCGCCAGTACAACGCTCGACCAATCGATCTGCCTGTGGGACTTGCAGCTCAAGCAACTGCTGCAAGAACTGCTCGGCCACGACGGTCCGGTCACCTGCCTGGCGTTCAGTCCAGCGGGCCACCTTCTCGCCTCGGGGAGTGAAGATCACACGCTACGCTTGTGGGACGCCAAGGGCCACGAGCTTTCCTGCACTGAACTCGATAGCCAGGTGACGTCGATCGCTTTTTCAGCTGACGGCACGTATCTGTACCTCGGCCACGCCAACACTACGTGCAGCCAACTCCAACTCGCCGATGCGTTTCGCCGGAAATAACCTGCATCCAACCGCCACGCGTTGCCTCGCGCGGCGGTTTCGCGTTTATCGCCCGATCATCCCGCGCGAAACCGCGAAGCGAATGCGTCTACGCATGGTTGTTCCCATTTCAGCAATCCGCTGTAAACAAACGCGATGCTTCGCGATAGAATGACGGGCGATGGAAAACCCTACTCCTGCCGTTGATCGGCTTGCTGCAGACGAGATCGACTGGACCGGCCAGGTGCTCGGGCAGTTTCGCATTCTGCATCGCCTGGGCCGCGGCGGCATGGGACAGGTCTATCTTGCCGAGCAAACGAACCTCAAACGCAAAGTCGCCCTGAAGCTGCTCAATCCGGAGCTCGCCGGCAACGAACGCGCCTTGGCTCGCTTCAAGGCCGAGGCCGAGAACGTCGCTCGCGCCACCCACGCCAACATCGTGCAAGTCTACGACATCGGCAAGGACAACGGCGTCAACTGGCTGGCCCTCGAATACGTCGAAGGCAAAAACTTGCGCGAGTTCATCGAGAAAAAAGGCACGCCCGACATCGCCCTCGGCCTGCACATCATGGCCCAGGTCGCATCCGCCCTGCAGCGCGCCGGCGAACTGGGCATCATCCATCGCGACATCAAGCCCGAGAACATTCTGCTTAACAAGAAGGGCGAGGTGAAGGTCGCCGACTTCGGGCTGTCGCGCTGCTTCGAAACCGACGATCAACAGCAATCGATTACACAGAGCCAGGTGACAATGGGGACGCCGCTCTACATGAGCCCCGAGCAGGTCGAGCGCAAGGCCGTCGACACACGCACCGACATCTACTCATTCGGCGTCACCTGTTACCACATGTTCGCCGGAACCCCGCCATTCAAGGGCAACTCGCCGATCGAGGTCGCTTATCAGCACGTGCACAAAGAGCCTGAGCCGTTGCGTGCGATTCGCCCTGATCTTCCGCCCGCCTTGTGCGCGATCATCCAGAAGATGATGGCCAAGAAACCCGATGAGCGCTACCAGTCGGCACGCGAAATCCTGCGCGACATCACGCAGATTCGCGAAGCACTCAACCTCGGCACCATCGCGTCGATCTCAATCTCATCTTCTTTCGTCGGCCCCGCGCCGGCGCAATCGCGCTCGACGCCGATCGTCGACAGGTCGGCTCAGCCTTCATGGATCGTTCCCACTCTCGCCGGACTTAGCGTGCTCATCGCCTTGACCGGCGGCGTTGCGTTCGGCTGGATCATGAATCGCCCCGACAACCCGCCGATCAAGGAAGTGACGCCGCCGAATCCGAATCCACCTCCAATTGAACCGCCGGTTAACAAAAAGCCAATCGTCTCCAAGGAGGACGAAAAGGAAATGCAACGCCTGGTGCAGAAGTATCTCGATCCGACCAACGAAAGCGAGATGATCACGGGCCTCCAACACTCCGTTGAACTGGGGTTGTATTATCTCAAGGCAAAGCGCCTCGACGAAGCGGAAAAGCTGTTCGCTGAGTTGCGCGACCCGGGACGCAAAGTCGCTGCCTATCGTATGCTGGGCCGAATCGGTCAAGCCATGACGCTGGCATTCAAGGACCAACCGGCGGCGTCGATCAAAGAGTTCTTGCCGCTCATCGAACAGATCGAGAAGATCGAGGCCAAAGTCGGACCAGGGTTCGCGTTCAAGCCTTCCAAAAAAGATCCACCGGCTCTGGAAGACGAACGCGAAGCTTACAAACGCGTGTGGAAGCTCAATGCGCCGATCCGTGAAATGGTCGCCCGAGCGCTCGATCACAACTTCATCAACAATCCGTCCGCATTCGCGGAAAAGCAGCCCGCCGAGAAACTGAACGCCTATCGCACGCCGCCACGTCCCACCATCAAGGGCCCGCCGCCGATGCCGTGATCGGCGAGAACTAAGCTTACACCTCATTCCAGTATCGGTTGCGAAAGATCGGCTCACGCTAGGCATGCTGTCCAGCATTGCGACGATTTCGCACAATCTGTGCTTTGTCGCACGCCAGGTCAGGGATGACCCACGCTGAAAGCCCATGCAAATCGCGCGGCATTGCGTTTGCTCTTGTACACCTGAAGATACGATGTCGGTCCACCGATGCCGTCAATCCCTGTGAAAGGAGCCAAGGTCGGTGCGTTAAGACGAAACTCGGGCCGAGAGGAAAGCTGCGCGCGCCGCTCGCCGCCGGCTGTCGCCGGTTGCCCCTGCGCGTTGAGTTGTGGAAGCACGCGATAGCTGTACGCGGCGCCGAGGTGCAGAGCGTGCTCGCCCTCTTCAAAAAACGGATTGACGGTGAGCCGGCCCGTGTAC
>Ga0194128_10001672_pt1 | contig 38141 bp, 35 predicted proteins | sample TA2KigCa65mmetaG_FD_148650 | JGI IMG/M metagenome (GOLD analysis project Ga0194128, IMG submission 148650) | Freshwater microbial communities from Lake Tanganyika, Tanzania - TA2015037 Kigoma Deep Cast 65m | ecosystem: Environmental > Aquatic > Freshwater > Lake | place: Tanzania: Lake...
CAACCAAGTGGAACGCTTCTTCGCACTGATCACCGAGCGCATGATCCGGCGTGGCACCTTCCACAGTGTCCACGAATTGGAAACCGCCATCTACCACTGGCTGGCCGGTTGGAACGGAGCCCCGACCCCCTTCACATGGAAGGCCTCCGCAGACGTTATCCTCGACAAGGTGCGCCGTTGTAACGAATTATCCAAGACAGGAGACTAGAAGGACCTCACGCCTTGTCGGAGGCATGACAAACAGTCTCTCACGCAGCGCGGCGGCTCTTCAGGTATTCGAACACGATCGGCAGGACCGAGATAACGATGATCCCAATGATCACCTTCTCGAAATGCTTGCGCACGATTTCGTTGTCGCCGAGCAGGTAACCGAGCGTCGTCATCGAGACAACCCAGCCTATGCCGCCGAACACGTTGAAGCTCAGAAAGCGCCCGTAGTTCATGTTGGCGACGCCGGCGACGAACGGCGCGAACGTTCGGATGATCGGCACAAAGCGCGCGTAGATGATCGTCTTGCCGCCGTGCTTTTCGTAGAACTCCTGGGTCTTGATGAGGTGCTCGCGTTTGAAGAGTTTGCTGTCGGGGCGCTTGAACACACCAACGCCGGCTTTCTTGCCGAGTAGGTAGCCGACGCCGTCGCCGATGATCGCGGCGGCGATCAAGACGGCCATGATCGCCGGAAGATTCAGACCGCCCGCGCCGGCGACAACGCCGACGGTGAAAAGCAGCGAATCGCCCGGTAGAAAGAATCCCGCCAATAGTCCGGTCTCGGAGAACACGATGCCGAACAGCAGGGCATAGCCGTGCCACCCGCTGAACACGGTCGTGAGAAGCTGCCGCAACTGATCCGGATTCGTAAGAGTCCGGAGGAATTCAATCAGCGTTTGCACCATGCCGGGCTAGCTGCGATAGCTATCGAGCATGCGCTTGATGGCGTCCTGATTAATCTTGACCTTGCCCCGGTCGATCAGCTTGGCGACGATGCCGTCCTCGAAGAGATCTTTACGCTCTTGCGCGCGGCGGCCCTTGAGGTTGGAGAGAATTTGCTCTTTTTCTTCGGCGAACTTCGCCATGTCGGCTGGCGTCTTGGTGAGTAGCTTGGCGACGATAATTTGATCGCTAATCTGCAGCGGTCCAATCATGGCGCCCGGCTCCTTCGTGAACAGTTCGGTGAAGTGCGTGCCGGTGCCGATGCCCTCGGCGGCGCCGTCGCGAGTAAAGTCGTTGGACGCTTTGACCTCCACGCCGACGGCCTGCGCGATCTTCTTCAGGTCCGCGCCCTGCTTAACGAGGTCTTCCACTTCCTTCTGCTTCTTGGTGAGCAACTCCTGGCCCTTTTGCGCGCTCAGCGCCGAACGCACCTGACCTTCCACTTCGGCCAGTTCCGCCGGGCGAGCCGGCACGATGTTGTTCACGATGGCGAAGGCCATGCGGTTGCCTTGCGCAACGACGAGATTAGTGATCTTGCCCTTCTCGGCGGTAAAGACGGCGGAGTCGAATTCGTCGACAACGCCGATTTCGGGGATCGGAGCGCGCGAGGAGGCTTCGTTAACGTTGTAGTGCGCGAGATTGTACTTCGCGGCGATGGCCGCTGCATTACCCGGCGACTTCATCAGTTCATTGCGGGCCTGTTCGGCGGCGGCCTCGACTTTCGACTGCGCCTGCTGCTTCTTCATCTCGGTGGCGAGTTCGGCTTTCACTTCCTCGAAGGGCTTGACCTTCGCATCCTCGCGGTCGAGAGTCTGGATGATGTGATAGCCGTACTCGGTCTTGACGAGTCCGGAGAGTTCGCCTTTCTTGAGCGAAAATGCGGTTGTTTCAAATGCGGGAACCGTCTGGCCCTTGGCCATCCAGCCGTATTCGCCGCCGTTTTCCTTCGAACCGGGATCTTCGGAGTTCTCCTTCGCGAGCTTGGCGAAATCGGCGCCGCCCTTGATCTGCGCGAGCAACGCGTTGGCTTTGCCTTCGGCCTTCTTGGCGTCGTCAGCGGACTTGCCGGTGGTGGAAACGAGAATGTGCCGGACCTTCACGCGCTCACCGCTGCGGAAGCGATCTCCCGAGGTGTTGTAGGCCGAACGCAGGATGTTGTCGTCGACGTTGATGGCCGCGCTCATGCGGTCTTCGCTGGCCACCAGGACATCGAAGCTGCGCTTTTCAGGAGTGCGGTAGCCGGCGCGATTGGCGTTAAAGTAGGTCTGCATCTCTTCGGGCGTGATTTTGACCTGCGAGTTGAACTTGTCGACACCGAAACGGACATAGTCGACCTTGATCTTTTCGTTGCGGCGCTTGAATTCTTCCTGGACTTCGGACGGGGAGACCACAACGCCTTCCATAACGACGATGCGCAGGCGGTTCAGGCGCATCTGCTTGGCGACGTTGGCTTCGAATTCGGGAATCGTGAGGCCCTGTTGCTGGAGGAAGCCGGCGTACAGTTCCTTGTTGAAGCCACCCTGGAAGACCTGCGGCAGCATCGAGCGGATCGAATTGGCGACCTCTTCTTCGGTCACCTTCATGCCCATTTCGTCGGCGACGCAGGCGGAGGCGCGCTCGGCCACGAACTGGTTGACGAACTCGGGAAGGTAGGCCTGAATCATCTGGGCGGGGAAATTGCGGTTCTTCAACTGCGATTGCAACTGGGCCTGTACTTCGCGCGCGGTGATCTTGTCGCCGCAGACTTCGGCGATGACGGCTTCGGGCATGTTCGACCCGCCGGGGCCGGTCGGCACCAGATAGGCAACCATCGAGAGCGCGACCATGCCAAGTAGAACGGTCAAGATCGTGCGGGCCGCTTTATCGCGGCTGCGGAAAAAATCGAACATGGGAAAGGGGACTCCTGCTGAGAAGGGGATTTTCTATTATAAGCAACTCCCCGCGCCGCCGCCGAAGATGCTATAGGTAATTGCATGAACCCAAACGGAACTCCGCTGTCGGCGATGGAGAAGTTGTCGTCGACAACCACGCTCACCGCCCACCAGTCGCTCGTTATCAAACAGACCTACATGCTGCTCGGTCTGGCCGTCGTCGCCGCGATTACGGGCGGCGTAGTCGGCTCGTCGTCGGTGACGCTGGCGCGTTTTTTCTCGTCCTGGATCGGGATGATCGTGGCGATTGTCGCGCTGAACGGGATTCCGATGATTGCGCTGGCGGTGCGAGACAAACCGATGCTTGGTGTCTTTGTGCTGTTCGCCGACGGTCTCATTTCGGGCCTGGTGCTCTCTCCGATTCTGTTCTTCGCAGCGCGTGTGGCGCCCGGTTTGATTTTCGCGGCGCTGGCGATCACGGCGCTGGTGTTTCTGGCCGTTACCGGATATGTGTTTATCTCCGGGCGAACGTTTTCAGCCCCGCGCGGCCTGATGATCGGCATGTTCGTTTCGATCATGGCGGCCGTGGTGCTGAATGGGTTCCTGAACATCGGGTGGCTGGGAATGTTGATCAGCGCGGGCATCGGGATCATGGGCGTGCTGGCGTTGGTGAGTTCGACCAGCGGCGTGCTGCACTCGCCCGATTCGAACTCGCCGGTGGCGGGCGCGCTGGCGCTGTTTGCCGGGGTGTTTAATGTGTTTGTCGCCGCGTTGAATATCCTGCTTCGCCTCGTGGGCGGCGGCGGCCGGCGCGACGACTAATTCGAGATGACACGCCGAACTTTCCTTGCTGCCGCCGCGGCGCAGACCGCGCCCGCGCGCAATGTGCTGTTGATATCCGTCGACGATCTAAACTGCGATCTCGGCTGTTATGGCCATCCCCTTGTCCAGTCGCCGCATATCGACCGGTTGGCGAGGCGTGGCGTTCGCTTCGACCGCGCCTATTGCCAGTACCCCGTTTGCAACCCATCGCGGACCTCGCTGTTGAGCGGGTTTTACCCCGAGGCCACCCGTGTGCTCAACAACACGACCGATGCGCACACGCAGGTGAAGTCAAAGTTTCTGCCGGAGTTCTTGCGCTCGAACGGTTACTACACGGCGCGCGTCGGCAAGCTGTATCACGACGGCATGGATGGCGCCAGCGACTGGGACCACGCCTCCAGCCCGCGCGGGACCGCAAGGGTCGCCACCGGCGAGGGGCGGAATTTAACGGGCGGCAAGTTCGCCTACTTTGAGTGGCGCGCTTCGGAGGCGCCGGAAGAGGAACACCCCGACGCGCAGACGGCTTTAGAGGTTTCGAATCTGCTCGCGGAAAAACGGTCCAAGCCGTTCTTCATCGCCTGCGGATTCCGGAAGCCGCACGATAAGTACATTGCCCCGAAGAATTATTTCGATCTGTATCCGCTCGAGAGCATTCCGGGCGCGGTCGGTCCGGCCGATGACGCGGCGGACATTCCGCCGGCGGCATTCCCGCAGCGCGACTTGAAGCTCGGCTACGAAGAGGGACGTGAGTTTCGGCGCGCCTACTGGGCGTGTGTTTCGTTCATGGACGCGCAGGTGGGTAAGGTGCTCGGCGCCTTGGAACGTAATGGGTTGGCACAGTCGACACTGGTGATTTTCTTCAGCGATCACGGCTTGCATCTTGGCGAGCATGGCTGGTGGAACAAGGTCGCGTTGTGGGAACGGACGACGCGCGTGCCGCTAATTGTTTCCGGGCCGGGTGTGCCGTCTTCGGGAGAACGGTCGGAGGCTATCGTCGAGTTGCTGGATCTCTATCCAACGATCACGTCTTGGGCTGGGCTGCGGCTGCCTCCCGCGATGCCAGGAAAGAGTCTGCTCGCGCCGGCGTCGAACCGCGCCGCCTATACGGTCGTTTTGCGCGGCGAGAAGTTGGGACGTGCGCTGCGCACCGATCGGTATCGCTATGTCGAGTGGGATGAAGGGCGGCTGGGCGCGGAGCTGTACGATCACGCAAGCGATCCGCTGGAGCTTCGCAATGTGGCCGGCGATCCGGACTATCGGGAGCGGCGGGCGGAGTTGCGGAAGCGGCTTAGCGAAAAGACGCTGGCGGCCTCGCTACTCCCACTCGATCGTGCCGGGCGGCTTGTGCGTCAGGTCGAGAAACACGCCGGCGATCCCGTCGACGGCTAGCAACTCGGCGAGCATCTGTTCGCGCACGCCATCGGGGATCGCCACCGATTGCGCGGTCATGCCGTCGACCGAATCGATTGGCCGCAGAACGACCGAATCTTCGCCGGGCGCGGCGCCGAGGGGAATGAGCACGACGGGAAACTGCCAGACGGTCTTGTCGTAACCGGATTCGTGCGAGATGCGGCGCACGATGGCGTCGACGCGGCGCAGTTTGTTCATGCGGTCGAGCGTGATGGCGGCGCTGTGCACGCGCATCTTCGAAACGGGCTCGCGTACGCAAATCGTTCCGATGACGCGATTGACGCGCATGTCGACGTTGATGGCGTCGGCGGCGCGGTGTTGATCGAGATGATCGACGACGAGCACGGGGCGGTAGGAGCGCGAATCGCCTTGCACGCCGACCGAATGCACCGGCGCGATGATACCGAGATTGGTAGGCGTGAGGGGTTCGTCGATATCGGCGCAGAGACAACGAATGGCGAGGCCGGGGCCGGGAAAGGGATGGCGTTCGAGGAACTCGGCGGGCAGTCCGAGTTCGCGGCCGATCTCGCGGACCTCGTCCTTGTAGAACTGGGTCAACGGCTCGACGATTCGATTTTCATCGATCAACTTCTGAATTCCGGCGACGCGGTTGTGATGCGTCTTGATGAGGTCGGCTTTGGCGGTGCCGCCGCTTTCAATGGTGTCGGGGTAGATGGTTCCCTGCCCAAGAATCCACTGCCCGTCGAGGTAGTGGCCGGACTCCAAAATCCGCTGCTGAATCTCAACAAACTTTTCGCCGATGATGCGGCGCTTGCGCTCGGGCTCGGTGGCGCCTTCCAACGCTTTCAGGAACTCGTCGCGGGCGTCGACGACTTCGAAATTGCGCGCGCCGAGGGAGGCGAAGATGCCGCGGACGAATTCGGTCTCGTCCTCGCGCATCAACCCCGTGTCGACGTAGGCGCCGTGGACGCGTTCGTCGTTTAACGCCTTCAGGCAGAGGGTGTAGGCGACCGTGGAATCGACGCCGCCGGAGACGAAGAAAAAGATATTGCGGCCGGCGGCGACTTCGACGATGGATTTTTCGACGACGGGGACGCGGCTGGCCGGCTCCCAATCGCGCGTGCAGCCACAGATATCGAAGAGAAAGTTGTGCAGCACTTTGCGTCCTTCGTGCGTGTGCACGACTTCCGGGTGAAACTGCACGGCGTACTTTCGGGCTTCCGTGTTGCCGATGGCGGCGATCGAGCAGGTGTCGGTGGAAGCGAGAACTTCGTAACCCGATGGCGGCGCGTAAACGGTGTCGCGATGGCTCATCCAGACCTGCTTGTGGTCTGCGACGCCTTTCAGTAGCGGCGACGCGGCCTTTAGATCGAGGTGTGCGATTCCGTACTCGCCTTTATCGCCCTTGCGGACCTGGCCGTCGAGGAGATACGACATTAACTGCTGGCCGTAGCAGATGCCAAGGACGGCTTTGCTGGAGGCGAGAACAGCGGGGTCCATGGTCGGGCTGCCGGTCTCGTAGACGCTCGAGGGTCCGCCCGAGATGATTACGCCCCGGGCGTTGCCTAGTTCGGCAAGAGGTGTTTCGGAAGGCCGGACTTCGGCGTAGACGCCAAGTTCGCGGACCTTGCGGGAGATGAGATGGGTGTATTGTCCACCCGTATCAAGAATGATGATTTGTGGTTCGGGTGCGTAGTCGTTCACGGATAACGGAGAGGTTTACTGCTCGTTGCGCGGTGAGGTGCGCTGCACGATCAATTTCTTGGCGCTGTCGAGGAGTTCCTTGGCCTTCGGCACGGATTCGATCGCCTTAACGACAGCCGGATCGGTCTCGATGGCGAGTTTGCGCGCTTCTTCCTGGCCGAACGCGGTGAGATACATCTCGTTCTTCACGCGGAGTTTGGTCCAGTCGAGATTCTCAGTCCACTCGGCTTCGGTGAAGGGTACGTTTTCCTTGGTCAGGAAGGCCTTGAAGTCGTTCATCACCGCGGCATCGGGGTCCCAGCCTTGCGGCAGCTTGGCTTCCTTGCCGCCGAAGTATTTCGCAGTGTAGCTGAAGAACACGAAGCGGCGGATCAATTCGCTCTGGAACTTGTTGGCGCGCGCGGGCGTGTAGGCCTCGTCGGGTTTGATGCCGCCGCCGCCGTAGACAGTGCGGCCAGAGTCGGTCATCTTCACGTCGTTGGGGTTCTGGGTGGCGGTATCGCGGCGATAGTAATAATCGAGGAACGAGGTGTTCTGATAGTCGCGCTGAATCGACCGGTTCGATGGCGTGTAGTATTTCGCGGTCGTTAGCGCGAGGCCGGTGGAATCGCTCATCGGGTGAACGGTCTGCACCAAGCCCTTGCCGAAGGTGTTGTCGCCGATGATCCAGCCGCGATCGTGATCCTGCAGCGCGCCGGCGACGATTTCGGCGGCCGAAGCGGAGTAGCGATTGACCATCACAACGATCGGGTAGGTGCGTTTCGACGAACCGTTGCGAGCGACGTAGGGCCGTTCGGCCGAAGCGCGTCCACGGTGCGATACGACGGTCTGGCCGTTCTGCAGGAAACGCCCGGCGACCGAGACACCTTCGTTCAACAGTCCGCCGGGATTTTCGCGGAGGTCCAAAATCAGGGCCTTGACGTTCTGTTCGCCCACGCGCTTGAAGTTGTCTTCCACCTCCCTGCTGGTGTTCTCGTTGAACGACTCGATGTCGATGTAGAGCACTCCGGGCTTGACGAAGAAGGCGTCCTGCACCGACTTGCGCGGGATTTCGTCGCGGATGATGTTGAACGTCAACGGCTTGTCAACGCCGTCGCGCATGACGACGACTTGGACGGGGGTGCCCTTGGGGCCTTTCAGGATGTCGGCGACTTCGGTCGTCGTCAGCCCGTCGGTGCGTTTGTCCTGCACGGAGATGATGGTGTCGCCGGGGCGGATGCCGGCTTTGTAGGCGGGCGAACCGGGGAAGGGAGCGATGACGACGGTGCGGCGATTGCGCTCGCTCACGGTCATGCCCACGCCATAATAGTGACCGCGCTGATCTTCGCGCATCTGCTGGAAGTCGCGGGGATCGAAGAAGCTCGAGTGCGGATCGAGCGTCCGAAGCATGCCTGGGATGGCGCCTTTGTAAACGGCTTTGTCGGAGGTGACCTTATCGGCGAAGTTCTTTTCGACCGCGTCGTAAACCTTTGAAAACGTACGAATCGCCGAGGAAATTTCGTCCTCGCTGGTGGCTGCGTTGGCGTCGGAGACCAGGGGTCCGGCAACGCCGCCCAGCACCGAAGACACAATAATGACGGCGGGGACGATCCAGTTTAGACGGCGGCGAGTTTCGGCCATGCCAGTACCTCCAGCTTCCGATTCGAGTATACCAACTATTGTGTTTGACGCCCTCGGCCCCATTTCCGTTTTGAAAATGTTGCGATAGTCGCCAACATGTCTATCGGCACTTGGCGGGATTTCGAGAGATTGAGGGAGATCGGGCGCGTGGTGCGCCTGGTGCTCGATGGGGTGGCTTCGGCGGTTGGGCCGGGCGTTTCGACGCGCGATTTGGATGCAATCGGCGGGCGGCTGCTGGCTCTTGAAGGGGCGGAATCGGCTCCGCCCGCGGTTTACGGTTTCCCGGGGCAGCTTTGTATCAGCGTGAATGAGGAAGCGATTCACGGCATTCCGGGGAAGCGCGTGTTGCGGGATGGCGATCTGGTCAAGCTTGATTTGGTCGCGTCGAAGGACGGTTATTACGCCGACGCAGCTGTTACGGTGGAGGTGGGGCGCGGCACTGAACTCGGGAAGCGGCTGCGGCGCAGCGCTGAGGCGTCGTTTGCCGCGGGACTATCGGCGGCGAAACCGGGAAACAGGGCTTACGATATTGGGCGTGAGATCGACAAGCGGGTCCGCGCGGATGGCTTCCATGTTCTGCGCGACCTGTGCGGCCATGGCGTGGGGCGGACGATTCACGAGGAGCCGTCGATCCCGAACTTCAAGGACCCCAACTGCCGGGCGCGGTTGACCGAGGGGATGGTGATAACGATTGAGCCGATTCTGTCGGCCGGGACGCGCGAAGTGGTGAAGGAGAGGGATGGGTGGACGCTGCGGACGGGGGACCGGAGTTGGGCCGCGCATTTTGAACATACGGTGGTGGTGATGGCGGGTGGACCGGTGTTGGTGACGGCGGCGTAGGGGGCGCGATGGGGATGAAGGTTCGGGAAGCGATCAGAAAAATAGAATCGGACGGGTGGCAATTAGCGCGTGTCCGAGGAAGCCATCGGCAGTATCACCATCCGATCAAACCAGGAACCGTTACCATCGCCGGACACCCCTCCGCCGATTTGGACCCCAAGACGGAGAGTTCTATACTGAAGTAGGCAGGTTTGAAATGAGCAGGTACACGATCTTTATTCAACCCACAGCAACCGGTTTCAGCGCATACGTGCCGGATCTTCCGGGATGTGTTGCCGCCGCGTCCACGATTGACGAAACTCGCGAGCTGATGCGCGAGGCGATCGAGTTCCATCTAGAAGGCATGCAATTGCACGGCGAGGCGATTCCTGAGCCGACCGCGCTTGTTGAAGAGATCGAAGTGGGGGTTTAGCGCTTGCTAAGTGACGACCGGCCGCAGCGCGGATTGCCCAGACGGTGTTGGGACGCCGTCGCGGCTATGACGCTGCGTCGTAAGTAGACAGGTAGATCTTGCTGTCATGGTGCACAAGACCCACGCGCACACGATCGAGCCAGCCGATCCTGCCAAGAACACTTTTCTCAATGAGTGGGTCGGCGAAAAAGTAGATTAGTGCGTGCGTCGCGATGCCAAGGGTAATGAGTTCGACTTCATGGCCGTAGGCCTCAAACCCACTGTTCGCCGTGCGGAAAAGCCTACGGATTCCGCTCGTCAGATCGAGGCCCAACTCCTCGGCAACTTCGGCGCTGAAGAGGCAAAATGACGCTCCCGTGTCGACGCTCGCGGCCATGTTGACTTGCCTAGTTCCCGACCGAAGCAGGACGGGGACCACAACCGTATCGGACTGATCGGAGTAGTCGTAAACTCGGGCGAACGCGAGTTGGTGCATTGCCTACCAACCGCCAAATGGGGTGTCTTTGTCTTTTGGGACGCGGGCAAAGAACGGCTGGGCGACTCCTGAAGACCGCGCCTCTTCGCTGACCGCCGCGAGTTTATTTCCGTGGGCGATCAGCTTCGAACCGTCGAGTGCGACCCACTGACCCGCGTAGGCCTCCGACTGTTCGGCAAGCCATCTCAGTTCTTCACTTCGCTCGTTGATTGGCTCGTTGGTTTCCCAGCTCAGTGGCGCTGGCGCTTCTTCCAGCGTCAATTGGACTCGTTGGTTTTCGGAAAGAAACAACGGCTCTAGAGGACGGAGGACTCCCTGTTCGAAGACGGCTTCAAGCTGACGCGCCATGGCATCTTCATTGTACAGATCCTCCGAGTCGGCTATGGGACGATAGGTCGCCCTGAAAGGCGAACACCCTCATCGTAGGCGCGGTCCTCCGCCTCCAGATCGGCGTCGATCTCGCCCTTGTTCGCGTGATAATAAGCGAGCGCCGCGTGAATCTGCGCAAGTGTCAGATAGGGCCGGTCCGCGGCGATTTCTTCAGGCAAGTATCCCTGATTGCTCGCAACCGAGATAGTCCTGACACACGTGCCCGTGCCGGCAATAATCGGCCGGCCTCCGCGCAGTTCGGGGTCGCGCGTGATCATCGTCCCGATCTCACAATACGTGGCAGCCATCTCGCCCCCAGTACAGCCGCTACTTCACCACATTCCCATCCGCGTCAAGAAAGCTGACCTCGCCAATGTTGAGCTCGCGCACGCCCTTTTCAATCTGCGCGCGGTCGCCGACAATGACATACACCATCTTCTCGGGGCGCAGGATCCTCTCGGCCACGCCGTTGATATCGGCACGCTTCAGAGCGTTGACGCGCCCAGTGTAGGCCGTGAAGTAATCCTCCGCCAAGCCGAAGCGGTTGATCGCGAGCGAATCGCCGAGCAGTCCCGCCTTCGTTTCGCGTTGCCCGGCCAACGACCGCGTCAGCGTCTCCTGCGTCTTCTTCAATTCCTCTTCGGTAACCGGCTGGTCGCGGATGATCGCGCGGAATTCCTTCACGATCTCTTGCAGAGACTCCTTGGTCTTGTCACTCTGCACGGGCGCCATCGCCAGGAACGGCCGCTGGCCGCGCGCGTCGACGAAGGTCGTGAACGCGCCGTAGCTCCAGTGCTTGTCCTCGCGCAGATTCATGTTGAGGCGCGACGTGAACGCGCCGCCGAGCGCGGTGTTCAAGACGTCGATGGCCGCCTCGTCGGGATTGTTCGTCGGCGGGGCGATGTGGCCCGCCATGATGGTCGATTGAATCGCGCCGGGCTTATCGATGATGTAGACGGCGGTCTTTTCGCGATGCTGCACTTGCGCCAGGTTCTTCTTCGGCACGTCGGCGCGGGTCCAGTCGCCGAACAGCTTCTCGAGCTTCGGCTTCATCTCATCGAGCGTCGTGTCGCCGACGATGTGCAGCACGGCGTTGTTCGGCCGGAAGAAGGTCGAGTGATATTTGGCCAGCGTTTCGCGCGTGATCTGCCCAACGCTGGCTTCGGTTCCGCTGCCGGTGAAGGGGTTCGAATACGCGTGGCCTTTGCCGAAGAGCAGGCCGGGGAACACGCGCAGCGCCATGCTGTTCGGCTCGTTCTTCTCGCGTTGAATGCCGGCGGATTGCAGCTTCTTGAGGCGGTCGAAATCCGCCTGCGGGAAGGCTGGGTTACGAATCACGTCGGCGTAGAGATCGAGCGATTCATCGAGGTTCATCTTCAGCGCGGTCAGATTGACCGACGACATGTCGAGATTCGAAAACGCGGCGATTGACGCGCCCAACTGTGCGGTTTTTTCCGCTATGGCCGGTCCAGTGATTTTCGCCGTGCCTTCGGTCAATGTGCGGTTTACAAGCGACGCCGTGCCGGGCACGCTGAACTGATCGCCCGCGTAACCCGCGTCGAATTGCATGGCCATCGAGACGGTTGGCGTTTCATGGCGTTCGGAGAGAACGACCTTCAGCCCGTTCGACAGCGTCATCTTCTGCATCGGCGGCACACGCAGCATTGCAGGTGCGCCGGCAACGGGGAGTTTCGATCGGTCGACGTCTTTCGAGAACTCCTTAAACTTCGACTTCGGATGAATCTCCAGCGTGTACACGCCGTCGGATAGCCACGCGTTCGCAACGCGCTTCACTTCATTCCACGTCGCTTTTTCCGTCGTCTCGATCGACTTCTTGTAGCAGCCGGGATCTCCTTCGAACACTTCGCAAGCGGCCAGCCGGTCCGACTTTCCGCCGAAGCCGCCGATGCGCTCGATGCCGTTCAAAAAGCCCGACAACATGCGCGTCTTGATCAGCTTCAATTCCGCTTCGGAAGGACCGGTGTGCAAGAACGACGCGAGTTCGGCGTTCAGCACCGCTTCGAGTTTGGCCAGCGGCACGCCGGGGCGCGCGGTCGCGGTGATCGAAAAGTTCCCGCCGATTTCGTTCGACTCGTTGTCCACTTGCACCGCGCTTGCCAATTGGTCCTGCAACACTAACCTCTTGTACATGCGCGAAGTGCGGCCCGTGCCCAGCGCCGAAGCCGCGATGTCGAGCATTTCGGAATCGTAAGTCCCGATCGAAGGCACGTTCCAGACTTTGATGACGCGCGCTTGCGCAACTTGGTCTTCGGCGGTCTGGCGTTGTTCGCCGGTGCGTTTGGCGATCCACTCGCGATGGCGCACGGGCGGCGGGCCGGGTGGAATCCAGCCGAAGTATTTTTCGACCTTTTCCTTCGCGGTCTTCGCGTCGATGTCACCGGCGATCACGATGACCGCGTTCGCCGCGCCGTAATACTGTTTGAACCATTCCTGCACGTCTTTCAACGACGCCGCGTTCAGATCTTCCATCGATCCGATCACGGTCCATGAATACGGATGGCCGGGCGGATAGACCGCCTTGGTGATCAGTTCATACGCCAGCCCGTATGGCTCGTTCTCAAACTGCCGTTTCTCGTTTTGCACAACACCGCGTTGAATGTCGAGCTTCTTTTGGTCGACGACATCGAGCAGGTGCCCCATGCGGTCGGATTCGAGGAAGAGAACCTGATCCAGAGCGCCGGTAGGAACGTTTTGGAAGTAGTTGGTGCGGTCGTTGTTGGTCGTACCGTTCATGTCGGTGGCGCCGAGGCGTTCGAGCGCCTGAAAATAGTCGTCGTTGAAGTTCTTCGAACCGTTGAACATCAGGTGTTCGAACAGGTGCGCGAAGCCGGATTTGCCGGGTTTTTCGTTCTTCGAGCCAACGTGATACCAAACGTTCACGGCGACGATGGGCGCCTTGCGGTCCTCATGCACGATCAGCCGCAGGCCGTTCGGCAGGACGAATTTCTGGTAAGGAATATCGATCTCGATCTTCTTCGCGGGTTGCGCGGAGACGAGGGCGCAGAGGACAAAGGGTAGCAGTCGACGCATATTCCCGTTGTAACATGCAAGGGTCATGAATCAACCGTCACGCCGCGAAATCTTGCAGGCTGGGGCCGTTTCCGCCGTAAACAGGGGCGAGAAGCGATTTAACCTTCTCTTCCTGATGTCGGATCAGCACCAGCGCGCGGCCAGTGGGTGCTACGGGCGCAAGATCGTCCGCACGCCGAACATCGACAGCATTGCGAAAAACGCGGTTCGCTTCAATTCCACCTATTGCCCGGCGCCGGTGTGCGTGCCGTCGCGCGGGTCGTTGATCACGGGGCTATACGCGCACAAGCATGGGGCGCGGATCCTGCAGGACCCGCTGCCGAGCGAGATCCCAACCATCGCGCATTATTTCGGCGAGCGCGGCTACACAACCGGCGCGATCGGCAAGATGCACTTTGTCGATGAAACCCGCACGCACGGCTTCACGCACCGGCTGAACGAGGCATCGTTTCATCACGCTCTAACGCCCGACGATCGGAAGAAATTTCGCGAAGCGTCGGGCGATGCGGGCGGCATCGACGGCTCCGGACTCGATCTGCCCGAACGCTTTTTCGAAGACAACTGGTTCGCCGGCCGTGCCGTCGAATTTCTGCATCAAAACAAAACCAAGCCATTCTGTCTGTGGGCCTCTTTCGTACAGCCGCACACGCCGTTCCGGCCGATGAAGAAATACTTCGACCTTTACGACCCCGCGAAGATGGTGCTGCCGAAACGGCCGGCGAACGATCTCGAATCGGGCTTCGAGGGACATCTCATTCGAGCGAAGGAGCGCGGCTGGTATCAGCAGTCCGACGAAGGCGCGCGGCGATCGCTGGCCGGATACTACGGCAACATTTCGCAGATGGATGCGAACGTCGGACGCATCTACGACGCCCTGCGTGAACTTGGGCTGGATAAGAACACGGTCGTGGTCTATACGTCCGATCACGGCGAACTAGCCGGCGCGCATCGCATGTGGACGAAGCACGCGATGTTCGAAGAAGCCGTCGGCGTGCCGCTGTTGATCTCCGTTCCCGGCGGCCCGCGCGGCGTGAAGACCGAGATCATCGAACAGGTCGATCTATTCCCGACGCTGGTTGAACTCTGCGGGCTCGGTGCGGTCAACGGACTGCATGGGCGCAGCTTCAAACCGCTGATGGACGGCAAGCGTTACACGCGGCGCGAGTTCGCCTATTCGGAGTACTGGTTCTGTCGCAGCGTCTTCACGCGTGACGACCGCTACGTCGGCAAGGACCCGATTCTGATGGTCCGCACCGACAAGTGGAAGTTCAACTATTTGCCGTGGAGCCGCAGCGAACTCTTCGATTTGACAAACGACCCCGGCGAGTTCGTCAATCGCATCGACGACACCGGCCTTTCGGGGGTCGTGCGGGAAATGACTGCGATCGCACGGCGACAGTTTATACAATAGGGATTCCGATGGGACTACTGATTAACGGCGAATACGTCGACGACGCGGTCATCCGCCAAGAGGCCGCGGCCATGCGTCCGCGATATGAAGAGCTGGTCGAGGACCTGGAGCCGATCGCCAAAGAGATGCAGCTCCGCGAGTGGTCGCGCGAAAACGTGATCGAACGGACACTGCTGCGGCAAGAGGCGATGAAGGACACGACTCCGCTTTCGCAGGAAGAGATCGATGAACGATTGACGGCCATGTTTCCGCCGGCGGGCGATCTCGAAAATTGCGAGGCGGGCGCGACGCGCGCCGGCGTGGACAGGGACGCCGCCCGCAAGGATATCGAGGCGCAGATGCGCGTGGAGAAACTGATCCGCGCGGTCGGCGAGAAGGCGCCGAAGCCGAACAAGAAGGAGATCTCCGAGTTTTACAAAGCCAACAAGGAGCGCTTCTGGATTCCGCCTATGGTGCATGCGTCGCACGTTGTGAAGAACGTCGCCGAGGGCGCGGATGAGAACGAAGTGCTCGAAGAGATCAAGAAGGCCGAGGCCGAGATCAAGGCGGGCGCGCCGTTCAGCGAGGTCGCCGATAAGTACTCCGATTGCGCCGGCCAGGGCGGCAGTCTTGGCTGGTTTCCCGCCGGCGAAATGGTTGAGGAGTTCGAGGCGATTGTTTTTCAGATGAAGCCGGGGCAGGTGAGCGATATTTTTCGTTCGGTCTTCGGCTGGCATATCGCAACCGTGCATGAGACGAAGCCCGAGGGGACGCGCGCGCTCGATGAAGTGAAAGCTCAGATCGAGTCGGAGTTGTCGCGCGAGAAACAGGAAAAGGCGCTCGAAGATTTCGTCGATCGGTTGCGTGCGAAGGCCGACGTCAAGACCGCAAAGAAATCGCAGTGAGCAATCCGTTCCAAGTCGTCGGGATCAATCCGTGCTGCGTGCCGAGTAAGTCGCGCGCGGGGCAGTTGGCCGAGTCGCAGAAGGCGAGCGCCGAGCGGCGAATCATACGCGCGGGTTCGGTCGACGGCATGCGGAAGCTCGACGGCGGGCCGTTTCAGATGGGCACCGAGGACAAGGAAGGATTCCCGGCCGATGGCGAAGGACCGATCCGCGAGGTGCACGTCGATCCGTTCTACGTCGACGCGACGCCGGTGACGAATGAACAGTTTCGCGAGTTCGTCAAGGCGACGGGGTTCAAGACGGAGTCGGAGCGGTTCGGGTGGTCGTTCGTGTTTCAGGGGCATCTGGCTCCGGAGCTGTACAAAAAACACGTCGAAGATACGGTGCTGGCGGTGCCGTGGTGGTGCAAGGTTCCGCATGCCGATTGGGCGCATCCGGAGGGGCCGGACTCGTCGATCGAACGCCGCCTCGACACGCCGGTGACGCAGATTTCGTGGAACGACGCGGCTGCGTACGCCGAGTGGGCGGGCAAGCGTCTGCCGACCGAAGCCGAATGGGAATTCGCCGCGCGAGGCGGTCTGGAGCAAAAAACATATCCGTGGGGGGATGAGTTAACCCCGGACGGCAAGCATCTCTGCAACATTTGGCAAGGGGAATTTCCGTCAAGCGATCTCGGCGAAGACGGCTACACGGCGCCCGCGCCGGTGCGCGCGTTCCCGGCCAATGGATACGGGATGTACAGCGTGGTTGGCAATGCGTGGGAGTGGTGCGCGGACTGGTTCGAACCGTTCTGGCACCGCGATGCAACGCGCTTTAATCCGCTCGGGCCGTTGAGCGGCACGCAGAAGGCGATGCGGGGCGGTTCGTATCTCTGTCATAAGAGCTATTGCAACCGGTATCGTGTGGCGGCGCGGACTAAGAACACGCCGGATTCAGCGACGACGAATATCACGTTTCGGTGTGTGAGAGATACGTAGGCTTGTGCTAGCGTATCCCCATGCGCCTCGTACTCGCTCTCACAACCATCGCCGCATTCGCCCAGCAACGCCCGCAAGGGCCTGTCGTCAATTCGCCGGAGGTCTCGGCCGATCGTAAGATCACGCTTCGCCTGCTGGCGCCAAACGCCACCGATGTCAAAGTGAACGGCGGCGATATTCCCGGCGCGGGCGGCACGCCCCTCGTCAAAGGAGAAAACGGCGTTTGGGAAGTGACGCTCGGTCCGGTCGTGCCGGGGTCATACCGTTACACGTTCAATGTCAACGGCGTCGCCTCCGTCGATCCGCGCAACCCCGCCAACAGCGAATCGAACAACAACGTGTGGAGCGTCGTCAACGTGCCGGGCTCGGAATGGTTCGACACGAAGGACGTTCCGCATGGCGCAATCGGCTCGGTGACGTATCACTCCAAAAGCCTGGGCCGCGCGCGTCGCATGCAGGTCTACACGCCGCCCGGCTATGAGCTGAGCAACGCCAGGTATCCGGTGTTCTATTTGCTGCACGGTGCGAGCGACTCCGACGACTCCTGGACCTCCGTCGGCCGCGCGAACTTCATCCTCGACAACCTGATCGCCGCGAAGAAGGCCAAACCGATGATCGTCGTCATGCCGGCCGGCCACACCACCTCGGGCGGGTTCCGCGTGCCGGGCCAGCGCGACGAGTTCGCGAAAGATTTCGTCGAGGACATCATGCCGTACATTGAAAGCCACTACCGCGTCGCCGCGGGCCGCAATAATCGGGCGATCGCGGGACTATCGATGGGCGGCAACCAGACGCTCGCCGTCGGCATTCCGCACCTCGATAAATTCGCCTATCTCGGCGTGTACAGCTCGGGCCTGATTGGCGCGTTCGGCTCGGCTCGGCCGGGGATGAACATGACACCCGATGGCGGCGCGGCGTGGGAGAAGGAAAACGCGGCCGTGCTAGCTAACACGAAGTTGAAGAAAGACCTGAAGCTGATGTGGTTCGGCATCGGCACAAAGGACTTCCTGCTCGAAACCAATCGCGGCACGGTGGCGCTGTTAAAGAAACACGGCTTCACGGTGACGACGAAAGAGACCGACGGCGCGCACACGTGGCTGGAATGGCGGAATTACCTGGCGGAGTTCACGCCGATGTTGTTCCAATAATTTTATCCGGGTATAATGGACCTATGGATGCTCGTAGGTCACCCTCATGCCATGTCTTCTTGGACGGTACCCTCATTGCGAAGGGCGCGCCGGCGGAGGTCTCGTCAAAGCTGAAGCCCGGCGCCCTGGCCTTCGACGACGCCACTTCGGAGCTGCTTGAATTCGAGCTCATCGACGAGCCGTTACAAAGCGGCCCCGGGCGGCCGAAGCTCGGTGTGATGGCGCGCGAAATCACGCTGATGCCGCGTCATTGGGACTGGCTTACCACGCAGCCGGGCGGGGTGTCGGCGACGATTCGACGGCTCATCGAAGAGGCCTCCAAAGCGCCGAACCCGCGTCATGCGGCGGCGGTCGCCTACAAATTTCTATCGCAGATCGCGGGCAACTTACCCAACTTCGAAGAGGCCATCCGCGGGCTGTTCGCGGGCGATCGCAAAAAGTTCGCGGCCCATATGAAAGGCTGGCCGAAGGACATCCGCGATCACGCTACTCGGCTGGCCGAACCGGCGTTTTGAACCGTTGCCAGCAGCGTTTTCGACGACGCCGCAATCTCTGCAACGGCGCGATGAAACGCATCGTGATTGGTCTTCGAAGGCTTGTTGTAACCGCTGATTTTGCGCACGAACTGCAACGCGGCGGCCTGGATTTCTTCATCGGTGATAGGTGGCGCGGGCCGGCGAAGGACTTTAATACTGCGGCACATTCGTTCAGAATAGCGGAATGACTGGCCGTCGTGACTTCCTCTCTCTTGGCCTTGGCCTCGCCGTGCGCCCCACGCTGCGCATCGCCACGTTCGCGGTCGATGTAACGCCGCCGCTCGGCACGGCGCTCTGCTACGGACTCGTGCCGGACGCCGCGTCGATCGGCGATCGTCTCTGGGCGCGCGGCATCGTGCTGCTGCCGTCGGGTGACAGACCTGTCGTGCTCTGCGCGGTCGACTGGCTCGGCATCGGCAATGGCAGCCGGGATCGGTGGCACACGGCCCTCGCAAAAGCCGCCGGCACAACGCCCGATCGCGTCAGCGTGCACACGGTTCATCAGCACGACGCGCCGGGCGACGACGTTACCGCGCACGCGCTGCTGCCCAAAGGCCTCTCGCTTTACGACGAAGCGTTCGCGGCCGCGACCGTCAAGCGCGTGGCCGAGGCGGTGAAGCGCGTGAAGCCGGTAGCGATCAGCCACGTCGGCATTGGCTCGGCCAAGGTCGACAGCATCGCGTCGAATCGCCGCATTCTCGGCCCCGACGGCAAGGTGGCCTTCGGCCGCATGACAGCGTGCCGCAACTCGCCGCACTGCGCGGCGCCGGAGGGCGTGATCGATCCGCTGCTGCGTTCGCTCAGCTTCTACAACGGCGAACGCCGCGTCGCCACGCTCAGCTACTACGCCACGCACCCGATGAGCTACTACGGGAAATCGGTTGTCTCGGCCGATTTCATCGGCATGGCGCGCGACAAGCAGACCGACACATTTCAGATTCACTTCACCGGTGCGGCGGGCAATATCGGCGCGGGGCGATACAACGACGGCGCCGTCGAAAACCGCGTGGTATTGGCAGGGCGGCTCGCCGATGGCATGGCGCGATCGAAGGCAAGTGAGGAGCGTGTGGCTTACGACGGCCTGCATTGGGCGGTGTCGCCGATTTCGTTGCCACTGCGCGAAGGCGCCGGCTTCACCGAGGCCGATATCACGAAGGTCGAAAAAGACCCGAAGTTGGCACGCAACAACGCGAGGTATCTTGCGTTTTATCGCCTAACGAAAGCCGGCCGCAAGATCAATCTCACCGCGCTGACGATCGGCGGCGCGCGGGTCATCCACATGCCCGGCGAGTTGTTCGTCGAATATCAACTGCACGCCGGAACCGCGATGGCGGCCTACGGCGACTACGGCCCGATGTACATCGGCACCGCCGAGGCCTACGAACAAGGCGGCTACGAAACGACGCTAGTTTCCCGAGTCGGTCCTCGGGCTGAGGAAATTATTAAAGAAGGGATTCGGCCGCTGCAAGTCTAGCCGCTCGCGGATCTCTCGCACCGGGGACGTGCGGATCACGCCGAACTCCGGGTGAATAAACTCCATCAACATATCGTGGCCAATGAACCGCGTCTTGATGAGCGGCGTGCCCCAGGTCGAACCCGCCAGATGCACGCGAACCGGGTCGGGGCAGTACGTCGGATGCCCCGAAATAGTTATCTCGTTGTCGCCTTCGTATTCAATTCGGTAAAGGTGATTGCACGTCTGCACCTCCAGCACCGAGCCGATTAGCAACTGGTTCAAGTGCACGCCGCCATTGATCTCCGACTGGCAGATGGCGCTGTTGATCCCATCGTCGAAGTTGGGATGCGGAACGTAGAAGTCGAGCTTGGTGTCGAGATCCATGACTGACTCTATCATGCAGCAAATCGCGACGGTTTGCAGCCTACCCCTGAATCGCGCGTTTCAGAAGGTTGGTAGTGATACGCTGCACTCGCGCGTCCGGGCCGGTTGGACGCACCCAATGCGACCACGGAAGAATGTGGCCGGGCGGCGAGGCCAGGCCTTGCGCCCACCAGATCGTCGCGGCGTTGAAAACGAAGTTTTTCTTCGGGCCAGGGTAGATCGTCGCCGTCCAGTGCGACGGCTTCGTGCCGCCGGACAGCGCATCGCCCTCGGCCAGAATTTCGAGGTCCGGAACCGGCGCCGGATCGCCGTGGAACTCCCAACCGACAAGTCCGTCTATGTGATCGCCCTTCTTCATGCCGGTGCCGGCGAACACCCAGTGGTCGGGCTTCGTCACGATCCAATCGCCGCCACCGTTGAACGGATAAACCGAGTGCGCGCCCATGAGCAGATTCGCTTTCGGCCCCTCTTGCGGGAACGGATGTTTGAAGAACTGATCGAGTCCGCCGTAGACTCCGCCGTAGACGCCCTCGCGGCTGATGATGCGATTCGGGCGCCCGTCTTTGGCCGCTTGAAACGGCGTCAGGCCCATGACGGAGTTGCCGCTCAAGTAGAGATGCGTAACGCCGCGTTTCACCGACTCCAACGCCGCGTTGTACTGGCGAATGTCCCAGTATTCGTCATGGCCGACGCTCAAGAAAACCTTCGCGCGCTCGAACTGCCCGACATCGATCATGTCCGAATTCGACGTGTAGGTCACGTCGTAGCCGTTAGCTTCGAGCCAGTAGCAGAGCGGATATTCCCAGAGCAGAAACTCGCCGGAGCCAATGGACAAAGGGTGATCGTAGATCTGCGCGTACTTGCAGTACGGGCGATCGAACGACGCGGCGACGCTCGGCGCCCAGGAGTGGCGCGGATCGGTGTACATCGAATAGTCGTCGGGCCACTTGTTGTAGGCGGCCCACGTGTTGTCGCTGCATTGGAACAACACGCCGGCTTTGCGCCGGTCGCGCACGATGAAGATGATGTAGCTCTGCCAGTTGTGCTCGTGTTTGGCTTCGGGCACACAGGTTAGCTTGCCGAGATAGACGCCCGACGGCCAGTCGTTCGGAATTTTCAATGACGCCGTTGGCTGCCACTCGCACTCGCGCAGCCGCTTCGGGCCGACCGGAGGCTCGGGCTGCGTAACGGTCGCCAGGGGCCCGAGCTGCTTCATGTGTCGCGCGCCGGCGCCGCCGTAATAGCCCATGCGGAAAATGTCGATGGTGACGCGGCGTACTGGATTCGTCGAGACGAAAATCTGAAGAGTCTGGCCCGCTTCGACACTCTGGTGCGACGCGTAGCCTTCGACAAGCGCCGAGCGATAGCCCTTCGCTTTGTTCGGCCAGACTTTGGTCAGTTGCCATTCTGGCGTGCCGGGCTTCTTGTTTTCCAGAGCGAGTGCGGCTTGCAAAAGATCGCGACGGCGCATACCTGGAATGGTAGAACAGAAGAGATGACACGACGGGAATTGATCGCGCTGTTGGCTGCGAGCGGAAGCGCGGATGCACAAGGCGTGGCGAGCCGCGTGGCGAAGGCAATACCGCGCGGCAAACTGTCTGGCCGGCCGTTTCCGGCGAAGTTCATCAATGTATCGGCGGCGGCGGGGCTGAAAGTTCCGGCGATTTATGGCGGCGTCACCGAGAAGCAGTACATCCTCGAAACGATCGGTTGCGGCGTGGCGTTCATCGACTACGACAACGACGGCTGGCTCGACATCTTCGTGCTGAACGGAACGCGTTTCAGCGGCGCGCCGGTGGATGCGTCAAACCGGCTGTACAGGAACAACCGCGACGGCACGTTCACCGACGTGACGCGGAAGGCGGGCTTGTTCAAGCAGGGCTGGGCGTCCGCCGTCTGCGCGGGTGATTTCGACAACGATGGGCACACGGATTTGTTTGTAACGTATTGGGGCCAAAATGTTTTATACAAAAACAACGGCGACGGCACGTTCAGCGATGTGACGGCAAAAGCGGGTCTCATCGATCCAAAGCGGCGGTGGGGCGCTGGCTGTACGTTTCTCGACTACGACCGCGATGGAAAGCTCGATCTGTTCGTCTCCAACTACGTCGACTTCGATCCCGGCAAAGTCCCCAAGCCGGGACAGAATTCGTTCTGCAACTGGAAGGGGATCCCGGTGAACTGCGGGCCGCTCGGGCTGCCGCCGGGCAGTCATTCGCTCTACCGCAACAACGGCGACGGCACGTTCACCGATGTATCGGCGAAGTCGGGAGTGTCCAAGGCGAGGGGCTCCTACGGCATGACCGCCGTTGCCGCCGACTTCGACAACGACGGCTGGCCCGACATATACGTCGCGTGCGATTCAACGCCATCGTTTCTCTTCAAGAACAACCACGACGGCACGTTCAGCGAAATCGGCCTGGAAAGCGGCGTGGCGCTGAACGAAGACGGCATGGAGCAAGCCGGCATGGGCATCGGTGTCGGCGACTACGACCTCGACGGTAACCTCGACGTCTTCAAGACGCACTTCGCCGACGATACAAACGTGCTCTACCGCAATGACGGCAGGGGTAACTTTCAGGACATGACGATTCGGAGCGGCATCGCCGTCGAGACGCGCTTCATCGGCTGGGGCGCGGGCATGACCGACCTCGATAACGACGGTCTACCCGATATTTTCTTCGTCACCGGCAACGTCTATCCGGAGGTCGAAAAGAAGCTCGAGCAATATCCCTACAAGACGCCGCGTGTCATCTTCCGGAATCTGGGTGGCGGTGTGTTCGAGGAACTGCTCGGCGAGATCGACGAAGTGCATTCCAGCCGCGGCTGCGCGTTTGGCGACTTCGACAACGACGGCGATGTCGACCTTTTGATCTGGAACATGGACGCGCCGCCTTCGCTGCTGCGGAACGATCTGAACGCGCCCGGCCGGCACTGGCTGAAGGTGAAGCTCGAAGGCACGGTTTCGAACCGCTCGGCGATTGGGGCGCGTGTCACCGTAAGCTACGGCGGGAAAAAACAGTCGCAGGAAGTCCTGAGCCAGGCGAGTTTTTACTCGGTGAACGACTGGCGCTTGCACTTCGGACTGGGTGCGGCGAGCGTTGTCGACGTTGAAGTGCGTTGGCCCACCGGCAAGAAAGAATTGTTCGCGAAAGTCACGGCGGACGCGCTGGTGACGATTCGCGAGGGGCGCGGCATCACGGGCCGCCAGAAATTTTGAGCAACCAGCGCATGTACAATGAGGTCATCCCGATCAGTCGACAGCTTATTTAAGGGAGGGTTGTTACCTACGTGAACGTTATCGTCGGAGTACCCAAGGAAACGTTTCCTTCTGAGTGCCGTGTCGCTATGACTCCTAGCGGTTTTGACCGGTTGACGAAGGCCGGCATGAAGCTCGTCGTTGAACAAGGCGCCGGCGACGCCGCCGGATTTCCCGATTCCGAATACGAGGCAAAGGGCGCGAAGCTCGTCTCTCGCGCGGAAGTATTTGCGCAGGCCGGTGTAATTTTACAAGTGCGCACGCTGGGTGCGAATCCCGCCGCGGGCGAGGCCGACAGCGGGTTGCTGCGGAAAGGTCAGATCGTCATCGGCATGTCGGAACCGCTCACCGCGCTGGATCAAGTTTCGACGATGGCCAAGGCTGGCGTCACGCTCTTTGCGATGGAGTTGATTCCGCGCATCACGCGAGCGCAAGCGATGGACGCGTTGTCATCCATGGCGACCGTCGCCGGATATCGCGCGGTGCTCGCCGGCGCGCAGGCGTCGGCGCGGATGTTTCCGATGTTGACCACCGCCGCGGGAACGATCGCGCCCGCCAGAGTGTTCGTGCTCGGCGTCGGCGTCGCGGGCCTGCAGGCGTTGGCGACGGCGAAGCGCCTGGGTGCGGTTTGCAGCGCGTACGACGTGCGCGCGGCGGCGCGCGAGCAGGCCGAAAGCGTGGGCGCGAAGTTCATCGCGCTGGAAATCGAAACGACGGCCGCGGAGGGCTCGGGCGGGTACGCCAAGGCGATGGATGAAGAGTTCTATCGCAAGCAGCGCGAGTTGTTGACGAAGGTCTTGCGCGAGCAGGACGTGGTCATTACAACCGCCGCGGTGCCGGGCCGCAAGGCGCCGGTTCTGATCACAGCCGAGATGGTGCGCGCGATGCATCCGGGTGCGGTCATCGTCGATATGGCGGCCGAACGCGGCGGCAACTGCGAGTTGACGCGCGCCGGTGAAACAGTTGTGGAAGCGGGCGTGTCGATTTTGGGCATCACGAATCTGCCGTCGGAATCGGCGTATCACGCCAGCCAGATGTACGCGAAGAACGTGGCGACGCTGCTCGAACATCTGGCGCCGAATGGCGTGATTTCGCTCAATCTGACTGACGAAATCACGCGGGAAACGCTGGTCACACACGAAGGCGCAGCCGTGCATCCGCGCGTCGCCGCTCTGCTCGCTCCGGTTCTGGTGGAAGGATAGTCATGCACGTTTACGAAATCGGTTTGTGGATATTTTTGCTCGCGGCGTTTCTCGGCTTTGAGCTGATTCGCCGCGTGTCTCCGCTGCTGCACACGCCGCTGATGTCGCTGACCAACGCGATATCGTCGGTCGCCGTTGTCGGTGCGATTCTGGTCGCTGGACATAAGGACGCATCGACGCTGGCGAAGGTATTGGGCTGCATCGCCGTCACCGCCTCGACCATCAACGCCGTCGGCGGGTATCTGATTACCGACCGCACGCTGAAGATGTTCAAGAAGAGGGACGAGTAATGCAAAACGTCATTTACCCGATTTTCTATCTGTTCGCGGCGGCGCTGTATATTCTCGCGTTGAAGTGGATGAGTTCGCCGTCGACGGCGCGGCGCGGCGTGCGCGCGGGCGAGGCCGCGATGTTGCTGGCCGTTGTCGGCACGTTGCTGCGCTTTGAAGTCGTCGAGTATCACTGGATCGCGCTTGCGTTCCTAATCGGCGCCGCGATCGGCGCGCCGCTGGCGCTGAAGATGCCGATGACCGCCGTGCCGCAGCGAACCGCGATCGCGCAGGCGTTCGGTGCGCTGGCCGCGGCGTTGATCGGCACCGCGGAGTTGCTCGAAGCGCATCCAAGCGGATTTGTGATGGCTGCGCTGACGGTCGAGATGCTGCTCGGCTACATGACATTCACCGCGAGCTTGATCGCATTCGGCAAACTGCAAGAGCTATTACCAGGCCGCCCGATGACCTATCGCGGGCAAAACTACTTCAATCTCAGCGTCCTTGCGGGCGCGATTTGCCTCGGCGTGCTGATGAACCAGTCGGCCGACCCGATGACGATCTTCCCGTACTTCGTTGGTGCGTCTCTGTTATTCGGCATCCTGCTGATCCTGCCGATCGGCGGCGCGGATATGCCGACCGTGATCGCGCTGCTCAACTCCTATGCCGGCCTTTCCGCTTGCGCGATGGGATTCGCGTTTGACAACAAGTTGCTGATCGTTGCCGGCGCGCTCGACGGCTCGTCGGGCTTCATTCTCTCGATCATCATGTGCCGTGCGATGAACCGGTCGTTCACCAACGTGTTGTTCGGCGGCTTCGGCGCGCTGCAACAATCCGCCGCCGGTTCGGCGGAACAGCGGCCCGTGCGCTCGGCGTCACCGGAAGAAGCGGCGTCAATTCTCGATGCTGCTCGCTCCGTAATCATCATTCCCGGTTACGGACTCGCCGTCGCGCAGGCGCAGCACAAGATTCGCGAGATGCACGACATCCTTACCAAACGCGGCGTCGAAGTGCGGTTCGCGATTCATCCGGTCGCCGGCCGCATGCCGGGGCACATGAACGTGCTGCTGGCCGAAGCTGACATTCCTTACGACAAGCTGGTCGAAATGGAAGAGATCAACGGCGACTTCCCGATGTGCGACGTGGCGCTCGTGATTGGCGCCAACGACGTTGTGAACCCGGCGGCGAAAAACGATCCGGCTAGCCCGATCGCGGGCATGCCGATTCTCGAAGTCGACAACGCGCGGACCGTCATGATCATCAAACGCGGCATGGCGGCGGGGTTTGCGGGCATCGACAACGAACTCTATTACATGGACAAAACGCTGATGCTGTTTGGCGATGCGAAGTCGTATGTTTCGAGTTTGGTGAAGGAGCTGGGCGCGCAAGGGAACGAGTAGCGCTACACTGTAGTCGAATCCCATGGGCGTTCAAAAGACAATGGACTTCATTCTCGAGCAGCAGGCGGCGTCGACCGCCCGCATGGCTCATGTCGACCTTGTTATGGGTCGGCTGGTTGAATCCCATTACAACCTGGAACAACACTTCGCCAAGCTGGCGGAGGCGATCACTGAAACCAATCAGGCGATCACCGAAACCAACAAGTCGCTAACCGAAACGAATCGGAGCGTATCGGCCATTGCGCTAGCATCCGCCTAGACGGACGCGCGGCTTGACCGCTTGTCTGAACGTGTCGATTCAATCGGCGCCAAGGTCGACGCACTCGTCGATATCGTCGATTCGATGGTGAGGCGAGAATTGCCGCCCAGCGCGTAGCTAGCCGCAAGGCGGCAGATGCTCTAAGTCCGCAAGATCCTGCATCCGGCCCGAAGCCGCTTTGTTGCGCCGCAACTCCGCGAGGCCGATGACGGGGATTCGAATTTCACCGTCTTCCCAATACACACGATTCGGCCACGCTTCCTCGAAACCGACTCCGCTGATCGATTTGAGGATTTCGATTCGGTACGGCGGGACCCCGAAACGCACCACGGCCTTTTCTTCTGAAAACAAGTCATCCGGCGCATCCGCGAACGCGAAGGTGCGCAGCGCCGCAACGGTACGCTCTTGGTTTTCTTTATCCGCCGCGATCCAGAAATCGATGTGCTTTGTGTTCCGCACCCAGCCGTAGTAACCAACGGCGTATCCGCCGATCAAGAGATATCGAACGTCATGCGAGTCGAGACACTTCCAGAATTCCAGGAAATGCGGTTTCATCTGGACCGTCGCCATACCAACTCCTTCGCAATTCCGCGAGCAGCGCCATCCGTTCATTCGGCGTCATCGCCCACATCTCTTCACGGTCGCGGCGCTCGGCCTCTTCGAAACCCTGTACCACTTCCAGTTTCCACTCCGGCATGCAATTTCATTATGGCGCAAGCCTCTCGCGTCGCCAGCCGCCATCTTCGCGCCGATACCGCAGCCGGTCATGCAGGCGATTCTCGCGGCCCTGCCAGAACTCGATCTCGTGCGGAACAAGCCGATAGCCGCCCCAGTGCGGCGGGCGCGGAACATCGCCGGGAAAGCGCGCTTCGGCGGCGGCCTCGGCCGCGGCGAGTTGTGCGCGATCGGCAACGACGGCGCTCTGCGACGACGCCCACGCCGAAATGCGATGCCCCCGCGGCCGGCTTGCAAAATAGGCGTCGCTCTCCTCGGCGCTTGCTTTTTCGATCCGCCCCGCGACTCGAACCTGCCGATGCAACGGCTGCCACCAAACGGTGAAGGAAGCGCGTGGATCGGCTGCGATCTCCAGGCCCTTGGCGCTTTCGTAGTTTGTGTAGAACACGAAGCCGCGATCGTCATACCCGCGCAGCAGCACAATGCGCACACTCGCGGGAGACGTCGCAAGCGCAATTCCATTGGGTTCGGCGATATCGGCGGCGAGCGCCGCATTCATCCACTCCGCGAACAACGCGATCGGATCCGCGCCCGCGACCTCTTCGCGCAACTCGGACAATGTGTAGGACTCTCGGATCTTCTCAATGCTCATCGATTACTCTGATTAGATCCATGTTCTCTTTTTCCGGACGCAGTATTTTGATCACCGGCGGCACGTCGGGAATCGGCCTTGCCATCGCGCGCGCCTTTGCGGCATCGGGCGCCGGCGTAACAGTCGCCGGATTGGGCGCGCTTCCCGCCGCCGAACCGGGTATTCGCTTCGCATCGCTTGATGTCACCGATACCGCCGCGTGCAACGCGCTCGTCGCGAGTCTCGGCCGCATCGATGCCGTCGTCAACGCCGCCGGCATCATTCGCCGCGACGCCGAATTTTCCATCGATGTCTTTCAACGGGTGATGGACGTGAACCTCACCGGCGCGATGCGCATCGCAACCGCGGCTAAAGAAAAACTGGCCGCGTCAAACGGCGCTATCGTCAACATCGCATCGCTGTGGAGTTACTTCGGCAGCCCGCGAGTGCCCGCATACACGGCGTCGAAAGGCGCGATCGCGCAGTTGACGAAATCGCTCGCGGTCGCGTGGGCCGCCGATGGCATCCGCGTCAACGCCGTGGCGCCGGGATGGATCGCAACACCGCTAACCCAAGCGCTGCAGGACAACCCCGAACTCGCTGCGCCGATTCTCGCGCGCTGTCCGCTGAAGCGCTGGGGCCAGCCGGAAGAGATCGCGCCGCTGGTGTTATTCTTGTGTTCCGATGCGGCGTCGTTTATTACCGGCGCCGTCATGCCGATCGACGGCGGCTATTCCGCCATGTGAGCCAAATGTCCCAATCCACTCATCCTCTTTCTCCCGCGCAGATCGTTACGACCGCTGTGCCCGACGACGAACGCATCTGGGTTCCGCAAGCGCCGAACGTCTGGTTTCGCCCTCTGATGTTGAACACGCTACAAGGCCAGTGGTGCAATCTGCTGCGCGTGCGCAAAGCGGGCGTGCTCAGCCGTCATCGCCATCCCGCGCCCGTGCACGGCTACGTGATAAAGGGGAGTTGGCGTTACCTGGAGCACGACTGGGTGGCCCGCGCCGGCGACTACGTGTTCGAACCGCCCGGCGAAACGCATACGTTGACCGTCGACTCAGCCGACGAAATGATTACCTTCTTCAACATCTCCGGCTGCATGTACTACGTGGACGAACTGGGCCGAAACACGGGCTTCGAAGATGTCTTCGTGAAAATCGACATGTGCCGCAAGCATTACATCGAAGTTGGTTTGGGCGAGTCGTTCGTCGATCAGTTCGTCCGGTGAAGGTAATCTACACCGCCGCGCACGGCGGGTTCGCCGCCGAACATGCGCCGCTTGGCGGCGGAGCGGCCGTGTGTGACATGTTGTGCGCCGAGTGGGCGCGCACGCGGCCATTTGACTTGGAGTTGTACAAGCCGCGCGGCGTCATCGGTGCGGCGATCACATCGTTCGACACGAAAGCCTACGCGCGCTTCTGCCGCGAGTTCGGCCACGCCTCGACCGAGTTCATTCTGAAGCACGACCCTCGGAATACCGCCGTGCTCGTCAACGATATCTCCGAGGGGCCGGACTTCAAACTGCTCCACGCGCAAGGCTATCGAATCGTCACACTCTGGCACGTAGATGTCGTGGCCTACATCGCCTCCATGTATGCAAAGGGCCTCGGCTCGCCGCGCACACTGGTGAAGCTTGACGCCGCGTTCGGCTGGATGTTTCCCGAAATACTCAACCTCATTTTCGACAAGCAGGCCGACTGCCTCGATTACTCCTTCGCGCACATCGTCCCCGCGCCGGATGTAAAGCAAACGATTCTCGAAACGTACCCGCATATCAACTCCGGCAAGATCGACGTGGTGCCGTGGGGTGCGCCTCCCGATAGCGAACCGCCCGCGCCTCGCGATGCCGCGCGCGATGCGTTCGGCATTCCGCGCGACGCCTTCGTCATGCTCACGCTGAGCCGGTTGTCACCGGAGAAGAATCAGCAATTATTGCTGGACGCATTGTACTCGTGGGAACGGCAGCGTAACTTCCCCGCGCGGCCGATGTACGTTTTGCTTTGCGGCGCCGCGGCCTACATGCAAGGCGCGCGGCACGAAGCCAGTCTGCGCGTCAAGGCCGCCCGGCTGCGAAAGACGAAGGTGATCTTCGCCGGGCACGTGCACGGACAGCGCAAGCGCGAGGCGTTCGGCGCGGCGGACTTGTATGTCTTTCCATCGAAGCATGAGTCCTACGGACTAACGTTGATGGAGGCGTTTCAAGCCGGACTGCCCGCGCTCACGCTCAAGCACGCCGGCGCCGCTGCCTTAATGGAGCCCGCGTTCGGCGCGATGACGACACGGTCCGGATTTCTCCCGGCGCTGCAACGCCTGATCTCCGCCGGCCTGCCGGCCATGGGCGCGGCCGCGCGCGACTATGCTTCGGCTCATCCGTTTGCCGGCGCCGCCGCGAGAATCGCCGCGCGCTTGATATAGCGCGATACACTCAGCAAAGCTATGTCGAAGCTCCTCGTTACCCGCGAAGGTCCCATCACTACGATCACCTTCAACCAACCCGCGCGCAAAAACGCCGTCGATCTTGAGATGACGATGGCCCTGAAGGACGCAGTGCTTGAGGCCGGTTCGGACGACTCAAAAGTCCTTATTCTCGCCGGCGCTGGCGCCGACTTTTGCGCCGGAGCCGACCTCAAGGCCGGCATCGATCCCCGCGACGATGTCGCCGAATACCTGCGCGCCTACACAAACCCGACGATAAAGGTGCTGCGCGAAATGCCGAAATCCGTCATCGCGAAAGTGCGCGGCGTGGCTGTCGGCATCGGCTGCAACTACGCACTCGCTGCCGACATCCGCATCGCCAGCGAGACGGCGAAGTTCGGCCAGATCTTCACGCGCATCGGGCTGATGCCCGACGGCGGCTCGACATACTTCTTGCCACGCATGATCGGCTACGCGCGGGCCTTTGAATGGATGGTGACGGCCGATATCGTCGACGCCGCGCGCGCCCTCGAACTCGGCATAGTCAATCGCGTTGTCGACGACGCCGCGCTCGACAGCGCCGTCGCCGACTTCGCCGCGCGGCTCGCCAACGGTCCCTCGCTGGCCTTCGCCGGCATCAAACACGCACTCAACATCGGCGAACGCGGCACGCTGGCCGACGCCCTCGACGCCGAAGCCGTGAATCAGAAGGCCTGCATCTCCTCGGATGACTTCCGGGAAGGCGTCGCCGCTTTCATCGAAAAACGCAAAGCGCGCTTCCAAGGGCGTTAGTACCACTTGCGCCCTTTTGCGCGGTGCCACTTGCGCCGCACCGTCCTCGCATGCGGCACAATGGACCATGGGAGGCTACACCTTCGTCGCGTCCGACCTCCTGCTGCAATTCGATCCCGCGTCGGACCTGCCAATTTACCTGCAGCTTTATGAACAACTACGCACGGCCATCGTAAGCAAATGCCGGCTTGGACCCGGCACCAAACTTCCTTCGACCCATACGCTCGACGGTCAACTCGGCATCAGCCGCAACACCGTACTTGCGGCCTTTGAACAGCTCCTCGCCGAAGGCTATCTGGAAGGCCGCATCGGCTCCGGCACGTTCGTCGCGCGCACGCTTCCGGATGAATTTCTCGGCGCGCGCAATCGCACCGCGGCGCAGCCGACACCGCGTCCGGTCGCGCAAGTTTCCCGCCGCGGACGTATTGTGCGATCACTCGCCCCTGCCACATCGCTCTCGCAGGTTGTGCCCTGGCCGTCTGTGCCGAAGCCGTTCCGGCTACATACGCCGACCTTCGACAACTTCCCCTACGACGTGTGGAAACGGCTGCTCATCCGCGCATGGGACCGCATCCGTCCCGACATGCTTGGCTACGGAAGCCCCGCCGGCTGGCGGCCGCTGCGCGAAGCGATCGCCCAATATTTACGGGCCTCCCGAGCCGTTCGTTGTGACTGGCAACAAGTGATCATTACCGCCGGCTCGAAACAGGCGATGCACCTCACCGCGATGATCATGACCGATTCCGGCGATCCCGTGTTCATCGAGAACCCAAGCTACAGCGGCATTCGCGTGGCGTTCTCGCTCTCCGGAGGCGAGATGGTTCCTCTTCCGGTCGACGGCGAAGGCATCGACATCGCATGCGGGGAACGGCTGCGCCCGGATGCGCGTTTGACCTACGTCACGCCTTCGCATCAGTATCCGCTCGGTGTCACAATGTCGCTGCGGCGGCGTCTCGAACTGCTCGATTGGGCGCGCCGCCGCGATGGTTGGATTATCGAGGACGACTACGACAGCGAGTTCCGTTACGCCGGCCGCCCCGTCGCCTCGCTGCAAGGACTCGACGATCAACAGCGCGTCATCTACATCGGAACGTTCAGCAAAGTGCTCATGCCTTCGCTGCGCCTTGCCTACATGGTTGTACCGCACGATCTCGTCGACACCTTCATCGCGGCGCGCGCCCACACCGACTGGTCATCGCCCGTTGTCGAACAGGTTGCGCTCACCGACTTCATTACCGAAGGCCACTTCGCGCGCCATGTGCGCCGGGTCCGCGCACAGAACGGCGAGCGCCAGAAATGTTTCCTGAAAGCCGCGCGCGAGCATCTGCACGGGCTGCTGGAAGTGCCGTCGAAAGACAGCGGAATGCACTTGCTCGGCTGGTTGCCGGATGGCGTCGACGATGTTTCTGTCAGCAACGATCTATTTGCGCAAGGCGTCGAAGCGCTTCCAGTTTCACGCTTCGCCGATCCGCCAATCGATCGAGGCGCACTGCTGTTCGGCTACGCACCATTCGATGAACGTGACACCGTCGCTGCGATGCAAAAGATCGCCGCGGTTATCGAATCGCAACTGGCACCGCGCTGACAACCGCGAGTGGATCTTTCCCATGCGAGCGTTCTGCCGCAGACTGGGACATGAGTATCCCCGCATTGATCCTCCTCGTTGCGCAATGGCAACACGATCGCCCGTTCATCGATCAAATCCACGAAGCCGAGCACCTTCGCCTCGAAGGCAAGTCCACGCGAGCGGAAGGGATTTTGCGCGGCGCCGTCAACAGCGGCTGCGGCTCAATCGGTGAGCGCGGCACGGCGGCCAACAATCTCGCAGCGTTGCTTGCGCGCCATCGGCTTGTGGACAGAAGCCGACGGCCCCAATCAACCACGCGCCGCGCGCGCAATGAACAACCTGGCCGCCGATCTCGCCTCCCGTAAACGTTATGACGAAGCCGCTGCTCTATACCGGCAAGTTCTCTCCACCGTCGAGTTGCCGGAGGCGCTCAACAACCTCGGTGTGGTCTACCAACAACTCGGCCGTTGTGACGAAGCCGAGTCCCTCTTCCGCCAGGCGATCCGAAAATTCGGTGACAGTCGCGGTGCGATGCAGCCGTGGGGCAACCTGGCCATCCTATTGGAACGGCGCGAGCGCATCGACGAGTCGCTCCACGCGTTCGGCCAAGTCGTCGCGTTGCTTCCGAAACTGCGGCCCGCCGACGAAAAAACCGCCGCGCGTTATCTCGCGCACCACGAAGCACTACTGCGTCACATTCGCGAACCGGCCGGCACGGAGCGCGTGGGCTTGCTGGCCATGCGCTTCGGAGTGCGTGAGGCGCGGAGGAATCGCTAACTACTTCCCGCCCTTGCGAATCGCCCATAGCGTCCGCGTGCCTCGAATAAAAATCGTCTTGCCGGCAATCGCCGGCGTCGCCAGCACCGCCTCGCCCATCGCATTCAGAGCCAACTGCTCATACTTCGCGCCCGGCTTGAGCACGAACACTTCGCCGTCTTCGTTGGTGCCGTAGACCGCGCCGTCCGCCGCAACAAGCGACGAACTCACGCCCGTCCCATTGCCCAGCCGTTGTTGATAAACCGTCTTGCCCGTCGTCGCGTCGTAGGTCACCAGCACGCCGCGCGACGATAGCGTGAAGACTTGCCCGCCCGCGATCACGGGCGTCGAAAGATACGGCGCCTCTTCGCGCATCCAAGCGACGTGCTTCTTCGAATTCGTTATGTCGCCCGAAGCGCCTGGCTTGATCGCATACGACCGCCGGATGTAGCGCGAGTACCCGCTGAAGACATAGACCAGCCCGTCGTGCTCGAACGGCGTCGGTACCGAGATCATCGACGTGCCCTTGATCCGCCACAACTCCTTCCCCGTCTCGGCATCGTAGCCGCAAACATGTTCTACGCCGTTCGTCACGATCTCGGTGCGCGTCGCGCTCGTCACGACTGTCGGCGTCGCCCAGGCCGGTTTCGAATCGCGCGCCGTGCGCCACAACTCGCGGCCGGTCGCCGCGTCGAAGCTCGCGAGAAACGAACCCTTGTGCATATCGACTTGCAGCAAGACCTTCCCTTGCCACAGCACCGGCGACGACGCTGAACCCCATTGATAATCGGGTAAATCGAATGCGCCCTGATCCAGCGCGCCGAGGTCTTTGCTCCACAGCAGCTTGCCCTTCAGATCGAAACAGTACAACCCTTCCGAGCCGAAGAATGCCACCAGATACTTGCCGTCGGTAACCGGCGTTGGTGAAGCGTATGAGTTGTGCGGATGCCGCAGCACACGCGGCTTCGTGGTCGCGGCCAGCGTGTTCCAAACAATCTTGCCCGATTTTGTATCAATCGCAAGGACACGAAATTGTTGCTCGGCCGCATCCTGCCGCCGGTCGAGTTCGCCCTTCAACTTCTCTTCGAACACCATCTGCGGATTGGACGACACCGCCGTCGTGACGTAGAGCCGGTTGCCCCACACGATCGGGCTCGACAAACCTAACCCCGGCAGTTCCTTCTTCCAGGCGATATTTTCGCCGGTCTTCACATTCCAGGACGCCGGCACATGTTGCTTTTCGGCGACGCCCCGCGCGCCCGGCCCGCGGAACTGCGGCCAGTTCTCCGCGCTCGCGGCCAGCGCGATAACTGCCAAAAACATTTTCATAACGGAATGTTACCGTGTTTCTTCCGCGGCATCGTGTCCACCTTATTGCGCAGCATGCGTAGCGCGCCGATCACGCGGGCGCGCGTCTCGCGCGGCTCGATCACATCGTCGATGTAGCCGCGCTCGGCGGCGATGAACGGATTGGCGAATCGTTCTTTGTACCCCGCGATTTTCGCCGCGCGCGCCTCGTCGTCGGTGATTTCGCGGCGATACAAAACATTCACCGCTCCCTCGGCGCCCATCACCGCGATCTCGGCCGTCGGCCACGCGAAGTTGACGTCGGTGCGCAGATGCTTCGACCCCATCACGCAATACGCGCCGCCGTAGGCTTTCCGCGTGATCACGGTGACCTTCGGAACGGTCGCTTCGGCATATGCGTAAAGCAGCTTCGCGCCGTGTTTGATGATGCCGCCCCACTCCTGCGCGGTGCCCGGCAAAAATCCAGGCACGTCTTCAAAGGTCAGAATCGGAATGCCGAACGCATCGCAGAAACGCACGAAACGCGCGCCCTTCAGCGACGAGTTGATATCGAGGCAACCAGCCAGCACGGCCGGATTGTTCGCCACCACGCCGACGGTTCGTCCATCCATGCGCGCAAAGCCGACCACGATGTTGGCGGCGTAGGCTTCGTGCACTTCAAGAAACTCGCCGTCGTCGACCACGCGGCAAATCACCTCTTTCATGTCGTAAGGCTGATTGCTCTCGGCGGGTACGATCGCATCGAGCGCAGTGTCGGCGCGCGTCGCCGGATCGCTGCAACTCTTCACCGGCGCGGGATCGGCGTTGTTCGACGGCAGGTAATCGAAAAGCTCGCGAATGCGCGCGCAGCAGTCGGCGTCATCGGCGGCTTCGAAATGCGCCACGCCGCTGGTCGCGTTGTGCGTCGTTGCGCCCCCGAGATCTTCTTTGGATACATCCTCGTGCGTCACGGTCTTGATGACATCGGGCCCGGTGACAAACATGTAGCTCGTCTTCCGCACCATGAACACAAAATCGGTGATCGCTGGCGAATACACCGCGCCGCCCGCGCACGGTCCCATGATCGCTGAGATCTGCGGAACGACGCCGGATGCCAGCGTGTTGCGCAGGAAAATGTCGGTGTAGCCGGCCAGCGAAACAACGCCCTCTTGAATACGCGCGCCGCCGGAATCATTCAGGCCGATGACGGGCGCGCCATTCTTCATCGCCATGTCCATCAGCTTGCAAATCTTCTGCGCGTTGGTCTCCGACAGCGACCCGCCGAAGACCGTGAAATCCTGCGCGAAAACGTAAGCCAACCGGCCGTGAATCCTGCCATAGCCGGTGATAAAACCGTCGCCGTCGATGACCTGTTGCTCCATGCCAAAGTCGCGGCAGCGATGGCGCACCAGCTTATCGAGCTCTTCGAAGGAGCCCTCGTCCAGCAGCAAATGGATTCGCTCGCGCGCCGACAGCTTGCCCTCTTTGTGCTGGCGTTCGCGGCGTTCGGCGCCGCCCCCGGCTTCTGCGTTGGCGTGGCGGCGGCGAAGTTCGTCTAGCGTCGACATCTAGAGCAGGGTAGCAGGGTTGGGGTGGTCAACGCGCTGTCGTGAAGGCATCGGCGAAATCTTCGCCGATGGTGTTAGATGATGTCAACGCCGCCGTTCATACGATTTGAACTTACCACGATTTGTCCCTCCTTGCAATACCCCCTATTCCGGCAGGTCCCACAGAATTGAGATCGTATGAGACAGCGGGGCATTGCGCACCACTACTTCACATCGACGCTTCACCCGGTCTACTTTAACCTTGTAGTCGAATTTTGACAAATCAAAGATATGTCCGCCTTGTTCGATTTCGATCACCGGATCGGCGATCAATTGAAAGTCAAAGGGAAGCTGAACCTCCAGTTCCATGCTGTCGGTTGGTGTCACAACCGTCAGCGAAACACTTTCCCTTGGCTTGTCCGTCTTCGGATAGAGGGCGTCGAATTGGCGGCGGGACATTGCCGTCCCATTCTTGATGGAGTATGTGTATTCCACATATGGCACGGGCGACCCGGGCGCGGGCGGCTTGCGGAAGTGGAACGCGCCGCTAATTCGCGTCGGCGTATTCAGTTCAACTTTCATCGTGGCGTGCGTTTCGTCGGGACTGAATTTCACGATCTCGGCCTGCGGGCTTCCCGCCGCAACGCCCACGGGAATGTAAAGCAGTTGGCGCGCGCCATCGTCGAGCCGGATCTCTTCTCGGCGCATGCGAATGTGCGTTGTACCGTCCGGCTCGACCGTCACGATCTTCCGCGAACGGCTCGTGCTGTTGCCCAAATGAACGAGCCGGAACGGATAGTCGCGATCCTCGTCACGAACCGCCGTGAATTCACCTTCCGTGTTGGCCCGATACAAAACATTCCGAAACCGGTTCTCGTCCGGCCATAGATCGATCAGATTGAACGTATTTCCCTTTCCGTGCTGTTCGGCGACAATCGGACAAGTAGCCGTTCCCGCGCCGATGACGCTCATGAAGCTCGCATCGGAACGAGAACGCTGAAAGATGTGTGGCACGTGCTTGTGGCCATGCAGCACGAAATGAAAGCGGAACTCATCGAGAATCGGAAGCAGATCGCCCGTATCGACCAGTTGCATGAACCGCTCATCCTTACCGCCGGCTCCTTTGATCGGCACAACGTGATGATGCAAAACCGCGACCCGAGTGTATTCGTCCGCCTCCGGCCCGAGTTGCCGGTTGATGCTCGTGAGTTTCTCGCGCAGCCAACGGATCTGGCTCGGCCCGATCTCGCCTTCCGCCAGCGGCGCCTGCGATTTGAGCGTTGAATCGAGGCACGCGAAGATTAGCTTCCGCTCGGTATCCACACGGGTATATCGAATGCGGCGCGTTTCGACATCGGACTCGCCATAAAGGTCCTTCAAGAAATCGCGATACGGCCCCAGACGTTTCGATTCCTCCGGGTTCTTGACCGGGAGCATGGAGGCGTCGTGATTGCCCGGAACGACGAGTAGTCGCCTTTCAAAGTCGAAGAATGCGTCCTTGAAGAGTCTTCGTAAATACGCCGCCTGTTCGCGATAGATCTTGCTCGACGGCTTGTTGACGAGGTCGCCCGAAAGCACGATGTAGTCGGATTTCAAATCGCAAATCGCGGCGGCCAGACCGCGCGTCACTTCTTCTTTCGCGGTACAGCGCCACGACCGCAAAGCCTTCAAAGAACGCAAGACGAGATGGCTCTGGTGCAAACCTGCCGAGATGAGAGAGAATGACGCAATGCCCTCCTTCGTTCCGATTGAAGAGCTGTTCGCTGGCCGCCATTTCGACGCGGAGATTGTGGTGGTGTGCGTTCGGTGGTACCT
>Ga0194128_10001673_pt1 | contig 38136 bp, 28 predicted proteins | sample TA2KigCa65mmetaG_FD_148650 | JGI IMG/M metagenome (GOLD analysis project Ga0194128, IMG submission 148650) | Freshwater microbial communities from Lake Tanganyika, Tanzania - TA2015037 Kigoma Deep Cast 65m | ecosystem: Environmental > Aquatic > Freshwater > Lake | place: Tanzania: Lake...
ATCTACTCCGGGTTGGAATGCCAAGCGAGTCCAGGAAGCGATGATCAGGTTTGATCGGGCTTGCAAAATGCTCGACCAGCTCGTGCCATGCACGACTGTCAAGGATGTTGCCGAGACCGATGCAGTCGAGGTGTTCGCAAGACTCAACAAGGGCGGCAGCGCGCTAAGAGAAGGCGACGTCCGAGCCGCCGAACTGGCTCGCGGGAAGGCCGTGGATGTTCTGAAGGACATGCGTGAGTTTGTCACCGGCAAGCGGCCCCAACGTCTCGGCTTTGGTTTCTCTTTTGCGTTTCGCGCCCTTGTGCTATTCCACCGTGAAAACGCCAAGTTCAGCGGCCTCAAACATGATTGGATGACGACTTCGGGTCCCCACGGTCGATCGCTTGCACAATCATGGCGCGCCACCGAACGCGCAATCGACGAGGCCCTCGCGTTCATTGACGAGCGCATGGGCTGGTCACGCCGGGCATTGGTCCCGTCGGCAAAAGCGATCATTGTGCTTGCGGCGGCTCTTGACAAGGGGGAGTTCAAGCTCGGCGCCGAAAACGAACAGTCTTATCGACGATGGCTCTGCTTGACCGCACTTCGCGGAACTTTCCAAGGTTCGGTCGAGACCGTCATCAACCGCTTTCACCGGGCGATTCGCGAGACAAAAAAGAGCCCGTCCTACGCCCTGAACGAAGCGCTCACCAAGGACGAATCTCGCCGGTTGCGCGCCGATGAGTTCAACAAATACGCGCACATGTGGGGGCCAGCAACGCAGGTACTGCACGCATATTTTGTGGGACAGGAAGCGAAAGACTGGATTAGCGGTGACCTGATTGACTTGCTGGCTCGCGAGAGCGTGACGAATTTACCTGGCGGCGATCTGACGGTTCACCACCTCGTTCCCCGAAAGGTCCTCGCCGCATTTGTAGAAAATCCCGACGATGCCAACTGCCCGGCCAACTATGGGCTATTGAGTCGCTCCTCGAACGCGGAACTGAAGGACAGGCGGCCTGACGAAGTTCTTGCGGGCATGTCACCGGATGAACGCCAGCGTGCGGAGGTTCAGTTTTTCGGCGAAGCAGCCGGTGACCGCCTGAAACCCGAAAACTATGAGGACTTCTGCCAGTGGCGAGCGGAACGGTTGGCGGAGGCGGTCAACGACTGGCTCGGAATCGACTGAGAGCAAGGCGGTATTTACTATGTCCATGAACGAAGCCGAAACGCGTTATGAACTGATCGACCCGGTTCTGCGCACCAAAGGCTACCAGCGGCCATACATTCGGCTTGAGACGCCCGCGCCGGTGGAGCCCGTCGGCCCCAAAGGACGCCGCCGCCCTCGCCCCCGCCTCATGCCGCCCTGCCTTCACGACGATCACATGCTTCGACCGCGCCACCGCCCTTGCGGCACTGACGAACTTTTTCACGTCGCCCACCGATTCCATGTACAGCACGATGCTGCGTGTGTTCGGATCGTCGCCGAAATAGTCGATGAGATCGGCGAAATCGACGTCGAGCATGGTGCCGACGCTGACGAACGTCGAAAACCCAACGTTGCGCTCGCGAGCCCAATCGAGAATCGACGTGCAGATCGCTCCGCTTTGGCTCAACAGCGCGACGCGCCCCGGCTTGGCCATCGAAGCTGCGAAGCTCGCATTGAGCCCGCTCGATGGATGGATGATGCCCAGGCAGTTAGGCCCGACGATGCGCATCTTGCCGGCGGCGATGTCGCGAATCTGCTTCTCGAGCGCGCGGCCCTCGGCGCCGAGCTCGGAGAAGCCCGCCGAGATGACGATCGCCGCCGGCACGCCGCGCTCGACGCAGTGCTGAATCGTCGCCGGTACGCTCGACGCCGGCGTGGCGATGACGGCCAGGTCGACCGCTTCCGGCAAATCCTTCAGTGACGGATAGCACAGGACGCCGTGCACCGCCTTGCGTTTCGGGTTGATCGGATAGATAACGCCACCAAACGGGTTCTGCAGCAGATTGCGCATCAAGATGCTGCCGACGCTCCCCGGCGTCACGCTCGCGCCGACCACGGCAACAGAAGCCGGTTGAAAGAACGCATCCAGCGAGTAACGATGGGGCATTACGGGCTCCAATACCAATCACAAAAAAACGAAATTCGAAACGCACGAAAGAAGAGATTAGCTCGCAAACACCATGCCGCGGCACAAGAGGTGTTTAGCCCCGCATCGTAGAGGCGAATGAGAATTCCGGTCATCCGCCTCTGCCAGGTGGGGCTGAACACTCATGAATCACTCTTCCAAGAAGGTCGTCTGCCGATCACCCGAGGAGAAAACGATCAACGTGATCATGGTCTCGTCGCTCTCGTTAGTTAGCTTATGCTTCAAGCCGACGGGGATGCGGACCACGGAACCGGGAGCGACATCGACCCATTCTTCGCCCAAGAGGTGCTTGCCGTGGCCGGTTTGGACGTAGAGGATTTCTTCGCAGTTGGGATGATAGTGTGCGGGATTGCTACAGCCCGCGAAGAGATGGCAGATGCCGACAGTCTGTGTTGTGCCCGGAAAGATGGCACTGTTGCAGAGCCATTGCAGCGTGCCCCAGGCGAAAGTCTGCGTCGGCAGTTCTCCGGTGGAGGCGGTGTCGTTCATGATTCCCTCGTCGTAATGCGTCCGCATGGCGCCGTCCCGGATTATTCATATGACCCCTTTGATCCACGGCGCGCGGGAGTTGCGAAGAGGGGCATCGGAGCCTGCGACTAAAACTCGTCAAGAGAACAAATTGGAGTCTTTGGAATTGTTGCATGGCTCACCGGAGTCACAACTCAATCAAAAATCACGGATGGCACGGCGCGAACCGAGCCGCCGGAGACCTCACACAAAACCGGGCCGCAAGATTCCACTTGAACTCTGTGCCAAGACAGTACCTGGTGGTTGCGGCTCAGCCGCGCTAGGTTCATCGGTGTTCAATGATTCACAGGCTAACATCGTAAGAGAAATCCCCATCTGTTCGCGCGCTCTGCATCCGCGACAATAATCAGCAGCACGAATCGATTCTAATCTCTCATGGATGGGCCCATCATGGCATCCCGGCCTTTTGTTCATCTGCATTGCCACACCCATTACAGCCTCCTCGACGGCGCCAGCCGAGTGCCTGAACTTGTGCAGCACGCCAGAGGGCTGGGCATGAACGCGATTGCCATGACCGATCACGGCAATCTCTTCGGCGCCATCGAGTTCTACGAGGAATGCACCGCGGCCGGGCTTAAGCCGATCGTCGGGTACGAAGCCTACGTCGCGCCGGCGCATCGCACGGACCGCACCACCAAGAAACGCGGCGAGTCGGGTTACCATCTCACGCTGCTGTCGCAGAACCTCACCGGCTTCAAAAACCTCGTCAAGATGGCGTCGATCGCGTACCTCGAAGGCTACCACTACATTCCGCGTATCGACAAGGAAGTACTCGAAGCCCATGCCGACGGAATCATCTGCCTTTCTGGCTGCGCATCGGGCGAATTCAGCGACTACATCCTGCTTGATCAGATGGACAAGGCCCGCGACGTCGCAATTTGGTTCTCGAAAGTGTTCGACGACAACTTCTACGTCGAGATCCAGAACAACGGGCTCGACATCCAGCGCCGCTGTGCCGAAGGAGCGATTGACATCGCGAACGACCTGGGCTTGCCGTTGGTGGCGACGTGCGACGCGCATTATCTGAAGCAAGAGGACAACTACGCGCACGACGTGCTGTTGTGCATCAACACCGGCCGGCTGCTCAAGGACGAGAATCGCATGCGCTACGGCAGCGATCAGTTTTATGTGCGGGCCCCGGAAGAGATGTATGCGCTCTTCCCCGGACACGAGGATGCGGTTAAGCGCAGCCAGGAGATTGCCGACAAGTGCGATTTGGAGCTCGATTTCAAGAAGCGGCACTTCCCCGTGTTCACGCCGCCGGCGAAGAAGACGCCGGAGCAATACCTGCGCGAGTTGTGCGAGGCGGGTCTGCAGGATCGCTACGGTCCGAGCGCTCCACCGGCCGCTCAGGCTCGCTTGGAGGCCGCCAAGCAACGGCTCGAACACGAGCTCGGCATCATCTGCCGCATGGGCTTCGCCGGCTACTTCCTCATCGTCTGGGATTTCGTGCGGTTCGCCATCAGCAAGAACATACCCGCCGGCGCCCGCGGCTCGGCGTGTGGGGCGATTGTCAGCTACGTGCTCAAGCTCAGCAACGTCTGTCCGCTTGAATACGATTTGCTGTTCGAGCGTTTCCTCGATCCGAATCGCTCCGAGGCGCCTGATATCGACATCGACTTCTGCCAGGACAATCGCGAGGCCGTCATTCAGTACGTGCGCGAACGTTACGGGGCCGAGTCGGTCGCCCAAATCGGTACGTTTGGCACCATGGCGGCGAAGGCGGCGATCAAGGACGTCGGCCGCGTCATGGACATCCCGCTCGAACGTGTCAATCGCTTGACCGCCATGGTCCCCAAGGTGCTCAACATCACTCTCGAAGAATCGCTCGAGCAGAGCCCCGATCTGAAACGCGAGTACGATTCCGACGGCGACATCAAGAAGCTTATCGACATCGCCATGAAGCTCGAAGGGACGAACCGCAACGCCGGCACGCATGCCGCGGGTGTCGTCATCGCCAACGGGCCGATCACGGACTACGTGCCGGTGCAGCGCATTCAGCGCAAGGACGGGAAGAATTCCGAGCCGATCATCACCACACAATGGGTCATGGGGGACCTCGAAAAAGTCGGCATGCTCAAGATGGACTTCCTCGGTCTGCGCACATTCACGGTGGTGGACAACACGCTCAAGCATATTCGCAAGCGCGTGGAAGAATCCCGGAAGCCCAGGGGTGAGGCACCCCGAACCCCTGGGAGCCCAGGGGTTCGGGGTGCCTCACCGCTGGGCTTCGACGACATTAAGGACCGCGACCCGCGCGCCTACGCCCTCCTCACCGACGGCATCGACTCCATCCCACTCGACGAAAAAAAGACCTACGAACTCCTGCAGCGCGGCGACGCCCGCGGCGTGTTCCAGCTCGAGTCCGACGGGATTCGTGAACTCTTGAAGCGTATGAAGCCCGACAACATCCGCGACCTCATCGCCACCAACGCCCTCTATCGCCCCGGCCCGCTCTCCGGCGGCATGGTCGACGCTTACGTCAATCGCAAGCATGGCCGAGAGAAGCCGACCTATGTTCATCCGATCATGGAGGAAATCCTCAAGGAAACCTACGGCATCCTCGTCTACCAAGAGCAGTGCATGCGCATCCTCAATCGCCTGGGCGGGATCGAACTGGCCAGCGCGTATGCATGTATCAAAGCCATCTCGAAGAAGAAAGAAGACATCATCAACGCCCGCCGCGTCGACTTTCTCAAGGGCGCTCAGGAGCGCGGCTTGACGGAGGAAACTGCGGCGGAGATCTTCGGCCTGATCGTCCACTTCGGCGGGTACGGGTTCAACAAGTCGCACTCAGCCGCCTACGCCAAGCTCGGCTATCAGACGGCGTACCTCAAGACACATTATCCCGCCGAGTTCATGGCCGCTCTGCTTACGAGCGAGATCGACGATTCCAACAAGCGCGACATCATGGTCGAGCACATCGACGACGCCCGCCGGCTCGGCGCCGACGTGCTGCCTCCCAACATCCAGGCCGGGGAAGCGGAGTTCATCGTCAAGAACGGAAAAATCGTCTTCGGCCTGCTCGCCATCAAAGGCGTCGGCCGTGGCGCGGCCGAAGAGATCGTCCGCGTGCGCAAGGAGGGGGGGGCTTTTGAGGATTTCTTTGATTTCTGCGAACGCATCGATCAGAAGATCGTGCCGCGCACCGCGATCGAACGGCTCATCAAGGCCGGCGCGTTCGACTGCACCGGCGCCAAACGCTCGCAACTCTGGGACGCACTCGGCGGCGCTCTCCAGGCGGCCACGCAGGCGCAAGAAGACAAACGCCACGGGCAGCTCAACCTCTTCGACGCGTTTGATTCGTCCATTGACAACGGCGATGGCGCCGGCCACGCCGACGCCAACGCGAACCTCCGCAATATCCCCGAATGGCCGCCGCTCGAAAAGCTCAAGAACGAAAAGGAAGCACTCGACTTCTACATCTCCAGCCACCCGCTCGGACAGTACGAAGAGATGCTGAAGCGCTTCGCCTCGCACGCCGCCGCCAGTTTGCGCGATTGCGAGCCGAACCAGGAAGTCTTCCTCGGCGGCATGCTCACCCTCGTTCGCTTCATGAACACGAAGAAGGCCCGCAACGGCAACACGCGCTATGCCCGCTTCAAGCTCGAGGATTTTTCCGGAGCGGCCGAGTGCGTCATGTGGCCCGACGACTACGTCAAGTACAAGGACCTCGTCGAAGAGGACAAGATTTGTTTCATTAACGCGGTCGTCGAACGCAAGACCGATGAGCCGATCCTGCAAGTCACGCGCGTCGTCACGATGGAGCAAGGCCAACTCGAACGCACGACCGGCCTGGTCCTCGTGCTCGACCTGACGGACAACGACGAGGCCGATCTGAGCAAGCTCGAATCGATCAAGAAAGTGCTCGAACGTTCGCGCGGCAACCTGCCGGTGTTCCTGCACATTCGCGACGGCGCGGGCAAATGGCTGCGCATGCGGGCCAGCTCGGACCTGAACGTCAACCCAACGACGGTGAACAAGGCCGACCTGGAAGTGATCCTCGGCACCGGCCGCGTCGAGTTCTCACGCCAGGGCAACGGCCTGAGCCGTGGCGCTTGATCGATGCATTCGCGGCTAGCCCTGCCGCCCAAACCTACGTGCAGCCCCGTAGCGACGTGCGGCCAGGACGGTAGCTTCGCCTACATCCCCGACACCGACTAAACCTTCACCGTCCTGATCAGTGATGGCATCACCGCCGTGGCGATTCACGCAGGGTGAGGAACGAGTGCCGAGGCCTCGGTACCCACTACTGAGTACTCAGGACTGGACGCGAGGGGGAATAATTGCGAAGATGGCGAAGAGGCAATCCTTCACGCAAGTGCATTCGTCGTGCTACTTCTCTGAAAAATCGAATCTCTCTATTCTGCATTCCCGACCACATCGCTAGAATAAACGATTCCCGAATCCCTGGAGCTTGCCGACGCGGCGGGCGGGTTGGGGGTAGACCTCTAACGTTTGGTCGGCGCCGATCGGCGCCAAAAAGGAATTTCCTGCATGGTTAATCGGAATCTGCTCCGTCAATTCGATCTGGCCGAGGACGAACTCGAACAACAACTCGCGGAGGCGATGGGCACCGCCACCTACGACCCCAATCGCCCCATCATCGACTTCCAAGATGAAGACGACATCGACGTCAACAAGATCATCAAGGGCCGCGTGCTCCATCTCGTCGCCGATGAAGTCGTCGTCGACGTCGGCTACAAGAGCGAAGGCGTCATCCCGCTCGAAGAATGGAAGGACGAAGGCACCGACAAGGTCGTCCCGCCCAAGGTCGGCGACGAAATCCTTGTACTGCTCGAATCGGTCGAAGACGAATCGGGCGCGATCGTGCTGTCGTATCGCAAGGCGAAGCGGCAAAAGGAATGGGAAGACATTATCGCCAAGCACAAGGAAGGCGATGTCGTCTCCGGCATGGTGACGCGCAAGATCAAGGGCGGACTGCTGGTCAATATCGGCGTCAATGTGTTCCTGCCCGCCAGTCAAGTCGACATTCGCCGGCCGCCGGACATCGGCGACTATATCGGCAGGAGCATCGACTGCAAGATCCTCAAGATCGACGAGCAGCGCCGCAACATCGTCGTCAGCCGGCGCAAGCTGATCGAGGACGAGCGGACCGAGAAAAAGTCAAAGCTCCTCTCCGAGATCGAGCCGGGCCAAATTCGCAAGGGCACGGTGAAGAACATCGCCGAGTTCGGCGCGTTCGTCGACCTGGGCGGCATCGACGGCTTGCTCCACATCACCGACATGAGTTGGGGCCGAGTGAACAATCCCCACGAAGTCGTGAAGATCGACCAGGAACTCGAAGTCTACATCATCAACGTCGACAAGGAGCGCGAGAAGATCGCCTTGGGCCTGAAGCAGAAGACCAAGAGCCCCTGGGAAGATGTGGCGGCCAAGTATCCGGTCAGCAGCCGGCATACGGGCGAAGTCGTCAACGTCATGTCCTACGGCGCCTTCGTCAAGCTCGAGCCGGGCATCGAGGGGCTCGTGCACATCAGCGAGATGAGCTGGACCAAGCGCATCAATCATCCGAACGAACTCGTGTCGATCGGCGATCAGATCGAAGTGCAGGTCCTCAACATCAACAAGGACAAGCAGGAGATCTCGCTCGGCATCAAGCAGGTCCAGCCGAATCCGTGGGACAAGGTCGCCGAGCGGTATCCGACCGGCATGCAGGTCGAGGGCGTGGTGCGCAACCTCACGAACTACGGCGCCTTCATCGAGATCGAAGAAGGCATCGACGGGTTGCTGCACGTCAGCGACATGAGCTGGGTCCGCAAAGTCGGCCATCCGAGTGACGTGCTCAACAAGGGCGACAAGGTCAAGTGCATTGTCCTCTCCGTCGATCAGGAGAAGCGCCGCATCGCCCTGGGTCTGAAGCAAATGGCCAACGACCCGTGGGAAGGCGACATTCCGGGACGTTATCATCCGGGCCAGGTGGTCAAGGGCAAGGTCACCAAGATCACCAACTTCGGCGTCTTCGTCGAGCTGGAGCCGGGTCTGGAAGGCTTGCTGCACATCTCGGAGCTGACCGAAGGCAAAGTCGAGAAGCCCGAGGCGCTTGTCAAGCAAGACCAGGAAATCGAGGTCCGCGTCCTGCGCGTCGATCCGGCCGAGCGGAAGATCGGCCTGAGCCGCCGCAAGGTGGACGAAGAGGGAGTCGAAATCCCGCCGACCGAAGCAACGGAAGAGACATCGGGCGCCCCGGCCAAACCGCAACGCGAGTTGCGCGGCGGCACGGGCAGCGGCGGCAACCTCATCAACATGCCGGAATCGTAAGTCGAGGAAGGGAGAAGGGGAGATAGGGAGATAGGGAACTCGCTGAGGCGATCGCTTTCCTTGTACCTCGCTCCCCCTCTCCCCTTCTTCCCTTTTCCCCTTCGTTCTTTCTGCTTGTCTTTCGCCGTCTTTGCTTGATAATGGAGGGTGACCCCCCGGTAGTCCGCCAGCGCGGCAAGGGGTGTGGAGCCGTTCATGGATCGCGCCTCGTCGTTGATTTTCCCCGGGAGCAAGACGCTGGCGGGTTGGTGGCGACAACTCGCGCCCCGGCAACCTCAGGCGCTGGCCATCGGCTACGCCTTCCTCCATCGCATCGAAGCTCCCGTCCAAGTCCGGCAATCGCGACCGGTTGAACCGCTCATCCAACTGCTGCTGCAGGCAATTACGCTGGACGGACCGGCGGGAGCCCTGACGAGCGACCTGCCTCCGCGCCTCGGCTTTCCGCCAGCCGTGGTGCAGAACTTCCTGATCGCCATGCAGCGCGACGGGTTGTTGGCGCGATCGGGCGACCAATGGCAACCTACGGAGCGCGGCCAGCAGGCACGCGACGCCGGCACGGTTCCCGAACAAGCACAACAACGGCGAGTCTTCACGTTTCTGGAGCACATGGACCCGATCGGCCAACGCCTCGGTGCGCCGCACTTCGTCCCGATCACCGAATGTGTCGGCGTCCCGTGGACCGTCAACGGCGTTCATCGCCTCGATATCGGCGCACTGAAGCAGTGCATCGAAAAGCCCGCGGAATGGAAGCAACTGACCGGTTTTCCGCTCGACGTCGAAGCGGTGGCTGACCATGCGGACACAGAAGGTTGGCGAACGGTAGTGGTCGATCGGCCTGAACGTGTGTTGTTGGCGGTAATTCGAGTCGGTGAAAAAGGCGCTTCCCAAACACACGGGTACGCCGTCAAGGTCGATGGCTGGACCCTGTTCGAAAAGACGCCGATCTTGAAGACCGCCGACGCATTGCCGGGGTCTGATTCCGCCCCGCCAATGAGCGTTTGGCAAGAGGCTTGGCGAAGCTGGTGCAAGCAGCGTCAGCTGCCCGCCAACGAAGTGGAAGCGTGCATGCTGGCCTATCACGCGCCGCGGCTGGAAGTGACGGCGCCTACACGATTGATGCAGCGCTTGCAAGCCGCCAAAAGCGATCTCTTCAAGGGCGACGCCTGGCTCCTTGTCGGCGAGGGCTACATGCGCACCGCCGCCCAGATGACGGTGCGGACGTAGGTCTTCGTTTAGGCGAGCGGCAGATGATAATTCACCGGCGAGCCGAGCTCCGTAAGGAGCCGGGTTATTGGCGCATCCTCACCCGGCCCTTTACGGGGCTCGGCTCGCCAGGTAAATCCTGTGTTGCCGCTCGCCTTGGCGCCCGAGTGGCGCATCGCGAGCGCTGAACGAAGTATCAATCCTTGAACACAAACTCCGGCGTGTTGACCAGGGCCCACATCAGGTCTTCCGTCGCTTGCCGGCGCGTGACGCCTTCGAAGAACGCGATGCCGACTTTGCGTTCCTTCTCGCTCGGCAGACGGCAATACACCAGCAAATACAACTCGTCCACGATTTGCGTCGGCGTCCGCTTACTTGCCGCCAAGGACGCGGCTCGGCTTTGGTCGCTCGTCACTTTTGCGTGCAGCTTCGGCGAGTTCATCAGGTGCAGCGCCTGCACGACCGTCGTGTCGCTCGTTCGCTCACACGGCGGATCCTGATTCGGATCGGGACGCCCGAAGCTGTCGAGAAACACCGACTGCGTCCGCACCGTCCAGAGCTCGATGGCGCGCGTTCCCGGCGGCGCGGCGGCAAATGTCTCAGGGACTCCCGTCACGTCGGTTAATGCATCAAGCAGCACTTCGCCACGCAATCGCTGACGGTAATGCCTTGAGTAGTTCCGCAGGTCGCCGGCGTTCGTCTTGTTCGGCAGCGACGCCAGCCCGTAGACCCGGCTGGTCATGATCGTGCGCAAGAGCTTTTTCTGGTCGTAACCCTGCTTGCGAAAATGTTCCGCCAAGGCGTCGAGCAGCGGGCCGTTGCTCGGCGGGTTCGTGGCCCGGAGATCGTCGATCGGCTCGACCAGGCCGCGGCCCATCAGGTCGGCCCAGATGCGATTGACGGCGACCTTCGCAAAGTAAGGATTGCGGTCCGACACGATCCAGTCCGCGAGCACCTGGCGCGGATCGCGGTCGACGTCGTCTTTGGCGAGCGATCCAAACAACGGTCGCGCCGTCATCGCCTTGCCGTTGCCTGGATGTTTGACCTGGCCCGTCGGCGATGTAAAGACGACTTCCTCACCGCCGGAAATCGGCGCCGAGATGCCGACCCCCTTTCGGCCAATGCGCGCAAAGTATGCGGCGAAGCTGTAGAAGTCGTCTTGGCCGTAGACCTCGAATGGGTGATGGTGGCACTTGGCGCACTCGAGCCGAATGCCCAGGAAAATCTGGCTGACCATGGTGGTGAGTTCAGCCGGATCGCGGCGATCGCGGAACAGGACGACCGCGCCGTTGTGCCAGGTGCTGCCTTGAGCCGTCAGAATCTCCCGGGCGAATTGATCATACGGCTTGTTCTTGCGAAAGGCGTCGCGCAAGAAGGCGTCCATGGAAAAGGTCGCCTTGATGCCGACGTGGTACGGATTGGGACGCAACAGGTCCGCCCATTTGTTCGCCCAATAGTCGGCGTACTCGGGACGATCCAACAGACGATCGACCAGCTTGGCACGTTTGTCCGCCGCCTGGTCTGCAAAAAACGCACGCGTCTCGTCCGGTGTGGGCAGCCGGCCGATGGCGTCGAGATACGCTCGGCGATGGAACGTCGTGTCGCCGCACGGCTCGGACGGCGTGATGCCTAGCCGCTGCAGTTTGGCGTAGACCAGTTCGTCGATGAAGTTGTTTCGGGGCAACTTTGCGTAGACCTCGGCGGGCACGCTCTGGGGCATGGGGATGATGACGTTGCAGACGGCGAACTTTTCCATGAACCGAGCCATGATCGCCGCCTCGCCGGGCAACGGGCCGGCGTTAATGCGTCCGTCCGCGTCAACGGAAGCGATCACGCTTTCGTTCGACTGAAACATCGTCAGATGCGTGACATCGGCCGTCGTCTTATCTGAGTAGTGAGCGGTCACCACAAGTTGCTGCGCTGGGCCCGCGTTTGTCTTACCCGACGCCGTCGGCAGCAGAATCCGCTCCGTCGGCTCGATCGTGATGCGCTCGAGAGTCGGCTCGTCACTCGCGGTTCGCGGTGTGCCGGCGCGCACCCAGCGCAGAAGCGTGTTGTAATGCGGACCGTCCGGATCGAGCTTGCGGCCGCCACCGTGCGGCATGGCGCCAGTCGCTTTCAACAAGATCAGGCTGTTCTCTGGAGAAGAAGGAAGGAAGCGTCGCCCGCGTGCTTCCTGGGTGATGGCGTTGAAGTCGAAATCAGAATCGAAGCCCAGCAGCGAGAGCTGGAATCCATTCTGCCCGCGCGATTTTCCATGACACGCACCAGCGTTGCATCCGAGCCGCGCGAGGATCGGCTGCACGTCTTTTTCAAAAGTCACGGGAAACTCTCGAGTGCCGTCGATCACTTTGAACGTTGCACGGGATTCGAGAGTCCCGAGCTTGGCGAGAACGATCCCGTCGCCGTCGCCCATCGGTGTGACGATGCCGTCCGGGCTGACGGCGACGATCTTGGGCGTCAGCGATTCGAAGCGAACGTCGCGGGTGCGGTCCGTGGCCTTGGCATCTTTGGTTTGCGTGACGACCAGGCGTTGCCGGGCCGACTTGCCGCGTAATGTGGCGCTGGGGGGCGAAAGCGTAATCTCGTCGGCACGGGCGGCGCCACTGAGGAGAAAAACGGTACACACGAGCCACGCTTTGTTCGAGATTATCATGGTGCATCCAGAATGCTTGGCATGTGGCGGGGATACCCTGATTATACCGAACGGCCGACTCGATGTTTAGCGCTCGCAAGGTGCTATGCGGACGCACCCGATACTGCGAACGCTAAAGGAATGCCGATACCCACGGCCAATTTTGGTGTTGGATTGTTGGAACTTTCTTGCGATCCGATTCGTCCAACGGCCAGGAAACCAACACTCTCATTCTCAAGGAGCATCCACATGGTGCGCGTTTTGGCAGTCGCTTGCACGTTGCTCGCATTCCTCTTCCTCGTTAGCGCCAATAGCGAAGGCGCATTGAATGCGAAGGCTCAGATGGTCAAGGGAACCATCAAGGAAGTTCAGGTCGACAAGAACGTGTTGATCGTCAATCAAAAGGTGAAGAACGAAACCGTGGTCCGTGAACTCAGCATCGAGCCGACCACCGAGTTCGTCGTCACCAAAGCCGGCAAGAAGGAAGAGGGAACCGGCGCCAACGGGCTGCGGCTGCTGGAAGGTCTCAAGAACGCCAACGTCCAGGTCAAGTGCGACAAGGACGTGAAAGTTCTCAAAGTCACCGTGAGCGTGAAGTAATACGTTGATCCGAAGATAGCCCTGGGGTGAGGTACTCCGAACCCCGGGGTTCGGAATACCTCACGCCAGGGCTTTCATCATTGGCCCAAATCGCATGCCTCCACGCCAAATCGGACGTGGAGCGTTTTTGCCGCCGAAATCCCTTCCTGCATCTCTACGCGCTGGGCGACCTCGACGATTTCTTCTGGCCCAACACCACGTGGTTTGCCCTGAAAGAGGGCGACGACATCCGCCAACTGGCGCTCCTGTACACCGATTGGGCCATGCGCATGCCGACGCTCTTGGCGCTTGGCGATCCGCCGGTGCAACCGTTGGCTGAGTTGCTGCACGGCGTCGCACCGGCGCTGCCTCGGCGATTTCACGCTCACATCAGCCCCGGCGCCGCGGATGCACTGCGGCCTGAGTACCACATCGGCACTCTCGGCGACTTTCACAAGATGGGACTGACGCATCCATCCCGCGTCGACGCCGTGGACGCCGGGTCGGCGACGCAACTCGTGCCGAGCGACACGAAGGGCCTGCTAGCGCTCTATGACGTCGCTTACCCAGGCCACTGGTTTGTGCCACGCATGCTGGAAACGGGTTTCTACTTCGGCATTCGCGGCGACGCGAGCATCCTGAGTGTGGCCGGCGTGCACGTCTATTCCCAGACCTACAAGGTGGCGGCGCTCGGCAATGTGGCGACGCACCCGGCCGCCCGGGGCCAGGGGCTAGCCGCCATCGTCGTGGCCCGTGCATGCCAAGAGCTTCTTCGCGCCGGCGTCAAAACCATTGGCCTGAACGTGAAGGCCGACAACCTCGCCGCCATCGCCTGTTACCGCAAGCTCGGCTTCGAACCGGTGGCCGACTACCGCGAGCACACTTTATCCGTCCGTGCCTGACCGCAACAGGCGCATCGATTGTTCCGTGTAAACCGGCATTTCCATTCCGACTGGCCAAACTCTCTCATTGTTAACTTTTTTCAGCTAATTTCTCTTAACTCGTTATTGAATCGCGCAAGCGAAGTGTGTAAACTTGGATCGTCTGGTCAAATTAGGATGTTTGAACAATCTGCAAACTCTAAATAAGGATCGGTCGCGGGCGCGCTCCTAAATTGTGTGAGGCGGGTATGCGCAGAGTGGTCGTCACGGGCGTCGGTGTCGTCGCCCCCAATGGCGTTGGCAAAGACGCCTTCTGGTCCGCTTGTTTGAATGGCCATAGCGGTGTCGGGCCGATTCGCGCTTTCGACGCCTCCAAACACCCGGTCAAGATCGCGGCCGAGGTTCACGATTTCAACGTTCTTCCCTTTGTCCCTAGCGCTCACCGCAAAAGCATCAAGATCATGTCGCGGGCGATGCGGTTCGCAGTCGGCGCCGCCGGGTTGGGCATCCAGGACGCCGGGCTTGAACTCGATCGTGAGAATCCCGAACGCTTCGGCGTGGTCATGGGAACCGGACTCGTTCCGGTCGATCTGCCCGAACTGACGCCTGCCCTGGTCGATTCCTGCGATAGCGCTGGCCGACTGGAAATCACTCGGCTCGGCGAACAAGGCGCGGGCGCACTGTGCCCGCTGTGGATTCTCAAGTACCTGCCCAACATGGTAGCGGCTCACATCTCCCTGGCATTCAATGCCCAAGGTCCGAACAGCACCATCACCACGGCCTGCGCCGCCGGCACCCAGGCAGTCGGCGAGGCATTTCGCCTTATCGAGCGCGACGACGCCGACATCGTCCTGGCGGGCGGCGCCGATAGCCGAATCGATCCGCTGCTGATCCTGGCGTACACAGCCCTTGGCGCCTTGAGTCAATCGGATCGGCCGGCCGCCGAGGTCTCTCGGCCGTTCGACGCCCGGCGCGACGGTTTCGTGCTCGGCGAAGGGGCGGGTGTCCTGGTGCTGGAAGAACTGGAGCATGCCAAGAAGCGTGGCGCCACGATCTACGCAGAAGTGCTCGGCATGGGGAGCAGCTTCGACGCCTATGCCGCCACCAAGCCCGATCCGAAGGCGCGCGGCGCCGCTCGCGCAATCAAGGAGTCGCTGCGCGAGGCCCGCATCGATCCGAGCGACGTCGATTACATCAACGCCCACGGCACCAGCACGCGTTTGAATGATCAGATGGAGACGATCGCGGTCAAGCACGTCTTCGGCGAGAACGCCAAAGTGCTGCCTTTGTCGTCGATCAAGTCGATGGTTGGTCACTTGATTGGCGCCGCGGGCGCCGTCGAGGCGGCGGCGCTGGCGCTGACGCTCTACACCGGGGCCGTGCCGCCAACCATTAACCAAACGCAGCCCGATCCGGTGTGCGATCTCGATTACGTCCCCAACACCGCTCGCGAGATGCCGGTCAAAATCGCGGTCTCAACGAGCTTCGGCTTCGGCGGCCAAAACGCCGCCCTCGTCATGCGCCGCTTCGCGGGCTAACCCATTCGAGTTATCAGACTTGCTTGCGAAATAGCCGAGTCCGAGTCAGAATCTCCGTGATCAATTCTCGCGGTGAAAAATCACCCACTAAACGGCACGGCAACCGTTGCTAGGGTTTTCGAAGCGCCTGGATTCAGGCTGCAAGAGGGGCAGGAAAAATAGATTCGCAGCCAGGCCAGAATGCCTGGCGCGACAAGAAATCACACCCTCTCGGTGCTAACAATTCCTCACGCGGACCGCGATGGTTACGATCGATGCGCCATGCATTGCTTCCAGGGTGGAGGCATTTACACTAGGCTACAGGGTGAGTCGCTGTTCGGAATGCTCAGGCCGGTTGTCAAGGGAAAAACACATGCCCCGGATTGGTTCTGCGGTGGTTGGGACGGGTTTCATTGCTCCGGTCCACATCGAGGCGCTGCGGCGATTGGGGCGGCCGGTCGTGGGCGTTCTCGGATCGACTCCGGAAAAGAGCCGGCGTTTCGCCGCTTCCTTGGGCATCGAGCGGGCCTACGAAAACTGTGCCGAGCTGTTGGCCGATGCGAATGTCGGCGCCGTTCATTTGGCGAGTCCGAATCGTCTTCATTTCGAGCAGTGCCTGGCCGCGCTCCAGGCGGGCAAGCACGTCATTTGTGAAAAGCCGCTGGCCATGAACACGGATGAATCGTCGCGGCTGGTGGCGCTCGCGTCGGAAAAAGCGCTGGTCGCGGCGGTGTGTTACAATGTGCGCTATTATCCGTTGTGCCTGGAGGTGCGCGAGTGGATCGCATCAGGCCGGCTCGGCGAAATCCGCCACGTCACCGGCTCGTACCTGCAAGACTGGCTGATGTACGACACCGATTTCAACTGGCGCGTGCTGGCCGAGGACGGCGGAGCGTTGCGCGCCATCGCCGACATCGGAACGCATTGGCTTGATCTGATCCAATCGATCACGGGGCTTGCCGTCACCGAGGTGTGTGCCGACCTCAAGACGGTTTGGCCCGTGCGGCGGCGGCCCACAGGATCGATCGAGACGTTTTCCACTCGTGCCGCCGCCGAACGCATCGAGGCGCCGATCACTACCGAGGACTATGGCTCGGTGCTCCTGCATTTCGATCATGACATGCGCGGCGCGTTCACGGTGTCGCAAGTCTGCGCGGGCCGCAAGAACGCCCTGCGCTTCGAGGTCGCCGGCTCGGCGGCGTCCTTAGCGTGGAACAGCGAACGGCCCGACGAACTTTGGATCGGCGAGCGCGATCGGCCCAACGAGGTCTTGCTGCGCGATCCCGCGCTGCTACACCCGGCTGCCCGCGCCCATACCAGCTATCCGGGCGGGCATAACGAAGGTTTTCCCGACACTTTTAAGCAGTTGTTTCAGACGATCTACGGCTACATCGACGCCGGCGATTTCAACGCGCCGCGGCCGTTCCCGACGTTCGCCGACGGCCACCGCGAGATCGCCTTGTGCGAAGCCATCCTCAAGAGCCAGCGCAATCGTGCCTGGGTTCGCGTGCCAACATGAAATTCAGCATCCGCTATCAAGTCATGCTTCCGCTTTTGGCGCTCATGCTGGGCCTGGTCGGCGCCAGCTCCTGGAGCGCCTGGGCGTCCGGTCAGCACGCCCGCCGGCAGATCGAGAAGCAGATCGATCGGATTGCCGACACGATCCGGACCTTGCGCATCCCGCCGGACGCGCATTTACCCGTGATGAAGGAAATCTCCGGCGCCGAGTTTCTTCTCTGCGATGCCGAGCGTCGGCCCCTGCGCGACGACGACGGGAACTTGATCGGGACGCTGGCGACGGCGCCAGACGACCTGCCACTGCCCAGTGATGCGCCGACGCAGCATTTCGACAAGCCTGTGAGCATCGGCAATAACTCGTATCTCTGTGGCGGTATGCCGCTCACGCACGGGGCGCGGCGCGGATCGATCCTCTACATCTTCTATCCCGAGTCGCTGTGGCGCGACACCGCCTGGCAGGCGCTGCAACCGGCCCTCTTGGTCGGCGTCATCGGCAGCCTCGTGTCCATCGTTCTCAGCGTGCTCATCGCTCAAGGCCTGACTGGACGCATCGAGGACATGGAACGGCGCACAAGGCTGATCGCGGAGGGGGACTTCAGCCCGATGCCGTTGCCCGACCGCAACGACGAGTTGCGCGATCTAGCGCAATCGATCAACGAGATGGCCCATCGCCTCGCAGAGTTCCAGGAAACCATTCGCCAAACCGAGCGCCTTCGGCTCTTGGGCCAGGTCAGCGGAGGGCTGGCGCATCAGCTGCGCAACGGCGTCGCCGGCGCTCGCCTGGCCGTACAAGTGCACGCCCAGGATTGTCCCGCGCCGCACGAAGGCGAAGCGCTCGATGTGGCTCTCAGGCAACTCCAGCTCGTCGAGATGCACCTCAAACGCTTTCTCGACCTCGGAAAGGCGATGGAGCTGCAGCTTCAGCCCTGCGACCTTACGAAAATTCTTCGCGACACGATCGATCTGGTCGGCCCGCAATGCCGACATGCGCACATCGATCTCCGCATCGTTGCGCCGCCCGATGCCGTCAATGTCCAAAGCGACCCGGCCCAACTCGGTCAAGTGTTCTTGAACGTGATCACCAATGCGATCGAAGCCGCGGGACCCAATGGGTGGGTCGAAGTGCGCTGGGGCTTCGACGAACGTGGCGCGCCAGGAGCGTCTGCGGCCGGAGGAGTCGCCTACATCGAGGTCCGCGATTCCGGGCCCGGCCCATCCCCCGACATCGCCGAGCGGCTGTTCGAGCCATTTGTCACCGGCAAGCGCGAGGGCGTCGGCCTGGGCCTGGCAGTCGCTCGCCAAGTCGCCGAAGCGCATCATGGCTCGATCCGTTTCACGCGTCAATCCGGCGCCACCTGCTTCCGCATCGAGTTGCCCATTCTGGTTTAGCGCCCGCACGGCGCCAAGCGAACGCTAAACGAAGACGGTTGATAAGATGAACGCATCATGAGCCACATCCTCATCGTCGATGACGAAGAAGCCGTTTGCTGGGCTTTGCAAAAGGCGCTGACCAAGGCCGGGCATTCGGCCGCGGTGGCGTCGTCGGCGGAGGATGCGTTTCGCATCATTCCCGAGCGGACGCCCGATGTCATCATTCTGGACGTGCGCCTTCCAGGCGCCGATGGATTATCGGCGCTGGCACAAATGCGTGACATGACGAATGACGCGCCGATCATCGTCATTACGGCGTTCGGCAACCTCTCGACGGCCGTGCGAGCGGTCGAAGGCGGCGCGTTCGATTATCTTGCCAAACCCTTCAATCTCGATCAGGCGCTGGACACGGTGGCACGAGCGCTCAAGCGCCGAACTCTATCGACGGCGCAACCGGACGAACTGCCTCCCGAAGCGGGAACGTCGGACGACATGGTCGGCACGAGCCCGGCGATGCAGACAGTGTTCAAACGCATCGCCCTGGTGGCGCCGCGCGACGCCTGCGTGCTCATCACCGGCGAAAGCGGCACCGGCAAGGAACTCGTCGCCCGTGCCGTGCACCGCTACTCGACGCGGCGCGATCGCCCGTTTCTGCCCGTGCACGTTGCCGCGCTCAATCCGAATCTCGTCGAGAGCGAGTTGTTCGGTCACGTCAAAGGGGCGTTTACCGGGGCGGCTCAGGCGAAACCGGGCCTGCTGGCGCTCGCCGACGGCGGGACCGTTTTCTTGGATGAGCTCGCGGACATTCCCATGGCGGTGCAGGTGAAGCTGTTGCGCGTTTTGGAGCACGCCGAGGTGACGCCGGTCGGCAGCAATCAGCCGAGCCCGCTCAACATCCGCATCCTTGCCGCGACTCATCAGGACCTGGAACGCAAAATCGCTGAAGGGACGTTTCGTCACGATCTGTTCTTCCGCTTGAACGTGTTTCAGATTCACCTGCCGCCCTTGCGCGAGCGGCGTGACGACATCGTGCCGCTGGTGGAGCACTTTCTGCGCCGATTCGATCCGAAGGTTCTGCCCCTGTTGCCCGCGACGGCTCAGTATTTGACGCAGCAACCGTGGCTCGGCAATGTGCGTGAGCTTCGCAACGCGCTGGAACACGCCGTCATCTTGGCGCGGGGCGGCCCGCTCTTGCCTGAGCATTTCCCGGCTGCGTCAAGCATCTTGACGGCAAATAGCACGAAAGAACAACTCGCTGCTGCAGTTCTTAAATGGCTGTACGAACGGATCGACGCGCCGGGGACGCCGGAGAACCTGTACGAAGAACTGCTCCGAGCGATCGAACCGCCGTTATTGGAAGAGTTAATGCGGCGTTTGCAGGGCAATCGCCTAGTTGCCGCCCAATGGCTCGGCCTGAACCGGGCGACCGTGCGCAAGAAGCTGACGGAATATGGCTTAACGGACATTCATCGGCCGCAGAAGGGCATCGGGACCGATGACGAAGATGACGAGCCGTAGCTCTGGAGTGGGGGCGGCTCAGGCGCCGATTTCTTCCTGCCCTCGTTCCAGCAAGCTCGAGTTGGATTACTTCCGCGCCCACTGGCTGGCGTCATGTGCCAGCAAAGAAAGAAAGCGGTGTCGAGCCGCCGCAGTCCAAATCTTGTCGCCCGATAGATCGAGGAATTTGGCGCTGGATACTTGGCGCTTTGCCTCGTCCTTTTTTCCGTCGTCCTTTTTTTCAACCTTCGGGCCGCCATTTTTTCCGTCGTCCTTTTTGTCCTTGGGCTTGGTGCCGTCAAGTGGGTGACGCGTCATGCCGTTGTCGCCGGTCAGATACGGCCGCAGCACCGCCTCGGGAACTTTCGGACTAACGAACTCGACGCGGGCGTCGCCGAAGAGAACGTTGAAGCCCGAGGGCGCGACGCCGAACTTCGGCAAGGGAGCCTTCGGATCGTAAGGCAAATCGTCCGGCTTCGTCCAGATCGTCGGCTCGGCCGCTTCGACGACCATGATGACGTTCGACAACCCGTCCGGAATGTTGGCGAGCATGTACCGCGGCGAGAAGCCCCTCGGGCCGCCCTTGATCGGATCGAGCAGCGTGCCGGGGCCGACCAGAGTGCGGTAATGCGTCATGCCTTCCTTCGCGTCGACGCCGGGGATCATATAGATCTTGGGCATCTTGGCGATGAGCTTCATGTTGTGTGAATCATCCCACGCTTTGGTGAGATCGAATTCCTTGTACAGGTCGAGCTGCTCGATGTACGGCAAGATCGCGACGCGCCAGCTCAGGAGCGGCTTTTCGGACGTCGGCGTGCCGAAGCCCGCGGCGGGCAATCGTTTCATTGCTTCGTGGTAGTTATGGATTGCCACGCCGATGTTCTTGAGATTATCGGCGCTCAGCGAACGGGAATAGTTCGATTTGGCGGGCGCATCGTCTTTCCAGTTGCCGATGACCTTGTCGTCGGGCGTTTTGGTCCAGATATCGGGCCGCATGCCGTTATTCTTGGGCCCCGCCTTGTCGTACATGTAGGCCTTGTCCCACGGATCGCGCAATGCGGGTGCTTCGATGTAAACTTTTCCCATCGCGTCCTTCTGCGTCAACTGCTCGAGCGTGTCCGGGTAAACACTTGCGTTGAGAAAATACGCGTCGCAAGCGGTCTGCAGAGTCTTGATCTGAATCTTGGCGAGAGCCTCCTTGTTGTCCTCGGCCTTTTTCTCGACCTTGGCCAGGACCAGCAAGAGCCCCTGGTCCGACTTGAAGTCCTTGGGCTGCTCGTATTCTTCTTTGCCTTCGACCTTTTTGGCATTGTTGATGCACAGGTGCAACTTGTTATCGGCGACCTTATAGACCCCTGGGAACGTGACCTTCTCGGCCACGATTTCGATCACGCCCGGTTGTCCGGGCTTGAGAGTGACGGCGCCGGCTTTGAGGGGCGGAGTGAAGAAGTCGATCGTGACCTTCTCTTCTTCGAACACGACCTCCTTGCCCTTGTAGGAATCGACACTCTTGCCTTCGCGTTCCGCGGATTCCACGAGCCATTTGCCTTCAATCAGGCCAAAGTCATCGTCGCCGCGAGGTTGCCTCGGTTTGTCCTCGGTGTATTTCGGCAGCGGCAGCACCACGACACGCGAGTAAATCAACCCGAAGAACGTCAGGAAGCCCAACAACAGGAACGCAACCAGCAGATTGATTCCCATGCGGCTCGGGTAAACGGGTGGCGCCGCATCCTCGGCTGGCGGCTTGGCTGCTTTCTTACCTCTGGGCGTTTCATCCTCATCTTCGTCGTCGTCCTCGACTTTCTTTTTTCCTTTCGGCTTGGGAAGATCGTCGTCGTCCTCATCCGCTTTCTTCTTGCCTTTGGGCGCCGGCAGATCGTCGTCATCCTCCTCGCCTTTCTTGCCCTTGGGCTTCGGTTTGTCATCGTCATCGCCGAAAAGATCGACGTCGCTGGACTTCTCTTCTTTTTCTTTGTCCTTCTCGGCGAACGAGAGCAGGTCGTCCATGTCGTCATCGGTGACGGCATTCTTCGACTTCTTGGGCAACCCGACCTCGTCGTCATCTTCTGCGGGTTCAGGCGGAGGCGGCGCGGGTTTCGGCGCCGGCTTGGGCGCGGCTGCCGGGGCGCCGCTGACCGTTGCGACGAATACGCCCTGACATTTCAAGCAACGCAACTTCTTGCCCACCGAGGCCGACGGAATCTTCAGCTTCGACATGCAACTCGTGCAAGCGACGATGACCCTGTCGTCCGACGCCGGCGCTGCGGCCTTGGGCGGCGCGGCTTGGGCGCTCGCCACGAAGATGTGGCCGCACACGCCTTTGACCTTTTTGCCGAGCTTGTCGTCGGCGACTTTGGACTTCTTTGAGCATTCCGGACAACTGACGATAGCCATGGATGAACACCTATCGGGAGGTCACGTTTTCACGGATTGCGCTGGAGGCAGATTCTCGACAGTCAAATCGTCAATCAACACTTCGACGCGTCGCTAGTGCTTTGGCTTCCATGGATTGATGGATGCAGGGTGCGTGAAACGCACCGGTCCGCTCATCGGTGCGTTGCACGCACCCTACGTCTATCCATCAACGGATCGTAGACGGTGCACTAGTCCTCTGTCACGGCAAAAAAGACGGATTGCCGTTTGCGTAGGACGGCTCTCCTGAGCCGTCGCTGTTGCGCTGGACGGCTCAGGAGAGCCGTCCTACAACCCGACGTTTTAGCGGGGACAAAGCACTAATCGTCATCGTCGTCTTTCTTGGATTTCTTGGGGGGCGTCGGGGCGGGGGCCGGTTCCGTGATCGGCTCGGGAAAGACCAGCAGGCTCATCAACCCTGCCAGGGCGAGCAACCCGGTAAAAGCGACGGTAAACGGATTCATGAACGCCGCCGCGACGACGGGAATAATGATCATGAACGCCCCCTGCCAGCCGCAGCGGAAAAAGCTCATCGCCACGCCGAGAAGGCCGTAACCTGCGGCGATCATGAGAAAGAGCCCGACTTCGCCGTTGGTCGGCACGTATTCCTTGGGAATCATGTGCTCCATCGGCGACGTCGCGATTTGCACGAGGATGGCGTTGTCGGCGCCGACCTCCTTGAGCACGTTCAAGAACGTTTGGAGGTCGAGGAACATGTAGCCGACGAAACCGGCGAGGGCCACGCCGGCCAGGCCGATCAGCAATACGAGAAAGCGCATGGACAACCCCCTGGGAAGCTTGGCGCGGAATGGATTTGCAATGAGCTAATTGCGTGCTGGGTAGTCACGGGAATACTGTAGTGGAAACGTCCTTGGGAACCAAGCGTGAAAAGGCAATTCGAAGCGAGAAACGGATTGCCGACGTGCGTCGGATGTGCAAGAATTGCCTTTGGAAGGTTGCATTTCACTTGAGAGATTTCAACATGATCAAGGGCGTTCATACGATGTTCTACACGTCGAAGCCGGCGGAGCTGCGAGCGTTCTTGCGCAACAAGCTCGGCTTCCCCTGCACCGACGTCGGCGACGGCTGGTTGATCTTCGATCTTCCGGAAGCCGACATGGGCTGCCATCCCGCCGACGAGGCGCATGGAGCGCCCTCAGGCACGCAGGACATCTCGTTCTACTGTGACGACATCCACCAGACGATGGCGGAGTTGAAGGCGCGAGGCGTCGTTTTCACGGAGGATGTTCAGGACCATGGCTATGGCCTGGTAACCCATTTTCTTGTGCCCGGCGATTTCAAGGTGCAACTCTACCAGCCGCGCTATCAGAAGAACGCCCGCTGACTCATGAGGCCGTGTGCGAGGTGTTGCGATGGCGGAAACCGATTCTAGCGGATTCACGGAGAAGCCGGCGCCGCCGCAAGGCGTCAGCGGCATCACGGACGAATCGCCAAAGCCCAAGGCAAGTGCGCCGGCGCCGGACACCGACGAGGAAACTTTGCCGGACTTCGAGCAGATGACGGGCCTGACACGCATCGCCGAATTACGTGAAACCGGATGCCGTGGCGCGAACGGTTTCTTCATTGTCGCCGCATTGTCGTTCATCAACGCGATCACACTGCACCTGGGCATCAGCCGCTATTTCGTGGTCGGGCTCGGCGTGACGCGGCTTGTCGACGGGGTCGTCAAAGGCGAGCAGAACCTCAGCGCCGCCACGCTGGCGTTCGCCGTCGGCTTCGCGTTCGTCGTCGCTATAACGGTGTCGGCCTTCGGCTGGCTCGCGCGCCAAGGGTACGTGTCGATCTACGCCCTGGGGATGATCCTGTATCTGCTTGACGGGGTTGTTTTCTTGCTGATGGGCGACTTCATCAGTGCCGGCGTCCATGCCGGTGCGCTCTTCTGGCTGTGGCCGGGATTCCATGCATTTCGCGAAGCCGACGAACTCGAATCTGCCTTGCGCGAGCAGGTGGCGGCCTATGAGCCGCGCGAAGTCTGATCGGCCCTCCATAGGTTCCCAGACAGGCGTTCTTGCGTCCGCTCGGGGGTTTCGCGCCCCAGATCTCGAGCGCGAAACCGCCCAGCGGGCGCAGCGACGCATCCCAGAACTCACATCAATCGCCTTCCCAGGGTCACCAGATTAACTGACAGGCACATTCGGTACAAGCGGCGTTAGCGTCAAAGGCGGTGGATGGAGAAGGGGCAGAATGTCGGGAACCGGTCAATCGCGTCGAAATGCCGCGCCGATAAACTAAGGTGGAATGGTTGAATGCGTTCCGCGACTGGGGTCAGGAATGCAAACAGCCATGGCGAGCCTCCCGCGTCCGCGGGGGGAAAACGCCCTACCCTTGAGTTTCCCCCACCCGTTTGGACGGGACCACGTTCCACCAGCCAGTGCCCCTCACCCCTTCCCCTCTCTCTGAGGGAGAGGGGAAGGGGTGAGGGATTGACAGGGAATGGACCTCCCGATCCATGTGCCTTTTGAGGAGGCGAATCATGATCTTGCGCAAGGGAGCGCCGCTGCTGTTCGCGCTGGTTGCTCTGCTCGGAGCAGCCGATGCTGCGTCTGCGTCGCACTGCGGCTTCTTCCGTTTCTCGCGCTGTAAGGACGCCTGTAGCGACGCGCAGAACTGCTATTCGTCCTGCCAGCAGCAAAATCGCGTCTGCTACAAGCTCGTCTACGACACGGTCGAAGAGAAGCGCTGGCATACGTGCTACAAGACCGTTTGCGAAACCGTCAACAAACAGGTGACGCGCTATCGCGAGGAATGCCAGACGCGCTATCGCGAATGCCAGGTCACCAAGCACAAGGACGTGATGGAAGAATCGACTCGGCAAGTGCGAAGAACATGCTGGAAAGATGTTCAATGCACGCACCTCAAGCCGCGCGTGGAGACGTGCTACAAGGATGTCGAATGCGTGGTGCGTCGCTGCGTGCCGAAGTGCATCGAGAAGGAATGCCACTACACCGTGTGCGTTCCGAAGGTGGAGCAGCATTGCCACACGCAGCGTTGCCAGGTGCAGAAGCAGATCTGCGAGCAGATCTGCCGCGAGGTGTGCCAAAAGGTATGCCGACCGGTGACGCAAACGTGCTATCGCGATGTTTGCTGTCAGGTCGCCAAGTGCGTGGAAGAGTGCCACATGCGTCAGGTGTGCGTCCCGTGCGTCAAGGATGTCGTGCGGACGTGCCACAAGAACGTGACGCGGCGCATCTGCGAGCCGTGCACGACCATGAAGACGGTCACTCGCCGCGTGATCGAGTGCGTCGACGAGCCGTGCAATCCGTGCCGCGATGGCCTGGGCGGCTGGCTCGGCAATGGCCCAATCCGCAACCTGCTCAACCGGCTCGGTCAGGGCGTGGCGTGCGGCGACGGCGCCTGCGGCAATGCCTGCCCGAAGACCGGTGACGCCTGCCGTCCTGCCGTCGGCAGCCGCATCTGCCGGACCGATTGCTGCGACCCGTGCTTCGACCCGTGCGCCTGCAAGACGTTCCATCTTGCTGATCGCATTCGATCCCGCCTGGCCGCCAACGCTTGTGCCGACAACTGCAAGGGCGACGCATGCGGCAACGCCTGTGGTCGTGGCCCGATCCTTGGCCGCAATGCGTGCGGCTCCTGCGCTCCAGTCCCGACGACTCGCAAGGTGTGGCGCGTCAAGTGCATCACCGAGCAAGTTCCCGTCACCCGGATGGTAACTCGCTTCGTCACCGAAAGTGTTCCGTTCACCGTTTGCGAGAAGGTTCGCTATACCGAAGTTCGCAACGTCCCGACGACGGTTCGTCGCATCGCTCGCGGCGCCTACGTCGACGACAAGGGCGTGGGTCACGACACCGACGCTCCGGGCCGCAAGTTCACGGAAAAAGCGGTCGCTCGCAAGCAGGTTCCGTACAACGTGACGCGGATGGTCAGCACCATGGAACGCAAGACGGTCGTCCACAATGTCCCTCGCGTCGTTCGTGGCGCCTATGTCGATGACAAGGGCAAAGGCCACGGCGCCGACGCTCCGGGGCGTGCATTCAAGGAAGGCGCACACTTCGATGTGTCGCGCGTGACCACGACGACCCGCATGGTTCAGGAGCAACGGGTCAAGAAGGTCCAGCACATTGTCAATGTGATGGTGGAAGATCGCCGGATCAATCGCGTGCCGTACCAGGTGTGCAAGATGGTCCCGCACACCGTGACCAAGAAGGTTCCGTACACCGTGTGCGAAACCGAGAAGGTCATGGTTCCGCGCCGCATCTGCTACACGGAATGCGTGAAGGTTCCGTATACGGTTCGCTGCATGGTTCCCTACACGGAGACCGTTCCGTGCCAGGTGACCAAGCAGGTCAAGGTCTGCGTGCCGGTAACGGTCCAGATCAAGAAGGCTCGGCTCGTTCCGGTGACCGTCAGCCGTGAACCGGGCCCGGGCGCCCCGAGTGGTCCGAACGCTCCGTGCGGCCCCGGCGCTCCGTGCGCTCAAGGGCCGTGCGGCAAGGCGTGCCCCGGCGACGCATGCTGCAATCGTCTCGGCAACCGCCTGTTCGGACGAGCCTGCCCGAACGACTTCTGCCGTGAAGGCCTGTTGCAACGCGTGTTCCGCAATCGGTTCTGCTGCGACCCATGCAGCAGCCCGTGCAGCACGACCAGCGGCGGCACGACCCAGCCGATGCCCCCGGCCGACCCGAAAACCCTGCCCAAAGCTCTGCCGAAGAACTAGCGTCCTCGCGTGATCGGAATCGCCTCCGAGCACGGCACAAACATCGGCCAGGAATCTCCCCAGGTTCTTGGCCGATGTCGTTTTTCGGGGAGTAGGTCAATGCGCCGAATTGTCGTCTTTCTCGACGAGAACGAACGCCCTTTCGCTTAGCGGAAGGCGACAAACCGGCCCTCTACCCATTTTCGGGCCTCAAGTTTCGCATCATCCCATCACTTGCCGTTGAAATGAAACTCGATGGATACAAGCTTTATGTGAGAGAGGCCTTCTTACAACATCGTTTGCAGTTCCACGCAACCCCTTTGAGGTACAACCACTGCTATGACTTCTGAGCCGATCGAGCAGAACTAGCGTACTCCCCCGTAGGCCGAGCCCCAGTCGCTGCTGAAGACAAACTCGGCCAACGGACGGCGCGTGCGTGGGGCCAGGTCGCGCGGGCGGATCTTTTCGGGCAGCGTGGCCGGATCGGCGACGTAGCCAATCGCGAGGGCGGTCAGAGGTTGGACGCTGTCGGGAATGTGGTAGAGTTGGCGGGCGCGATCGGGCAAGATGCCGATCATTTGATGGACGCAAAGGCCGCGCGCCGTCGCTTCGAGCGTGAGACTGGCGCTGGCCAGGCCGAGATCGTGGAGGGCGGCCGCATTCGGCTTGTTGTTAAGCGTGAAAACTAGACTCGTGCAACACAACGCCAGCACGGGGGCGGCTTTCGCCCAGACCTGGTTAGCCTCGACCAGGCACGATAGCAGCTTGTCGAACTCGGCCGGGTTCGCCTTGGTCGCAACGATGTAGCGCCACGGCTGCTCGTTGTACGAACTCGCCGCCCAGCGCGCCGCCTCGAACAGCGAACGGAGGTCGGCATCGCTCACGGCGCGGTCGGCGAAGGCATAGGGGCTCCAGCGCTTCGCGAGCAGGTCGTGAATCGTATGATCCGGCGCCGCTTGCTTGATGTTGCTCATGGGTTCATCCTCCCGCCGTCGCTTCTTGGAAAACTCGCCGCGCAAGGTCTCCTATTTTCCTTCCAGCACCATTACGGGGTCGAAATCCTTGGGCTCCACCACGAGGCAGTTGACGGCGCGCGACAACAGGAGCAGCGAGGGGCCGTCGTTGGGGTTGTCGAGAATGATCCGGCCAAGGATGCGACAAGTTTGGCGGAAGGAGCCGCGGTTGAACGCTTCGAGGGCTTGTTCGTAGCCGAGCTTGAGGCCGGCCCAGGCCGAGGTGGACTGGTCGAATTTGACGAGTTCGAGCAGCGTGACCGGCTGGGCGATGTTAACGACGCGGACCTGGCAGAGCCGGCGCGTGGCGAAGCGCGAATGCTCCTCGGGGTCTTGGCCGGCGGGCGTGGGGAGGGCCAGGAGGGCGGCGTGCGTGGCGTCGGTGACGAGAAGTTGCGTCTTGAGGTGCTTGGTCGCCCCCTGAACGCGGCTGGCGAGGTTGACGGTGTTGCCCATGGCGCCGTACTTGAGCCGATGTTTCGATCCGACGTTGCCGACTTGGGCGCTGCCGCTGTTGATGCCGACGCCGAGCTGAATCGGTTGATTGAGGATCGGCTGCCAGCGATCGTTGAGCGCGGGCAGGGCATCGAACATGGCCAGGGCGGCATGGCAGGCGCGGCGCGCGTGATCGGTTTGTTCTTCCGGCGCGCCCCAGATCGCCATCAGCTCATCGCCGACGTAATCGATGACAACGCCTTCGTGATCCTGCACACATTGGACCAGCACATTCATCACATCGGAAATCCACTCAACCGTTTGAGCGGGTCCCAGTTTCTCGGCAAGGCGACTGAAGCTGCGGATGTCGACGAACAGGGCGCTGATGTCGCTGGCTCGTCCTTCGAGGAGTTCCGGCTGAGCGGCGAGCTTGGCGGCCAGGCGTTTGCCGAAGTATTGTTCGAGCTGCAATCGCGCTCGAAGTGCGGCCTGTTCCTGCTCGACGCGCGCCAGGCCCGCTGCCACGCCGCTGGCGAGGACTTCAACGAGCAGCGCCTCGAGCTGCGAGAGCGGGCGCATCGGTTGCGAGCCGGTTTGGCGTCGCTCGCCGTAAAGGGCGCCGATGACGTCGCCGGTGCGGCTGAGGATCGGCGCCGCCACGACCGCTTCGACCCCTTGAGTCGACGCGCCGGCTCGCGCGTCGGGGACTTGCCAAAATGTCTTCTTTTCGCGCAACAGATTGTTCAGGACGCGGCTGCTCGGCCGCCATTCCTGGTTGAACGCGACGCGTGATCCTGTTTGAACGGTTTTTTCATGCCAGGTATGCCCCGCGCGAAAAAGCACGCGGCCCGAATCGAGCTTGACGAGATCGACTAACGCGCGGGCCGCCTGGACGTAGAAGTCATCGGAGCCGGACGCGCTTTGCAAGAGGCCAAGGAATGCTTGAATCCAGGCGAGAAGCTGGTCCGACTCCATGGCCGGCTCACCGGTTCTCGCCATCGCCGCCGTCATGAGCTGGGGCAAGAGCGAGCTGCCGGCGCCCGGCGCGATCGTCGCGTTCGGCAAGCTGCCGATCACCGCATCCTCGACGACCGTTTGCAGCCGAAGCATCTTCGAGCCGATGCGCAATACGGCAGGGGCCGCGATGGTGCACGACGCGCCGGGATCGAGCTCCTGACCGTTCGGCAGGCCGACGCCCTGGTTAGCGCTCTTGTTCGTCAGCAGGTATTGGCCGTCGGCCTGCGGTCTGATTTCGAGATGCCGGCGCGAGATTGCCGTTTCGTCGAGAGGGGCGATGACGACGCGCCAGATTTCGCCGTTCTTGGTGTGTGATGGTTGCGTCTCGTCCTTGCTTTGCTGCCTGCCGATCTCGGCAACGCCTGTCAACTCCGCGACATAGGCGCGCTCGTTGTCGTACACACGCAGCAGCCAGCGTTCGTTCATGCCAAATCCATTCAGGCCAATTCCGCCCTTGTTTTGCCGTTCGCCTTGCGCGAAAGAGACGTGGGCACACCGCCATTATCGTCGCCGGGAAGGTGGAAGTAAAGGAGCCGCGCGCTCAGACGAGAAACACTTCGGTGCGAAGGCGTGCCTCAAGGCGGGGCAACGGATATCTTCCATCATCGCCAGAAGATCGACGCCACGCCCCACGACGCCAAACCCAGAAACAGGACGCCGGCGACGATGTCGATAGCGCGGCGTGTGCGGTCCGATACTCCCTGTAATGCGTGGGCCGACACGTAGCTGAGGATGGTGAACCATACCGGCACCGCCGTCACGATGCCCAGAAGCAATGCGCTGCCGGGACCGACGTCATGAGCCGTAATGAATTGGCTCACGATGGAGCCGAAGAAGACGATCGCCTTCGGATTCGTGAGGTTGGTGAGGAACCCTTGCGCGAAGAAGCATTGCATCGGCGTGTCGTCGGCGTTCGATTCAGCGCTCTCGGCTTCGCGCGTCAGAGCCGAATGCAAGACCATGACGCCCAGGTAGCCTAGATACCCGGCGCCGAGCATCTGCACGATTGTGAGGGCGACGCTGCCGGCGACATCGCGCACGAGCAGGACCACAAGAACGGTGACGATGGCGTGGAACAAGAGCGCCGCGCCGATGCCAAGCGCCGCTTTCGCTCCCGCGCGAACGCCGCCCGCCGCCACCGACCGCAGGACGAGCACGGTGTCCGGGCCCGGCGAGATCGCGGCGACGAATCCGATCGCCATCCCGCCACCGTATTGCATTAGCATGTCCATGAGGGTCTCCCGAAAAAAATGTCTGTGATCAGCTATCAGCGATCAACCCATGCAGGAATGTTCGTCAGATGTTAGTTCTGGCTGAAAGCTGATTGCTGACGGCTGATTGCTCCTACGACCAGTACGTCAACGGTTCCGTCACGCCGCGGTAGCCGATGAAACAACTCACGGTGACGCGAGGGCCGCCTTCGCACGAGCGGACGGCATGGATGCGGTTGGCGTTGAACAGTATCAGGTCGCCTCGCTTCGGGCGGATGACAACGTCGGGCCGAGGCAACCTTGCTTGATCCAGGCCGTACGAGCCGGGCAGCCGAAAGTCGTCGTACTCGTCCAGGTTCGGCTGCATGTGCCAAAGCTCGACCTCGCCGCCTCGATCGGCCGTGCGCAGGTGAATATTGGCGGCGATCTGGGCAAGCATCGAGTGGGCGTTGTCGATGTCGGGCACATCCCAGGCCAGCCGGTCCACGTGCGGCAAAGCGCCGCTCTTGGCTTCGAATACGCGCGGCATGCCGACGAACATCTTCTTGCCCGGATGAATCATCTCGAAGTCGGCGCCTTCGGGCCATTGCTCCTGCAAGGCCAGTCGCAGTACATCCATCGGATACGCCGCCGGCTGGCTGATCGCCCGCAGCGCTCGGATCGTCTGCAAGGCAGATTGATAGTAGCGCTCGCGCCGAATCGGGTCGCGCCCCGCCACTTCGAAGAGCGGAATGCCGATCTTTTTGATACTGGCGGCTCCGTCGTCGGTGGCGTACCCGCCCAGGCGATGATCGTGGACCAGCCGATCGCTGCTCATGGCACAGCAATCCTCAGACGTGAATCGTTCGACGACGATCGCCAGCATATCGCCATCGGCGAGAGCCTCGATGTGCGTCGGGGACAAGGCATCGCTGAGCCGAGCCCGTACCACCAGTTCGCGAACCATAGTATCGAGCAACATGATGAACTCCAATTCTGAACTGAGCAATTCGGTTCTGTGTCCTTCGCCAAAAGCAAATACAGAGTCCAGGGGCAACTGTTCCCGCAAAAAACGCTCATTTCCCAAACAAGAGGATAACGGGGCTGAGCCATCGTTTAACGCAATATGAAAACGCAGAGTGCGCAGAGACCGCGGAGAGTCCAACGGGATCCTCTCTGCGTTCTCTGCGCACTTCGCATTTCAATCGGGCACTCAGCGAATCTTGCGTTCAACGTCGTCCAGCTTGTCCAGGATCCGATCGTCCTCGGGGCTGCCGGGTCGCGTGAGATCAAGAGCCGTTATGAAATCGGCACGGGCAGCAGCGTAGTTCTCGAGTGCCAGGTTGCAATCGCCACGGCCTTCGTAGACCATCACCGACTTTTGGTTCAGGCGAATCGCCTCGTTTAAGACGATGATGGCGCGCTGATGGTCAAGCACCTTGATGAGGTCACGGCCAAGCCGGGCCCAGGCGGCGCCGTCCTTCGGATCGAGGAGAACGATCTTGTCGAGGTCGGCGATGGCGTTGCCCCATTCCTTGCGTTGTTCGTAAGCAAACGCTCGTTCATAGTATGCGTAGGTGCTGCACGGATTCAGTTCGATTGCCTTGGTCGCCGCGTCAATGCCTTCTTGATAATTGCCGATCTCGTTGTGAATCCAGGAGCGCTCCTCATAGGCTTCGGCAAATCGTTCGTCGATTCGCAGCGATTCGGCCACGTCGGCAAGAGCTTCGTCGAAGCGGCGGTTGTCGCGGTGATGCCGGGCCCGAGCGAGGAAGTCGCCAGCGGATTCCGGGGCCATGATCTTCGGCGCGATCGTCATGAATTGCTTCAGTTCGCGCACGTCGATGCTGTAGCCGATCTTGCTGAAATCGCCCCGGACCATGAAGTTGACGCCGACCAGTCCACCTCGCTCGTTGACCAAGGGGCCGCCACTGTCGCCAGGATTCAGAGTGACATCGCTGGCCACGGTGTAGACGCGCCCGGCAGACTCGACGATCGGCGCGACGACGTGGACCGTTCCCGTTCGCAACACCCAGAGGGCTGCATACGTGTTGGCATTCCCAACCGCATACACGGTCGACCCGGGACGAGCGCTCTTGGTTGCGACGCGCAGGGCACGCGAACCATCTGGAAGCGCCGACACCTGGACGATGGCCAGGTCGCAGCGAGCGTCGGTATACAGCACTTTGCCGGGTCGCGTCAGCTTGGCGTCGCCGCGTTCGTAATACTCAAGTTCCGTCACGAGTTCCCCATCTTGAAACTCCGGAAAGGCAACCTTGATATCGGCCTTGCCCACTTGGCGGGCGACAACATGGTGGTTGGTGATGATCCAGCGCTTGTCGGCGTCGATGATCCAGCCGGTGCCGCTCACTCGGCCATCGACCATGACGGCAACCGTGCTCGCGACGACATCGGCGTGAACCTTGGTGGCCTGCGAAATCGCCATCGCCGGCTCACCGATCCCCTTGCTCTGAGCATAAACGCACGTCGGCAAGAAGGCCAAGAGGAAGGACGCAGCTATCGAAAGAAGTAGGGATCTCATGGCAGCAACCTCATTGCCTTTGAGTCGGCGGTTGTCGCTGGACCTCCCAGCACAAGTCACGGCTCATCGGTCGCTACCATATACGGCGTCGTCAGCGGGCTGTTCCCAAAATTCCGTCGACGGGATGACATAAGCAAAATGTGCAACGTACGGCGGCGAAGAATCAAGTATACTGATGCCACCGGGCCAGAATCGTCCACAGTCAAGGGAGAGTCATGAGCCAAGCGAACGATCTGACGATGTTTTCCTGTGAAATGGAAGCCTGCATTATTGCGTTTATTCACGCCTGGGAGGGGCGCGCCAAGTCATTTGCCAACCAGTTTGCCGACACGCGTCTGGAATCCGTCGTGACGGCGTCGATGACGACATGCGACAAGACGCGTGAACGCATGAACTACGTGATTACGCAGTTCAACACCGAGCTCCACTCGGCCGTCACCGTGTTGGAGCACGACGCCCTATTGAACAAGATCACCTTGATGCTTTTGCGCGACAAGCTGCCAACCTGGAGTGATGCGGACAAAGTCGTGTTCCGGTCCCTGCTTTCGACCGAGAAGATCGACACGCATGAGGAGGCCACCTGGTGTGGTCCGTCGCAGGGCCGGTTGTGACCGGAGCCGCAGTCGGGGCTGGCTATGGATCGCCGTTCTTCGGCATCGGCATCCTTCCGGGCGCCGTGATCGGCGCTGTCGCGGGGTTGGTCATTGGAGACAAGTACAGCGCCGCCACGCTCGCCAACGAGACCAAGGCCAGGGTGGTGCAATTCGTCGACCACGCGGTGCAACTGCTCAACGGACGCAAAGACGAAGCCGTCCGCACGGCCCTGGAGTTCTCCGGCTTCCGGTCGGGAGAAGTCGGCGTTTAATGCATCGTCTCGCCACTTGCCTTTGGCGACCGCGCCGTCCGCGCTCGCCAAAGGCAAGCAGCTAAACGTCACACCAGCGCTTCGCTCTTGAGCTTGCGTTTGGCTTGCTTGCCGATATCGGATTTCGGCGATTTCTTGACGACCATCTCCAGCACTTGTTTGCCGAACTCCTTGGCGCGATGCGATTGCTCGGCGAAGTGAAAGCCGAGGTAGAAGAGATCATCGGCGTCGAGCCACCTGGCTTTGGTGACATGACCGAGAAGGTCGAACGCCGGGTTCTGCAAGAGGCGAGCAAATTGGTGCAGGGGCGGATCGTTCCCGCGGGCCTCGGGAGCGAGGTCGTGCGGCGATTCCTTCAGGCCGGTCGCCGCCAACTCGAAACGGGTCTCCTCGCTACACGCCGGGTCCTGGGCGAGCAAGCGATAGTAGCCGATCGCCTCGCTGTACTTTTTCTTCTTGCGGCGTTCTTGAGCTTTCGTCTCGAGTTGATCGCGTGTCCAGGCGTGGTCGATCTCGCGCAAGAAAAAGAGCAGCGGAGCAGCCCGGCGATCGTCGGCGTCGTGATGTTTCGCGGCTTGCGCGAAGGTCTTGGTTCGCTGCGCCGGAGTGAGATCCTTGGCCGCCGGCGCCAGCGACCGCGCGAGAAACCACGCCCGCTCGACGTCGCTCGTGGCCAGGAGTTCATCGAGCAACGCCGCCTTGCCGGCGCGAAAGCTCAACAGCGACTTCAATGCCGCGTCGCGCAACGTGCGGTCCGGGTGCGCCATTTGCATGACGAGCGCCGTGGCGACGTCGGCGCTCTCGACGCCTTGCACCTTCTCGACGGCGAAGCGGCGCGTCGCCACGTCGGGCGCGTCGAGCAACTTGATCCAGTGCTTGGAGTTCTTCGCCGTCGCTGGAATCTTCTTGAGCATCATGAGGGCGGCGGCGACGATCTGGAAATCTCGCTCGCCGGCGCAGGTGAGTATCGCTTGAAGTCGCTTTTCCGTGTTTGGCTCGCTGTTGCCGAGCGCCTGCAACGCCGCGGCACGAACTTCGGGCGCGTGCGGCGGCAGGATGCGCGACCAGAAGATGTCATCCGCTTTTGCTTCGTGCAACGCCGTCAGCACACGCAACATCGCCGCTTCCGATTTGGGTGGAATCTTCTTGTCGCCGAGCGATTCGATCAGGAACCGCGCCAGGGCATGCCGTTGTTGCGGCGTGTAGGCGGGGACTTCCGTGGCCAGGCTGCGGGCCGTCGACTCGATGACCTTGGGGTCCTCATCGAGCAGCCCTTGAGCCGTCACGACCAGAGCGTTCCCTGTATTCGACTTGGCCAGCACGGCAGCGATGCGCGAGCGCACGCTGGGGCTGGCTTCCGCCATGACTTTCCCCATCGACCGCGCGCCGCGAGCGCCGAGAAGACTCGCCGCATGCACTGCCGATTCAAGCTCCGCGCCGCCTTGGCGAACGAACATCTCCAGCGGCTTGAGCGCTTCGTCCGCTGCCAGTTGGCCGAGCGCCTCGATCGCGGCGATACGCAAATCGGCGTCGGCGTCGTTGAGAACGTCGAGCAGCGTTTTCACGAGCCCTCGGTCTTTTGCCGACCCGACCGCGCCGAGCACCTTGATCGCCGCAACGCGCAGTTCCTTCGCCTCGCTGTCGGCAACCACCTGCAACATCTTGCTCAACGTGTTGTCCGCCATGAATTCTCCTGCAGTCGTCTTACGAGCCGGAAGCGTAAGCAACAGGTTTGATCAGACCGTCGTTAACGCTTCCAACTCGTAATTCCAAGCGTCATTTCTTCGGCAGCGCTTTGAGGATTTCACTGGCCGAGATCGTCCCTTTTCCGTCGCGGATGCTCTGCTCGATGGCTTTGTTGGCGTAATCCTTGACCATCGGCTCGGTGGCTTTGACGACGGTGCGCAGAACGCTCTTGAACTCCGCCGCCAGCGTTTGGCCAATCTCGCCTGGCACGATGGGGCCGCCACGGACCTTGAACTCGACGAGGTTCAGGCCCAGTTCGGCGATCTTCGGCTCAATGACCAGGGCAGGCGGAACCTTCTTGAAGTTGAGCGACACTGCGATATCGCAAACAATGGCCGCGGTCATATTGGCGTCGGCGGTCGCCTCGGCGGGCAGAAGCAACAGCCCCTTCTGCCACTGCTGCCATTCCACCTGGCACATTACCGTCGTATCGACATCGACGACCAAACGATAGGTCGAGCTGTTGAGCTTCTTGAAGTCCTTGACCACGATCTTGAGATTCTTGTCGGGCTCCTCGATCTTGCCTCGGAGCTTGCGCCAGGCGCCGTGCGGCGCTTCGAGCCTGTCACCGACCCTGACGACGGTGCGGCGTTTCATGAACGGCAAGTTGGCTGGAATCTCGATGCGCTGGCCCCAACTCGACGTATCTTCGAACTGCTTGGGAAGCTGCTTGACCGCGATGGCATGGGCGATGCGCGAGAACTCCGTGTAGTCGGGCGGCGCCGCCTTGGCATCGGCGGGGACGGTGAATGCACAACTCATGAGTCCAATTGTGAAGTACAATGTTGCCTCCGTTCGAAAAGGCGAGTTGAACATTCGACTCAGAAGAGCGGCCTGAAACCGGCAGCTACGTAGTGATGGTCGTTGGTGAACGCCTCGGAAACGCCTAATCGACGCATCACCGCGAAGGAGATCTGGTCTACAATTCCTGCGGCTGCGGCGCTTGCTGAACGGTATTCGCTCCATGCCAGTTCGACGTCGTCGGGTGTCGGATCAATCAGGCATTGGCGGGCTGACATTTTCGCGCGCAGGTCAAAAACATCAAGGCGGTATGGCCGGCGTGCTGCAGCATTTCCGCATTCGAGCAAGATGCTTGTTGTGGTCACCATGGCACGCTACGTCGTGAGAAGGTTGAGGAAAACCGGTTTCGCCAGAGGGTGCCACTGGTCGGCCATGTCCCAAAGCGCGATCAGGCCAACCGTGTCGAGGAAGACGGGTTTCATGGCTGATGCTCATCATGGCGTTGGGCCGTGTCCGAGTGCCCGCTATTGTGGCGGCGACACAGCACCTCATAGATAGCCAGCAAGGCCCGGATCGCTTTCGGTCACGCGATCGAGCAACTGCGCTTCTGTGGCATCAATAACGCGAGGCTCAAACTCCACGGTTGAATTCTCGGGAAGGTCGACGGGGCTGATCGGGCGGAAAACACCCCCTTCAAAAACGGCATGTACAGTGCTCATAATAAACTCCTCCTCAAAAATCATCTTATCATAGCCGTGGAATGAGCCAAGGAATTGTCAAACGCATTCCCCTCACTTCCGTTCAAACGCGTCTAGCGTTTCATGTACCGTCAATCAGCAGAATAACCCGTTCATGGTTAGGCACATTCTCGCGAGGCAGAGAATTCTGTTGCTTCCGATGATGGTTGGTGTAGACTTTACTCCATTCTGCGATGCCGGGACTCCTGTGTCGTACAAACTCTAGTTCCTGCGACGAAAGGCTCATTCAAATGGCCCATCCCCCCCGAAATTCTCCATCCTCACCTTCGCACTGTTCGTGTTCTTCATTCTTAGCAACGCCGCGTTCGCTCAAGGCAATCCACAGGGGGAAGCGGCATGCGGCGCTTGTTTTCTTGTTATCGCTGGCACCATCGCGCTGGCGGTCCTATATTTCATGCTCAATATCGCGATCTTGTTTTGGGTCGCCAAAGATGCAAAATCGCGCGGCATGGACGGCGCGATGTGGATCTTTCTCATCTTGTTTACCGGCCTCATCGGCCTTGCCATCTACTTGTTCTCGCGCCCCCAAGGGAACCTCATTCAATGCGCGTCGTGTGGCAACTTCCGGATGCAAGCGAGTAGAGTATGTCCGCACTGTTCAAACACTTGAAGTCACC
>Ga0194128_10001675_pt1 | contig 38112 bp, 40 predicted proteins | sample TA2KigCa65mmetaG_FD_148650 | JGI IMG/M metagenome (GOLD analysis project Ga0194128, IMG submission 148650) | Freshwater microbial communities from Lake Tanganyika, Tanzania - TA2015037 Kigoma Deep Cast 65m | ecosystem: Environmental > Aquatic > Freshwater > Lake | place: Tanzania: Lake...
GTGTTGATGGCCAGCACTCATTTCTGATGCTTTTATTGGCCACGGTTGTTTGGTCCCCCAATGATGGCCGACTTCGTTTGATATGCCCAATTCTATAACATCAATTCCATTCTTGTTGTATTTTTTTGTGGTGGATTTATGTGCTTTGACACAGATGATTTCATCTATGAAAAAAGTTCTTTTAATAATTGAATCAATTAAAATATCACTCAGGCTCTCGCTGGCTTGGGTGGCTATGCAAATTAGACTTATCATATTCTTTCCACTCTTCAATTCTGTCGATTGCTTCTTTTCGTGCTGATTCATACCATTCTTTCACTTTGATATAATATGGCGGACTATACATTTTGCCTGCCGTATAACTCCTAAAGTGGTCAATGTTTTCATCTACAGTTCTGCACTGGTTGTCTTCTTTGCCTACTAAATGAGGAAAAATGCCATTCTTTCTAAGAATATAATTACCCAAAATTTCTGTATCCGGCCAATTGGGTCGCATTGGGTCGGGTTTGTAATCTACGATTCCATAGTCGTTACACAACCTTCTGAGGCTCCATCCAAATCCAATTTTGTCCATCGTAGGTATATGATACATACTCGCTGTATGTGACACCATGCCCTCCCAATCGTGGTGGGCACGGGGGCTTAATTCATACCCAACGACGGGTGACGAGCATTGACAAAGTTTGACAAATTCATCCAAAAGAGTTCTTTTTCTCAAGAAACAATCGGCATGAGTTGCGAAAAGATATTCGGTACGGCAAATTGTCATTGCCAAGTCCATCGCCATTGCGGGATAATCCGATGGGTGTCTTACCCCATTTAATGCGATACTGTGAACTTCAACATCTTCCGCCCTCAGCGACAATATTTTCTCAAGTTGGCAAGACACACTTCCTGTGTCTATTATAACAATGAATGGCCTTTCAGTTTGGAGCCTTAATAATTCTATGCAAATAGGCAAGGTTTCGGAAGTGTTTAGGCATGGAATTACGGCTGTTACATAATAATCCCACGGTTTTAATTTGCAATTTCCCTCCCACGGGCTTTCTATGGTTAATGCTCCATAGATCGGTGATGTCTCTACAGGGATGAATGTCACTTCTTCCCAACGTGATTCTGTTTCTACCCATATCTCTTTTTTGTCGTTAATTATTCTTTTTCTGTTATTGGCAGCGTTATCCCAGCGGTTTTTTGATATTTCCATATTGTTCCTAAATCATAGTTTTTGCGAAAAACAATCTATACAATTATACAATTATACAATTATGAAATTATTTCCTATTCACTTCGGGAACCAACAGTTTGGCCACAGTTTGAGAACCCGGCATTATTGATTCTCCAAACTGTTTAAACCAACCAATCTTTTTCCCACAATAAACAGTATTACCCTTCAAAAACCATTCAATTGCTGGCCTAGTTTTTGCGGCATAAAAGTTACTAAAAAGAGCTTCCTCAAAGTTGTCTGATTCAATGGAGTAAGAAGCAGCGGATCGCAAAAGTACCGTAAACAAAGAACGACGCATAGGAGGCTTCGTCCACCACTTACTCGGCTCAACCCACATAATTGTTTTTCTTTGAGTTGGGCCGAATTTAGTTCTATTTTTCAGGCGAAGAACGTCTTCCACTTTTGAAAGAAATGTGGCAATATCCCTTCCGGTATTCGCTTTGTGTGTATAGAAAAACAAATTCAAATTATAAAGCTGATTGTGCCACAACTCCCTACAATCAAACCAATTTACATAATACTTGTTATTTAAATCACTCTCAGACAACTTCGGCCTTCCAAAAGAGCCGGGAGACGGGCGATACCCCGTCTCAACGTAAAGAGTTGTTTTAAAATCAATCATTCTTATTTTCCTCTACGATAGTAGCTTTTATATTAAGAACATTGTTGTTCGCATCCAAAAAATTATCCAAGTTTCTAATGCTTATGACGCTCCAATGCGGATCGTCTAAAGGAATGTTTTTCTGTTCTGTATAATAGAAGACTTCTATCATATATCTATAACTCTTTTCCTCAATCTGAGCGTCGGTTAAACCCACCAACATATCCTCGCAAATCTCTTTGCAAAGACGCAACGAATCCTTTTCGGTCGCACAACCCAGCTTGCGCAAAACCTGAGTAGCAGCAATCGCCTTGTCTTTCTTGAGCAAATCAATTATATTTTTCTTCATCATGCCGTCTACAAATTCTGCAACGGCTGCGTACCGAGCCATCACTTGACCTTTCTTGGGCGTATGCATCCTTACATCAAAAAAATATTGCTCAAAATTAGTTTCGTCAATTACTACTTCATTGTTGGTTTCATTCATTTTTTGATCCTGTAACATATTCTTCTAATTGTTCAAAAGTCTCATCCTCTGTTTGATATTTTTCAATTTCCACAACAGGAGGCTTCATCAAGTAAACCCGGAAATCATTTTCTTTGTCTGGGTATCTCTTGATCCACGGCTTGCTGCTCCGGTTACTTTCCAAGGTATAAGTGTTATACGGATGTTCGGGAGCCTGCAATCTCAATCTAACTAAGTTACCGGGCTTCAAAATTCCGCCCCATCTTTCGTAATCATCTTCCCAAATATTAACTGTATTCAATTCGCTCATTACATCTTCAATCTTCGTCCGATAGAAGATTGTCTTTGGCGAGCCGTCAGGCTTCTTAGTCTTAGATTCCGCTCTTGTGATAGAAATAATCTTCACTTCGACCGGACAAATAAAGTCTGGGTTCTGACGCAGGTTTTCAAAGGTGTTATTTGAGTTATGGTCTGGACTCTTTTCCAAATCATGAACCCAAGCAAAACCGTAATATTTGTTTTCACACTCTACGGGATCACGCAATTCTTCCAACAAAGACTTCTGGATCGGCCAAGAACTTGGATCGAAGTCCACCAATTTTGGAAATACTTGTGGCCCGATATTTTCATTCTTTTCAATTGCCTTTTGACGACGATTCCACAGCTTGCGTAATTCTTTCCAACGATTATATGTTCGAGTAATTGTACCCATCCGATAATATCGGATGACTTCCTTTTCGATGATTACACCATCTTCTTCAATATGCTCAACCTCGACAATGAACTCGCCCTCAACAGGATCACGTTTCCTGTAAGCTCCGAGTTCTTCTGGCCCGCACTGCATCTCTTTAGTTGATTCAATATATTCATCTACATCGTATTTCTTTTTCCAATAATCTGCGTCAAATGGTTGCTGTCCGGCCAGTTCACGAAGAGAGATGTTTTCACGGGGGCAAATAGTATGAAAATAATCATCATACTTATTCATAGACTTACCAAAACGCTTGATCTTGTCTTCATACTTCTTGGTCTTATCACGGTAATATTCAACGAACTTCCAAAGCACAATCGGGTCTGCATCTTTGAAGCAACGCAAACCAATCAACGGCTTCAAAACATTGGCATCGGTGCCAAAACGATACAAGAAATCTTCAAATGATGCGTAGGGTTGACTCTCTACAATTCTCTGAGCAGGAGCTTCACCAATGCCCTTAACGTTGGAGAGGCCAAAGTAAATTTGATCGCCCACCAATTCAAAAGTAATCTTAGACTTGTTAATGTCTAGGCGGGCCAACTCGATGTTGTGAGCATGAGCCTCGACCTTGTATTCTTTGACCTTATCAGAAGTCTTCTCACAACTCAGAACCGCAGCGTAGAACTCATGCGGATAATGAGCCTTCAAATAAAGCAAACGTCCAGAGATATAAGTATAAGCCATTGCGTGGCTAAGATTGAAACCGTATTCGGCAAAAGCCTTGATTTGGTCCCAAAGACTCGTAGCTTCCTCGATAGAGACGTTCAAATTCTTCACACCATTGCGAATAAACATCTCTTCAAATTTCTTGAAAGCCTCTTCCTTTTTCTTAGAAATAGCTTTACGCACCGCCTCACAATCCTTCAACGGGATTTCGCCCACCACGTTGAGGATTCTCATAATTTGCTCTTGATAAGTTAAAACCCCGTAAGTCGTCTCCAAAATGGGCTTTACGAGCGGGTGCAGGTGAAACTCTTCCTGCCCTTTTTTGCGTTGAATATATCTCTCCTGCATTTTCATGCCGAGAGGACCAGGGCGATAAAGAGCAGTATAAGCGACCAAATCCTCAAATTGGGTAACGCCGCCAGCACGAACCATCTTTCGTATACCTTCACTGTCAAACTGAAAGATACACTTCAAATCGCCCTGATTTGCCATCGCTAAGGTTTTGGGATCATTGCGCCACTTGGCTACATCCGTCCAGTCCGGTTGGCCGGGCAAACCGCATATAGAAAGTAAATTATGCCGCTTTTTAACAAGCTCACAACAACGAGAAATTTGCAGCAAATTAGAAATAACCAGCAAGTCGAACTTAACAAGTCCAACGGGCTGCAAGTCCTGACCGTGTAGACCTTCTACCCAAGCCGATGCTTGAGGATTATTTTTTCGCTTAATGAGCGGAACTAGATCGTGCAAAGGAATAGACGCAATAATCAAACCACCAGCATGTTGGCCGGTGCCACGATTGCGATGCAACATTCTCCGAGCAGAATCAGCGACTTCTGGATATTTCTCGCAATATTTCTTCAATTCGGGATACAACTTCATGGCTGCATCCCATGTGAGAGCTTTTCCTTCGTCGTCTTTTGCTTCAAGGTTCTTGGTTAATTCTTGAATTTCTTCACGAGGAACGCCGTGAACACGAGCCATATCCAATAGGGCGTTCTTGATGCCGAACGTGGTGTAATTACCGATATTGCAAACGAAATCTTCGCCAAAGGTTTTGGGTGCCCACTCGTGCTTAAGATAGTCACGAGCCTCAGAAAGATAATCTACGTCAATATCAGGATATTCCCCATATTCACAATGGGGTTCATTCTCGATAGTATAATCTTTAGTTATCTTGAGAAGATAAACAACCAGAAGGTTGTTGACGTTCTTGGCGTATTTCTTGCCAATAAGATCGAGAAAGTAATCCCACTTACCTTTGGCTTCTATCTCGCCAAGCTCCCAGCGGAGTCTTTTTACATATCTTTGGTCATGTGCTAGACAAAAATCATTCAGGGCTTTTTGACAAAGCCCTGTGAGTTTTTCCATCGACATACAGCCTCCCCTTAGAGGGACTTTTCTTCGCCGTATTTTGTGTGCTTGATAAGCCGAAAACCTTCGATTTTAACCTCTTTCTGGGCGTAGTTTTCTTTCGCTTCCGGCCACATCTCAGCGAAGAACTTCACCGCTCTTTCTTTGATTATTTTAACTTGCTCTATTGTAGGTTCGACCCAGAACAATATAGCAAAACTGAAAGGCGCAGGATAGCTATAATTCCCATAATTGTCTTGAGTTATGCGTCCAAAATTTCCTCTGTCATCCGTGCCCCAATTACGACTCAACCAATAACTCCAAGCAAAAGAACCTTCTCCATCGTTTTCTTCGACAATCGAATCTTTGAATGGGTTCTTTTCGAGAGCCAATTCGTCCCCTTCATCTTCTAGTCCCATCTCCATATAGAACATATTGGCATAACCGGGGTCGCCATCTTCATCATCAAACCCTGTGCAGTACGCACAGAGTTGTGAACCAAACTCTCCAACATGAGAGTCGGTGTCGATGACCAACATATACTTCTCAGAAATCAGAATAGGTTCGCTCATAAGTACCTCAATCTCTGAAACCACGTTTTTTAGGTTTGCCAAAGCCCATAGTTGGTTTAAAATCATCTTTGGATGAATCCAATTGCTCTTCTCTCATGCCAGAAAGAGTGTCAATAGCGGATTGATATTCATCGCCCAGAATAACAACTGCAACAAACAATTCTTTCAAATGGGCCAAGCTGAAATCTTCTGTATCTTGCACCCATTTGTCAATAGGAATATTCAATTCGGCAATGCGTTTTGAACCGATCAAATACTCAAAATACATTTTCCGAGATTCGGGATTTGGGTGGTCAATCTTGAATCGCTTATCGAAGCGAGAAGGCCGGTTGATAATACGCTCGCCCAATTCCTCTGGATAATTGGTGGTCGCCAAAAAGACGGCCTTTTCGATTTGATTTACACCATCCAAGATATTGAGAACTTCGGACTCATTGTAATGCTTTATGGTGGAATCAATATCTTCCATCAACACAACAATGGGCGTTTGTGGCTCAATTTCCCGCAAAACTCTCATTCCCTCCGTGAAAAGGGATGGGTGTGTAAACTTAACGACAATACCGCCCCGATCAACAACGTCTCTCATGATAAGTTGAATCGTGCAGCTTTTGCCGCTATTGTGATGCACCATGTAATCAGAGGTAATATATAAATGATCTCCCGATAATGTAAATCCAAAATACTCGCCGTCTCCCAATGGCTCAATATTCCTAATTCCTGTCCGAAGAGGGTCTTTATTGGGAAGTCCCAACAACGCTTTCTTTCTCGCTAAACGAACCGGCACTTCAGAAATATTCCCAAAAATATTGACCCGCCAATATTCACCCACAAAATTTATCTTCTTAATGCTCTTTTTCACTAGCTTGATAGTCGCTCCCAATCCCAAACTACGAGCCAATTCAACAATCTGTTCAGCAAGTTCCTGACGCTTTTGAATAATTTCAAAACAACCATTATAACCCTTCTTTTTGAATTTTTGGTTTGATCGCCAAGTGGCCATAGAGTATCCGCCATCCGTATCTACCAGTCCAGCCAATAAAGCAAGGCGGGACTGACGTGTAGTTGTCATATATTCTTCTGGAATATGCTTGTGATCCAAAACACCAATAGAATTCATTATCGTTCGAAGAGAATTACCACCCTTCTGTCCATTTCCAACAATAGTAAATGACGAACAAATCGAATCGGTCTTCTTGTTCTCAGTTACAGATAAACCCAATGAACCAGCATAATTATACAAAAATTCCCTTATTTCTTTATCGGCAGTCGTAACCTGAGTATTGCCTTCTGTGCCATCCCCTAACCACACTCCCAAAAAATACGGGTCTACTGATAGTTTAGAATTTGTTGAAAATTCCACTCCTGTTCTGTGCAATTTGAATGATCTCTGAGAGCATTTAGTCAATGACATAAAATCATTCACGCTAATATTCATACTAGGTGGATAACGTCGGTCATCTTGTCTTGTCCTAACAAGATTAAAAATGTGATGCCCGTTTACAACAAATGATTCCCCTTTCATCGGCGTAACACGAAACATATTGTCTCGCCCTCGCCGCAACTCCAAAACTTTACGGGGCTTAGAATCAGGCCCCATAAGAAGATCGCCCAAAGCTACATCTTCTACATTTTTCTTCGTGCCATCATACATAACAATTTTGGTGCCCTTAGCATGACAACCGGGCGGTCCCCAGAGGATAATCCCTCTTTTATAAGTCAATTTGTATTCACGGAAAAGAGATTCACGCTCCCAAAACTTCTGAATTTCTGTAACAACTCGTTCAGAATTGGTTTGCGGGAAACGCAGCAACCCCTGTGCAAGCACGGTAATTTTCTGAAAATAAATACCGATGGTATCGGAATGCTGAATTTCATAAACGCCGGGCGTAATTTTTTCAGCGGTTTTCGAGGCAGGAATAAATGTCTTGCCATCCGAAGTCGTCCATTGAACCAAACCACGCAAAATTTGCTCTTCTTTCTTTGGTCCCTGATCCCCATAAACAGCAATTGGTGATTCGCAGGACGCATCAATTCCGTAGAAAGAATGTTTCGCAGGAGCATTTTTCAGTATATCCCAATCAAGTAACTCTTTGTCGTCAGTATGCATTTTTAGTCTCCATATGTGATAAGTATAGCCGAAATAAAAAGTCAAGCAACCCTAAATAAAAACATGGAGTTCAAAAAGTGGCTGTATCTGGAAAACGATCAATACGAAGTCTACGAAGAAGCTATCGCTGCGTACACTTTTTACCATTTTCGGCAGGCAGTAAACAAGTTTTTCTCGGATGGGAAAAGAAAAAAAGTAGAAGAATACATGAAAGAAAGCTGGGAGGGTCAAAATAAACCAAACAATCACGGAGGCATTCGATTCTATCTGCCTCCAAGAATCGGGAAAAATACAGTATTCCCCAAAGAAATGGTCGATCTAAGAATTTGTGTTGATGTAAACCCAAATCCCAACGAAGATGGAGCAGGAGCCACACAAGGACACGGGATTATTGGAATCCATTACAACCCAGATACTCTTCAATCTGCACACAGCCCGAACGATGTAAAAATTCAGAATATCATTGCCACAATCCAATATCAGCTTTATCACGAAGCAACCCACCTAATGAGCGGACAAGTTGGAGATGGGGGCAAAATGCAAAATACTCCGTGGTGGAAATATCCAAAAAACTCTCAAGAATATCGAGACGGACAATTAAACTACTACACCGATACAGGCGAAGTCAAAGCTCATGCTCGCCAATATGCCATTATGTATATGAACAAATACCCCGGCCAAAAATATGATCCACAACTGCTCGTCAAATTGGCTCAAGAATTAAGTGACAATAAAATGATGCGTTATGCCCAAAAGCTGGGCAATCCGAATATACAAAAACAATTCCCGCAATTCGCCCAGAAAATGCAAAAAGCCCATGAATTATTTCAGGGATTTATGCAAAGATTCGTCAATGAAAAAGGCTACAGGCAATATAGCGCTTAATCGTAAAATGTCTTTTAACATAGGAACTCCATGATTACAAGAATAGACCCGCCACTACCACTAAATACGCCAAAGGGAAAAGGTTACGCACATTTTATTATAGACTATTCCACCGAACACGACTTAATATGGATCGTATTCATAGATGAAACTGGAGAATGTTGGTGTTACCGCAATCCAGATATAAGATTACGTCCAAACCTGACGTTTGGTAGAAATTCTACCAGCCCTATTGATACATAAAGAAAATTATGGCAAGAAAATTTACAAACAAATACTTTGGACAAGTTCTAAGGGTTGAGAACAGTTGAGCCGAAATATGAGGAAATCTACGGAAACCTGTAGATAAATCTTGCCTAAAATCCAGATTTCGGTCTGAAAAATGAAGGGCATACCCTAAATAAAGGTATGCTATTGGTTGAACGACACTATACGAAAGGCAACTCCGAGATTGCACGACTCTGCTCTCTAAGCAAGGAGTTGTACAACCGTACCAACTTTCTCATGCGTCAAGCATGGTTCACCAAGCAAAGACTGCCCGACATCAACATCCTCGTAGCTGCCGTCAAGGACTTGGAATGCTTCAAGAAACTGCACAATACCAAGACTGCCAAGCAAACTGTCCGCAAGGTCTTGACCGACTGGAGTAACTTCCGCAAAGCACTCACTGCCTATGGCAAGGACCGCTCTAAGTTCGTGCGATGCCCGAAAGCACCGGGTTACAAGGACAAGATGGCTCAGGTCATCTTCTACAACGAAACCATAAAAGGAGGACAAAAAGGCATCCCACTTGAGAAATTGACGGCTACCAACAACTGTTTCTCAGTGCCGTATCGAGAAGGATATAAGCAGGTGGTCATCACGCCTAAAGCCTTTGGGTTCGTGATTGAAGTTCAGTACGAAAGCAATGACAAGAATGAGAAAAAACCGAAGGTCAGCAAAGACAAGGTTTGTACAATAGACATCGGCTTAAACTGTTTGGCTGCGATAACTTACGACCAGAACCGTCCAATACTGGTCAATGGTCGCATCGTCAAGAGTTTTAACCAATGGTACAACAAACGTCCCTGCAAAAAGCGGTTGAGAAAAAGGTACTTTCGGTTGGAGAACTACTTCCATCATGTGTCTAAACTGATCGTTGATCTGTGCCTAAAACACGGCATTGGCAGGATAATTGTGGGCAAGAATCATGGCTGGAAGTCAGGTATCAACTTGGGCAAGAAGACTAACCAAGCGTTCTGCTTCGTACCGACATACTTGCTGTTGGAGAAGATCAAGTACAAGGCAGCGATTGCTGGAATAGACGTGACCTTCACGGAGGAAGCGTACACCAGCAAGGCGAGTTTCTACGACCGTGACCCATTGCCGAAGTACGGGGAAACTGTACCTGAGTTTAGTGGTCGCAGGAAGCATCGTGGGTTGTACGTCAGCAAGGATGGTTTCGCTGTCAATGCTGACGTGAACGGAAGCCTAAACATTGGACGAAAAGTAATCCCTGAGTTCTACGGAATAGGGGATAGGAGCCTTGTCGCAAGGCCAGTAGTAATCAATCCATTGAAAGCCTAACGGTGAAGGTTAGGTGGTTGATTGCTCAAACCAGATTTCCGTAGGTTTTCTGGAACGGTTATCGACGGAGACACATTTGAAGTCCTAGTAGAGCTAGGATTTGGCGTCTCTCAGAAGTTCCACGTCCGCTTAGATGGTATTGATACGCCTGAAACAAGCACAACCAAAGGCATTAAAGCCAAAGAATATGTGCGTGATCTTATCGAGGGCAAATCAGTGATATTGAAAGATGCGGGGGCCGAGAAATATGGCCGGGCAAGAGCAAAAGTGGAGTTGATGGATGGGACCGACCTAACTCAATTCTTAATTGAGAAGAATATAGGCATTGAATATCACGGCGGCAAAAAGCAGAAGCTATTGTCAATTCTTTCCGTGATTGAATGAAAAAAGCCCGCTCTTTCGAGCGGGCTTAGTGGAGCCGAGGGGAGTCGATACTTCCCCATCTAATTTCTTAGATTAGTGGACTATCTTTTCACCATAGTAAAAACTTTAGGTGTCGGGCGCTCAAGCTGGTAATTAAGAGGGCTAAACCTCACCAGTAGTCTCTGCACCTTCCAGAAGTGTACTTCTGGCTTGGCTCAGGATTGCCCTCGACTTTACGTTAGGGTTTCCCTGAATTCACCCGATTATTCTCTATATCTTTTCAGATATAGACGGCTCGACTCACGAACCCCTGTCCATAAGTGTCGGCATTACAGTCTCTACACGCTTATCTCGTTGTTCGAGTGTCAGGTTTTGGGACTACTACGAGCAAAAGTCCGTCAACCTTATCGACCTATTTTCTCGTCTCAAGCTAAGTCGCCCAGCCCAAGACCAGCAAGATTTGGCGGTTGTCGGCAGTCGAGCGCTACTTGCATCGCCCTCTCAGCCAACCCTAACCTCTCGGTTAGGCAGCCAACGCTACCGGAGCAACGCTGGGGAAACGAACGATGTTATCGCCGTTTGAAGTTTTTGTCGATTTTTAGAGCGGCCTTTCGACAAACCGCTGCGTGCCACCATAACACTCATCCACCATGTCGAAACCTTTGCGGCCCCGTCTGGCACTTTCATTCTACCACAAGATATTATTTCCCCTGCTTTACTATATATTAACAAGTGACACAAAGTATATATTTCGATTTCGCAAAGTTTTGCGAGGCGAAATAGTAAATAAACAATCTGGCACAAAATGAAATGGAGCAAAACATGGCATTCTCAAGTTTTCAAGAGTATATGGATCACAAAAACAAAGTAAAAAATGATCCAAAAATCGAAAAAGTCGCTGATTACCACGGCCCACAAGATACCAAACCAGCAAAAGAAAAGAAACACAAAGATGCTGGTGGTTCGGGTCAAGTTGGCGAAACAAAAGGCTATAAGCCTTCCAACAGTCCAATTGACCCCAATAAGGGCAAAAAGGACGGCAAAGGCTTCGCTGATGAAGGCGATAAAGCCCTCAAATATGAGCCGGGCGAAGTTTGGGTCGGCGGCAAAGACGGTGTATCCAACAGCAAAAATGGCGTACCGGGCGGCAAAAATGTATCTACATGGCCGAAAACAAAGACACAAGAATGGGTAAACAAAAATAAGGGCGTATCTATGTCCGAATTCACCAAGCGTATGCAACAAGAAGTCGAAGACGAATGTGGCAATAACGCTTATGCAACCATTCGCAATGTAGTTGAACTTTGCCAATGCAATAACAAATATATCAATAATTTAGTCCGTGAAATGAAGCGTAACGACCTGTTGCCTTTACTCTCCGAAGCAATCGCTCCACCACTTCATAAATATGACGATGAAATGAATGACATTGATGGAGAAATGGACGCCCCAGAAGGCGATATGGACGATGACATGGGCGACGGCTCTGACATGGACATTTCTAGCGACGATGATATGGGCGACGAAATGGACAACGAAGATGATCTAGGCGACATGGGCGACGACATGGGCGACGACATGAGCGACGACATGGGCGATGACGAAGGCTCGGCACTTGGCAAGCCAGAAGGCGACATGGATATGCCTATGCCAAAACCAAAGAAAAAGAAAAAGCACCCTCATGCCGCACACGCTTTAAATGCAATGCAAGGCCCACCTGCCCCTATGGATGCCCCTATGGATGCCCCAATGATGATGAAAAAGAAAATGAAAAAAAGCTAAATGATTAGTTTCAGTTTCGCAGAATGGCTTCAAATAATAGAGGCTGATAAAACAAAATCCGGGTTGGCCGGGTCAGACTTTACTGGATTATCTCTGGCAGACCGTATGGCCCAAGGCAGAGATATTGGTGAACCATTTATAAAGCGTCAACTGGCCATGCACGGGATTAAAATTTCTGGTGTGCCCGCCAGAATGGATAAGACCCAAAAAGTTGACGGCATGTGGAACAACGACCCTATTCAAATTAAGCTCAGACGTAGCGGCATAGCTGGCAGAAATGATATTTCTTTTGAAGTATGCAGAAACCACGATAATATCTTCAAGTTATCCGACCAGCTTAGAAATGTAGATAAGCAGGGCAGAGATTACAAAGGGCAGGTAAAACACTACTTTGTAATGAACCAAGCAGAAACGGAAATTTATCACGTTCTTGCCAGTGCCATTAAAGCAGCAGCAAATGCCGCTATTGCGGAACTAGATGCTGATAGAAGAATGCAAGGTTATTTAACACGAGCATTTCCCGCAAGCAACGGAACCGAACTAAGACCGACTAGAGATAAAGACCCAGACAGTTTCACTCCATTCAAAGTCATGGCCTTTATCCCTGTCGATAGTGTTGTTCAAAAGGCTTATCCAATTCAGGATGAACAAACCGTACCAGCTATTCAGTCCGGCGCTCCTAACAATCCCCTTAGATATATAGCCCCGCCTGCCACAAAGAGCGATATGGAAATCGCTGCCGAGAAAGCACTTAGAACAGGACATGGCGAAATCACCATCAAGAGCAGCAACCCGAAGAATGTCGATAAAAAGATGAAAGAAATTCGGATGTTTGCTAACACGAATAAACTAAAGGTACAAGACAACGGGGATGGAACTGTAACCTTAATCAAATGGCCTATCTAAGCTACAAAAATCTCTTCTGGTGAAAGCGGGTCCATATTCTTTGGAAACTCTAAAATAATGCTCCGTCCACCACGAGCCTCGCTCATAAACCGACTAAACAACAGACCTTCGTAAATTGGGTCAACATCTGTAATGCCCAAACAATAACAAGTCAAAGCACCAACGGCACTTCCACGACCCGGACCTACAGCCTGTGTGCCATCGCCACCCAACACATCACGACACCAACGGCGTGCTTCGTCCGTCATCATCTTCTGAATAAGGAAGTAGGTGCTGAACCCTTTGCGAGTAATCAAACTCAACTCTTCTTTGAGACGATTAACATATTCTCGATTTTGAGGAAGATTGCGTGCCTTGAAACCACGCATGACTTCTTCCTTCAACTTATCATCGGAATCTGGGAAAATAGGCAGCTTCAAAGAACGATCAAGTTGTACGCCCTTAGCACGCTCACAAATCTTAACAGTATTTCTTTTAGCTTCACAGAACAACTCATAAGGAATAATATCCTTATAATCCTTGAACCATTTATCATTGATTTCTTCCTCAGATTTCATCCAAAGGTTTGCATCTTGCAACTCGAAAAAGTCGCTGATGCCTTCCTCTTTCATTTTGCGTTCAATATCAACAATGGTGTTCTTCGTTTGCACCATCAACATGAGACGCTGATATTTGCTATCTTCTTGTTTGCAATAATGACAATCATTGGTAATGATAAGCGGGAGTTTATATCGGTCATGAGCCTTCACAATAAAAGCGTCGTAAGGCTTTTGTTTATTGAAATCCAAGACCATCAATTCCAAAAAATAATGATCTTTGCCAAACATCTCGATGTATCGCTCAATCATAGCGAATCCAGCTTCTTCGCCGCCTTTATCAAAGGCTTTGCCTACTTCGCTGTTGTAGCAACAAGACGTGAAAAATAAACCTTCTTTATACTTTAGAAGCTGTTCGTAATTGACTCTGGGCTTACGATAAAATCCCTTTGTCCAACCCCAAGAAGTAAGACGAACAAGGTTCTTATACCCTGTTTCGTTATAAGCGATAGCGAGTAAATGCGCACCAGATTGTTTGGCTTCGGCTGCGTCTGCTTCACTGAGGTCCAAAAGATATTTCTGCATCTCTTGCAATGAAGATATTGCAGGCTGCATTCGATTGACGTAAAGTTCACATGCGAAAATGGGGGAGAGAGTGTCCTTCCCATGTTTATCACATATTTTTTCGCAAGCCTTAATTTGCCGTGGGACTGCGCCCAACATGCCGTGATCGCTAATCGTGAGGAATTTCTGATTGATTAGCGGGGCACGGGTGGCATATTCTTCCACCATGCCATACCCATCAAGAACACTGAAATCCGTGTAGCTAATGAAGGTGGAGATGTTCAAAACCAGTAATCTCCACCTTCATCGGCCCTCCTCTCTCAATCGTCATTCTTAAGTCCCTTTTTTGAGCCAAGTTCCTTTGATGGAACTATAACAAACAACCTTCTTCTTGAAAAGGCGTATTTAGTCTACTTTTCAAATTTTCAAATTTTCTTGAGGGACGACAAGGATAGGTCGTAATGATCACGTTCGCTTTTGCACGTCGTAAGTGCCAGAAATGTCTTGATGCTCTATAATTTCATAATTAAAACTGTCATCGTCGGATAGAACCCATTTATCTTTATCTTCTACTGACCAAATATGAGTGTTTAATTTTCTATGTATTATATTTTGTCCCCACTTAGTAACGAAGCTTGACTCGAACAATCTCACTCTGTTATTTGGTTGTATAGCAAAATTACCATCTTCTAATTTAATTACATGCCCACATTTATGCTGACCGGGAACTTCACTAAAGTTGACATCAGGAATGTTAGAATCTTCTGCACTCCAATCTAGTGTAAACATATAATGACCCTTCCGATTATTTTTGGAACGATCTACATACAGCATACTTTTATGTTTTAAGAAATCAAAAGCAGTAACGCTAATATAGCTACTGAAACAATCCCACAGCACCAACTGATGCAATTCTTCTTGTGGCGAATCTGGTTTCCAACAAAAAGCATGAATTGGCATTCTCCACCACAATCCGCCATCTTCCATGATAAAATGGAACAACGGGGTTCTATGTGTTATTGAAGCAACGCCAAAGATAACACAAGGGAGATATATATCATCATCTTTAAATTCAACTCTATTTTGTAAAAAATTAGATCTAACAAAACATTCTATTGGAGGCAAATTTGTGTTTAAGTATGCCATAAATAAATCAAAAATGATAAATTAATTAATTTATTTATTTATTAAATTGAATCCGTTTTTTCATACGAATTTTTCCAATTTTCAAATTCTTCATTTAATACATTTGCTTCTTTGTCCAAAGATTTAATCTGAGAAGAAACCTTGTCATAGAATTCCTTTAGCTCAGCCTTGAGGGCTTTCTTTTTGTTGTGAATCTCTGATACTTTTTGAGAGAATGTCACAAATTCATCGCTTAGTAACCAATTCATATTACGCTCCATTCTTGTACTTCTTGAATTCTTGATTCAATAATAAAGACTTTTGAGGATCGACCTTAACGGTCTTCATCTTGAACTTATTAGGCATATAGCCTAATAACTTGCCCTTTTCGTGGCTTGTTTTCTTCCACCAAATCTCCGAATCGTTGCTATCTCGGAACATCAATTTGGTTGGAACATTACAAATCGTATGGACGTTTTGGGATGTGAACCACTTCTTCGGACGGTAGGGTGGAGCATTCTCGTCCTCATCATCAAAATCAATAAATTCCTTTTCCAGATTATCAACCAAATTCCACAACTTAGTCGAAGTGATGATATTTATGTCCGAATAAATATAGTCAAATTCGTAGACTCCTGCTGTGGCCCAATAGTAAAACTTCGATGCTTTATTCTTCAAGCCCCGATAATCCCTACCACGATTGTTTGAGCGGCTTTCTGGGAGGTCTACGCCCATAAATGGCTGATGCATAGCCACAGGACAATCAATGCGTCCCAGAACCAATTCTCGCAGTTTAAATTGAATTGGAACGATTTTAGAAGATAACGGATACTTGACCCATGCATCTATGCCTTCGGTATCTTCGTCCAGCGGGGCAATACGATCAATTTTGAAGTGCCCAATGGAATCCAAATATTCCAATAAGCCATTTGTATAGAAATCACTATCCGACTTTCTTCCTTGGAAGTTTCTATTTTCATGTGTTTTTTGCATGGTTATACCTTTAATTTGTTGGTGGCTTCAAATCCTTTTGTGCCGATGATTCCGTCCGCTAAGCCGTAATAAACAGCTTCTTCGGCATCCAAATTCCAATCCCCCAACTTGTTTAACTTTTTGTCGATATAAGCCATGACTTGTTCTTCTGACATTTTCTTTTCTTGAAAATATCGACCATAAACACATCGGGAAGCCAAAATTTGTAACATCCTTTTGTTGATCTTCAAGTTCCATTTGGCATTAGATTGCACGGTTGATGTATTCCCTTCGAGAGCTACAAATCCTTTATGGACCATTACCTCACAGTTTGGGGTCATCACCCGTTTCCTAGCCGCCTGCAAAACGACTGCTCCCATCGAAGCGACTTCGCCATAGGCCAAAATACTAACGTGCGATTCGGAAAGTTTAATCGCATCGTATATCGCCATTCCACAAATCCAATCGCCACCCGGAGTTTGGAAATGCAGTAAAATGCCACGTCGTTCAATACGGTTTAAAATGTGAAGGTTTTTGATGAATTGAGTGGACATTCGGTACTCAATTCCGCCTTCTTCTTCATCTCCCACCATTCCAAAATGGCTGTGTAAATAAATTTCTCTTTCGACGATGTTCAGATCGTAATTATGAACCTGACTTATAAACTCGATCAAGTCCAATTCTGGCTCAGGCAGCTTTTTCTTCATTATAGAGTTTTACCCTCGCTATCAAATTCTCAATGCCATCGCATTGACACCTTTGATGGATAAAATCCAGCAGACACAAACATTCCTTTAGTTCCAAAATTTCACTTTGGTTAACTTCATATTTTGTTTCTACTGCCGGATTTTCAACTATCTTAGCCAAAGATCGAAGTTTATCTGCAAGGCCATTTAACTGCGGAATTTCGATATTATACTTCAATTGCAAATTATCAGATTCCGAGACAGACGGAGTTCGACCGTCAAGAATACAATCAATTTCCTCGCACAAAACGTAAACTTCGCTGCCGGGAATCTTCACTTCAATAAAAGACATAAATCACCACATATTTTCCATATGTTGTTTTCGTGTCACCCGCCGCACTTTAGTCGGATCGCTACTGAAACACTCGTAAATTATCTCGGTGCCATCTTCGTCGGCAGTCGCCAAGAATACGTCATTACCCCAAACAAATCGAAGACCAGTGAGTACGTCCTTAACATAAGGATCATAAAGCTCACGACCATCAATATTGTGTTGAAGCAAGAAATATCCCTTGCCTCTATAGTTTGGCTCAACCAATTTAATATCTGGCAAGCCGCCATTCAAATGGCGTCTCATCAAAAGTTTTTTAGTTTTTTCGTAATCACGAGATTCGATTCTTGTTTCCCCATTGTTAAATTTTTTCCACTCAAAGTATTCTTGTTCACGGCAGAAATCTTCAGTGAAATATTCATGAATAAGAGTCAAATCATCGTAATATTTTCGAACTTCAAATACCTTTTCTTTACCAAGTCCAACACCTGTGTCCCAATTTTCACGCTTACGATAATCTCGACATTCTTCCCATTCCGTACCAAATCGTCCTTTATTCCAACGGTCACGAATATCTAACAATAAATAAAAGCCTAATTTATATGGGTTCATAGAATACTTGCCGCCTAACACGCCCATTTTATGTTCAGCATATTCGATGATTCCACAATCATGCGTTTTTTGACCAAGCCCCACATAACCTTGCTCGGCCATGATTGTATAGTCAGTCAACGAGGCCCACCCTTCGTTGAGGGTCTTAGTTTGACGCTGCGGGAAGAAATATAAAGATTCATCATAAATCATAGACAATATATCTTGTTGCCACGGTTTGAGCGGTGCATTATCCCGCAAGAATCCAAAAATATCTTTCGTTGGTTCCAAGAAGAGATTCAATTCGTCGGCCAACTCTTTTTTCTTGGCTCGATCATTTTCTTTCTTTTTGAATTCACCAGTATTGATGTACGGGTCCATGTATAGTCGCTCACGATCTACCTTTAAGCGACGTGGGTGACGATACACTCTAGTATCAGTAATAATTGGGTTTTTAATTGTCTTTTGGTGCCAAGCTTTTGCGCCATCAATTAAGGTGTCAATTCTAAGCAAATAATCCAAAAACTCTGTGACACGTTCTTTGCCCCAGCGTGCCATATACTTGCGAATACGGGTTCCGTGATTCGCCATATTATTCAGCATATTTGTATCAGTGGCAGAGAAGTGGATATTATTCTTAAAAAAATCATTATGTCCTGTAGCATGAGCAACAACTGTTAGATCGTCCAACAAGCTATTGGAAGCCAATAACCATTGGTAGCAAGGATTGGTATTAATTACCATCTCATAAATTTTATGCATGCCATATTCATATCCTCTTTGAAGTTCTTCATATTCCATCCCGAAGGACCAGTGTGGATAACGAACAGGAAAGCCGCCATAAGCGGCAATTTCTGAAATTTCATCATAGGTAAGCTTTTGAATTACAGTTGGATAAAAATCCAAACCATAATCTCGACATGCCTTGAGAATTATTTGAGCGTTTTCGGCCAACTCTTTAGATAGGCTTACACCGGGTACAGTATTATCACCCAACAGTATAGAAGAGCCGTGAAAAAATTTGCTCGTCATTTTTAAACTCCAACGGACCTTTCTTTACCCATCAAGGCGGAAATTGCTTCAAGGATTTGTTGATCCCGTTCTTCGTCAGTTAAAGAACCAGATTCAGAAGCAATTTGAACAGTACGAATATTCGCTGAGCTTATGTCGCCATCCTTTATTGCAGAATCAACAACATTTTTAACGCTACCATCATAATGATACGGCATAATCTGTGTGATACCAACTAAGTTTACAATATTTGGCCCAAAATCTTCTTTCAAAGATTCTATAAAAACCGAGTTATCATCGTCCCAGTTATCGCCGTCTGTGAAGTAAAACACATAAATGTTCCACTTTTGGGGCGGGTATCGATTTTCAAATTGCTTCGCAATAAACTTTAATGCCGATGAACAAGTTGTGCCGCCACCGAACCGATATTTATAAAACTTCTCTTCATCGACTTCCATAGCAACAGAATCGTGCCAGACAAACAAACGGTCTACTCGCTTATAAAATCTGCGAATCCACACGTCGATCCACCAAGCCATATCAGAAACCACATCACACTTAAATGCATCCATCGAACCAGAGCCATCTCTGGCATAAATCACCAAAGCGTTTGTGGATGGATATTTGATTTCACGATACTGACGGTATCGCTTATCTTTTTGAATTGGCTTGATCGTCCGCATCGGTGTCGGGCAACCGGGGACAAATTCAAGATCATTGATTGTGCCTTCGGCGGCTTGTCGCTTTAACGCTTGCAAAAATGTTCGACGGTTATGACGAAGTGATTCTGGGCCAATCAAAGAAATGTTGTTATATTTAATTTTGACTTCATCAAAAGTATCACTTGGTTTTGGTTTGAGATCGGGAAGCTCCAATTCCTCAGCCAAAAACTTGAGAACTGCTTCCAAGTCCAAATTAATCGTAATTCCTTCGGCCTCTCCTTGCCCTGCACGATCACCCTTACCTTTTGGATCACGACCAATTACATCACCGTCTTTACCGGGGCCACGTCCAACACCTTGGTCATTATCTCCGAACGTAATATGAGGAATATCAATCTTTGGAATAGAAATTGATATTTTGCCACGCTTTCCACGGTTTCTGACGATTTTGCCGCTTTTGATAAACTTTTTCAAAGCCTTGCGAAGACGACCAGAAACTACGTCGATAAAGTCTTTGTGGTCTTCTTCAATTCTTCTTGGCATAGTTCGTCCTTTATGTGTTTAAGCTCTGTTTTTAACTTAATATAACCTAAGAGACAAGAAGAAATTGCTTTTTCTAATTCAGTGTATTGTGGCGGTCCACAATATACCTGTGCGGCATCTGAATTAGCTGGCACTTCTACCCTAAACATCTCTCCGTCATATTTAATGTTAACAAAAACTGGCTCTTGGTAAAGAGAGAAAGTCTCTTGAATAAGATGTTGGACGTTATTCATTGGTCAATCACTTTAAAAACAAAACTTAAATCGCCGTCATCGCTTTCAAAATTTTTGAGTTTCATATCGAACAAAAACTGAGTTTGTTCGTCGTTGAGCATGGCAAGTAGATCACCCAATGTCCCATCGCTGCCCCAAACGTCCATAGCCAATTCGTCTATTTGTTTGTGCAAATCTTTTTTCATTTTTATGTTCAACCAATAATTACCAGACATGATATACCTCTAAAAAACTGCCCTACCAGCCAAGTATTTCCCGACTGATAGGGCAGCAGCGGTTTCATATTTTCAATTATTCGTCTTGTGCCAAATCGCCTCTAGCAAATATACCGCCTACGAAATCGAGAACATCCGTTGCAGAACGGTCATTATAACCGTATTGCTTGATAAGACGTGTCTTGATGGCGTCAATCTTCTCTTGAATATCTTTGTCCACAACCGTCGCCCCGCTCACATTGAGAGCAGACAACTTAATTGTGTCCTTAACATCCTCGAAGAGCTTGGCTTCAAGAGCCTTCTTGAGCTTAGGATTGGTATCCCAGCGGAATTGCTTGCCCTTAACCGATAGATCACCGATGAAGGCGGCAATCGAGCGACGGAAATCATCGGCCCCTTGGTCTGGAATATCAATCTTGGACTCAATCTGCCGCATCAAGCGTTCATCTGGCTTGCGATCCTGACCCGTGATTGGGTCTTTAATCTTGGACTTACTGATATAAGCCATGATGTTGTCAATGTAGTTGCCACACAATCTGATAACTGCGTCTTCATCGCCAACGAGGGCTTTCTGAACTTCGGCCTTCAAGATTTCTGTGAGCTTCTTGAGGGTCAAGTCTACGGCCCCGATATAACGACCAACTTCATCCTTGTTATTCAAGAGCGACGAGCCTTCCAATCCATCTCGAATTTCATTCAACACCATGAAAGTATTTACATATTCATGGTTGTTGGCGAGACAGTTAGAAATCTTGTCTTGAACATAACGAACGGAGATACCCGTCGTCATACCTTCGTTATCGTAACGGTCACGCAACTCTTTAACTTGCTCTTCTGTCCAGCCCGGCAACAGTCTGCCGTCGTACAATTCAGCCTTGGCGACCAAATCAATCTTGCCATCTTTATCGTCATTGAGACGAGTAAGAATTGCCCAGAGAGCAGCTACTTCGAGAGTATGCGGAGCAATGTGTTGACGCACCTTGCCGACGCCATAATCCTTTTCCAGAATCTTGAGTTCTTCGGACCAACGCAAAGTATAAGGAACGTCAACCTTTACAGTACGATCACGCAGAGCTTCCATGTACTGGTTGCTACGCAATTTTTCGTATTCTGGGTTGTTTGTGTGGGCGAAGATAGCTTCGTCAATAGAAACTTGGCTAAACTTCTTCGGTTTGATATTTTGTTCTTGCGATGCACCCAACAAGTCATACAGGAACGCCTGATCCAACTTGAGGGCTTCGATAAATTCGATCATGCCACGATTGCCCACGCAAAACTCGCCGTCGAAATTGAAGCTACGGGGGTCAGAATCGGAACCAAAGTGGCTGATGCTTCGGAAGTTAATGTCACCAGTCAACTCGGTCGAGTCTTGGTTTTTCTCATCCTTTGGCTGGAAAGTTGCGATACCGCAACGGTCGGCCTCGGAATAAACCTTGCGAACGACACGGATGTGATTTTCAAGAACTTTCTCAAGATCGCCTTCGTTTCTCTTGAGTAATTCGTTCATGAAGAACTTGCAACGTGGGTCAAGTTCGCCATCGCATCGGAGATTATACAAATCAACTTTCAATTCATCATCAGCCATATCCCTGTGAATTTCATTCAACTCGGCCATAATAGGGGCACGGAGTTCAGGGGGAAGTAGCTTTAGAGGCTGCTCGTGCATCGGGCAGTCATCTTCGGGATGTGTATAGATGCCTTCTGTACCAGTCGGCAGATTAACCCAGCGGAAAGAATACCAAGCCCCATCGTCCGATCTGGAATAACTTTCCAACTCTCTTTTGAAGAGTCGGCAGAGAGTGGACTTAGAGCTACCTACAGGTCCATGCAAAAGTAAAATACGCTTCTCAGTACCATAACCCCCCGCAGCACCCTTGATGAATTTCATCAAGGAGTCCTTCGTAGGCGTCAGCCCAATAATGGGATTATCTGGATTATCAAAAAACTTATAATATGTGTAGGTTTTTCGATATTCTTCCACTTGATGTGTGCCCTTGGAAAGCACCATATCCCAAATCATTTGCCAAGCATTGCGAACTAGCTTGGGATTTTTGTAACACTCATCGACATACTGACCGAAACTCATTTCTGTGTTAAGTACACGAAATTTGTCCCGATCAAACTTTCCAATTACTCTGCTCAATGCATTCATTGTATTTTTCTCCGATTCTTTGTCGTTCGCAAGGAAGGGACTACGAATATCCCACGCTAAATAAATATAGCGACTAAAAAAATATATTCAAGTCTTGAAAAGCAAATTTATTTAACTTCGCCCCAATTTTTGTCATTGCCCAAATCGTTTATTTTTCGATAAGGCGTGGCACCAACATGGGACTTATCCTCGGCATTTTTACGCTGGTCTATAACACCACCGGGCTTTTCCATTTCATGATGAAAACGGTAATCGTGCCCGCTGGATTCGCTATTCCATCTATCTGTGCCGATTGGATTGCCGAACGTGAAATTCGGGCAACCTATAATTTCCTTTTTCTTCCTAGACTTGCATTTGGGGCATTTGCCCTTCTTTACATTCTGGTATTTCTCGGCCATAAGCGACCAAATATCATAAACACACTGACATTTTTTGCATTCAAATTCATAACGTGGAATAACACACCTCTTTTTTTTTGAAGGAAAATATTTTTTTGCTATTCTTCCTCTAATTTTCTCAACTTTTTGTAAACCTCATCTACACGCTCTAATTGAGCTTCGAGGCTCAGAAATTTCCACCAAAAAGACTTTTCACACATCGCTATGGCACGGGATAACAACTTGCGATTTAAGTCACGACTAACTATAGCAATTTGTGCGTGCTGAATTGCTTGTTCTTCTTCGGCAATCTTTTTGTATTCTTCAGGCGTCAAAATAGAATCTGGGTCGTTAAAAAAATTGTCAATATCATCTCGATCATTGTCATCATAATCAAATCTTCTCATGGTGATTATCCTCTCACAGCTAAAAATAAAGGTGTAGAATCCTTCCACAGTTCAGCCAAACGCCTTTCATTGGAACTCATGTCTACGTCCTCGTATTTCCAAATCGGCGTAATTGGATGAATCTCTTTATTTATCCATGAGCTTGTAACAAACTTTCCCCATCCATCTTCATATGTCATAAAAGTTTCAAAATCTTTCCCCTTAACGTCAAAAACCAATAACTTGTCGTAACGATCTACTGGTTCTGTCATTTCGGTTAAAAAAGTTGCTTTTGGCACAGAAAACGATTTGTTGAAAACGAAAACGTCCGACAATTCTCTAACTGCCACTACGTCGGGAGATAAGATTAAAAGAGGAAAAGAAAGGATATTTTTTTCAATGAAATATTTGGCATGAGACAAAGGGGTGTCTGTTTTTCGCAAAGCAAAAGGAACATCGCATCTTTTGGTCCAGTCAAATAACTGATGTTTCATCAAAAAACGATTGCAGACTACAGCCACCTTCGCTTCTGGAATATTTCGATAAAAGGAATACCACGCCAAAAAACTCATCCAATGATGACATGGCGTGTAATCGCATACGATGAGTATGCTGAGATTCTTCCCGGTATTTGTAATCATGCACTAATTGAGTAATCAGATTATTTTCCCTCACGGGAATAAATTTTCCCCGGTACTAGCATACCTGTATATGTGGAGCCAACAGACAGTTTGGCGGGTCTTACCGCACCACGGGAGATAATTTTGCCCGGAGTGTGACCACTGCCCGTGCCATACAGCTTCACAGTCTTCTTTTTGGCTTCTAGGAATTGACGGAAAGTCATCATACCGTATTTAGAGTGGAAAATTAAAATAATGGGACTAGGATATATACTATTATGATAACTTTTGAACAATTCATGAAAAGAAAACGGATCGTGGAACAAGGCGAAGCTCCACCCGAAATTATGAAAGCAGCCACTAATATCAGCAAAAAAAACAAATCTGCTGTAATTGGCGCTACTGCTCCGCAAGAATTACCAAATATTATGAAGGATAAAGCCGCTATGGATTTGGTAAAAGCAGATCCAAAGAATGCCGGAAAATTAGGTCAGGTACTCACTGGACTAGACGCCAAAGAAATTGAAAAACAACAACAATAGGAGAACTAACATGAAATGTTGCTTTTTAGGATCGTTTATGGGTGCCCTACTTGGCGTTGTAGCCAGCTTGGGACTCTGTTTTACTCTATTCTGCCCATGCTGTAAAGATGTCGGTTGTTGCAAAGATGTCGGTTGTTGCAAAGATGGTTGCTGTGTCTGCTGCAAAGACAAAGTTTGCAAGTGCTGCGATGACTGCAAATGCGGTACTGACTGCAAATGCACCGCTGACAAGAAATGCTGTGACGCCTGCAAATGCCCACAACACTGTGGCAACTGCTGCAAAAATGAAAAGTGCGAAAAATGTTGCTGTCACAAATAACACTTTTTTAACTCTTCCCATTTTTTAATTGCTCCTGTACTTGACAAATCTTCAAATTTAGGAGCAATATAAACTTTGTCCACCAAATCAGCCCCTACTACATTATGTACGCAATAAGGCTCGCCTTTGACAAGTACATCCGGCTTCAATTTTTTGATAAGCTCATACGGCGTGTCTTCTTCAAACGGCACAATATAATCAACACATTCAAGATTGGCCAAAACCGCCATACGGTTTGCCAAACTGTTAATGGGACGACCCGGCTTCAATCTGGCGACGGATTCATCCGTGTTCACCGCAACTACCAGCTTTTCTGCCTTTGATTTGGCAAATTTCAGAGTCTCAATATGCCCTCTATGCAATATATCAAAACATCCATTTGTAAAACAAAGACTGTAATCTCTGGGTAAATCGGGAGAAACATACTTGGCTTCTTGGGGAGCATGTTTCCGTAAAATCTTCTGAACAGTAATGGGCGAATTGTGCTTTTCTTGCACATATAAAGCACCCATCTCGAAGGCGATTTCGGCAACTTCATGAGGCATAAAATTGTGAGCCATCGCCATAGCTGTAAATGCCATGAAACAATCGCCAGCACCAATTACGCTATTCGGAGAATCATTTGTTTCTTTTGTAGTATATTCAAAATTCTTTGAGTAAACACCCTTTCTGCCCAGAGTTATCATAACCTCTTTGGCTTCTGTAATTTGTTTAATCAAATCATATTGTTCTTCCAAATGTCGTTCGCCAGTCAATGCGCAGGCTTCGCTGTAATTCGGCTTAATTAGGTCATAACCTCGCCAGTGAATCAAGCTTTTCTTGGGGTCAACGATTTTGTAACGAGTGTTGCAAAAGCCTTTGAAATAGCCGCAAACCTCTTCGTTAAAAAAACCTTTGTCATAATCCGAGAAAATCAACACATCAAAGAATATGTCTGAGGCTCCCAAATCACGACGAATCTGCGGCCAAATCTCATGAGATGTATACGGCATTTCTACATCCCAACGATAGGTCGGAAAATCATCGCTGTAAAAACGTTTCTTTCTGGGGAGGGGCTTGTCGAGATTCCCGCAAAACCGTGTGTTAATTCCATGATTGCGGAAAACACGGTCGGCCTCTGGGTCAGTGACACTGATAAGGTATGTGTCTACATTGAAATGCTTGAATTGGTAGGCAACATTAGCCGCACCACCGGGCAAACTATAATCAGGATTTGACGTGGTTGAATGCATCACCGGAATGGGAAATTCCGGTGATATTTTCTTTACGTTGACGTAGTAATACTCGTCAACCATCGCATCGCCAACCACACCAACTGTTATTCTTTTATGTTTATTTCTTTTCAGAAATTCTGTAAAGAGATTCATAAAAAACTCCTATGGGCTTAGCCTATAGGAGTTTCGCATTATCTATTTTGGGTTCTATTGGCTCGCAAATTTAACTTATTAGCAGTTTTACGATATTCATCCACATCTACTTCCCCGATTTCTCCAAACCCGCCGATAAAATAAATGGATTCTATATCAAGAACGTAAAAGTTGAAGTCGCCAAAGTCAATAAATTCCTTGGCATCGGGATGTTCGGCCAGATAATTCTTCTTTAATTTCTTTACACTTTTCTCATCCGTAATCTTTACGAACTTGCCAGACAAAGTAACTCTGGCACCATTAAACATGTTCCCATCCTTGTCAGGCTGAAATACCATAACGCTGACGTTTGGATTTTTGTTGATATTATTGGTGTGAACTGCCAAATCAGAAATAAAGACATATGGAGCGCCCGCATAGGTCTTGCAACAAGAGGATTTTACCAAAGCGAATGGCATAACCGATCCGTAAGGTTTCGGCTTTACATTTTTCTTTGATTCGGCAATGGTAGAAACCATGCCAACCTTATGCTTTTGCATCATCTTAAACGCCTGAACAGCGTAAGATTCATCTTCTTTTTTGTCGGCGGAAAACATAGCGGCCCCCATCAAACAAACAGCAATATACGAGAACATAAAAAAACACTCCTAAAGAGAACCTTTTCTAAAGGAGTGTAATTTGAAAAATTTCGCACGGGGAGGTTGGGTTTAATCTATATAGTGGCTCGCATACTGCCAGTGGGTTTCATGCCGGGACTGGCTCGCAGGGAAGTCTTGGGTTTAACGTATCTATTGGCTCGCATGTATTCCGTGGATTTCATTTCGACCTTGGCTCGCAAACAAGCTGTGGATTTCATTTCCGGGGTGGCTCGCACATACGTGATGGGTTACAAGAATCGGATGGCTCGCACTTACCTGTTGGATTTCACCGGCGCTCTGGCTCGCATCTCCACATTGGGTTTCACGCAGTATCTGGCTCGCATTTTGTCATTGGGTTTAACGTATCTATTGGCTCGCAGGCTTCGGATGGGTTTCAGCTTTCCTTTGGCTCGCACGAATACTATGGATTTCATTCGGGCGTTGGCTCGCACATTCGTGATGGGTTACAAGCATCGGATGGCTCGCACTTACCTGTTGGATTACACGCACCCGGTTGGCTTATTCCAATTGGGCACTTCAATATAATCACAGTGACCACCATGTTCAAGAACCCAAGGCTGGGAAACCGACAATCCAGCTTGAGTTCTGGCGACAACCCAATAATGTTGCAAAAATATTTTAGCGGTCTTGCGAATTGCTCGGTTGTGTGCATGTCCAAGTGAAATACCACGAGAAACTTGCAATGCTTTTTCTTTGTCGTAAATATCCCGATAGATTGGTGTTCTATGTTTAATAAACATATCTACAACATTGTACATCAACGAACGAATTTTGCCCGCCCAATTATTTGGCTGGCCTTTAGTTTTCTTTTGAACCTTACCATCATAAACACCATATCCTGAATAAGCCCATAATGCAGAAACAGTATTGAATCGCTCAATATCACCAATTAAAGCGACCAGCCCACCGGCAATAGCAGGTCCGATGCCTTTGATCTTCAACAACCATTCATTATAAATAGGCTCTTCCTTGAGTTTTGTTTCAACGGCCTTTAATAGCTGTTTTTCGGCTTTTTCAAAAGTCTTAAAAAATTCACCCAATACAGGGTTATCTTCTTCGATAAATAATCTGTTGTTTGTGCGAATGCGAACTTCTTGAAAATCTTTGAAAGTAGCATAAGCACAAGATAGAACTGAGGGAAGCCTAAACGGACGGAACAACTCCGGGCGGGTTTTCGACAGCGCCCAAATTACTCGCACATCATTTTCGTCAGTTTTTTCAAAGTCAGGCTTGTGATTTTTCTGCACTTGCTCTCGTGCTTTGGCGGTATCATTAGGCTTACAACGAAGAACTTTCGCACCAACATCCAAAAACTTTTTTGCGTATTTGGCGGGCATGTTCTCCGTCCAAATCACAATTTCAGGAGAAGGATCGGGCAAAGTTTTCGTAATCTTTTTGCCATCAGTCACAGCCAACTTGTCTGTTTTGTGTGACCAATCCACAGCATAATTTTTAACGTCGTCCATAAATCCTCCAAGCAAAATATCGTTTTGATTATTTATACAAAATCAATCTCCGACAATCAATCCCAACAAAGCGGCCTTTTCTTTCCACTCTGCTCGTTCTCGTTTATTCTCTGATTCAATCTGGGGTGCAGTACCTTCAACATTCCAGCCAACGTATCGCCGCAAAGCTTCTAATTCGAGTCGAGTAAACTTTTTGGCCCCTCGGTGGTCGTGATAATCGTCCCACGCTTCAACGGCCCAAGGAACGATAGGAGTAATCAAACCCAGCATCGCATCAGCAAATACACGAATTTCCCATTGAGCGTGCTTGTCGCATCGCAGACCAAGGAAGTGGAATAAATTGTGCAAATCAATCTTCCAATACCACTCGGTATAAAGATTGACAGGAAGAATCATACGAGACTGTTCACGAGCAACGCCGTTGTTCAAACCCTGCTCGTATGCTTGATAGGATTTAAGGCATATTTCATCTAAATTAGCAAGAAATCCTTGAGCGTCTATGTTCTCAATTTTGCCTTCACTTCCTTGCTTATTTGTTTTTGATTGCTGTCGGACGTTATCCAAATCTGGCTTATAAAACTCGTCCTTCATGACCGAATATCGTCCGCTATATTCATTGATATTTGCAGTTCTGTGACGCACTGCTTGTCTGGCTATAAAAATTGGCATTTTCATATGAAATTTGAATTCAACCATCTCGAATGGCGTAGTGTGAACATGCCGCATCAAATATCGAATCAATCCACGGTCTTCGTTAAATGACTTTGTGCCATCGCCATATGACACTCGTGCCGCTTGAACAATGGCATAATCAGAAGTTTTTTGTGATTCTGGAACCATCCGTGGCATAACATCAATCAATGTAACATGCCCATGATCTAAACACTTAATTGTTTTCTCTGGTACGTTGTTCATTACATCGTAAAGCATAGTCTTCTCTCAAATGGTAAGTGCCGGAAACTTTGTCAAATACAATTATGCTTATGTTGATCGCCCTCTTGATACCACATCTTAGGCACAGAATAGCAAGTAAAGCAGATTTGATCGACTTTTCTGAGAAACAAAAAAGGCTCTGCCATGCGGACAGCAACATCTATGGGTTGATGACAAATAGGACAAGTATCGCCAGATATTTTCTCTTTAGCCATGTCCCGCATTATAAAGAAAGCAATGCAGGGAGTAAAGCTCGATTACTGCCAGCCAGACTTATTTTTGCTTGGCAATCCATATTTGTTCACTTTTTGGAGCCACGACCCAAACCTCTGCAAACGATTTGGTCCTTGCGGCTGTTGTTGCGGCTGTTGTTGCGGCTGTTGTTGAGACATACCTCCCGCTGCACCGCCTACGGCAGCGCCTATGGCAGCGCCGGGAACATTGGAATAAGTCAATGTCGTTTGTATTTGTATTGGTGCATCAGGCTGTCCGTAACTAATTGGCTTAAAATCTTGGACTGTTACTCCCACTTCTTCCAGTTGTTGTCTTAATTGTTCGTGGGCCATTCGCAAGACTTCTTCTGCTCCCTGTCCGGGTTGTGGCGTAATAGTCGCATGTACCTGAAGAACCATCATGCCCGGATGCGGCCCCTCAACAGGCTGCGAGGTAGTAAAAGAGCTAAATATATCTGAATTATTCAATTCATCATTTACCGTTTTCAACAAATCTCCCCCATTCATTAGAATGGCAGTATCAGTCACATCGTCGCCATCATAATCTCCCTGCACAGTATCGCCTAGCGATTTGCCAGTGGTTGAATAAATATCTTCGCCAGTAACACTATAACTACCATCTGCATTTGCGGTCACTTCCGGTTTGAAATTCTGTTGGAGCCATTCCATATCATTTTCAGGAACAGTGCCTGAATCTCGAACGGCATCGACGGCTGTTGTCGCCACAACATCTGTTCCTTGAGTAAGCGCATTAACCGCCGAACCAACACCCGCTCCAACTGCTGCACCTACGGCCATTAAAAATGCAGTTTTAGCAATTGACAATTTATTTTCTTTAGCAAACTTCGACAATGCCGAGTAGGAACTTTTAATCAAATTAGATATGTTAGCTGAATATTTTGCAGTCTTACCAGAAACGTAACCAGCACCTTTGCCTATGGCCCCGCCAAGTCGATCTGCACCTTTTTCATTCCACCATGTTCTCGCTTGAGTAAATTTATCGCCCAACCAACTTTCTTCATACATTTCAACCGCCGCCAAATATTCTCTAAATCCCATTCCAGAATTTAAGTTCCATGCCAGTTGGGGCTGAGGCTGGGGCTGAAGCTGTTGTTGAGGTTGTTGCCAACCCATTTTTTGTGCGCCTGCATCAAATGCCTTACCCGCAATTTTGTTAATTGGCTTTCTAACAAAATACATTAAGGCAGCAAATGGAATAGCTGTTGGTCCCCCAACGATTCCAGCAGCTACGATGGCCGTAGCAAGTGGCAACGGAATGCCAACTTTCTTGGAGTATTTTTGAGCGATACTTCCGGCTTGTTTAATAGCCGGGATAGCTTTTTGAGCATACTTTTGCAAATCTTGTTCATTTTCCTGCGACCCTCTAGCTTGGTCATATTTTGATTGAAACCCTTGTTTCAAAGAATCAAAAAAACCTTCGTCTATTTGTTGCGAATAATCACTCAATGTGTAATTTAATGTCATTTATCCTTCTTTTTCTTATCTTCGTCAGAATCAGCTACCAACAATTTAGGGGCTGAACGAGTAACTGGTCCGCCCATAATTGGACGTGCAAATACGGCAACAGCATTAGTTCCTGTGCCGACTTCTTGTAATTGAAACCATTCTTTAAAAGACAATTTACATTGGGGGTGGTGCAGCACCTGCTCCTCCTGCGGCTCCTGCGGGTGGAGTCCATCCTGTTGTTAAAAATTGAATGAGGTCTTTTCTGCTAAGATGATACCGACCTTCATCTGGCATACCTTTGTTGAGTTTGTTGCCTTTCAAATAGCTTCTGTCATGTTTTTGGGGTTTAAGTCGAATATCAGCACCATCTGGCGTCAGTGTGCCGGGGACTACTTCCCAAGCGGACAATTTATAAAGTATCTCCTTGCCGGGTTTTCCCAAAGAAAAATGGGAAGAAACCCACGGCTGGGCTGAAATCATTTTTGCTACATCTTTCCATCCAATGCCAAATTCATCCCCTAAAGCGGAAAAATAGTCTTCCGATTGAGGGTCGGTATCAGATTCACCTTCCCCTTTTTCGGCCCGCTTTTGAGGGTCTAAATCCATTTCCTCGAAAAAATGTTTAAAGCCAGTCAGTAAATACTTCATGCTTTTATATAGAACACACAAGGTTAAATATGTTACCATTCCAGAAGGACAATAGTAAAAGGAAATGGATGTGCTTTGTTTGTGGGAGAGAATTCGAGGAATACGAACCCTACAAAGCACATATCATTGAAAATCATGAAGAGGGGCGAGAATACGTCTTATGCCCTTTAGCTCGTTGTGGGGCACCCGTTCGGGATTTAAGGCTACACTTTAAAGCCAAGCACCCCTCTGAAAAAGAAGTCCCCAAGATCGGGCAAATGAAAGCTCTGATATGGAAAGACCACAGCACTCGCACGGGTAAAATGAAACAAAGGAAACCAAAATTCCGAGAAGGATATTTAATTTCCTCAAAAAACGGCGGCAAAGAAATGCATTACCGTAGTGGATATGAATGCGAAGTATATGAATGCTTGGAATATCTGCCCGAAGTCGTAAAATACGATGTAGAACCATTCAAAGTTCAGTATTTTTTCGAGGGCGAAACGCACGAATATAACCCAGATTTAAGTGTCTTATTTAATGATGGCCATGTAGAAATATGGGAAATTAAACCAGCCAATCAAACCTCATTACCAAGGAACACAGCGAAATGGACAGCCTGCCAACAACATTGCGAAGCGAGGGGATGGAATTTTATGGTAATGACCGAGAAGGGGATCGGGAAACTAAAAATGGCAGCGAAGGAAATGAGAAAGCCCTAGAAATTCTGGATGAACAAATCTTCTACAAACAAGGCTGTTTTGAAAAAGGAAGAAGATGGATTAAAGGGTGTCATCCAGAATTAGGCGTACTCGTACATGGATGGTCAGGCTGGGAAACTGTTCAAGATTTTGACAGAATCCGGCCTATGCATACATTTGAAGTACACGAGAAATAAACGAAGGAATAGCAACTCTACACTGTTTGCGATTCACTTGTTTCCAACGACCACCTTTGTTTTCTAAGTGTGGCACATGCCTGTATGCAATGCGATAAAAATCTTGTAATTCCCATTCGCCATTTTCATTGCACCATTTCCTTAAACGATAACATTCACTTGCTGGCATCGTAAAATTCGGAGTTGAACGTACCGGATAGTGACCACAATACTCTTTGCCAGAGTGGTTTTGTGCAGCCAACAAACATCGACCATCTATTATCAACATATCACTAAATAATTTGTTAAACATTAAAATTATTGATTTGTAATATTTCAATTTTCTAGCTTCTACATCGACACCTTGAGACACAAAACCAAAATTTCTATTGCTTTTAACTGCGGCCTCGATGAAAAATATCTGTTTGAAAATCTCCAACCTTAAATCTGATTTATCATAATCAATGAAACCATTTTCCCTATCATTGTCAAATATTGAACATTCTGGGTCTATAGAGAAAAAATCTCGAACATAACCTCTGCCCATAAGATCATATTCTTCTGATCTTTCTGAGTTAAAGTTTGCACAAAGAATGCCATTTTTTAAATAAGTTCCCATTTAATCTCCGACGTATAGGACTTCATCTTTAATTTTGTGATAATGCCAAGAACATTTCTTGTCTTTGTTAAAGCCAAGAATTTTGCCACAATAGTTGGGGAAATTACAAATCCAAACTTCGTAACCCCAACCTTTTTTGACGTAATTACATGGTTGAATCAGAATATTTGTATTTGACATAGGGAATCAACAACCTATCCAGTTTAGAATAAAAATCTGCAGGCGTTCCATCATTTATCAAAAAGTAATGATAAAACTCAGAACCTTTGGGACCATCTACATCGTGGTCGATAAGACCCTCTTTCTGTGTTTGAACGCACCATTCAATAATTGGCTTGATTTGTGATTCAGATGGATTAGGATCATCATTCAAATATCCGGGCCGATAAAGAACAACATTAATTCCGCCTTTGTTGTGTGCATGACGTGCTTCATTGATATATCTGGAATCAGATATTACCAATTGTTTAGATTCATCTCGCAAAGCAACCTCAATCCATATATCGCCTTTAATTTGTCGGAAACCATCTCCAATAAATTGAAGGCTTTTACGGACATTCATCAACATGCCGGGTGGAGGCTCTGGATTTCTTTTCCAGTCCTCGATGAACTTTCTATCCACCCCAAAAGCATCGCAATATACATTCTTGACGGCATTGGCAAATGCTCCACGTTCCCATTGCCCCATATTTAACTTATTGAGTTTGGGACAAATATAGTCCGCAGCCACATCTTTTCCCATGCCTAATTGAGCAGAAAAAGAAACTATTTTCATTTCAACGACTCCGATCAGAAAGAAACTATAATAACGTGGTCTATTTTAGCTTTATGATGTAGTTAAATCAATATCGGAGATAAAATGAAAGAGAAAAAACCAGTAGAAGAAATCTGCGGCAACTGCTTGCTATACAGCCCACATAAAAAGGAATGCAAAGTCGCCGTGCTTGTTGAGGGCAAAGAATATCACATGCCCGTATTCCCCAGAGACAAATGCCACATGGAAGAATTGGGCATAGAAGTCAAACAAGTTAGATGGTGGGTCGAAGACAAAGAAGGCAAACCCACCGCTGGCAACGGCACTGTAAAGATTGAATATCCAGCAGGATTTTTTAATGATGAGGTAAACAACTAATGGCTTGCAATCCTCCATATTGCAACGGCACAGGTTCTTATTGTGGATGCAATTGTAACTGCTGCCCGCCAGATGGATGCTGCACCAAAGTGACTTTAACTTTTGAGTGCGGAACGTCGTACTCCATTTGGGAAGGGGGCAACCCAAATGAAGGTTGCGAGTGCAACCCCGAAGTATACCTAGGCGATCTCGGCATGTGGGCCGGATTAAAATTGGCAGAAGGACATATAGGAGTCCCATTCCCCAATTTTAATTCCGAAAACGAGGGCGACGACGAATTTGTCTGGTCCCTTCAGGGATGCTCCATACCTTGTGAAACAGTAAAAGTACATGTAACCACATCGGGATGTTGCCTTCAATTATCTGGGGATGATAATGACTGGCTCAAAACCATCGTCGCTGTAGGCGGGGGCACTGTGACTGCGGTTTTCGACGACGGCTCGACACAAGGTACCCCCTACACACCTTGTGGCGTACAAATGACTTTTGTAAATGGAGCACAAGGTAGTTATGTTGTCGCAAACCCTGGCATTTGCGAAGACATAGACGTTGACCTTTCACCGGGCATGGCCTGCTGTGTTTGCTGTCTCGTAAAAACAGAATGTGCAAATGCTCTATTCGCTCCAATTATTTTTAGACAAAAAAATATTCAAGCCGGTACAAATAAAAACTATCTCAACAAAAAAAATTTGTTGGAAAGGGTTCGTAACTTACGCAGACGTAAGTGACAATTTATTTGCTTCATCCAACATTGCCTTAATAACATCTTGTTTCAGATTGAGCAGCTTGCGAAGTTTTTCTTCTGAAACATCTGCGAACTCTTCCGCAGACTTAATTCCATAATCAAACAACTTCTTTGCCCGAACCTTTCCGATATTCGGAATGCGACAAAGATTGACCAAATATGCCGGTACACCGTTACGGATTCTATCTTCAAGCGTATAAAGATAGCCTGATTGTTCCCATTTGCCACTCATTGAATCAAGTGCCAATAACACCTGCGAAAGTCTGGGATAATCAAACTGGAAATTTCTTTGTATGGCTGCCAGATTCGCACTGTTATTACCCGATAACAAATTGAAGTAACAGTAGCCAGCTTTGATGACGGGATCGGGATAGGTGTAATTGACTCCCGAAAGATTTCTGACCCTGTTGGCGAACAAGCTCATTTCTTCTTTCTCGGCTCTCGATACAATATTTGAACGATTCGTATCTGTATTTGCCAAAGCCATTGCCAAGAAATAGTCATTGTCTTGCTGATTATTCGCAAACAATCGCCAGAAGTTATTTCTCAAATCGGCAACGTCGAATGGCGAAAAATAAAACATGCTGGCAATCATGCCAACAGACGTAATTTTCCAAGTGTCATCTTCAAACTTGAGACAACCCTTATCCTTCAACAATTCCAAAGTATCATCTACCACACGTTCATGCAAATTTTTGTCTTGGAAGTAAGCCAACGACCTTTCATACCAGCGGTGAACATCGTCATTGGTCTTGATATATCCGTGATGAATTTCGCTGACCAAGTGGAAGGCCAATACCTTGTGATGTTCTCCTTCCCTCTCCAATAGCTGCGATTCAATCTTTTGTGGTTTCTGTAGTTTCTTTCGCCACAATTCTTCTTGGGATTCGGGGACCAGAATATACGCATCGCCAGCCGGATCAATTCCAAGACGGCCAGAGCGTCCAACCATTTGAGTGATGTTGTATGTTTCGACTTCTTGAATACCTCTGTGAACACCAAGAATAATCACCCGGCGAGCAGGAAGGTTCAGCCCCCAAGCTAATGTTGGAGTGGCCACAATGACTCTCAATTTGGGATCAGTACGGAAACTACGTTCGAGATTAACTCGACTTTCTTTGTCTAAATCAGCATTATGAAATTCTGCTTTGATCCCGGCCCCTCGCAGGGAAGTCTTCATCATCTCGCCGGTACGCTTAGTATGTGCAAATACAAGGAACTTATCATCTGAATACCAGTCGCCAATAATTTCCAATGCCTTCCCAACTTTGTTTTTTTCGATTTGATCGTATCGTCTGGGCGAGTCATCGTATATTTCGTAGTGAATATTCAATGGCACTGGACGATATTCAGAATTTAGAACATAGGTTTGCTTCTTGGTCAAAGAATATGAAACCCACTCTGCAATTTGATCGACGTTCGGCATAGTAGCTGAGAGCAAAACGATCCTTGCTTTGGGATTGATTTCCGTAAACTTCATCAATCCAACTTCCAAGTGATCGCCACGACCCGGCACCGTCAAAAGGTGGCAATTGTGAACCAAAACACCATCAGCAAAAAAATTGTTGTGATCTTCAATTTCTAAATCACAACACCATGATTCCTCTGAATCCAAATCCTCGTTCGTTCGTACATTTTGTCCCATTTGTGACGACATTCCTTGTTCTTGCACAAAATAACATGACGTGGCATATGAATATCTCGACGATTCGCAAGAAATTTCTGACCACACATTGAACAGAATATTTGCTCCATCTTCGGCAACACTTTGTACTCCATACTTGGAATCACAAAATGTCGAATTAAATTTTGAAATTTGTCTCTCCCCTCCGCTGAGAATCGAATTTGCCAATATTTTCTCGTCAAATATGGATTGGATGGCACTTTCCACCTTTTTTGAAGCCAATCCGACAACATCTTCACTTCCATTCGAGAAAATCCTTCTGTGTGTATTGACATTTGACTTGAACCTTGACTCCCATCGTCCATGTACCATACTGCCAACGCAATCGGATCGTTGATCTCTTCTAGCCAACGAGAGTTCACCGTCTTCTTCCCATTTGGGTAACATAAAGCATGAATTTTCAATATCTCTTCTGTCGAAAGAGTATTGAATCGGCAAACCTCTTTGCCGTAACCTCCGTTTGGCTTTATTTTGGGCGGCGTGCCAACCAGTCTCTTCAACTCGTTGTACTTCCACTCTACAAAAGCCCTTTGGACAGACGATTGTTGAATCCTTAATCTCGCCGATTTTCCGTGGGGTAGCCGAGAGATTGATCCGTCTCCTAGCAACGTACCCAAAATCACCTGTCTCTCTCTTTGAGTTAGTTCTTCGCACATATAAAATATCACCAAACTTTATGTTTTTAGAAGGAACATAACCACGACCTTCACACCAAACCAAATGATTGTGTGTCACAGAAATGTTTCCACCTTCATAATATATAGTGCGCCACCTTCTTTTTAAGAGTTTTTTCTGTCTTGCTACAATTTTTTTGTATTCGACCAACCCTGAGTTATGATTAAATGAAGCTACTTTCACATCAAGATTTTGGTCAATTATTTCCCCAATTGAAATTAGACCTTTATCTGTATCAATGAGAGCAGATGGAGGCAAGCACTCGTCAACCACCAAAGTTCCAACATCGAGCAGCCAGTTGTTTTGTTCAGATTTGAAATTTCGGGAGCGGTGATTAAGCATTTCAGAAGTCATGATAATCATATCAGCTTCTGAAAGTTCTTTGGATCGCTCTTTAGTGAGTCGATAATCGCCCGTACAAATAGAAATCTTCAAGTCTTTGAAGTGATATTGAAGATCAGTCCATTGGTCAATTTTCTCTTGAGCCAAGGCACGGAGCGGAGCGAGAAACATTCCC
>Ga0194128_10001676_pt1 | contig 38108 bp, 30 predicted proteins | sample TA2KigCa65mmetaG_FD_148650 | JGI IMG/M metagenome (GOLD analysis project Ga0194128, IMG submission 148650) | Freshwater microbial communities from Lake Tanganyika, Tanzania - TA2015037 Kigoma Deep Cast 65m | ecosystem: Environmental > Aquatic > Freshwater > Lake | place: Tanzania: Lake...
AATTGCAGAACTACGCGCTGAACATCACGCGCGGCACGTTGACCGTGACCCCGAATCAGCCGCCCGTCGCCACCGCGCAAACGGTTTCCACGGACGAAGACACACCCAAACCGATCACGCTGGCGGGGACGGACGCTGAGGGCGCCACTTTGACATTTTTCATTCTCGCACCGCCTCAAAACGGCATCCTCACCGGCGTCGCACCGAAGGTGATTTACGAGCCAAATCCTAACTTCAATGGCGCCGACAGCTTTACGTTTAGAGTGGGAGATAACTTGCTTCTTTCCGCTCCGGCGACCGTCAACATCACGGTCGCGCCGGTGAATGATCCTCCCACTATTGGCTTGATTCCGAACATCGGTGTTCGTCCGAGTGGCCCGGAGTTGCGAATACCGTTGTATGGCATTACGGCCGGCTCGCCCAACGAACAACAGCAGCGGCTCACCGTCACAGCGACTTCAGGAAGCGCGGAGCTCGTAGAAGTCAAAGGTGTTGAGTACACCAGCCCTGAGAGCACTGGAACGGTGCGGGTTCAGCCGGTCGCGGGCGCAACCGGAAGCGCTGTAATCACGGTGACCGTGAGTGATGGGAGCCCATCTGCGGGAACTGCCACTCGAACCTTTACGGTGAATATTGTTCAACGAGGCATTCGCATCGTTAATTCGATTGGCTTTGCTGGCGCGCAATACCAAGTGCCTGTCGATCTGGTCGCCACAGGCGATGAAAACAGTCTTGGATTCAGCCTGGACTTTGACAAAACGAAGCTGGCCTTCGTCAACGCCGTTCTCGGCCCTGGGGCGGCCGGCGCAGAGCTTCAAGTCAATGCGCTGAATGCCGTCAATGGCCGGATCGGAATCGGCTTGGCTCGGGCAGCGGGCCAAGTTTACGCTGCGGGCACGCATCGAGTCGCCCTCTTGAATTTCTCGAGCCCGATCACTGTGCCTGAAACAACGGCGCAACTGTCGTTGGCGCCTCAACCGGTCTTTTTCCAGATTGTTGATCCGCTCGCTACGCTGCTTCCAGGTGCGTTCGATGGCGCAACAGTCACGATCACGCACGGATACGAAGCCGATGTCGCGCCCAGGCCTTTTGGCAACAACGATGGAACGATCGGAGTCACTGACTGGTCGCTCGTGGGCGCCTTTGCGGTTGGACTTGAAACTGTCGGCAGCCCCAGCGAGTTTCAGCGGGCTGATTGCGCGCCACGGGTGTCGAGCGGTTCCAATACCGAGTTGCTCCTGGGAGACGGTGTCATTGGAATTTCGGATTGGGTTCAAGCAGGCCGATACTTTGCGGGATTGGACCCGGCGCAACGCGGCGGCGGCCCAACCGCTACTCCAGGCGGCGGTGCAGGAGGAAGTGCGGCCACGCAAAGCGCATCGTCAGCCAGTTCTGGATTCACCGCCAAAGCATTGACGTCGCAGGCGCGTGTTGTCCGAATTGAGAACCGGCCTTCTGCCTCCGGACGGGACTTAGTAGCTCTTGTTTCCCTGGAAGCGGAAGGAAATGAAAACGCGGTTGGAGCAAGCTTTGGTTTTGATCCAGCGCAACTGAATTTCAAGCGCGCTCGGCTCGGAGACAGCGCGGCTAGTGCGACGCTGCTGATTAATGATCGTCGGAAAGACGATGGGCAGCTGGGCGTGGCTTTGGCGCTGCCCGTCAGTCAGACCTTTTCGGCCGGGCGAAATGCCTTGGTGGAACTTGAATTCACCGTGCGCGAGTATTCGGCGGAAACCGTTCCGGCGATCCTTTTTGACGATTATCCCGTGGCACGCGAAGTGGTGAGTTCAGACGCAGCTCCTGTGGCGGTCGAGTATGAACAGGAGATGCCCGCGAACCCGGCCGGTTCGGTGCGAGTGAGCCGTTCGGCAAATGGAGAAATGACTTTGCGTCTGATCGGCCAGCCCGGACGCGAGTACATCATCGAAGCCTCGTCGGATTTGCGCACCTGGAAAACGATCAGGAAAGCTGTCGTTAACAGTTCCGTTTTGAAAGTGGTCGATGAGCAAGCCGACAACGCTTCGATGCAATTCTATCGCGTCAAGCAGGCGCCTTGAGTTGACGCGAGGAGGATTCTCAATCCGTCAAATCGAATGCTCCACAGTTTTAATAATCCGTGCCAGCTCGCGACTGAAGATCGGAGGCGAGGCCATTGACCGTTATGAAGATGAAGAAGTTTGCGAACTTGCCAAAGGTTAAGTTCTGGCTGGCCCTCGTTGTCTCCGTCGTAGTGCTCATTCCTCTGCTTGCCGCGAACACAGCCCGTGCCATACGAGTTCAGAATGCCGTTTTGCAGGCCGGACAAACCGCTACCATCCCCATTCAGATGGATGCTCAAGGTGATGAATCGGCCGTTGGCTTTACGCTGAACTTTAATCCGGTGCAAATTCAGATTTCGGAAGTAGTGCTGGGTTCCGGCGCAAGCGGCGCGACCTTGCTGGTAAACCCTAACCAAACCTCGAGTGGCCGGCTCGTGATCGGCGTGGGCCGGAATCCAGGGCAAGTTTTTTCCGCCGGCACGTTGGAATTGGTTCGTGTGACCGTGACCGTGATTGCAACGAGCGGAACGGCCACGATTGGTTTTAGCAATTCACCGGTCGTCCAGGAAGTGTCAGATGTGCGCGGCAATGTCTTGCCCGCCTCGTTTTCATCCGGCGCAATCACGATTAACTCTCCGCCCGTGGCTAATTCCCAAAACGTGAATGCGGTGGAGGATCAATCACAGGGGATCACACTGACTGCTACGGATGCGAACGGACAGAACCTCACCTTTAGCATTGTCAGCAACCCAACCAAGGGCGCCTTGATTGGGTCACCGCCCAACTTGACTTATGTTCCGCAAAACAATCAGAACGGGCCGGACAGTTTCACATTCCAGGCCAATGATGGATTGGCCAGTTCGGCAACCGCGACGGTCTCGATTTCAATTGCGCCGGTCAATGATTCCCCATCTTTGGCATCCATCTCGAATCAAACGATTGCGGAAGGGAGCACGCTGACGTTCACTGCGTCGGCCAACGATCCGGATGGACCCACGAGTGTTTTGACCTTCAGTCTCGCCGCTGGAACTCCTCCCGGGGCGACAATTAACCCGGCCACAGGCGCAATTAGTTGGACACCCACCGAAGCGCAAGGCCCGGGGACATTTACGATCAACGTCCAAGTCGCGGACAATGGTTCACCAACTCTCAGCGCCACGCAGTCCATTTCTGTTACCGTTACCGAAGCGAACTCGCCTCCGGCCCTGGCAGCCATCGCCCCGCAAACCGTGACTGAGGGCAACGCCTTGACTTTCACCGCCACGGCGGTCGACTCCGATGTTCCGCCGAATCCGCTGACGTTCAGTCTCGGACCCGGCGCGCCCGCCGGAGCGAGCATTAACCCGAGTTCAGGCGCATTTGCCTGGACTCCCACGGAGGCTCAAGGGCCGGGCAACTTCACGATTTCGATTCAAGTCACAGATGGGGCATCAGCCAACTCGACGTCATCTCAGACGTTCACCGTCACTGTTAACGAAGCGAATTCTCCGCCTGTCCTGGCCCCGATTTCGGACCAAACCGTCCGCGCCGGGAAGCTCATGACTGTGACGGCGTTGGCGACTGATCCCGATCTGCCGGCCAACGGCTTCGCGTTCAGCTTGGATCCCGGTGCGCCTCCCGGCGCGGTGGTCAATCCAACAACGGGCGTCATTACGTGGACCCCGCCTGCCTCCTCGCAAACAACGGCGCATGTGATCACCGTCCGCGTAACTGACAACGGGACACCGAGCGCCAGCGACACGGAATCTTTCAACGTCGTTGTCAATTCTTCGAACCAAACGCCGGTTATCCCGGTCATTCCAAGTCAGAATGTTGAGGAAGGCACGACACTTAGTTTGACAATAACCGCGACAGATCCGGACCTGCCACCGAATCAGTTGGCGTATCGGTTGGGACGAGATGCTCCGGCTGGCTTAAGCCTGGATGCCGCAACCGGTCTTTTGACCTGGACCCCGACGGAACCGCAAGGGCCAAGCAACGTCACCGTTTCAATTCAAGTCGTGGACAATGGCATACCACCGTTAACTGCGGAGCGGACCATGGTCATTAATGTCACCGAAGTTAACGCCCCGCCCGTGGTCGCTCCGCTGATCAACCGGACTGTTTTGGCGGGGACAGCATTAACCTTCACTGTCACGGCGAACGATCTTGATCTGCCCGCTAACGTAATCACTTTCAGTCTAGGACCGGACGCGCCGGCCGGCGCATCGATCAACCCCGCCACCGGGGCGTTCAGTTGGACACCCAGCTTAGCCCAAGGCGGCACGACCAACGTGATTGCTGTGACTGGCAGAGACAATGGCACACCCCCTTTGAGCGATACAAAAACATTTACGGTGGTTGTAGCGCCCTCGAACACCGCGCCAGCTTTCAGCCCGATTCCAGACCAGACAGCCGCGGAAGGAGCGCCATTCACATTTACCGCGGTTGCGCGCGACACGGATCTGCCGATCAATCGACTTACCTATTCACTTGGACCTGGCGCGCCCGCGGGGATGAGCATCGATCCAGGAACAGGCGTCATCAGCTGGACGCCAAACGAGACGCAGGGGCCGGGAACCAATCGGGTCGAGTTGCGCGTGCTTGATGATGGCGTGCCGCCGTTAGGAGGGCAGGGGACCGTTGTGATCGTTGTCAACGAAATCAACACGCCGCCGAACCTCGCGCCGATTCCAAACCAGGCTGCAATAGAAGGTCAGCCCCTAACCTTCACTGCCGCCGCCAACGATCTCGATATCCCGGCCAATGCGATCCAATTCAGCCTCGGCCCCGGCGCTCCGTTCGGCGCAAGCATCAATCCGATAACCGGGGCATTTACGTGGACTCCAACTGAAGCCCAAGGCCCGAGCACCAACGTCGTTACCGTAATTGCGACCGACAATGGCCTGCCCAGCCTTTCTGCGAACAGGACCGTCACAATTGTTGTGGCTGATGACAACGGCCTGCCTGTCCTAAGTCCGATTCCGCCGCAGACCGTTGCGGAAGGAAGTCCCTTAACTTTCACGGCCACAGCGACGGATTTGGACGTGCCTGCTCAAACGCTGGCTTTCAGCCTGGCGCCGGGAGCGCCTGTGGGAGCGGCGATCAATCCAGCGACCGGTATTTTCACGTGGACCCCTACCGAAGCGCAAGGGCCAGGCACGGTCACAGCGCGTGTCCGCGTGAGTGACAACGGTGTTCCACCGCTAGCTGCCGAGCAGGACGTCCCCATTACGGTGACTGAAGTCAATACGCGGCCGAACTTGGCGCCGATTGCGGACCAACGCGTGCGCGAAGGAGGTTTGCTGACGTTCACGGCGGCGGCGAATGATCCGGATATCCCGGCCAACATCATTCAATTCAGCCTTGGCCCCGGTGCGCCCGCGGGCGCGAGCATCAACGGGGCCAGCGGCGTTTTCACGTGGACTCCCACGGCAGCGCAGACGCCGAGCACCAATGTGATCACCGTGGTGGCCGCGGACAATGGAGTGCCGAGTCTTGCGACGAATAGGACCTTCACGGTGGTTGCGTTTGGTGACAATCGGCCGCCTGTGATCGGTCCGATTGCGCAGCAGACCATTGCGGAAGGCAGTGAAATCACCTTTACCGTCACGGCTACAGACGTTGATGTGCCCGCCCAGATTCTGACGTTTGGTTTGGCGCCTGGCGCGCCGGCCGGAGCTGAAATCAATCCGGCGACCGGCGTGTTCCGGTGGGTCCCAACCGAAGCTCAGGGGCCGAGCACGAACGTTTTTGGGATTCGCGTGACCGACTCCGGCACGGTTCCGGAGAGGTCCATAAACATTGTCACGATCGTTGTGACTGAGTCGAACGCTGCGCCCGTCTTGCGTCCGTTCATCGACCAAACGATTACGGGTGGCGAAACGCTGAGGCTAGTTGCCGAAGCCGTCGATTCCGATGTGCCGCGAAATCTGTTGACCTTTAGCTTGGACCCAGGCGCGCCGGCCGGGATGACGATCAACTCGGCGAACGGCGCCTTCTTATGGACTCCGACACCCGCGCAGACGCCCAGCACCAATCAGGTCACCGTCCGCGTGACAGACAATGGGGCGCCCGCGCTCAGTGCCACGTCGACCTTTATTGTCGCTGTGCGCGGCGGAATTAACCAGCCGCCCACCATTTCAGCCATTGCCAATCAAACAACGCGTGAAAACACGCCAACGAGCCCCATCGTCTTCTCGATTAACGATCCCGACACGCCGCTCGCCAACCTGAAATTGATCGCCAGTTCGTTCAACACGGCCTTGGTGCCCGACGCCAACATTGTCTTCGCGGGCGCGGGAACCAACCGGACAGTGACGATCACGCCTGCGCCAAATACGAACGGTGTCGTTAACATCACCATCATCGTTGAGGAAAACACCGGCGGTCGCGCGACGAGCAGCTTCGCCCTCACGATCACGCGCGTGCAGCCGACGATTAGGCGTCAGCCACAACCCGTTGAAATGGTGGTTGGCGGTCAGGCGAGCTTTACCGTTTTGGCGACAGGCTCAGGACCGCTGTTGTATGAATGGCGGCGCAACGGCACGCCGATTACCGGAGAAACCAATTCGGTTTTGAATTTTCCGAACGTTCAGGAAACAGACGAAGGTGATTACAACGTCGAGGTTCGCAACGCTGTCGGCGCCGTGTTGAGCTCGGTGGCCAAACTGTCCGCAAACCTTCCACTTCGCATTACTTCCCAGCCTGTCAGCCAATCAGTCCTGGCCGGCGCGGAGGTAAACTTTTTGGTCGCCGCCTCCGGCAGACCGCCCTTGGCCTATCAGTGGCGCTTCAACGGAGCAGTCGTGCCTGGCGCTAACAATCCAACGCTGACGTTGCCGAGCGTCGATGCGACGCGGGCGGGAGATTATCAGGCTATTGTAAGCAACGCGTCCGGGTCGGTGACCAGCGTCGTGGCGAAACTTGAAGTCAAAGTTCAAGTCGTAATCACACAGCAGCCGCAAAGTCGGACGGTGCTCCAAGGAACCGATGTTTCCTTCTCAGTCACGGCTGTGGGAACGCCGCCATTGAATTATCAATGGCAGTTCGCTGGCGTCAATTTGCCAGGGCAGACGAATTCGACCTTGAACCTCTCCAATGTGACACCAGCCAATGCGGGAGATTACACGGTGTCTGCCGGCAATGATGCCGGCTCGGTTACCAGTGCGAAAGCCACTTTGACCGTGAGCATTCCGCCGACGATTGTCCGCCAGCCGCAGCCGGCTCAAAGTGTCTTGGCTGGAGGCAGCGCATTATTCAACATCACTGTGAGCGGAACGGAGCCGCTCCTTTACCAATGGCGCTTCAATGGCAGCAATATTCCTGAGGCCAACGCGGCGACCTTCGAACTGCCCAATGTTCAGACAGCCGCCTCGGGCGATTATAGTGTCGTCGTTAGCAACGCGGCTGGCACGGTGGCCAGCGACATTGCCAAGCTGGCGGTGACGGCTCCAGTGGCATTCGTTCAACATCCGCAGAGCCAAGAAGCAAATGTTGGTGACACCGTGACGCTCTTTTTCCTCGCGACGGGAATTGGTCCCGCTGCAACATATCAGTGGCGTCTTAACGGGGTTGATCTTCGGGGAGCGACTCGATCCCAACTCATTCTGACCAACGTTAGAGCTGATCAAGCCGGTCGATATTCCGTAATCATCGGCAACGCGGCCGGAGGCGTGGAAAGCAATCCAGCGACAGTCGCAGTAAATATTCCTGTGACGATCACGCTGCAACCGCAGAGCCAGACCGTCAATATCGGCAGCAGCGCTGTGTTCACCGTGGCCGCTGTCGGTTCGGGCGCGATCAGCTATCAATGGCGGTACAACGGCGCGGATCTTCCGGGCCAGACCGCCGCTGTCCTGGCGTTATCCAATATCCAGAGAGCGAACGCCGGCAGTTATAGTGCTGTCGTTCGTAATGTCGCTGGTGAAGTAACGAGTAATAGCGCGGCACTCGAGGTCCTGGCGCCGCCTGTGATTCAAACACATCCGACCAGTCAAAATGTGCCGGTCGGAGCCAACGTGACGTTCTCCGTGAGCGCGGCAGGCGATCAACCGCTCACCTATCAATGGCAAAAGAACGGCGTGAGTATATCGGGCCAGACCGGCTCAACGCTGAGTCTCTCGAATGTCCAAGCAGGCGACGCCGGCAGTTATAGTGTGGTGGTGGAAAATCGAGGCGGCGCGGCGACGAGCGATTCGGCCAGTCTCACCCTGATTCTGCCGCCCTTGAATTCGGGTAACTCCGCTCAGTCGGCGCCGCTACCTATCGAGAGTTCGGAAGGGAGCTTCGACGGCGGCAGCAACACCGGGGGTGGTCCCACTCAGTTTGGCCTAGCGCGAAAGAATGCGCCGCCGAGCCTGGAACGTTGGTTCGCCTGGAAAGCGCGGTCCAGCGGCATCGTGACGTTCAGCACCGTCGGCAGCACGTTCGACACGAAGATGACCATTTATTCGGGCACGCCGCAGAATCTGACTCTGATTGATAGCGACGACGACCGCGGCGGATTCTTCAACAGCCAAGTGCGTTTCAATGCCCAGCAAGGGGTAAATTACCTGATCAAAGTCGAAGGCTTTGAAGGAGCGACTGGGCGTATCGTTGTGAGTTTCAAATTGGAAGCGACGCAGCGGCTCTTGCCGGTGATCAGGACCGCTCCAGCCAGTCAAACCGTCACGGCTGGCTCGCCTGTAAGGTTCTCCGTCCTGGCCGACGGCGCGGGCTTGACTTATCAATGGCTCTTCAACGATCAACCCATCGCCAACGCGACCAGGACCGAATTAGTGCTCTCCAATGTCCAGGAACAAGATGCGGGCAGATACACCGTGCGCATAACCGCAGCGGGCGATCCGCCGCTGTTTATCGATAGTTTGCCCGCCGTCTTGCAAATCGTGCAAACGGGCGCCGTCGAGAATTCCGCGGTAGATAAATTCAAGAGCGCGCCGACTATTGGAAGTTCAGGGCCTCAGCTGCAATTCAGCTTGATGCCAGTGCGGCCGGGCAAGAGCTCGGGCGGATCCGTCGCACGCGGTTTCACTGGGTCTCAAGTCTTCAGCACATTTGGTGCGACCAAGGAACAAGGCGAGCCAAACCACGCTGATGTCGTCGGTGGAGCATCGCAATGGTTTACGTATCAAGCGCCCTCGACCGGCCGGGTTCGCATCAGCACCGAAGGCAGCAATTTTGATACGCTGTTGGCCGTCTATACGGGTTCCGGTGCAGGCTTCGAGAGCTTGCGCGCCATTGCGTCTGACAACAATAGCGGCCGCGATGGAATCACGAGCGTTGTCACAGCTTCCGTGACCCAAGGAACGACCTACTTCATCGCTGTCGACGGTGTGAAAGGCGCGACAGGCACGGTTAAGTTGACTTACGAATTCGGCTTGACGCCGGAGATCACGCAAAATCCGGCGCGGCAAGATGTCATCGTTGGGACGAACATTGTCCTCTCGGTGCAAATCACGAATCGATTGAGCGGCCGCACGGCGAACGTGTTGAGCTATGAGTGGATTCGCGACGGACTGAAGTTGTCCAATGAAACCAACAGCACACTGATCTTGCAGAACGTCCAGCAATCCACCGTTGGCGCCTATGCGGTTATCGTTTCGAACCTGGCCGGTTCAGCGACGAGCACCGTTGCTCAGGTCAATGTGAAGTTCCCGGTCACAATCACGGGCGAGCCGCTGAATCAATCGGTCAAGGCCGGTTCGCGAATTGTCTTCAGTGTCATCGCGAGCGGCAGTCCAACTATCGGCTATCAATGGCGATTCAATGGCGCTGATATCGCTGGGGCGACCAACGCGAATTATGTGCTGAACAGCGTGCAGCCGGCGAATGTTGGCGCTTACCGAGTGGCCGTGCGCAATGATGTCAGCGCTCTGCAAAGTCAGGAAGCGGTTCTCTCCATAACCGAACCGCCCGCCATTACAACGCAACCGTTGAGTCAAATCGTCCTCGCAGGAGCGACAGCAAACTTCGGCGTCGTTGCCGCCGGAGCGCCGCCGCTGAATTACCAATGGCGATTCAAAGGCGTTACCATCGCAGGGCAGACAAATGCAACGTTGGTGCTCACTAATGCCTTGCCGTCGGACAGCGGAGAATATTCTGTGGTCGTCAATAATGCGATCGATTCTGCCATCAGCGCTCCCGCGATACTAACCGTTAATGTTCCGCTCACCCTGACGTCGCTGCCTAGAAACCAAACGGTTAACCTAGGAAGCAGTGCCTTCTTTAGCGTGGCGGCGAGCGGAACAGGTCCGTTCCTTTATCAATGGCGTCACAATGGCAACGACTTGCCGGGCGCTACGAATGCAAACCTTGTTCTGAGCAATGTCCAAACGACTAATTCCGGACCGTACGTTGTTGAAGTTGCGACTCCGGCTGGGTTTTCGGTCGTCAGTCCGCAAGCCATCCTAACGATCAACGCGACTCCTGTGATTACGCGGCAGCCCGCCAGCCAGGTCGTATTCGTCGGCGCGACCAATGTAACCTTCTCGGTAACTGCGACGGGAAGCCAGCCGCTGAGCTATCAGTGGTCGTTCAATGGAGCGAGTATCGAAGGCGCGACCGCCAGCACTTTGGTCTTGCCGGTGGTCACCACGGCGGAGGCCGGAAATTACACCGTCGCGATCTCGAATTCGGCCGGCTTGGTCGTCAGTGAGCTGGCTCTCCTAACCGTTCTCGACATCATCGCTGATTCGCAATTCAGCAACGGCGTCTTTCAATTCCGGCTTTCCATTCCGGAAGGCAAGCGTGGCACGGTCCAAACTTCGACTGACCTTGTGACATGGGTCGATTTTGGACCTCCGCTGAACAGCGGGACTGTGACTTTCGAGGACCGGCCAACGGTTGACTCCACCTTCAAGTATTACCGCGTCGCGCTGGCGGACCAGTAAACCTGAAAGCGGTGGCTTATCCGCGAATGAAACACGAATAGACTCTTTCTCGCGTGTCTTTGGTGTTTTTCGTAGTTTGAATTGAATCGCCGCGTTTAGGTTAAACGCAGCCTAGTAGGCTTCGGAAGCTGATTCCGTTGGGGGCAGGTTAATCTGCCCTGGAAAATTAGGACAGAGAATCGATCTGGAAATCATTCCGGCTGCATCCCAAAATGTCAGCCGGCCTTTCTCGTCACAAAGCCAGAACCCGATTGCGCCCTTCTCGAAGAACAATCGTTTGCGTTCCAATATCTCATCCATGGAATTGGACGGCGAAAGCACCTCGACGCAGATTTCCGGTGCGATCAGATAGCAGGGATCATTCGGTTTCGAAGTCCGGCGTTCGTGGGAAACCCATGCGATGTCTGCTGCCTTAACTCCTTCGGCAGTTTGAACGAGACACTCTGTAATGGCCAAGCCGCGCCCAGTCATGAGATCTCGCAAGTTGGCGCCAATTTCTAGTTGATATTCACCATGTCGGCTGCGGCGAGGAGGACTCATAACGATATTGCCCCAGCGATCGCTTTCGATCCGAAACGGCAGGCTTGTCTGTAGCATAGCAGCAAGTCTCTTGTCGCTGGCTGATTCTCCCGAGGCAACGCGGGCATAGTCCCATCAGGTTGATGAATCGGCACACTGACTGGACTTACTAAACCAACGTCGGCGGCGGTGACGAAGGCAAAGCGCATTCCACATTCGCCGGGGATGAGGGCGGTGTCGCTGGCGCAGGAACGCTATCCTGTAAGAGTTTCGAAAGCGCTTTGGCGACTTCTTTCGGCGCCTCGAGCGGCGTGCAATAGCCCGCCTTTGCAACTTCCACGTAACGGGCCGTGGGGATGGACTTCGGGAGATCGCGCGCTTTTCGGGCTGGAATCAACTTGTCTTTGCCTCCATGCAACACCAGTGCCGGAACTTGCAGTGACCGCGCCACCTCTGTTCGGTCTGGACGCTCTGCCATTGCCTCCAGTGCCCATGTCATGCCATCAACCCCTGCCCTCTCCGCCGCTTGAACTGGAAAGCGGGTGAACTCGGGTTTGCCGCTGTTCCCAGTCGAGAATAATTTCGGAAGAACCGCGTTCGTGGCGGCTGCGACACCTTCCCTCCGCACTTGTTGCGCGAGAGCCAGGCGTTTGGCTCGGGCCTCCGCCGTGTCTGCCGCGGCGTGAGTGCTGATCAATCCGAGCCCAGCCAAACGGTCTTGATGATGCTGCGCGAAAGAAAGTGCGACGTAACCGCCCATCGACATCCCAGCGACGACAGCCCGCGCAATACTCTGCTGATCCAGCGCCTTTACAATATCGTCAGCCATCAGATCGAGAGAGGGCTGGCCCCCGCCCACAGGCTGCTCGCCAAATCCAGGCAGGTCTGGCGCCAGCACGCGGACCGCCGGGTCCAACAATGCAACGATATGATCCCACAAGGTGTGATCAAACGGAAATCCATGGATCAAAACCAAAGCTGACATACGCCTAAAATCAATTCTGATTGGCCAATATCAACTCTGAATTGATGAAGGCAATGCTCCACATGGCTGGATTGCGGTGCGAGCGCAATCCGCAAATCTGTTTTGCTGTCAGCAAATGGCGGCCGCGTAAAGCCTCGAAGCCTTTTTGGCGCGCATTGGGACCATGAACCTGGCTCGAGGAGCGCGGCGTTTACGCCGCTTCAGCTTCCGACGTGAAACGAGCTTAGCGAACCGAAGCGGCGTAAACGCTGCGCTCCTGTTGCGGAGCGTCATGTGTTAAGCGGCACGGTGCAATGCCCAACTCCGCCGCTTCAGCATATCCAGCAACACCGCTCCGAGAATGACCAAACCAAGAATCACTTTCTGCGTGTAGCTTTCCACGCCGGTGAGGTTCATTCCATTTTGAATCACAGCGATAATAAACGCGCCAATCAACGTCCCGAGCACCTTGCCTTCTCCACCGCTCAACGAAGCGCCCCCGACCACAACCGCGGCGATGACGTAAAGTTCGTACAATTGTCCGTACGTCGGAGCGCCGCTCTTCAGCTGAGACGCCATAACAATCCCCCCTAAACCTGCGAGCATGCCGCACACTGTGTAGACGAAGAGCAGGACGCGCTTGACCGGCACGCCGGAAAGACGCGCGGCTTCTTGGTTCCCGCCCACCGCGTAGATGTAACGGCCCAACGGCATTCGCGTCATGACAACATGGGCCGCCGTGTAAAGGAGCAACATGAGCAAAACGGCATTGGGAATTCCCCACCCTGCTCCTCGCCCCAGCCAAACAAACGATTCCGGCACCTGGTAAATGGATTGTCCTTTCGCAAGGATGAAGGCAAGTCCATTGGCGACAAGCATCATCGCCAGCGTAGCAATAAACGCCGGAATGCCGAATACGGTCACCATGACCCCAGAGATGAGCCCAATCACTCCGCACACCAAAATCCCTCCTGCGGAACATGCGATCATGCCGTGCGCGCTGGCCTGCTCTGCGCCGGCGAAATCTCGAATGAGCACGGCCGTTACGACGGCCGAGAGGGCAATTAAGCTGCCAACGGACAAATCGATCCCCGCCGTGATGATTACCATCGTCATGCCCACTGCGATAATTGCAATCACGGCGATCTGATTAGCCACATTGAGGAGGTTTTCCGCTTTCAGAAAGTTCGGCCAACGGTAGCCTTCCGCTCGCATAACTTTCGCTTTCCCCAAGGTTGGGTATTTGACAGGAAAGTTATCGAATATCCCCCAAGCCGCCGTCACATGATTGCACGCAATCACATCGAGCCGGCGCTGAGCCGCCGCGATCTTATCGAGCGCTTCGCGGGCGTTGGCTGGCGGCCCTTTTACGACCTCGAGCACGGTTGCACCGGCGGCCGCCAGTTGATCGCTCAAGGCATCAGCAAACTCCGCATCATCCCGTGTGTCTCGCGCGATAATGAGTGTCTGCGCCTCCTTCCCGAATTGCGTGAGGATCTGACGAGCCAGTTGCTGGGCGGCTGTTGCTCCAGTCGGATATTGCATCTCCACCGTAGCCGCACTGAAATAGGCGCAGAGCAACAGCAGGACAAAAAGCATCCCATAATCCGCCACGAAACGAGACAAGGCGTTCCGTTTCATGAGCCGGTGTCTCCCACCGCGAGCGCCATGATCTGTCGTTGGGTCGCGTTGGCGACATCGCGAATCTCGCCGGCTACGCGCCCTTGATGCATCACCAGAATACGATCGCTGAGGCCAAGCACTTCCAGCAATTCCGAACTAATGATGAGAATGGCTTTCCCTTGCGTGGCGAGGCGCTGAATCAAGCGATAAACTTCACACTTGGCCGCAACATCAATCCCGCGTGTCGGCTCGTCAAAAATGACAGCCTCGCAATTCCGTTCCAGCCATCTTGCCAGGAGAAGCTTTTGTTGATTGCCGCCCGAAAGATATTTCGCAGCTTGTTCGGCATCGGTGATCTTGATGGCCAAATCTTCTGCGTAAGCATTGAACGCGCGCCGCTCCGAATGCCCCCGCAGTAAGCCGCAGCGCGTAAATCTGAAGAGATTGGGCAGAGCGAAATTCTCGCGAACCGAGCGGCCAAGCATTAGACCCTGGCCTTTGCGGTCTTCCGTCAAAAGAGCAATCCCACCTTGAATGGCATCGGCTGGATTGCGAATGTCCAAGCGTCGGCCATCCAGTTCAATGCTGCCGGCATCGCGGCGATCCGCTCCGAAGATAAGCCGCGCCATTTCCGTCCGGCCCGCGCCGACCAAACCTGTGAGTCCAACGATTTCACCGCGCCGAATGGTGAATGAAACGTCTCGCACCTTCGATCCTCGCCGGAGATTTCTGACGACCAATCGGTCTTCGCCCAAAACCGCTTGCCGGCGTGGGAATTCCTGTTCGAGTTTCCTTCCGACCATGAACTCGATCAATTGCATCCGTGTTATATCCTGGACGCGGTGAGTGCCGACGCATTCGCCGTCGCGCAGAACCATGATGCGGTCGGCGATGGCTAGCACTTCATCGAGTCGATGGCTGATGTAGAGAATGCCAAGGCCCTGCGCTTTCAAGCCGCGGATGATTGAAAAGAGCCGCTCGACTTCTGACAGCGTCAGCGCCGCGGTCGGTTCATCCATGACGACGATTCGCGCGTGGAGTGAAAGGGCTTTCACGATTTCCACCGCTTGCTGTTGGGCAACGGTTAGTTCGCGGCAAATCGAGTCCGGGGCGATGTGCAGACCGAGGCTCGCAAACAGTCGGGAAGCTTCGTGCTGCTCTCGCTGGGCGGAGATGAATCCGGCTCGTGTCCGTTCGCGTCCGAGAAAAATGTTTTCGCGGACGGTCAGCGCTGGAATGAGGTTGAATTCCTGATAAATGACAGCCACACCGTTCCGTTGGGCGTCCGCGGGGTTATGGATGTGAACCTCTAAACCAGCCATTTGAATCCGCCCTGAATCTGGCCGATGGGCGCCGGCCAATACTTTGATCAGCGTGCTTTTGCCGGCGCCGTTCTCGCCCACCAAAGCCAGCACCTCTCCGGCGTGCAATTCCAAACTGACTCCAGACAAAGCCCGAACGCCGGGAAATGATTTGTCGATCCCTTCCATCTGAAGGAGCGGCGCCGAAAGATCGTGCAATTCGCGCATGCGCATCCGACGGTAGGACAGGCGTCCCGCCTGTCCGAGCAAAAAGTAATGCGCAGATTGGCGCAGGTTAATCGCGTTCGCGCCCGAATGAACTCGCGCCGGACAGTGTGACGCGCGGTTACCGTTGAATTAGGGCATTTCGAGAGCCATTCACACCGAATCTTCTCCCTCTCTTCCATTCGGATGGAGGAGAGGGCAGGGGAGGCGTTTACGCCGCTTTAACTTCCGACGTGAAAGGAGCTTAGCGAACCGAAGCGGCGTAAACGCCGCGTAAATGCCGCGCTCCTGTGGTTCATGGGCGCAATGCGCGCGATTTTGTTTCGGAGAAATCTCTCCCCAGCCCTCTCCTCGCGAGCGAAAAGAGGAGAAGAATCACTACTTCACGCGTTCTCGAACAAATGTAAAGTCGTGCTCGAACGCGTTCGTGCTCGCATGATCGTAGGAAAGATGAACGCGGACTTCCCCAACGTTCCACTCCCAGTGCGCCGGAGTAGTGACCTGATAATGGGTTGGACGATCGTAGAACGGGTCGTAAAGAGGATCGTACACAGGGAAAAACGGGTGATGCCTAATTCCGACTCTAAATCTGGAACCGAGGAAGGGCCGAGGACGATGAAACGACGAATAGCCCAGTCCAAATCCGAAACGAAACGAAGGCTCCTCACGATAAATAAAAGGCGGCGGCGGCAAGGTCATGTCAATGTAACTGCGCGGCGCGATCATTCCACCCCGCAGCGGCCGGGTCCGCTGGCGCGGGTCAACGACGTAGCTTTTGTCGCCCACTAAAGTCACGGGCTTGTCCGTGGAGTTGAGAATTCCAATACCGAGGTAACCGTCCAAATCCGCAAAGCGATACTCCAACGATTCGCGTGACACGCGGACTTCCTGTTTGCCGAGCGTTTGCGCCAGGGAAGCGGGTTCAACAATGCGGTATTGGAAACGCGCGCAACCAGACAAAACAAGGATCGCTGCAAATCCCAAACAGCGCCGGAAGGCGCCGCTCGATCGTGACGACCAAATCTCTTTTGCCCGCTCCGTTAATTCGCACGCGAAAGATGTCATGTTTATCCGAGGCGGAAGATGATGATGAGATTTAATCTCCAGTGTCTGTCTCAATGTAAGAGTGATCGCTTGGTTTTAGAGTGGTCGGGGCGGTGCGATTTGAACGCACGACCTTCTGAACCCCATTCAGACGCGCTACCAAGCTACGCTACGCCCCGGCCTGGGACACAATAGATAGTCCGAGCGGGGAATGAATTCAACCGTTTTCGACGGGGATTTCGGCGCCATCTTTCCGCAGACCGACGGTCTCGGTGGCACGCCAATTCAGTTTCTTAATGCCGGTTTTCACATAGCGCTTGATCCCTTCGGTATGACGGCCGCGCAAAGCCTCCGGTTGCAATATCGTCAAGCTCTTCCCAATCAGTTCATCTGGCTTGTAATCGAACACCTCTTCAACTGCTGGATTGGCAAAATGAATAATACTCCCGCGATCGATAAAAATGATCGCATCGGTCGCTGCTGTCGCATGCAGTCCCGGCTTCAGCCCAATGCCTTTCGGTAATTCAAGGCCGTGCGGCAAATGGTTGTCCCTACGGGACAAGTGCCTTCTGAATTACCGAAAGGCATTAGGCTTCAGCCGGAGCGATGGCCATCCGCAAACCTTGTTTCGGCGCCAGCAAATGCTGCCGCCTAAAGACAGGACTAACATACCTGCAAGCTCACGGGAAATCTCTCCGAAACAGAATCTCGCGCAATGAACTGAACCGTGAACGCGGTAGGACAGCGCGTCCCGCTTGTCCTGCTTTTGGTTTGCGCAAGTGCTGAACAGGCAAGACGCCTGTCCTACCTAGTTATGGCGCCAACCGAACGCGATAGAATCGGGAAGGCCACGCTGCTTGAGTCACGTCTTCCTCAAACGACAAGGTGGGAGAAGTCGCAATCATTGGAAAGTTCGTTCCGCTTAGATTCGCAAAGCCACTCGGAGCATTTGTCGCGATCTGCAATTGATACTGTTTGCCGATGACTGCCGGCCATGAGATTTTGTAGGTGCGTTTGGCCGTCGATTCGATCCTGACACGAAGCGCAGATCGCGGGTTGCGCGGATCGGTTCCAGCCAATTGCTCGTCTGCATTTGTCGATTGGTCCCGATCCAGATCGCCGTTTGCGCCATGGTCCCCCGAAGCCAATAACGGATTGAGTTCGTGGGCGACCTCCCACCCATCCAGCAGGCCATCGTTATCCGAATCCGCTCGGCGTGGGTCGGTTCCGATGGCCAGTTCTCGCTCTGTTAGCAAACCATCGTCATCGGGATCAGCATCTTCAGCCAACTTCACGGCCAGGCCTTCGAGACTCACAGAACCTTGGCCGGACCCAATCAACCGATAGCCGAGCACTCCGCTATCGAGGAAACGTGTTTGTTGAGTTGTATTGGTCTCAACCAATTGGGCGGCCACAACGGCGCCAATCTTAATCTGGTCTCCGGGCTGCAAGCCACCCAGCTCACGCAACGGAATCGAGACCTCGATGAAATTCGCATTCTCTTCACCAAACGCTCCACCAATCTGCGGCGAAAGATTAAACTGCTGCAGGCGGGCTCCGGGCAAATCACTAATCTCGCGGTCGAGTTTGAAAACGCCTTGCCCAATGTTGAAGGCCAGATTCGTCCGAGTGAACGAACGCGACTGAGCGTCGCCGAACTCGTCGCCCAAAATGCACGCAATGCTCGGAGCAAAATTTGTGAAAGAAAGATTCGCAAGGAAGTCGAGACCATCCGCGCCTTGTCCGCTCGGGTCGACGATGCCATTGCCGACATTCACCAGGTTAGTCGTCCCTGCCAGGCGAGGCGATTCAATGAACAGAAAGACATTGTTGTTGCCATAGATCATGACCCTATCCAAGCCGATGTAGAGGTTCGTCCGGTCATTATTCACGTAAGCGCGGCCGAGACTGGAGAATTGCCCGGGCAACGTCGGGATGGGAGTTCCCCGTAAATCGAAGGTTTGCCCAAAAATGTTGCCTTGGTCATCGTTCGCAGAAGTCGATTCCAAAGTCGGCGAGTTCCAAGTTGCCGCGTACTGTGTTGGCGGAGGGAGCCGGCGTTGAATGGTCATCGAATCGAACACTTGGCCATCGAGACCCAACGCCTGAGTTTCGAGAGTATCGCCCTCGATGGTGACGCGAACACAGTGATGCCGGCTCCAGAGCAACGCGCTCGATGGATCCAACTCGGTCAGTCCATACAATCCAACACCACCCCCACCCGTGACGATCGAATGAACGCCGTTGGTTGGGTTCAGTTTCTCATAAACGTGATCATGTCCGGCAAAAATCAGTTGAACGCCATGACGGCTTGCGATCGGGAGAATAGCTTCTTTGATCTCGAGGCGGTCCGGGATTTTATTGCCGTCCAAATCGTCGAACCGGTGAGCAGAGGAAGTCTCCATCGGCACATGAAACAAAAGAATCTTCCATGGTTTAGAAGACTGGGCTAGATCGTTAGTCAACCATTGATACTGAGGATCGCCCACTTTCAGCTTGTACTGGTTCATGTACGGCACAAACACAACCGCGAAGTGCGCGTCGCCATGGTCGAACGAATAATAATGTTCGGGACTAGTCCCAGCGATGAGATGGTCCGCTGCTGAAACTGAATTGGTCGGCAAATGAAAAGCATCGAGGAAATGCTGCGGGCCTGAATAGAGATCGTGGTTGCCGATGGCGAAATAGTACGGAGTCGATCGCATGTGCGGCCCATAAACGCTCAAACAACGAGTATCGGCATAACTCGTCACAAAGCTCGGATAGATAATATCCCCGGCATGGAGAACCAGATCGGGCTTGGCGGATCGCATGACCCGCGCCACTTGATATTGGGGGAATGAGCCAACACCGCTGTCTCCCAGCACAACAAAACTCAGCGAGCCCGCAGATTTCAACGTCTGAAAGCTTTCGATCGGCGAGATGGCCGTTTGATCGCCAGCCGTACTCTTGGCCCGGTAATAGTAAGTTGTGCCAGGCAACAAGTTGGTCAGCGTCACAGCATGAATATTATTGGTGACCGGGAGCGAAAGCGTCATTCCTAAGGAAGCATTCGTCCCGTACTCGACCGACGTATCCGAGGCGAAGAATGTCTTCCAAATCACCTGCACGCTGTTCGTGGAAGCATTTTGAATGAATGGGCCGCGCGTAAAGTTGGCGAGCAGTTCGGGAACGAGCAAGAACTCAAAATCGAACCGCTCTTGATTGTGAACTTGCATCGCCAGAACGTTCGTTCCCGGCACGAGGAGATGCGCAAACGCGCTGACGTTGATTTCCTCAATTTCGGCGCGCCGATGCGCATTGGTCGCGCCCGCATTGTATGGCACCGGGCTGCCAGCGGCGCCGGCCAGATTTCGACGCGCTATTTCCTGGCCGTTTAGGTAAGCGACGAAACCATCGCTGTAATCGAGCCGTAACGTCAGCCACTTGACCTGCTTTGGATCCGTCACCGTAAATGATTTGCGAAAATAAACGGAAAGATAATTGCCCACCATGTCCGGGAAATAGGTGACGTCGCTGCCGAATCCAGAACTAAAGCCGGACATTGCCAATGGCCAAGCGGAATCGTCAAAGTCAGGCTTGAACCAGGCCGCCGGAGGTTCGGACGCGCCCTTGTAGAATTTCCAATCCTCTCCGACGCGGATCAAGGCCACGTCGTCCGCCAAAATGGCGAAGCTCAAAAAACATGCAGCAAACCAACGCATGGCTGAGACTTTACGGGGAGATGAAACGGGAGCCAAGCCTGGAGGAAGATGAGAAGATTAGCACTTGGCTCGGCGTCCTCGGACTGTTCCATCGCTAGTTCTTCGGTGACGTTTCACCGAGGGATTGGCAAAATGAGGCTGGCGATTGGTCAGGGTTCTTTTGGTGGTCAGGGTTTTCCTCATTTTATGAGCCTCAGACAACCCGCTTGTGTAATCGGCTCGTTTCCATCACACTTGCGCCAATGTCTGAGATCGTCCAGTTTGTCCGCCACGGCGCCAGCCGGATTACGCCGCGCATTGTCAAAGGGATTCACAAGAAGCTTCCATTCTTGAAAGTGGAGTTTGCGACGATTCATGCGCCGCATTTTCCTCACTTAGTCGATCAGTTGGAATTCTTGGCCGATGTGGTCGAAGACTTTGCCGAAGGAGCCGCAGACGAACTGCCGTATGTGACAATTGCGAATGCGGCTTTTGCCCTTGCCTACGCCCATCGTCAACTCGACTTGATTCCGGATTCAGTCCCCGAATTTGGTCATGCGGATGAGTCAGGAGTAGTGCGAGCCGTCTTGATCGAGCACGAGAAAGTCCTGGCTGTGTATGCTGCGCGCAACGGAGTCGATTGGTCGAGAATCAGCTTGGCGCCTTAGTTTTAGTTACACCAAAGCTAACAAAGATGACTGGGCAACAGCGGCTTTCCTTTTCGTTGCGATGCGTTTACTTGAATTCGAATACTGGTTTGCACTGGCGGAGCCACCTTCCCGCCGCTCTGGCTCAGTTCGGTCGTTCGGCAGTTTCATCTCTTGGCTCATGCTTGCGACCATGCTCGCCTTGGCCAAGCCTTCAAACGCGGCTGAACTAAAGCAGGCTGGCGAATCTTCTTTTCTTTCGAACATTCGCCAATTGACTTACGAAGGATTGCGCAGCGGCGAAGGTTACTTTTCCTCAGATGGAAAGGCCTTGATCTTCCAAAGCGAACGCGAGGCCGGCAATCCGTTTTATCAAATCTATGTTCTCGATCTCGAATCGGGTGACAGCCATCGCGTTTCTCCGGGCATAGGCAAGACGACATGCGCTTTCTTTCGTCCAGGGTCCGACGAAGTGCTCTTTGCTTCAACGCATCATGATCCTGAAGCGAAAGCCAAACAGAAAGCCGAGCTCGACTTCCGCGCAACCGGCCAGCAGCGCCGCTATTCCTGGGATTACGATGAACAAATGGACATCTTCTCTGCCCGGCGTGATGGCATGCGGCTGCGTCGTTTGACAACGAGTCTTGGGTACGATGCCGAAGCTTCCTATTCGCCCGACGGGCGCAAGATTGTCTTCACATCAATTCGCGACGCGTATCCGACGGACAAGCTTTTTGCAGAAGATCGCAAGAGGGTCGAGACCGACCTGTCGTATTTTGCTGAGATTTACATCATGAATGCGGACGGCTCCGAACAGAAGCGGTTGACGACTGTTCCGGGCTATGATGGCGGTCCATTCTTCTCGCCCGACGGACAGCGGATTATCTGGCGCCGGTTCGACGAAAAAGGAACCGTCGCGGATGTCTATACGATGAAATTGGATGGAACAGACATTCAGCGATTGACCGACTTCGGTTGCATGGCTTGGGCGCCTTATTATCACCCATCGGGACAGTACGTGATCTTCACAGCGAACAAACTTGGTTTCTCGAATTTCGAACTTTTCCTGGCCGATCCTGGAGGCGAGCGTGAACCAGTACGCGTGACCTTCACGGACGGGTTCGATGGTCTGCCGGTCTTTTCGCCGGAGGGCAAACGCCTCTGTTGGACGTCCAACCGGACTGGTGACGGAAAATCGCAGCTCTTCCTAGCTGACTGGAACCACGACCAAGCGTTGACAGCCGTGCAAACTTCGCCGCGCCGCAGCGGTCCTGGTTCATCCAGTAAGACCGAAGAGAGCTTGTCTCCGAACATTACCGCGGGTGACTTGCGGCGGCATGTGGAGTTCCTGGCCGCGGACGCATTGGAGGGGCGAATGACAGGAACGGCCGGCGCGCAGCAGGCCGCTGAGTATATCGCCTTGCAATTGACTCGCGCTGGCCTGATGCCGCACGCAGGCAAGACAAACCTGTTCCAGGAGTTCGAATTCAGCGCTGGCGTGAAAGTCGTGACGAATCGCAGCCAATTGACAGTCGCGCCTTCAAACACTCAAACGGCATTTCGAGTCGAAGAAGATTTCCGCCCGCTTTCGTTTACGGCCAACGGCGAAGCGGAAGGGGAGTTGGTCTTTGCTGGATATGGATTGTCCGTTCCCGGAAAAGCTGGAGAAGGATACGACTCTTATGCTGGCCTCGATGTGACCAACAAGATTGTCGTGGTCTTGCGCTACGTGCCCGAAGCTGTGGATGCGAAACGTCGCCAGGAATTGAATCGATACGCCGGACTTCGCTACAAGGCGCTCATCGCGCGGACGCGCGGCGCGAAGGCATTATTGGTTGTGTCCGGGCCTAACTCGCCAAATCCGGGAAGCCTTGCCGCGCTGTCGTTCGATAGCAGTTTGGCAGGGTCAGGAATCGTAGCTGCTTCGATCAGCAGCAACGTTGTGGCGGCCATCTTCGCGGCTTCCGGCAAGAACCTGCAAACCGTCCAAACGGCGTTGGACAAGGAAGACCCGCACGCCGAACGGGCGTTCGCAATTCCAAATGTCAGGGTGAAGATCGCGACCAATGTTGAGCGAATCAAGAAAGTGGATCGAAATGTCATCGGCGCTCTTCCCCCAGCAACCGCGAGCGCGCCGACAGAATACGTGCTGGTTGGCGCTCATTACGATCATCTTGGTCGCGGTGAGACGAGCACATTCGCGCGCAAGGAGGAAGAGGGGCAAATTCACAACGGTGCGGACGATAATGCCTCAGGCGTGTCGGCCGTGTTGGAGTTGGCGGCGGCGCTGGCCGATCAGCGAAGACGAAACCCTGCGGAGTTCCAGCGTGGATTGCTATTGGCGTTTTGGTCGGGCGAAGAGATGGGGTTGATCGGATCGAGCTATTTTGCCGAGCATCCGGTCATTCCGCTATCGAATGTGGTGGCTTACGTGAATTTCGATATGGTCGGCCGGTTGCGCGAGAATAAATTGAACGTGCAAGGCGTCGGTTCCTCGACGGTCTGGCGCCGAATCGTTGAGAAGCGGAATGTGGCAGCCGGTTTCAACGTTGTGTTGCGAGAAGATCCTTACTTGCCGACGGATGTCACAGCCTTGTATCCGAAGGGCGTGCCAGTCCTGGACTTTTTCACGGGCAGCCACGACGAGTACCATCGTCCGGCGGACGACGCCGATACGCTGAACTTCGAAGGCTTGGAACGGATTGCAAAGTTCGCGCGCGGCATCGTTGCTGATTTGTTAAGAAGTCAGGAACGCTTGGATTACGTGAAAGTTGAGCGCAAGGACCAAGGTGGCAGTCGAGAGAACCTGCGCGCTTACCTTGGAACAATTCCGGACTACGCGACCGAGGTTGCGGGAGTTAAAATCTCCGGTGTCCGCGGCGGTAGTCCAGCTGACAAAGCGGGATTGAAGGGAGGAGATGTGATTGTGGAATTCGCCGGACAAAAGATCGGCAACATCTACGACTACACTTATGCGCTGGACGCCGTGAAAATTGGCCAGCCAATTGACATTGTCGTGTTGCGCGGAGGGCAGCGAGTGACGGTGAAAGCCACGCCCGAAGCGAGGAAGTGATTCCGCGTTGTCCGCACTTCGCCTATCCTGCCAAATGAGACCTCACCGAAATCTTTTGCGAGCATCACTCTGATGAACGCGGTAGGAACGGCGCGTCTCGCCTGTCGTGTCATGGTGCAGGCAATTGCTGGACAGGCGGGACGCCTATCCTACGCCAGGTTCATGGGCAGGAGTGCCATTTACCTTGCTACTTGGAAGATTTGCAATCTGCGGCGCTCGCTCAAACTCGGTTACGTTGGACAAAACAAACGCGCCGCCGACTGCAAGTCAGCGATACAGCAGAGTGGAACGCTGCGTTACGACCAAGGCGTTCCGCTGAAAGATTAGCGGTAGTCCCGGCACGATGTGCCCCAGACGCACACTCATCCTGCTGCTCGCTCGCTACGCGAGAAGCCATTCCTTGCGCCAAAACAAGATCAGGGCAATGCCGCCCAGCAAAACCACGACGAAAAATGGCAAGAGCCGCAGGCCGAAGCGCCAGCCGCCCAAGAAGGTCGCAGCAATTCCTTTGAACACGAAATTCGCCAGCGAAGCAGCGAGGATCAAGCGCCAGGGATTGTCAGGTTCGAGTTGATTGCTCTCCACCAGGCGCGATAACGACAACGTAATTGCATCCATGTCCGTCAAGCCGGAGATGACGGCCACGCCGTAAAGTCCGGTCGAACCAGAGTAATGTTTCACTGCCGCCACCGCCAGCGTGATGACCGCGTAAATCAATCCAAAGACAAGCGCGCTCTTGAGTTCGGCGGGGTTGCCCGGCTCCGGCATCTCGGCGCGGTTATCGCGAAAGAATAAGAATGCAACGGTTGCAATAAGGCTTGTCTAAACCAAAGCCAGCGCCAATGGTGGCAGCAATGCGCGGAGGTTCGACGGCGCAATCAAGGCGACCTCAATCAGCACACGCAGGTAGGAAACGGCCGAAGCAATCAGAATCACCGCTACGGCCAGCGTTTGGGCTGCCGGCGCGAGTTTGGCTCGGCGTGCATACGAAACGGTCGTCGCCGTGCTGGAGATCAAGCCGCCCAGAATTCCGCACAGCGCGACGCTCGCCGTGCGGTCCACCAATTTGTATAGCACATAACCAGTGAGACTCAGCCCAACAATCAGCACTACCATGCGCCAGATATCGAACGGGTTGAGGACCTGCCAAGGCCCAAACGCGCGGTTGGGCAAGAGCGGAAGTATGATTAAAGAAATGACGACGAACTGCATCACGCCGGCAACATCTTTTGGCTCCATCTTGCGCACGAAAACGTGCATCGGTTCCTTCAAATGCAAGAGGATCACTGCCAGACCGGCGGCGACCGCTGCGAGAGGGCGATCTCCCGTCGGGAGGTAAGCACCGATGGCGAAAGTCAACAGAGCGGCAATCTCCGTGGTCTGACCGTGCTCGCGTTCTTCGCGTTGAGCGTTCAGCCAGTTCGCAACCGCCAACGTACCGAAGACAGCAACGATTCCAGCGGCAATGGGCCATGGTCCACTCCCTTCGGCAAGCAAACCGCAGAAGGTGCCGAACAAGCTAATGAGAGGGAACGTCCGAATTCCTCCAAATCGCGCCTCGGTCCGTTTTCGTTGCAGCCCGATGAGAAGGCCAAGTCCCAGTGAGATGCCCAATGTGATGAACGGCTCCACAAAGTTTAACCCTAGCGCGGCGGTTCCAAGCCAAACATTGTCCCGCGTATGTGCGCGAGTTTCATTCTCCCTATCTCGATCACACCGCAAATGTCGCTGCCGTGTCGGAAGCGTTCAAGGAGATTTCGGGCGTTTCTCCATGAACCGTACGGAGCGCGCGCAAAAAGCGGGAGCAAGCTCGGCAAGCTCCGCGCACTCCAAACGCTTTCGCGCCGCGACGAACCGAAATTGCCGACAACGCCGCGCGCCTGTAAGTCGGCGTCTAAGACCGTCGGTGCATCCCGAAGTTGTCGGCACATCGTAGCGGCGGGCATCCTGCCTGCCGTAGAGCCGAGGCATCCTGCCCGGCGGATCACGCGCACGCATTAGAACGCAGCCTCCTCGTTTCAAGCGTTGCTCCGGGCGGCAAGATGCACGCCCTCTGCGGCAGGCAGGATGCCCGCCGCTACCGACAACTTCGGGATGCACTGTAAGACCGTAGGGGGCGGACAATAGACGTGCCAATTACTGATTACGATGTTACCACTTCGCGGTGCTTCAGCGTCTGCGCCAGCGCAATGAATGGAAGTGCTTGGGGGTTCTGCCGAAGGCCGATCAACCTCTTGCCGTTGCGTGGTGGGTTGTGCTGGTCCTTCGCGGCCTTTTACCCGCTGGATTTGCCGTTGCCATGGGATGGCTCGTTGGTTCTGTTCAGCGCGCGGAAGCACTGACCGCTCCTCTCGCGCTAGTCGGTTTGCTATTTGTTTTGTTGCAGGTGCTCACGCCCATTCATCAGGCGATCAGCGCCAACCTCGGCGACCGCACCTAGGCCTGGCTGTACGATCGGCTCGCCGAAGCATGTGTTCGTCCAGCAGGGATGGGGCATCTCGAGGATTCTAAGTTGACCAGCGATCTCACCATCGCGCGCGACTTCGATTTGGGAATGACGGGACCGCCATTGTCAATTTCCATGGATTTCATCGCTGGCGGGTTGGTCGAGATGATCGGTGGCCTCGCTTGCGCCATTGTCCTCTTCGCTTATGCGTGGTGGGCGCCTTTATTAATCGGCGGCGCGTGCCTCGCTGCTCACTGGCTGTTGCGTGAGAGCGGAGTTTGGCGTGATCGCAATACGGATGAAGTGCGCGTTGGGCAACGCGATGCGGATTCTGCCTGCCGGCTTGCTGTTTTGGTCGCTCGCCGCGAGTGCGATAAGCGGGAGTCTGGGTCTCGGTGAAGCCGTTGTTTTTGCCCAGAGCGCGATTGGCGCTTCGATGATTGCCTTTGGCGGACTGAATTCGGCACTCGACGGGGCCGCTGCGGCTGTGGCAGCGGTGTTGCGTTTGGAACAAGCCATGGCTCCTGTTGGCGCGCTGTCTTCTGGCACTCGCGAAGCCGCAGCGCTGCCGGCGTGTGAGATTCGATTCCGCGATGTTACCTTCGGCTATCCCGGAGGAGCGCCGGTCCTCGACGGCTTCAATCTCACTATGCCGGCCGGGTCGTCATTGGCGATTGTAGGGCAGAATGGCGCCGGAAAAACTACACTCGCGAAGCTGCTTTGCCGATTGTACGACCCGCAATCGGGTGCGATTGAGATCGCTGGCCTTATTTCTGATCGCTTTTCAACAGTCCGGCACGCGGACCGCATCTGTGTGCTTGAACACGGCCGTGTGACCGAGCTTGGCACACATGACGAACTGATGGCGAAAGGTGGCCGTTACCGAACGATGTTCGACTTGCAGGCAAAACGTTTCCTCACCGCCGAAGACGAACAAGGGGCCACGTATGACGTGCTTACGTAAGCGCGCACTTCGTATGACAGACGTCTCGCCTGTCTATGCTCTTGTTGCACGCAAATGCTGGACAGGCGGGACGCCCGTCCTACCAGGCTGGTTCATTGGGAGTCTCCGTTTGTTATGGCACGTAGTCCCGGCTTCAGCCGGTGCGATGGCATTCCCCAATGGTCTTGGCGCCAGCAAATGCGACCGCCTAAAGGCGGGACTACATACCTGGAAGTTTACGGCAAGGGATGGCGCCGTGTTGATTAGACGACGAGAGGATGATCCTTGGTCATTGTCGTCCACTTTCAGATATACGGTTGCCGAGCCGCATGCCGTCGACTTTGCATTCCAGTGCCAAGCCCATCGTCCGGAGCTTTTTGGCCAGCGCGGATATGCGGTGCTGTTCTTTGCGAATTACATGAATGACGTCGCGGACGTGCCGATACATTTTCGTGGGGTGGAAGCGCCGGCGCTAAAGACTTGGAATACGACCAGAATCATAACTTCAAACTCAACCTTTGGAGTTACGATTATCCGCGATTCACCCAACCTTTCTATTACGGACGCGCAGCGCATGGCATGGTCCTCATTCTAATGTTTGATCGCGCCTGCAACGATCGCGATGAAATGCGTTTTAGTCTGTTTAAGTTTAAGGTGCCTCGCCATCCGCGCCCTGCTTGGGATTTTCAGTACGTCATTCACAAAGTGGACGCGAAGACATATGGGTTTTCCGGGCGCTTGGTCTGGAAGAAACTTGTCAGTCCCGAAGATTGCGAGGAGGAATACCGCCGCTGGCGGAGCCGATTGGACCGAAAGTAGCCGGCGTTAGGCGCCGACAACTGCGCCGCCGAGGAACGACTCGCGCGAGCTGCTCGAATGACTCGCTCCGACTCGTGGCCTCGGCGGGACTGTGTGCGCTGGCTTCCGCTTTTTGTTTTTTGATTTTCGACGTTACAAGAATCTAATCCTCGGGAAATGCTTCGGTAACGTGTCAGCTGGTCTATACCTTCAAATGAAGCGAGCAATCATGGTGCTGGCGTGGAACATCGAAAGCGAATGCGCGATCTTTCCTTCCGCCCAGGTTGCTCGCTGCGCGCGTAAATAATTGAAACGTTTTGGCCTTTCCGCGCGTTAATATAAACGGATGGTTTGACATGAACTTGAATATGAGCGCAGTGAAATTAAGTGTCGATTGGGTGGACAAAGGGGAGGCAGAACAGTTTTTTCCGCCGTTGGAGCCAACGCAACCCCTGCAGGCAGCGAATCCAAGGCCGGCGATTGCCCGGCAAATAGCGCCGGCCGCTTCCGCGCTGCGCTGCCCGCATTGCACTTCGATCATTTACAGCCGTCGAAACAAGCTTTGCGGCGTGTGCGGCGAGGAATTGCCAAAGGAATTTCTTTTCACGTCCACTGAGGCGCGCAAAGTCGAAAGGACTTTGCGAAGCGAGCAAATGCGCCATCGCCTCTAAATGACGAAGAGTTCCCATCAGGCCAGCTTGGTCCCCCATTTGGATTGAGCTGATGCTGGATTTAGGAGCGCAGCGTTTACGCGCGTTTACGCTGCGGAAACGTCCGCACGGCTCGATTCGTTCAGAAGTTCCAGCAATTCCCGTTATGGGAGCGCGGACCGCCGAGTCCGCGAGCGGAACCATCGAAACGAACGAAAAATGCGCGGACTCAGCGGTCCGCGCTCCCATAACGCTGCGGTCCGGACCAGCTTAGCCGCGCTGTTGCCGCCAAGGGCCTTTAATGGCTAACGTCCAGCCTGGCGTTTGAATATTGACGAACAACGTTGTTCCATCCGGAGAGAAGGTGGCGCCAGCCAGCTCGGAAATATTCGTGCCGCCAATTTTGTAGATTCTGCCTTGCGGCGTGACTCCGAGGATTAATTGCGTCTCTGTGCCGTCCTCGCAGACAATCAAGTCGCCCCAAGGCGCGACCGTTAGGTTGTCAGCGTTTTCGACCAGATTGGCATCATTCGGTTCGATGAACAGTTCGAGTGTGCCCGGCCTATTTTTCTCGCGCGAGGTTCCTTCAAACCTGCTGGGAACGTAGCGCCAGATCTGCCCCTTCTGTTTTTCTCCGCCGTTGGTGCACGCGAAGTAAATCGAACGATGGCCGTACCACATCCCCTCACCGCGGGCAAAGCGAGCCGCGCCCTTTTCAAACCGGCCTTGATAGCGCAGATCATCATCGGGTGACGTGATGTCATCGAGATCCACCCAGTCCACTTTCCGGACGCCGCCAACACGAAACGTTTGCCGGCGCCAGTTTCGCGTGTCGAGGCCGGGCGCGTTGCGAACCCGTAGCGCTTGCAAACGTCCGCCTGCCTGAAGCCTTCCAGGTTGGTTGGGCAAAAATCTATAAATCAATCCATCAGGGCGATCTTCAGTTTCATAGACGATGCCTGTTTGGGGATCGACTGCGACCGCTTCGTGCCGGAACCGGCCCATCGCAATGAGCGGCAAGGGATCGGCTAAATGTATCTCTGTCGAAGCGGGCACCTCGAAGTTGTAGCCGTGATCTTTCTCAATGTCGCCGCCGGTAACCTCAACGGTCTCTTCGCAGGTGATCCAACTATTCCAGGGCGTCGGGCCTCCCGCGCAATTGCGATGCGTCCCCGCCAGGCTTAGAAAGTGTTTCAGCACGTCGCCGGTCCTGGTGTCATAAACGATCGTCGTTGTCCCACCGAGGGCGGGCTTCGTTCCTTTTCCGGGGTCGTAAAGCTTTCGTTGGTCAACCTGTCGGAACAGAAGATTTTGCAAGCCGAAAGGGCTAAACTCGACTTGGGCAGGTTCGAGTTCGTGATTGCGAACCAGAATTGTTTCGCCGTTCGGACCCGGAAACGCCGCCATGCCGTCATGTTTGCCTGGAACGTAAAGCCCGTCGTCCATCCGCTCACCGACCAGCGAGATCATTCGGTAGGTAAATCCACTCGGCAAATCGAGAATCTTATCCGGGTCCGGCAGGAGCGGACCATACCCGACTTCCGCGAACGAGCTGGCTGCGCCCTGGGCAAGACCATTTTCGATTACGCTGCGTAAACCCAAAAATCCCAAGCCAATGGCCGAAGCCTGGTTAATGAAAGACCGGCGAGAAAGATTCATTGCGGTGACTTTTTAGCATTGCCCGATTACAGGCAAAGTAAAAAAGCCACAAGAGGAGCCTGAGTGAGTCTGAATGCCGCTAGGGCGGGTTTAGAACAGCACGATAAAAGCGAGGCCGGAAATCGCCTGGCGGAACAGAATCCTGCGCAAATGCAGCTACAGCGCCGGGCGAGAAGTTGCCTATTCGCTTCCAGGCTTTCAAGTCGTGGCTGAGCTCCAGATGCCACTGGCCGTTGACCAGCGAACCTCGCGCGATGGACATTCTCAACGTGCCTTCATCGGGCTTATAAATGTTCAAATCCAAAAGAGGGCGTTCGTCACCGATGGTGACCATTCCGGACCGGGAGTTTCCGAGCGAATAAAGCGGCGGCTCGTTTCCGCTTGTATCATTCAGCAGTCGAACAATAACTGTTTCTCCTCCTTCAAATGCTCCATCCGGTCTGGCACGCACGCCCAGATAAACTAGCAGAGTGCCGTCCGGAATCGTTATGGCATTATCACGGAAATCAATTTCAGGCCTCAAGCAGCCGCACGGAAACCATTCCTCGCCAGGCAAGAGCACGTAATCTTCCTGTCGCTTGGCTGTGCCGGCGACCTCGAAAGACACTTTTAAGGTCCCTTGTGGACTGCCTGTGCGACGCAGTTCGAAGATGCCAAGGTCATCCCAATCTGCCGGACCTCGCGTAAAGCTTGCTTCTATCGCTTTGGAATCAACCACTGTGATCGTAACCACCGGCGCCTCGGTTGGCAAAGCGCCCGGCAGAACCGAAAGCCCATCACCGAATAGGAGAACCATTAGGAGAACAATGATTGGCGCCTTCATGGATGGGTCGTGCACGTTGTGACGTCAGGAAAAATAAGCGTGAAGGAATTGTCGAACAAGGCGAAACCAAGTTCGTGTGTTTCGAGGAAGTGGGCATAGCGCCTGAACGTAGCGTCTAAACGCCGTGCAGTGACTCTACGGTTGATGGCACCAACACAATTACTTCGCTGTCGCTCACGGGTTGTTTCTCGACGATGCGATAGCCAGTCATCTGGCTCATACTGTTGGCTATTTCCATGCGTTGTTCCTTGGGAAGGACCGATTCCAGTCTGACACTCTGATGCCTTTCGGTAATTCAAAGCCCGTTGATGGGTGCTTGTCCGGGAGGGACAGCGTGACAATAGCCCGGCGTTTCAACGCCGGGAACCGAGCCTCCGGAGGCTCACGTCCCGAAGGGACGGTTGAACTCGTCCGCAACCGCCCATCAGGTTCAGCCGTCCCTTCGGGACGTACGTGCTCTTCTTCGCCGCCCCGGCGTTGAAACGAGCGTTGAAACGCCGGGCTATTTTCATTATGTCCCGCCGGGACAAACGCCTTCTGAAACACCAAAAGGCATTACCGTGGAATGCGTCCTCACCAGCTTTGCCGTTACCACAGCGCTCCTGGCTTGGCCGACCGTGATACATCCACCCGAATGATCATTGACCTTCAAAGATTCGTCGCCGTAGAACGGTCGTTTTGGAGTGAGCTGGAATCGCTGCTCGATAGGATGGAGGCGGATCCGGGCTTTTCGATGAACCTCGAGCGAGTCCGGCGTTTTCATTACTTATATCAGCGGGCTTCGGCCGATCTCGGCAAAATCATGACGTTTGCGGCCAAGCCGGAAATCCGCCGTTACCTGGAATCACTCGTTGCTCGGGCCTACGGAGAAATCCACGAAGGCCGTGAGAAACCGCATCGGTTCGCGCCGTGGCTCTGGTTTTCTCAGACGTCTCCGCAGACCTTTGGGCGCCGCGCGAAGGCCTTCGCTTTATCGCTGGCCATTACGCTTGGAGGATGCGCATTTGGCAGTCTGGCGTTGATGCGTGACCCGGAAGCAAAGCAAGTGATTATGCCGTTCCTCCATTTGAAGGGCGATTCCGTCGAGCGCGTGGCGCAAGAAGAGAGAGCAAGCGCAGATCGGCTGACTGGGCAGAAGGGGACATTTTCCGCGACCCTCATGACCCACAATACGAAGGTTTCCATTTTTGCGCTGGGTCTCGGCATGACCTGGGGCATCGGCACGATCATCCTGCTTTTCTACAACGGCGTGATTCTTGGCGCTGTTGCCGTGGATTACATGATGGCGGGACAAACACGCTTTCTCATGGGCTGGCTGCCTCCGCACGGATCGATTGAAATCCCGGCCATTCTTATCGCAGGGCAAGCGGGTTTGTTGCTCGCCGGCGCGCTCATCGGCTGGGGCGACCGTGCTTCGTTGCGGATGCGTTTGCGCGCGGTCACTCCAGATTTGGTCACGCTAATTTTTGGGGTTGGCATTCTGTTGGTTTGGGCTGGGCTAGTGGAATCATTTCTGTCGCAGTATCACGAGCCGGTGCTTCCTTATTCGATCAAGATCGCGTTCGGGTTGGTCGAGCTGATCTTGCTAGCGCTATTCCTGGCGCAGTCAGGCGCAGAACACGAGCACGCCACAAAGGCATCGGAGGCGAGGATGGAGAATAGAAGATGGACCTGGGAACCATTTGCTTGAAGTGTTTATTTCGAGAATTCGCATTTTTTGTTTTGTTTCGGGTTTCGAAATTCGGATTTCGGATTTCGGGTTTGACATCAGCGCGGCCTATGCGATTTCAAGACTCTTAGCCAACATGGAATTCGCATGTCCGAAGGAAGAAGCAAAAGACTGGAGATCAGAACACCTGAAGGCATTGTCTTTTCTCTGCTGTTGGCCGGACCAGTGGCGCGGTTTGTGGCTTGGCTGGTCGATCTCGGTTGCATTGCCGTGCTTGCCATCCAGGCTGGATTGTGGCTTCGGCTTCTAGGCGTCATCAGTCCAGACCTTGCTCGTGCCATCACGGTTCTTGCCTATTTCTTCATTTCGATCGGATACGGGATCGTGACGGAGTGGTGCTGGCGCGGGCAAACGGTTGGCAAACGTCTCATGCGATTGCGCGTGATGGATGCGCATGGGATGCGGCTCCAGTTCAGCCAGGTTGTGATCCCCAATCTGCTGCGTTTCGTTGACATGTTGCCTGGTCTGTATCTCGTGGCTGGGGTCGCCTGTGTGCTCAGCAAGAAGGCGCAACGATTGGGAGACTTTGCGGCAAACACAATTGTGGTGGGCAATCCCAAGACGAAAGAGCCAGACCTCAGTCAACTGCTGGCCGGCAAGTACAATTCCCTGCGCGATCATCCGCATTTAGCAGCGCGTTTCGCCTGCGGAGGCGCGAATCGCGTTGCAGGCCTTGCTGCGGCGGAATTCGTTGGAAGACCACGCGCGCGTTGAACTATTCGGTCAGATCGCCGCTCATTTCCGGTCCATGGTCGAGTTTCCCCCGGAAGCCACCGAAGGCATCATCGACGAACAGTACGTGCGCAATGCAGTGGACGTGCTCTTCAAGACGACGCAGTCAATCGCGTCTGGAAAGGGAGACGCCGCCACTATTTGTTGATATTGGCCGCCAGCATGGTGAGGCCTTTGCCAAGGTCTTCACTGCGCTCAACCGAATTGCGTTGTCCTGGCCTGCTCGACGATAACGTTCCGCTGAGATTTTGGAAGGAGCTTTGGAGGGTGCTATTCATGGCTGGAGGGCCGTTCTTAACAGGCATTGCGCGCTCGCTGGCTGAAAGCTAGACTCTCCTCATGAGTGTCACACTTGAAATCCCGGGAGAGTTGCTCGCGCAAGTGCTCCATGTGCCGGAGGAGGAAGTACCGCGCCAGGTGCGGATCGAACTTGCCTGCGCTCTTTACGCCCGCAATGCGATGACCCATGCGCAGGCCGCGAAACTCGCGGGACTCGACCGCTTCGAAATGAGCGAGGAACTCGCGCGACGGAACGTCCCGCGCCACTACGCCGCCGACGATCTCGCCGCCGACCTCGCTTATGGTCGTGGTGAGTAATACCTCTCCGCTCTCGAATCTCGCCATCATCGGAAGACTCGGCCTCCTGCGCGACCAATTCGGCGCCGTGTTGGTGCCTGTGGCCGTGCGGCAGGAACTTTCCAAGCTCAGCCATGGCACTGCTCGCAGGTTGCTGGATGCTGCTTTCGCCGACGGCTGGCTGTGCGTGACTCCGCTGCGCCAAACTATACCCACCGAAATCAGTGACGGCCTCCATCTAGGAGAATCGGAAGCCCTCGGCCTTGCCCTCGAGAAAAAAGCCGATTGGGTGCTGCTCGACGATGGCGATGCGAGGCGCCGGGCAGCGCAGTCCGTCGCGAAAAGCGAACTTGCTCGACACGTGTAACCACCGGACAAACCCAGGAATCGACGAGTGCTTCCTAGGGATTCAACCCAAAGACGCAAGGACACAGGGCCGCAAAGGGGTCTTTCTCAGCGTCTTGGCGTCGCTGCGCCTGCTTCGGCACAGTGATTTTTCTGGGATAAGAGATGGTCCTGCAGTGCGTCCAGATCAGCGGTAGATCTCGCGGCGGTGTCCGATCTCGACGACGATTACCAACAAGGCCGCGTCGCGGATCTGATAGACAATTCGATAGTCGCCGACTCGAACGCGATACAAGGGATCCTCTTGAAATAGCTTCACGCAACTGGGTGGGCGTGGGTTGTCGGCCAAGCCATTGATAGCGGTTCTGAGCCGCGCGTATAGGACCGGATCGCGGAGTTTATCGAGAAACCTCTTGGCCTGCGGACGCAGGATAATCGAACTTGGCATCCAACTCCTTTTTCACTTGTTCCCAAGGGATATCCTCACCTGGCTCGGCCAGTGAGGCGAGCGCGGCAATCAAGTCGGCTCTCTTTTCCAACTCCTCAAGTTCGGTCAAATCATCGATCAAAGAAATAACCTTCCTGGCCCGTTCTTCCGAAAGGTTCTCAAGTTTGGTCATCGCATCGGCCGACGGATTCATGCTGACAATCTGCCCATTCCGTTAGCGTCCGTCAACGCAATGCTAGGCTCGTTCTCGTGGAAAGGCCTTGAGGATCCCTTCCGTGCGCGTGCGGACGTTGAAGTTTTTGTTAAATATGGCCGATGTGGGTGCGGACGGTGCCGAGATTCAACGCAAAGACGGAAAGACACAGGGCCGCAAAGGGGTCTTTCTCAGCGTCTTGGCGTCGCTGCGCCCTTGCGTTTCTATCCGAAGCTGACACTTGGCTGCAGAGTCGTTCCCTTGCCAGGCGCCGTGACCAAGTCGAAGCAGCCATCCAGATCGGATACGCGACGGCGCATATTTTCCACTCCGTGGGCGGAAAGTCCAACTCGCTCGCCAGCCCGGTCTCCGAGCGGAGCCCCAGCGCTGACTAGGTCGGGAGATCCATCGCCATTGAAATCTCCAACGACCAGGGAACGAGGTTCAGCGTACGGTACTCCGAGTCCTGCACAGGAAGTAAATCGGTGTGCCCATCAAAACAAGCAGGAGGCCGAACACGGAATTGTTGCGAGCCGGTTGCCCTGCCGCGCGGGCCGCGAAGTAGCCGCTGAAATCATTGTACACGGTAAGCACGAGAAACGTCACCGCGAAGATAATAAATATCCACGGCAAGATCGGATAACCGGGCGCCTTGTAGGGGCGCGGCGTGTTTGGCTCCTTGCGGCGAAGCACGAAAATGCCGTAGGCGCCAGCGGCGTAGAAAATCCAATTCACAAAGACTAGCGTATTGGTGACCGTGTCAAAGGTTCCGCTCAAGACCAGCAGGATGCTCCAGAACGCTTGCACCCAGAGCGCCGTCCCTGGCGTGTGAAACTTCGGATGGACGTTTCCGAGCAAACGCGGGAAGACATTGTGCCGAGCCATTGACATGAAAACGCGGGCGGGCGCAAGCACGTTGCTGTTTGCCGCTCCGAACGTGGAAACCATCACGGCAATTGCGATCCACTTTCCGCCCCCTTGAAAACATTTCTCCACGACATCCACGGCGACCAGTTTCGACTTTGCCATTTCGTCAATCGGCAAAACGTACAGATAGGCCACATTGCACAGGATGTACAGCGCCATCACGATGAGTCCGCCACCGATCAAACCGCGGGGCAGATTTCGTTGCGGTTGCTTCACTTCGCCGGCCAGGTAGGTGACGTCGTTCCAGCCGTCGTAAGCCCAAAAGGCTCCCTGAACAGCAGCGGCCAAAGCCGCGATTAAAGCGAGGCCCTGCAAATTAATGGCCGCGCTTTGCGTGGTGAAATTCGCCGCTTGGCCAATTCCCGGTGTAAAGAAAGCGAGTGAGATCAACAGAAGCAACGCCACGCTCTTGGCCACGGCGAAAACATTTTGAACCGCGCTGCCAAATTTCACCCCGAGATAATTCACTGCGGTTAGAACGAGGATCAAAGCAGCCGCCACGCCTTTGCCGCCAATATTGGCCAATGGCGTGATGTCTCCAATCAGCGGAACGCGCAGAGACCAGTGCGCGAGGCTGGGGGCCAACTCCGGCAGCGCGACAAATTGCGTGGCGGCTTGAGCGAATATAAACGCGAGGCTTGCCAGCGCGCCGGTCTTCAATACAGCGAAGACAGCCCAGCCGTAAAGGTACGCCGGAAAGGATCCATACATGCGGTCGAAGAAAACATACTGACCGCCCGCTTCAGGAATCATCGCAGCGATCTCAGAATTGACCAGGGCGCCGATCACCGTGATGAGTCCCGCGATTACCCACACGCCGAGCAACCATTCGGGCGATCCGACCTGGCTCGCCATCAATCCCGGTTTAGCGAAAATCCCGGAGCCGATCACCGATCCGACGACGAACAGAATGGTTGAGGAAAGGCCGAGAGAGCGGAGAAGACCGGCGCTGGCGTGAGCGCTTTGAGTTTGATGGTTTGGCTCGCTCAAGGAAACGCGGAAAGGCTGGGCCAGCAGCGGATCGAATGCAAGACAAACGTCCTTCCAACGGCGGTTTCCGGTGTATCCCGAAGTTGTCGGCAAGAATCGTAGCGGCGGGCATCCTGCCTGCCGTAGAACCGGGGCATCTTGCCCGGCGGATCACACGTGCGATGTAAAGGTAAATGCCGAGTTTCCAGCGTCGCTGCGGGCGGCAGGATGCCCGCCCTCTACGGCAGGCAGGATGCCCGCCTCTACTGTGAGGCCGTTACCACAGAGAACGCAGAGAACCCAGCGCGGCGAAGCCGCAACCAAACCCATCTTGAAAACCCGGCTAACACAAAGATCGCGAAGCCCGCAAAGAAATTTGATTGGGGAATGCTCAGATCTTCGGGTCCTTTGCGATCTTCTGTTCAAACCACAAGCCAAAAAATCTTCTTAAAAATACACGACTTTCACCTATTGCATTACAAAGGAAGACAAACACTCACGCGTTGATTACCCGATTCGATGCGACGCTGTCCCAGTTCCCTCTTTGCGTTCTCTGCGCTCTTTGCGGTGAATCTTGGGTTTCACTCCATCTTATCCCAATCACTCAACGTAAACTTGTCCTTGCGCATCGCGTGTCCGTTTTCGAGCAATAGATTGTTTAGGAAAAGTTCCTGGCCCGATTTTGTCTCGAGGAAAACGTCGGACAAATAGCGGTCCCATTTGTCAGGTTTGGTCGTGGTAATTGTCACAGCCATCGACTCGCCGATCAGCTCTTCAACGAATCTGCGAGCCGCCTTGCCCTCGGCCGTGTCGAGTTCCGGCACATCGAGCCCGCGCAGGCGCAGCTTTTCTTTCAACCACTTTTTCGCCTTCAGATAAATC
>Ga0194128_10001685_pt1 | contig 38029 bp, 35 predicted proteins | sample TA2KigCa65mmetaG_FD_148650 | JGI IMG/M metagenome (GOLD analysis project Ga0194128, IMG submission 148650) | Freshwater microbial communities from Lake Tanganyika, Tanzania - TA2015037 Kigoma Deep Cast 65m | ecosystem: Environmental > Aquatic > Freshwater > Lake | place: Tanzania: Lake...
GCTGCCAAGCAGCAGGTGGCACCACCCCGAATCATTGCGGGCAAAAACATCAAAAATATGCTCAATTCCATTCCAGCCGTTTGGTAGTAGTTTTTCAACCAAGAGATAAAAGAGGTTTAATCCGAAGGCAAACAACAAAACCTGCTTCAGATAAGGATTTCCTGAAAGCATTGGGGCAAGAGTAACCATAAAAAAGGCATCCGAAAGTTTGATGGTAAGCGTTTATCCGACATCTTTGTTCTATGATTAACTGGAAAGACAATACACCACCGGAAGCGCCATACATTGCCTCGGTATTTAATTATTATCTGTCTGACGATCTGGAGGGCTACTCCGAATATGATGAATTAACACTTCAGCTGGCATACAAAATGCCCGGTTTTTTGGGATATGAAAGTTTTAAAGCCAATGGTCGCGGATCATTTATCAGTTATTGGAAAGATATGGACTCGGTTAAAAACTGGGCCGCGGATACAAAGCACCGTGAAGCAAAAGAATTGGGCATTCAACGCTGGTATCGCTATTACCACAGCATTATTGCAGAAGTAAAATCACTGCGATCCCACAATTTATAATCCTAAAAAAAGCCACCCCTTCGGATGGCCTTCTTTTAATCACTATAAATTTTAATAGCGGTACTGGTCTTTCTTGAAAGGTCCCTGTACATCCACGCCAATATAATCGGCCTGCTCATGGGTAAGAACGGTAAGCTCAGCGCCAATATGGGCAAGGTGCAGACGTGCTACTTTTTCATCCAGATGCTTGGGCAACACATACACCTTGTTGTCGTAATTGCTGTGGTTTTTCCACAACTCAATTTGCGCAAGTGTCTGGTTGGTGAAACTGTTGCTCATCACAAAACTGGGGTGACCCATGGCACAGCCTAGGTTCACCAGACGACCTTCTGCAAGAACAACCACTTCCCTGCCATCGATATTGTAAACATCAACCTGCGGCTTAATGGTGTATTTGGTGCTGCCATAATTGCTGTTCAGCCAGGCAATATCAATTTCGTTATCGAAGTGACCAATGTTACAAACGATGGTTTTGTCGTTCATCAGCTTGAAATGCCTGTCGGTCACAATCTGGCAGTTACCGGTTGCGGTAACCACGATGTTAGCTCTGGGTATGGCATTTTCAAGGGTTCTTACCTCATAACCATCCATAGCAGCCTGTAGGGCGCAGATGGGATCTATTTCGGTCACAATAACACGGGCACCGGCACCACGAAGGCTGTCGGCACTTCCTTTTCCTACGTCACCGTATCCGCAAACCACAGCCACTTTACCGGCAAGCATCACATCGGTAGCACGGCGGATGGCATCCACCAGCGATTCTTTGCAACCATATTTGTTGTCAAACTTGCTCTTAGTAACGCTGTCATTCACGTTGATGGCAGGCATAGGCAGAGTTCCTTTGGTAACACGCTCATACAGGCGGTGAACACCGGTGGTAGTCTCTTCGCTGATGCCTTTGATACCGGCAGCCAGGTGAGGGTATTTATCCAACACCACGTTGGTAAGGTCACCGCCGTCATCCAGAATCATATTCAGCGGCTGACGGTCAGGACCGAAATACAGGGTTTGCTCGATACACCACTCATACTCTTCTTCAGTCATTCCTTTCCAGGCATACACAGGAATACCTGCAGCGGCAATGGCAGCTGCTGCATGGTCCTGGGTTGAGAAAATGTTACAGGAGCTCCAGGTAACTTCGGCACCCAGTTCTTTCAGTGTTTCGATCAGAACGGCAGTCTGAATGGTCATGTGAAGACAGCCGGCAACACGCGCACCCTTGAGGGGCTGATTTACGCGGAATTCTTCACGAATTGCCATCAAACCGGGCATTTCGGCTTCCGCCATGCGGATTTCCCTGCGGCCCCATTCGGCCAGGCTAATATCTTTTACTTTGCAAGGAAGATATGAAGTGGTTTCTGTTGTCATGTTATTAATCGGGGTGCGAAATTACAAAAATTATAACATTTTTTGTTGATTATTAAAGAGAAATATACTAATCTATTGGCAGATATTCAAACACAGTATCCACCGGCAGAACAAAATCAGGAAAGGTCATCCCTACAGAATTTTACCCTCGATAAAAGGCAGCAAACCGATATATTTTTTATTTTCCTGAACATAAATCAAAATGATGCGTTCATGCGGTCGAATTATCCAGTATTCCTTAACCCCAAAAGCCTCATAGAGCTTGAATTTAACGTTCATATCGTAACGAGAATTTCCCGGTGAAACAATTTCTACCAGTATATCAGGAACACCAAAACAACCACGCACACCCAATTTGGTCAAATCGGGCTGAACCATGGCGCTATCTTTTTGGCACCGTGAACAGGAAGCCTCACATCAAAGGGAGCATAAAACAAGCCATAGTTCTTGTTTAAGAAATACTGATCAAAATATCGGTTTACCAAGCGCACCACCAGCTGATGGTTCCGGCTGGGTGCAGGATACATTTTCACCACCTTGCTTTTAATTAGCTCCACACGATCCAGAAAATACCATTTCAGATAATACCAGTAAGTATAAAGGCGGTCAAGATCCCGCATAGCGTAATCCGTAACGGGCTCATTAACAATTTTCGAACCTATATCAGCATCAACGTACCCCGCCCCATCAGTTGCTTCGCGCTCACGGATGATTCCCAATGCTGTGCGAATCGCCAGCAGCTTCTTCGCTGAACGATCATCCTGCTCGGTTAAAGCCTGATGTATCACCGGCAATGAACTGCCAGTTCACTCCTGAACCGCCTTGTGCAATCCATGAAACATACCCTTTTCCAGTTCCGGATATTTTACCTTCCCCACAACTTAAAATTATAGAAAAAACAAATAAAATAAAATACAAATATTACTCAAAAACCACAGTTGCAACCCGACTTTGACCTTGCTTTTTGGGGCTGTTTTTGTGCAATGGCCTTACAGCCAATAATTGAGATCACAATTAACAAAAAGAACGTTATCCGGCAAAATTTCATCATTCAAAAATACAGTTATGGTATTATAAACCGCCAATTTGAAGTAAAATTGCAGAACCAATGACCGTTTTAAATATTTTCTCTGAGGTTTGGGGTCTCTTGTCTGATATCAGAGGCACTATGACTGGCTGGATACAAAATTACGGCAGCTGGCTCTATGCCATTCTATTTCTTATTGTTTTTATAGAAACAGGTCTGGTCGTAATGCCCTTTCTCCCCGGTGATTCATTGCTCTTTACAGCAGGTATGCTTGCAGCTAATCCGAACAACGAATTCAACATCTTCATTCTCATACCCTTATTGATAACAGCAGCGCTTTTGGGCGACAACACCAATTATTTCATAGGCAGCCGAATCGGGGTGCGTATATTCCACCTAAAATGGAAATTACTGAAACGTGAATACCTGGACCAAACCCACGCTTTTTATGAAAAACATGGTGGCAAAACCCTCATCATGGCGAGATTTGTGCCCATTGTAAGAACCTTTGCCCCATTCGCCGCCGGACTCGGCACCATGGGCTATCGAAAGTTTATCGGTTATTGTATCGCAGGGGCTGTCCTGTGGGTTTGCAGCATAAGCATTGCCGGTTACCTGCTGGGCAGCAATGAATGGGTGATGAAAAACTTTGAAAAAGTAGTACTGGGCATCATTTTCATCTCCATTTGCCCCATGATTTATCAGGCACTCAAATCTAAATTTTCCAAAAAGTAATATGCACTTGCTGGGCCTGATAGGCAATCCCCTTGGCCATAGCAGGTCTCCCGAATTGTTTTCTCAGATTTTCCGAAGGGAAGGTGTTACAGACTGGGAATACAGGCTTTTCCCGCTGCAAAATATCAAGGACTTGCCTGGGCTATTGGAAAAGCGTACAGAATTGCGCGGCATCAACGTAACCATTCCCTACAAAACAGAAATCATCCCTTATCTGGACGAAATCTCAGCCGAAGCACTTGAAGTTGGTGCTGTAAACACGGTCAGTATTCGCAGAAATGGCAGTCATTATTCCTTAATAGGATACAATACAGATGTATTCGGATTTGAAGAGCTATTGCTCTCGGCCGGCGCAGAAAAATCAGAAAAAGCCTTGGTCTTGGGTTCCGGTGGTTCTGCAAAAGCCGTTTGCTATGTTTTAGTTCAATACAATATTCCTTATACCATTGTCAGTCGCAATCCGCAATTGGATCAGATTAGCTATGAAGCAATGGATACATTAACGATAAAAACCAACAACCTTATCATTAATACCACCCCGCAGGGCATGCACCCGAACATTGACGAATGTCCCCCTATCCCATTCGAATACGTTTCACCAAATCACACCATCATCGATCTTGTTTATAATCCCGAAGACACATTGTTAATGAAAAAGGCAACAAATCAGGGTGCCAGTGTGTTTAATGGCATGCTTATGCTTCAAAAACAGGCAGAGAAAGCCTGGGAATTCTTCAAACAATAAGATACAATGAAAAAAACGATACTTATACTTTTCACCATTATCACATTATCTGGATGTAGCATTTTTCCTAAAAACAACTACGATTGGGCTGTGGATAGCACGGCAATTGATACTGCCGTTGACTATGCAATTGCTACCTGGACCGGCGAAAATGAAATCCTGCCATCCGATTACCGCTCAGCCCGCTACAGCGACTGGGACCTGCAACATACCAACCTGTATGTTAGCTTTGATTTTGACAAAAAACAGCTTTTGGGCGAAGCCGAAATCATCCTGAAAATGCATTTCTATGAAACTGACAGCATCCTGCTTGATGCCAAATACATGGATATTCATTCCGTGCAGATTAGGCAGAATGATGCGTGGAAATCAGTTGTATTTTCCTACCAAGACAACCTCCAATTGATAATCAAGCCCGGAATAACTTTCAGTACAGCCAATCCTCTTGTAAATCTCAAAATAAAATATACCGCAAAACCATACATAGGAGAGGTTGAGAGCGGTTCTGCCATCTCACAGGACCGGGGCCTTTACTTTATTAATACCGATGGCTCCGACCAGCTGAAACCACGCCAGATATGGACACAGGGCGAAACTGAAAGCAACAGCCGATGGTTTCCCACCATTGATGCACCCAACCAAAAGATGACCCAGCGCATTTGCATGACCATTCCCGATACTATGGTAAGCCTTAGCAATGGTCTCAAAATCTCATCGCAAGTAAACAGCAATGGCACGCGCACCGATTGCTGGGAACAAAAACTGCCTCACGCTCCTTATCTCGCGATGATGGCCATCGGAGACTGGGCAGAAATTCAGGACAAGTGGCACGATAAACCCGTTTCCTACCTGGTGGAAAAGCCCTATGCATCCCGCGCCAAAAAGATCTTCGGCAATACGCCCGAGATGATAGAGTTCTTCAGCAAATACACTGGCGTGGATTATCCCTGGGACAAATACAGTCAGGTGGTGGTTCGGGATTTTGTAAGTGGTGCCATGGAAAACACCAGTGCTACCGTGCACATGGAAAACCTGCAAACCACTGAAGAGGAGTTCCGCGATGAAACTTACGAAGATTATGTAAGCCATGAACTTTTTCACCAGTGGTTCGGAGATCTGGTTACTGCTGAAAGTTGGAGCAACATTACCCTCAATGAAAGTTTTGCCACCTACGGCGAATATCTCTGGCGCGAATACAAATATGGTAAGGCCAATGCCGACGAACTGCTTGAAGAATTCATATTATATACCCGTTTAAATGGCATGATGGGCGGCGCCGACAAAAAACTGGTACGGTATGATTATCACCGGGCTGATGATGTTTTCGATGTTGTCAGCTACCAGAAAGGAGCGCTCATACTTCACATGCTCCGTTATGAAATTGGGGATGCTGCGTTTAGGGAGGGAATTAAAAAATACCTGACCGACAATCGTTTCCGAGCTGCTGAGGTAGACCACCTTAGACTGGCTATGGAAGCCGTTACTGGTCGCGACCTGCACCCATTTTTCAATCAATGGTACTTTACCGGTAATAATCCGGAAATCAATGTTTTATCAACCTGGGACTCAACCGCTAAATCCATAAACTTTAATATTAATCAGATTCAAAACCACCGAAATACCTATACAATGAAAACCAAAGTGCTGGTTCAAACCGGAACGACCACCCGTATATTTCCCATTGAAATCAGCAAGCGTGTGCAATCATTCACCTTCCTTCTTTCAGAGCAACCCGACTTCTGGCTGTTAGACCCCGACAATCAGCTCCTGTGCAAAATAAATTACCCTAATGACGGTTATGCTCCTTACCCGCTGCTGTCATTAAAAAAGGCCATACAAACCCTCAAAAACCCAGCTTTACAGCTCGTTGTTTTCAACCGCGCTGCCGAACTGTTTCCCAATTCCTACTCCGAACTGGAAGTAACGGCGGACAGCATCATCATTGCCGCTCTGCAATCCAACTGGAGCCCTCTGCTAAATGCCGCCCTGGCTCATTGCTCATACCGCAGTTTCAACGATAATAATGCCATCAAATCGAATTTGCAGCGCATTACTTTGGGCAATTTCGACTCGGATGTAAGAGAAAAAGCCTTGATAGTTATGCGTGAACAATACCCCAACCTTAGCAAGTTAATATTATCGCGCCTTACTTCAGATCCCAGCCCGAAAATAGCAAGCCATGCCATTAATTATGTGGATTGGGAATCGCGCTTTGCCGACACGGTCCGATATGCAGTTAAATATGCAACCAAAGCCATTGCCACAGAATGGTTAAAGAAGTGGATGCTGCAAGATACTGGCATGGAACCCTGTCAATACATGCTGATGCTTCACAAAAATCCCAAAGCCGGCCTGAGCGCATTCAACCTCGTTTTCTCTAACTGGTTCAACAACCAGATTCAATCATCCGATGACCGCAATATGGGCGAATCTAATTTGAGAAAGATGCGCTTTATCGAAACAGAATTGTCCAAACCCGAAAACCGCTCATTGCTAAAGATTGCCGCCTCTATTATTCATTCTTATACGGAATCCTACTTCACCAATGAAAAACCTGATTGGTATCCTGTAGCTGAAAAATTGGTTAAAACAGCGGCCAAATAAGGACTTAACCGAAATTTAACCCTTATTTTTGCGGGACAATGGTTACGGCAGACGAACTCAAACCCGGCATGTATGCCAAAATCTCTGCCCTGACCCCATCCCTGCAGGCAGACCGCTTAACTGCCATGGGCTGCGTGCCCGGAACCCTTATTAAGCTTGAATTTACCGCCCCTGCCGGTGATCCTATGGCGTTTAATGTGGAAGGCTACCTGCTCGGATTGCGTAAATCTGAAGCAAAACTGCTGATTGTTGAACCTGCTGAATCACCAACTCATGGCTGAAAACATCGCCCTGATTGGAAATCCGAACTGCGGAAAATCAACGCTGTTCAACCGGCTTACAGGACTTAGGCAAAAAGTCAGCAACCTACCGGGAACTACCGTTGAAAAGAAACATGGATCATGGGGGGCAGGTGGTCAACAATTTTCGCTCATTGACCTTCCCGGCATTTACAGCCTCTACTCAGAATCTGAGGATGAAAGAGTAGTAGTGAAAGAACTGCTGGGATTGGATAGTGTCGATTTACCAAACAAAATTTTCTTCATCCTCGATGCATCCAATCTTCGCAGAAACCTGCTGTTGTTTTCCCAGGTAGCCGAGTTAAATATTCCCATGACCGTTTTGCTCACCATGAACGATACGGCACAAAAGAAAAACCTGCAGATAAATACCACAGAACTTGAAAACATACTGGGCGTTCCTGTGGTAAAAATCAATCCCAGAAAAGGCGATGGCATGGATGCAATAATTCCTGCACTCAGCCATGCAAAAGTTTCTTCATTGAAGATGGTGGAAAATACCCGGGAACGACTTGCGGATTGCATTAAAACAGGTAAAAGAGCAGGCGTAGCTGCGGAAACGCTTTCGCGGTATGCACATATAGAAAAGATAATATCTGCTTGTGTGTGCCAAAAACCGACCAACGGAATAGCATGGTGCGCTAAACTCGATTACTGGCTCACCCACCGCATTGTTGGCTACCTGATTTTTGCTTTCATCATGCTCACCATCTTTCAAGGTGTTTTCACCCTGGCAGAATACCCCATGAACTGGATAGAGGAGGGATTTGCCACGCTCAGTGAATGGACAAATACTGCCTTACCTCCGGGCACCTTTACTTCCATGCTAAGCGAAGGATTTATACCGGGAATTGCCGGCGTAGTAGTGTTTGTGCCCCAGATTGCTATACTTTTCCTGTTTATCGGCTTGCTGGAAGACAGCGGCTATATGACCCGCGCCAGCTTCATCACCGACCGGGTTATGCGCAGAATCGGCCTGAACGGACGCTCTGTAATTCCTCTTATAAGTGGATTTGCCTGCGCCATTCCCAGCATTATGGCAACCCGAAATATTAAGCACAAAGGGGAAAGGCTGGGCACCATGTTTGTAATACCCCTGATGAGCTGCAGCGCACGTTTGCCGGTTTACGCACTGCTCATTTCACTTACCATTCCGGAATCAGCCGGAATTGGCCCGTTTAGCCTGCGCAGTATCATCATGACCTTGGCCTATTTTGCCGGAATAATAGCGGCTGTTGGCATTTCCCTGTTTTTCAAAAGAAGAAACCAAAACACAGAAACTTCCGAATTTATCCTGGAGATGCCTACATACCAGTTGCCGCGTCTTCAAAGCGTGCTGCTCCAAATGTCGCATAAGAGCATGAGTTTCGTCACCTCCGCAGGCAAGGTCATCGTGATTATTTCCATGATTCTATGGGCGCTCAGTAGCTATGGCCCGGGGAATGCAATTGAAATGGCTGAAAATGAGGTTTACAGAACAACGGATAAACCTACTTACGGATTATACACCGAAAAACTACGAAATACCGATTTAGCCGAAGCCAGGCTGGAAGCCAGCTATGCCGGACACCTGGGCAAATTCATAGAACCAGCCATTCAGCCCTTGGGTTATGACTGGAAAACAGGTATCGCCATAATATCGTCTTTCGCTGCCCGTGAGGTCTTCGTAGGAACCATGGCAACCCTGTTTCGAGGCAGAGAAGACAAGCCCGAGACCATCAGGGATGTGATGAAGCAAAAAGTAAATCCTGAAACAGGGAAACCACTTTATGGTCTGCCTTATGCACTCAGCCTGATGATATTTTATGCCTACGCCCTGCAATGCATGAGCACCATTGCAGTAATGAAACGTGAAACCGGCGGATGGAAATGGCCGTTGCTCCAATTTGCGACCTATCTGGTTCTTGCATGGTTAAGCGCATGGCTCGTCTTTAACCTTACTGCTGCCCTGCAATAAAATTATTGCATATTTTCAAAAGCCAAATTGGCTTTTCGATTGTATATTTGCAAGGCAATTTATATTCAAGAGCCAAAGCAATCATGAGACAACTAAAAATTTCGAAGCAGTTTACCAACCGTGAAAACAAATCCCTAGACAAATATCTCAACGAAATTTCCAAAGTATCGATGATTGATGCGCAGGAAGAGGTGGAATTAGCCCGCCGAATCCGTGAAGGAGATCAGGCCGCATTGGAAAGACTGGTAAACGCCAACCTTCGATTTGTGGTTTCTGTGAGCAAACAATACCAGAATCAGGGCCTCACTCTCGGCGATCTGATTAACGAAGGCAACATGGGGCTCATCAAAGCCGCACGCCGTTTCGATGAAACCCGCGGCTTTAAATTTATATCCTACGCCGTTTGGTGGATTCGTCAAAGCATCCTTCAGGCACTGGCAGACCAAAGCCGTATCGTTCGTCTTCCCCTTAACAAAGTAGGCAGTCTTGGACGTATCACTCAGGCCTCCGCCCGCCTTGAGCAGGCACTGGAGCGTGAACCAACGCCTGAAGAAATTGCAGAACATTTGCAGATTTCTCTCACCGAGGTAGAAAATGCCCTCCGCAGCAGTGGTCGTCACCTGAGCATCGATGCGCCCCTGGCTGACGGTGAAGACAATACCCTGCTGGGCGTTCTTGACCAGAATGACGAACCCAACCCAGACATGCCCCTTATCAATGAGTCGCTGCAAAACGAAATCAACCGCCTTATCAGTACCCTCAGCGATAAAGAGCGCGATGTACTGAAATATTACTTCGGACTGAACGGAAATCCTGCCCATACCCTGGAAGACATCTCTGAGAAGGTGGGCCTAACACGCGAACGCGTGCGTCAAATTAAGGAGAAAGCCCTGCGGCGCCTGCGTAAAAGCAGTAAAAGCAAAATCCTGAAATCTTATCTGGGATAATAAAACTTTCATAGTCTCATAAAAGAAAAGCCCCGTTTCCGGGGCTTTTCTTTTATAGCTTGTTTCCTAATTTATCGAATTATTGTTATGGATCCCTTGTATACAAACAATTTTCCATCTATGTATCGGAAATTAATTGTGTAGGCATAAACACCCTCGGGGAGTGGCTTACCGCTGTAGTCATTTCCATTCCAGGATTTTGCAGGATCGTTTGTAGTAAACAACAAACCACCCCAGCGATCGTAAATCTGCATACTATACTTGCTCAAACCAAAAGTGGCATTGGGGCCAAAAGTTTCATTCAACCCATCATTATTTGGGGTGAATGAAGTTGGCAACCAGAACAACAACTCGGGTTTCAGGAAGATAAACTTAGTGATACTGTCAACACAAAAGTCTGGACTGGTTACTATAAGCTTCACGCGGAAATTACCCGTATCATTAAATGTAAGGAATAATGGACCGCCTGCATTGCTATTTTGTCCGTCTTCAAAGCGCCAATCATAACCCACCGCATTGCTTCCTGTAAATACAAATTTCCAATCGGTCTCCATGCCACGCGACAGCAAATAATCAGAAATAAAATTTGCAACAGGCTTGGCAAATACTGTCATGGGCTTAGCTTTTGATGTTGCTGTACATCCATTGTTGGAAGTAACGGTCAGGCTCACATTGAATTTGCCTGAAGTATTGTAAACCTTGCTTGGGTTTGCCACCGCAGCATTGGAACCATCGCCGAAATTCCAGTTGTAGTCGGTAATACTGCCCTTGTTAATGCGTGTATTGGACGTAAAGTTTACTGTCTCATCCTGACATGCGTCCGAATCGAAAGTGACATCAACATAAGGTGTTTCGGCTACATACATAGTCTTGGTAATGGTACTGCCACAACCGCGGTCAGACAACACATCCAGTTTAAGACTGTAGTTACCTGTATCGGTAAATATCTGATTGGGATAGTTCTTACCGGTAAAGGTTCCACCGGGGGTCATCTTCCAGTTATACGTTACTCCGGTTGCTCCATTGGTATTGGAATTGTCGGTAATAACAAAATTATTTCCATTAAGGCACTGCAAATCGTCATTAATACTGAAGTTTGCCTGCGGAATCGGGAATATCTTTATCATTCTGGTGGTTGAATCCTTACAACCTGCAAGCGAAGTAACAATAAGTTTGATGGTGTAATTACCTGCACTGGTATAATCTTTCTGAACTACATGCCTAGTGGTAGCTTTGGAACCATCGCCCAAAGACCAGTCATAGCTGAGGGTACCGTTGAAATTGGTTGTATTGATAAAGCTAAATTTCGCCTTGCCAAGACAAGTGCTGTCAGGCAACTTTGTAAACGAAGGTTTCGGAGTTGGCACAACACGCATGATGCGAATTGTAGTGTCATGGCAGGCCTGGCTTGTAGACATAATATATTTAACCTTATAGGTACCGGTATCTGAATATGAATACACCGGGCTTTGGGCAGTCGAAGTAGCATTATCACCAAAATCCCATTTATGAGAGACTGTAATACCGGGAACAACCAAGATATTATCAGGGCTGAATGAAAAACTATTGCCTATGATACACTGAATATCATCATTCACACTGAAAGCAGACTTAGGGGAAGGGCTCACATCCAGAAGACGGGTTAAACTGTCTTTACATCCAAGCCCAGAGGTTACCACTAGCTTGACGGTATAAACACCCCATGCAGAAAACTTCTTTTTGGTGAGAGTTTTGGAGGTACTTGTACTACCATCAGAGAAAGTCCATTTGCGTGACGCAACGGCACCCGAACCAATTATAGAGCGGTCATCTAGGTTGAAGAAATGCTGATTAAAACACTTATTGCTGTCGGTAACCACCAAGCGCGCCTTAGGCTCAGGAGCCACATAAACTGTGGCCTTAACAGAATCCATACACCCATAGTCCGATGTATCAATACGGGTGACTGTCCAGAAACCTGTGTCTTTAAATTTAACAGCTATCAGCGATGACACACCTGTTGTGGATGTGCCATTATAGTGCCAGTAGCGGTTATACGTACCGTATGGCAACGGACTGCTATTGTCTGAAAAATCAAAACTGTTTTGTTTGAAACACTGATTGTTAGTGGTTTTCGTAATTTTAGAAACCGGAACAGGGTGCACCACAAAAGCCGAGTCGAGCGTATCGGTACAACCATGAATGGTTTGGGTTATCATATTCACGGTGAAGGTATCATAACTGGTATAGCGGTGTCTGCCAAAGCGGTTGTTTACTGTATCCTTAGTACCATCACCATAAGTCCAGAATGTTTTTCCAATACCTCCATCACCATAACTCGAATCAATCAGATCGGTGGTTGAATTCTGACAATAGAATAATTTGGATGACCACAGTTTGGCAGTTGGCAATCCATTGACATTCAATACTGTTTTCACGGTATCCGAACAACCCTTTTTCGTGTATACAATATATTCTAAATAGTATTGACCGATAGAATCAAACGTTTTACGGAATATTAAATCCGTCAGTCGGGTCGTATCACCGGGCAAATAGGGATTTGCTAGTTTCCAAAGTACCGACTTTAGCCTATCGCCGTAGTAATTGGTGTTATCAGAAAGAACATATCTGTTCACGTTAATGCAATTGTATGCTGTATCATAATTCAGCTTGGCATCAATTTGTGCAGCCCTAACGATAACGGTTGAATCCATTGATGAACAATTGGTGGATGTATCTCTCACCCTCACCCATACCTTGCCTGTATTGGTAGCCGTATAGAAACGTTTGGCAGAACTATCCTGCCATTTGTACAGAAATTTCACACTTGATCCTGCGTCAAATGTCTCGTTAATTCGGGCATTTCCGCATTTGATTAAGGTGTCCGGAAAGTTGAGGGTCGGGCCGGGTAAAATATCAATAATTTTTGAGCGTGTAAATGTATCATTGGCTCCGCAGGGTACTTTTACCACAACCTTCATGGTAACATAAAATGAACCTGTCTTCAAAAATGCATGCGTAACCTTTCTTCCTGTATCGCGTGGGGTATTGTCGCCAAAGTCCCAAAGAATTGCGAGTGGTTTAACTGTTTTTGGTACTTTCGCTGAGATATCAACCGGATATTTGGGACATTTGCTCGCACGTGTTAGGGTAAAATCATACTCCAGATTTTCAAACAATGCTCCGGAACAATAGCTGTAGCTTTCGTATTGTCCTACACCATAAGCCACAGCAATAAGACCCGAGTCGCATTCAATTACATTTGAAGAGGGGTTATTTACATTCAGTTGTACATAGGAATGATCCGCGCATGATACATCTGTAAATGCGGTTGAGCTAACAAAAGTTCCGTTTATTTTGACTATCTTTTTAGCGTTCGTCGCAACAAGAACATTCACATAGTGTTTGTTCATGTTGCTTGTATTAGCAGTTCCTACAATTGTTTTGAGCATTTTTTGTGACTGATCCGGCATGATCAGAATGGCAGGATCTCCATTGTTACCGGTAGTACCTGCGCAGTTACCACCATTTTTCATGTACTGAACTACATAAACCGGGCTGTCTGATGTGATGCAACGGGCAACCGAGGAGGTAACATCCAAATAATAATATTTACCTGCGTCTCGTGTAGATCCAACGTAGGTGCCATCAACCGAAATTCTGGTATTGGGCTTGGTTGCCAATACCTTTACTATGTAGCCTTTTGATTGGTCTTTGTATGGCATTACTACATGCTTGGTCCCTAACACCGATATTGGAAAAAGCTGTGTATAGAGATGATCCACGGCGATTCCACATGAAGAATTGGGGATTTTAACCGAACGCATTCCACAGAAAACATTAATTTTTCCGCATCCGTTGACAACACGAATCCGTGTACCGGTTAAATCTCCAGTCAGGCTCGTTCCATCACCCGTATTGCCATCAGCAGGGTCACTTTGAACCTGATATACTTGGCCTCTGGACATTGAAACAGTAAAAGCTGTTCCTGCAGCCTTGCCTCCCCTTGTTCGCACTGTGGGCGTAATCTCCACGGAAACATTGTTATCCATAGCAATTATGGCGAACTGACTGGGCGAATAGGTTGAACCAGATCTTTGTGTTGGCGTGTATGAAGTAACATAAAAAACGGGGGCCTGTGGAATAGACTCATAAGGCATTACAAACGTACCGTCTGATCTGTTTAGTTCCAGATTCATACAATACACATTCACCGGATCCTTGGCAACAATCCGTAATCCACGTTTACTATTCAGGTCAGAGGCATTGAATTCTGAACCCTGAGGATAATAAAATTGGGGATCCACAGCCCGTCTGTTTACCACACCGGCGGTAATGTTAATGGTCTGGGATGAACCGGACAATCTGGGATTATCCAAGACTATAGTCGTGTTCTTTTCTGAGGTTATGTAAATAATAAGCGAGTCAGGATACCCGCCTGTGCGAGCTTCCATTTCCATAAAAGTCATGTAAAATGTTTTCCCCGTTGATGATATCTGGGAACGCAACCCATTGCATATCATTATAAAAGAAAATAAAAACAACAATTTATTTATTGCTCTGTGTTTTATAAATACTGTCTTTGTGGTTTCCATAAACTTTATCATGACATATTAGACGTTTATTATTACTTAATCGTTGCACTGCATATCAATTCTTCCAAATAATATACGGCCAAAAACTGCCCGGAAGTTACTGAACGCTGTGCTGTGAGAAAGATGCAGAATTGTCTGTTTTCTGTCATTTTAAAATAACAGTCAAAAAGGGACTGTCTGTAGCGAATTCTGCCCTTAAAATTTTCACCGCTTTCCAACAGGTTTTTAGCCGCCGGATTTACCCAGTGAATACCAACTTCATCAGCTTCCAGTGCCTTGCTTAACAGGGCGGGATGGTCTTCACCCAAACCAACATAAATGATATTTCCTTTCACATCGGTCTGCAACACAAAAAGCGGTAATCCCGTGCCACCAATTTGCAATCCGCGCCGCTGCCCTATTGTGTAGTAATGTGCTCCTTTATGTTTTCCAATTACTTTTCCCGAAGCACGAGAAAAACGGGGTTTCTCCACCCAAATTTCAGGCTCATTTTCTTCTTGCAAACGCTGAACATGCAACAATACTTCAGGCGTATCCTTTTCCACCAATATCACATCACCTTCCCTGGGTTTTAATTGTTGCTGCAGAAAATCAGGCAGTGAAACTTTACCGATAAAACACAATCCCTGACTGTCTTTCTTGCTGTGAACATGCAATCCAGCCGCTGCGGCAAGTTCCCTAACCTCAGATTTCTGCAAATGACCAATCGGGAATAAAGCTTTTGACAGCTGCTCCTGATTTAACTGGCACAAAAAATAACTTTGGTCTTTGTTGGTATCCATACCCTGCAACAACCTGAAATACTCCTTGCCGCCTGCTACTATAGTGTCTTTGCGTACGTAATGCCCGGTGGCCACAAAATCAGCTCCCAGTTTTAGGGCATTTTGCAAAAACAAATCGAACTTGATTTCTCTGTTACAAAGCACATCCGGGTTGGGTGTTCTTCCTGCGGCATACTCCGCAAACATATAATCAACTATACGGGTTTTGTAATCCGCGCTTAGGTCTAAAACCTGAAACGGAATGTCGAGCTGTTCGGCTACCATCATAGCATCACGGCTGTCATCAATCCATGGACACTCATCTTCAAGGGTAGGCGAAGCATCGTTCCAGTTGCGCATAAACAGACCGATGACATCATGCCCCTGCTCTTTGAGCAACCATGCCGCCACACTGCTGTCAACGCCACCGCTTAAGCCTACTACAACCCTTGCCATTACCTGCAAAGGTCGTCAATAACCGCCTAGATATTTACGGAAAATCCACTCCAGCGAAAAACACAGCACAATAATCAGAAAAAACCACTTCGCGTGAATCAGTTCCGTGATTTTGGTTTCGCTGTACACAACGGGTCGTGCAGTTGCCTGCTTATCCAGAAGTTGACTCAGCAGATCAATTTGGCTGCGGTTCACAAACACACCTCCGTACTTGGCTGCCCATTGTCGCATGAAACTGTGATCAGCGCGGGTCATGGTAGTTTCCGTCAATACTGAGGTAATAATAAATACCGCAGATGCAAATGGTGCAGGGTTTTTATCCAGTTTGGCAGTTGCTTTGTACTGACCGGGCGGTAAACCAGCCGCTTCCAGCCGGTAAACATCGTTGTAACGGGCCATAGGCATCACCCTTTTAAAGCCTTGATCTCCCTCTAGAGTAAGTTCGCAGGCCGCTTTGTTTTCTCGGTTGCCGGCGGCATCTAGCCAGGTTGCCTGCAATACTGCAGATTCATCGGATTCGTATCCACTTTTGGATGCCTTGAGTTCAAAGGATTTGGGCTTACCTGAAACAGCAAGATATTGGACCGATTGAAAAATCAATGATCTTGTTGCCATGCAATCTCCGTGGGCGGCAGTTTCCTTCAAAAACCAGCGCCAGATACCCTCCCCACAAATCCACACCGTGCGTTGCTTGTTCAGATCTCTGAAATAATAGAGTGGATATTCAGTTTCCACATTCCCGATTCTCTGTTTCAGAAACACTTTTTGACCTGCATCGGTCTGCCACCTGCCATAAGCTACTTTCAGCGGGGGAAGAGATGCGATTCTTCTTAAAACCTCAGGCTCGAATACTATTTCTGCAAAGTCGGGTGCCGGTTGTGGCAAAACTTCTTCTGTCTGATTGAATGCTGAAGGAAATATTCCGCCGGGAAGACCACCCAGTAAACCCCTCTTTGTTTGCACAGAGCTGATGTGCAAAAAAGGTTTCCCGGATTCAGCCAGTCTTTTCAGCCATGCAGCCTGACTTGCATTGAGAGGCATACCATGAACCACAAAAATATCTGCCGATTCAAGATTGGGAGTTAGGCCGGGATCAGCCGTACTTACCTGATATCGGGCGTTTTCATCCAAAAGGCGTTTCAGTGCCCCAACATCAGGATGTGCGGCGGCCATAACCAATGTGATTTTCTTGCGGTCATCCACCACTTCCGTCACTGCCGTAGCCTCATTATTGGCCCTGTTTTTTTCTCCCGGCAAAGAAGATACCAAAACCTTGTATTGTTTAAGCCCTGTACTTTTACCTTTCAGTGAAAATGAAATTCTCTTGTACCTGCTGCCTTTATCAAAAAAGCCGGATTGGCTTTCTATTAGCGACTGACCTTCCCATAAAGCAATTTTATAAGCAGCGGAAACTACCGCATCACACTGCAATTGAGCTTCCAGGGTAAACTCACTGCCCAGAAAAACTGATTCATTCACCTGAACACCCGTAATTCTTATATCCGACACCGGTGTTGTATCTCCCAAACCTATGCAGTAGAGAAGCGGGTTGCTGTGTAAAGGCAGCAGCAGCGGACTTACCCCGCGGTTCTGAATTCCATCGGAGACAACAAGCACCGTAGAAACAGTCCTTGAGTCTCTGTAGTTATTGATGTGTCCGGATATCTGTCCCAGGTCAGTACTATTAATGCCTTTGACCGTATCGCCCCTCGGGTATACTTTATCTGCAAACAAATAGGTACGGACATTGAACTTATCCTCCAGTGCAGTGAGTGTTTTCCTGAGCGATTGCTCGTACACCTCCTTGGTTTGATCTGCTGCAGAAGCGCTTTTATCCAAATACACCAATAAGGTGGGCTTTTCTTCCTGCTGAGATGTCAGCACTACAAATGGAGTCAAAAGCAATAAAAACAAAAAGAACAGACCGGTAAACCGCAATCCGGGCAGCAGATACTTCCAAACACCTTGAAATTGTGCCGTTTTTTTATACAGCAAGAAAGTTAAACCGGCTGCTGCGATAAAACACACAATCAAAAACCAACCTGAAGTCAGTGTTTGAAATGCGAAAAGCAGCATATTTATAGGGTTCTTACCCGTTAATTTTTCAGGAATTTGTAACTGCGAATACCATTATCCCCTTTAAGAAGAATAAAATAACTGCCTGCGAGTAGTTCGGCAATATCCAGGCGGGTCCATTCAGCATTTGGAAGATAGTGACCAACTGTCTGCCCGGAAATATTCCTGATTTCGATGTAATTAGCCCCTGTTGTATTTACCTGAAGATGGCTTTTTGTAGGAATTGGGTAAATAGCCGGCTGGGGCATACAAGACAATTGGATTCCAGCAGACCAGCGCACCATGATGTTAAAAGTAAGGGTATCTTTAACTGCGGGGTTGTTTACATCCCAAACTGCATATTTAACAACTGCCGTATCGGCGGATCCTTTAGGGTAAACAGTAATTTTCATACTAGCTTTTTCACCCGGAGCCATAGCAGTAAAGGTGTCTTTATCCCTGAGTGAGAAAAAACAATTGCGATTATCGCAAAACGAAACATCCCAGCCGGCAGGATAATCTGCAGAAACTTTCTCATAGGCAATCTTCAGTGAAACTTTGCTGATATTTTTCATATAGATGGAGCAATCGGTAAAACCACTCGCTTCGGGATAAAAGTTTTGTGTATTGTTACCTTGCACCTCGATGGTTTGCGCAATACCTGCCTGCGAAGAAAATGCTGCAATGGCAAGCAAAAGAAGATTTTTAATACTAATATTCATGGACACACAAAGATAATTAAGGCTATCCTAAATTGTGTAACTTAATTGTCAAAGCCTTTCAATGATTGCAGAACCCAGTGCTGAAAGCGAGTCGTAAGAGCCCAAAAACAAAGGGTGACGAGCGGTTTCATCCTGCGGTATTTCGGATGCCGTATGGTTATACCAGCAGGTCTGTATACCGGCATTCACACCGCCTGCCACGTCTGTTTCCCAGATGTCGCCGACGTAAAAAACACGGTTAAACTCTCCCCATTTCTCTTCGGCAGTATGTATGGCAATATCAAAAATACCTTTATCAGGCTTGGCAATACCTACCGCCTCACTGCTTATCATTAAATCCACGTATTCAACCAAACCACAGGCATTTATTTTGGTGCGCTGCGTTTTCTCAAACCCGTTTGTAAGCAACACAATCACGAAGTGTTCTTTCATTTTCCTCACAAACGACATGGCACCGGGCATCATCCGGGTCATAACAGGACAGATTTCCAGGTATTCATCCCACACATTTTCGGGTTGTTCCCCATCGGGAATGCCGAGAGAACTGAAGGTATCCATGAACCTTCCGGTCCTGAGTAAATCCTTTTCAATCTCACCCGCCTCATAACGCTTCCAGTATGCCTTATTGATGGCTTTGTAAGTCTCAATAAAATGATGTACGGAATGGGATGTGCGAATGTGTAATTTATGCCTGTGAAAAAGTTCGCCCAGGGCTTCTTCGGCATTGCCGTCAAAATCCCAAAGGGTATTATCAAGATCCAGCAACAGTAAATTGCGTGGAGGCATCAATGGGTCGCAAAATTGGAAGAAACCGTAACACGAGCGGTCTTGCGCTTGCTGGAAGTGTTAAAAACACCGCCCCAGCTGTATTCCTCGTTTTCATTTTCACCAGTAATCTGAAACACCCCCAAATCTGAGGACTTGAGCGATCCCAAATTGCTGTTGCTTGCCTCAGCAATCTTCCCGGCGCGGGAACTGGCATCTGCAGCCGCTTTGCGAATAAGCTCAAGTTTCAGCTCAGATAAACGCGTGTAATAAAACTCGGGTGTTCCGGCATTGAATTCAATTCCTTTCTCAACGAGCTCCATGCTCTCTTTCGCAATAGATTCAATGGCATCAATACGGCGTGAGCGTATTTTTATACCCTGTGATGCTTTGTAGCCGACAAAAACTGTGCGGTAATTACCGTCAGAACGAATATCTTCATATTGTTTATCTATATTCACCGTGCCAAAAACCATCTCTGAATCCTGTATCCCTTTGGTTTTAAAATACTGATACACCTTATCTTTATCAGCTTTCAGCAACTGATAGGCATCTTTCATTTCCAGGTTGGAACGTGAAAATGAACCCGACCAGTGAATATCATCACTGGTAAAATTTACTTCAGCCATGCCGGTAACAGAGATATATTCACCTTGGGGTTTACGCTTAAAGCCATTACCGATGAACCATGCGGCTATTATTCCGGCCACCGCCAGTATAAGATAATGAATGTTGTTTTTGATCATAATTTTACCTTGTCGATACAGGCACACAAGTTAGTGAAAATTTCTTCAATTTCACCTATCCCCTCTACACCCTGGTATTTCCCCTGTCCGGTGTAGAAAACCTGCAGCGGCAGGGTTTTATTCTGATATTCACGAAAACGGTTGCGTATGGTATTTTCGTCCTGATCATCAATCCGGCCGGAGGTATAACCGCGCAGCATCAGCCTTTTCACAAGTTCGTCTTCCCCTACTTGTAGCCCAAGAACCGTGGCAATGGATGTATTGAATTCAAGCAACATCGAATCCAGTGCCTCGGCCTGCGGAATGGTGCGGGGAAAACCATCGAAAATAAAACCCTGTGCGGAAGATTTTGACAACATAAAGTTGCGGACCATGCCGATAACCACCTCATCGGGAACCAATTCTCCCTTGATTATGTATTCGTTGGCCCTAATTCCAAGCGTTGTTCCTGCATTCCGCTCAGCACGCAGCAGATCTCCGGTTGAGATATGTTCCAGCTGATACTGCGCGATGATTTTTTCGCTTTGGGTGCCTTTGCCTGCACCCGGAGGACCAAAGATGATGAGATTCAGCATGTGAAAGGGCAAAATAAAGGCGGAAAAACCGATTGAACAACCAAATCGAATGCAGGTGCATTTTTGTCGTAAATTGTAAACAACTTCATCAACGGGATATTGCAATCCGTAAATTTGCGGCATGGGTGTCATCATCCGCCAGAGTATCAAGTCCAGTTTCAGCAACTATATTGGGATTGGTCTTGCATTTCTGAGCCTGTTCTTGCTACAACCCCTTTTTTACTCTCCAAAGGAACTGGGTGCAGTGCGTCTGATTATCGAAAGTGCAGCAGTTCTGTCCAGTTTTGCGCTCATGGGCACCAATTACAGCATCAATCGTTATTTTCCGCACTTTCAGACAGCCGATAAAAAGCACCATGGTTTCTTTTTCTGGGCTTTCAGTATTCCCACACTGGGTTATTTGCTGGTATTAACGGGGCTGATTTTTTTCAGAGAGCCGCTGCTGAGCCTTTTCAAAAAAGATGCTCCCCTGCTGGAGCCCCTTTACCCCATGCTGGTATTTATGGTACTTTTTTCACTGTATCAGACCGTAATGGAAACATGTGCCGCAAACCACGGACGTACAGCCATTCCCAATTTTTTGAGGGAAGTAATGCTCCGTTCGTTTGTTATTATCTCAGGCTATTGCTTTTATAAAGGCTGGCTCTCCTTTTCCCAGTCACTTTGGCTCATGTCCGGCGCATATGGACTGGTTTTCCTGTTCAACATGGTTCTCATCCGTAAATTAACCCTGATTGACCTGAAACCGGACTGGCAGTTTCTACGCGAAAATCCGGGTCTAAAAAATGATATGATCCGTTACACTGCATTTTTATTTTTAGGCGGATTAACCGGTTTGATTGTAAGTAGAATCGATTTCTTCATGGTTTCCTCCATGAAAATGCTCGATGATACTGCCATTTACAGCATCGGTTTTTATGTGGCCATGCTGATTGATATTCCAAAACGCACACTGCTGCAGATTGCCACACCGGTTTTTTCGCACCACATGAAAGCAAATGAGCATCGCGAAGTAGAGAAACTTTATCAGCGAAGTACATTAAACCAGTTTATGGCGGCCACGGTTTTGTTTTACATTATTTGGATAAACGTGGATAACATGTATGCCATCATGCCCCGGGGCGATTACTATGCAGAGGGGAAGTGGGTTGTTTTTTTGATTGGCATTACCCGCCTGGTTGATGCACTGGGCGCGTCGGCCGGACCCATTATCGCCAATTCTCCTTTTTACGCTTGGACGCTGATAAACTTTGCCATAGCCCTGACCACCGCCATTGTCGCCAATTATTTCCTTATCCCGGTTTACGGAATTAACGGCGCCGCTGCCGGCACCCTTATAACGTTTTTATGCACCCAGACTTTTGGCGTATCCATTATTTATTTCAAAATGAAACTGCACCCTTTCGCCAGAAACAAAGGGGTACTCATACTTGTTTTTGCTACAATGATGGCGCTCTCCTTCACAGGAAGGTGGCTCGAATATCCTGTTGGGGACAGCATTTTAAGAACAGTTGTTCTCGGTGGTGCATACGCATATCTGCTTTACGCATTCCAAATATCTCAGGAAGTGAATTCGCTTGTAAACAAATACCTGGCAAAACTCACGGGCAAAAGAATTAAGAAGCTGCCCAGATTTTAGTAACGGCCCGCCGATTCATCCAGGGCAGACTTTAATGCCTCAAGATATCCTCTGCCAAACCTGAGATCCGGCTCCATGTAATTACCTTCTGCCCATTCATTCCACGACCGTATAAACACGATTTGTTCCTGTGAGGGTTTTTCTTTTATCATTTCTAAAACATGTTCAACATGTTTTTTAAAGGCTTTAGGGGTTGAATTGTGCAATATGTGACCATGCCGACCCGAACGAGGAGAATGATCCCAGTTCGGGTAAATACTTGGATAACAATAGCGCAATTTATCTTCATCACCATGAAAATACCTTGAACACTGTTCGTAATCCAAAACCTGCCCACGTTGAAAAACCAAACGCATAAATTTTGCATACATGCGGTACCACAAGGAAAAATCGGCCTTAAACACATGAAATAATCTTACCAGACTTACGGCATCAAATCCTTTCATGTGCATGGTTTCTATGTCCTCAAGATTGTGTGTATTGCATACAAAATGTATACCCGACAAACCATTTTCACGGGCAAGCTTCTGCCAAAGATTCATAAATTCGACTAAATCAGGCACTTTATCGGGTGAATGAATAATAAAAACTGGCTTATCATATACCCTTATATAACGGTGGTCTTTGAATGCAGGCAGAACTAGATTGAAGTGAAAGGTATAATCTTTAACCCCGCCGTATTTTTGTTCTATGAGCAATTTATCGCTGCCTCCCTTGCTAAACTGTTTATCTTTCCAGCTATGATTTGCCCATGCCAGACAAAAAGGGAAATCAGGCTTTCCGCTTTTTAATACTTCATCAAAAGGCCTTTCCAGCAACCGCCTGCCATCGCCAAAATAATAATGCCAGTAACAAAAACCTTCAACACCATATTTTTCCGCCAACTCAGCCTGTGCTTCTCGTGATTCGGAAAGTCTTAAATCATAATAACCTAAATCGGCAGGTACCCGCGGCTGGTAATGTCCTTTGAAAACCGGCTTCGCTTTTCTCACGTTTGTCCATTCGGTAAATCCTTCACCCCACCATTTATTATTCTCAGGAATAGGATGAAATTGAGGCAAATAAAAAGCAATGATTCGGGGCATATTATTTTTTAGCGGAGTCAAATATTTTGGCGACCTTTTCTGCATCTGCCGCATTGAGTATTGGCTTGTACAGCAGATCCATGTTGTTCTTCATAGATTCGTTATCCAGATCCTTGAGAAAAAGGGGGGCAATTACATCTATGATGTCCTGAGAAAACTTATACCTGATTACCCTGGCGGGATTACCTCCAACTATTGCATAAGGTGGCACATCTTTGGTAACAACTGCACCTGCAGCCACAATGGCTCCTTTGCCAATTGTCAGCCCCGCCAGAATGATGGCATTTGTACCAATCCATACCTCATCCTCGATAACCAACGGACCTTTTACTACAGCGTCCATGTTAGATGGCTTAGTAAGCCGGCTATACATCGGAAAGGTTGAAAGCGTTTCAGTCTGATGATTCACACCCAGCAGAAACTGCACTCCCGGGGCAATGGAAACATAATTTCCAATGGCTAGTTTTTCACCATCCTGTTCAAAAAGGCTTTGAATATTCAGTGCACCATAACTCATCTTCCCAACGCTTACATTATTTATTGGAAAGAACCTGTCACCTACTGCAGTATGGTTGTGTGGATTGCGCTTCCGCCAGGCCCGCTTAAATGCGCGCTTTTCAAGGTATAAAACCCACTCTTTTATTACCGGTATTTTTCTCAGCAACCGCTTCATTCTCCTTTAACACCCCTCACAACGGCCTTACTAAGCCGCTTTCCCCAGAATAGAAATCCATCTGAGAAAGAAGTAGCAAAACCATTATCCTTTAAGATTTGTTCCAATTTTTCGGGATCACCAGGCCTGTGGTAAGTGCAAATTGCAGTGCGCATTATCTGCTGTTTTTTTAAAGTATTAGTAGCCCCGTTAAGCGCTGTAAGCTCTGCACCTTCTATATCCATTTTGAGAAATAACCTTTCAATTTCCTTATCTTTTAAATAATCATCAAGCGTAATAAAATTGCCCTCTGTTTTATCGCCAACATACTTTTCTACAATGGTGATTTTTTCTTTCCATGGCTCGAATGTGGCCTTCAAGGCGTCAATCCAGTATGGCTCTGATTCAAACAAGTAGACATGTTTAAGTCTGTCAATATTATCAAGCGTGAAGGTGCCTTCAGCCGATCCTACGTCCAGCAGTGTGTAACCATTCAATTTATCGTAATCATCTATATAGCGATGTGCACTTCTGTAATCTTGCTCTGTTATCAGGCTTTTGTAAAGCCTTTCAATTCTGTCTTTGGTAAATGCGGCGGTGAAATATAGCTTTCTTCCATTGTGCAAGCAATAATGGAGTTTTTTACTTTCATCAAAGGCAATATCAGTAATCTTCCTTTTATAGTCCAGCATATAATCTGCCGGGTAGGAGGTCAATCCGTGCCGCCCCATGAAAGACAGCGCCTTGTTTAAATCATTTTTAGGAAGAAATGCCTGGAACAGATAGGTGAATTTAGCACGCGTATTCATCCTTAAGTTACGGGTAAACAGCAACAATTTACCTAAAAACCCTTTATAAATTATTTGTCTGACTGATGCAGGTATAACCGACCTATATATCCGGGCAAGCATGCAGCAAAGATATTACGCTAAATGCGCTAATGGTATATTTTATATTCCAACGATAAATCAGACTTGAGTTCCACTCAATATCTCATCGCATAAGGCTTCAAATCTTTTCACACGTGATTTTGCCGAATAATGAGAAAACGTTCTTGCCTGCGCATTTTTCGCTATTTCCTGCGCCTCTTTCGGATGATTCAGAAAATATTTAGCTTTTTCAATGGCTTCAGCATTGTTTCTATACGTTATAATCTCTTTTTCAGGTTCAAAAATATCTGCAATATTACTTTTCCAGTCCGTTAGCAGCAGCGACCCCATACCCGTTGCCTCATACATGCGCATATTACCGGCCTGTTGCGAATTATCACCATGTATATTGAGTTGAATTGAACTGCTGCCCAGGGTTCTGAACATATCGCGGCCATACACGCCACCCAGGTTGTGCGATTGCAATAAAAAGTAGTCAAAAAAATCATCCATACGTCTGTCTTTCAGCGCTCTAATTTGCGCTCTGCTGATGCAAAATCTTCCTTTTCCCAAATTACTGATGTGCAACGCAAAAGGTATTTTTGCCTTGATAAAATCCATAAGCAGGGCTTTTCTATCACGGTGAACATTGTCAGAAATGGTTCCGGCAAAGCAGACCTGTTTTGCCATATCTTTTTCACCTTGCACCATCTCATAAATTCTTCTGTCAAAAGCGAATGGCAGTAAAAGACTTCTGAAACCAAGTTTCTCATAGATGGAACGTATATATTCCACGCAGGTTAGCACCACATCTACTCCCCTGCTCTGATTCTCGAAACGACTGCCTGTGTAAGCATCCCAAGCCAAAATCCCCTTGACTCCATACTCTTCTTTAAATTTCGATGCATCATTCTTCATGAAATAATAGCTATTGTCATAAAAAACTGCAGGCTTGTAATGCCTTATTTGCTCAATTAAAATCTCGTCTAGGGTGCAGTCCTTGCGAACACAATGTTCATCAGCCCACTTTCTCTGTAATATCTCATCATTCACTATCAATTCCTCCATGTGATAGAGCCCCGCAAGGTTCAAATAATACGAATACTGGTTGAATTCGTGGATAAAGTAACCAAATATGGCAGCTCTCAACGCACCATAGCTCATTTCCCGCCAGTTTACTATTCTGTTGCGATACAGATCAGACAGATATCGGGCCGGAATAGTAGAAGTACGAATTATTTTTAGGGTCATAAATACAAACACAATATTAAGCATATAAATGGAGAAATACCTAACAGGAATGGGCAACACACGAGCTTTCCTAAATTGTCAACAGATTGTCTTTAAACAAATTATTTTACCAAAATTATTGATTTTCTCAATAACAGTAACTTTATTTGAAATCTATTCACACTTAAAAAACAACAAAAAATGAAAAAACTATTTTTCGTAGCATTAGCCGGGGCCCTGACCCTGACCGTTGCCTGCAAAAAGAAGAAACCAGACGGTCCCAGCCCCGATGCCTTCAACGTTGAAAACAAACAAAACACCTTTTTAGTTTACAACACCGCTACCTGGTGTGGTCCTTGTGGTGTTTATGGTGGTCCTACCTTCAAGGGTGTTTTAGACAATCCTGATATTGTTGCGATTGATCTTCACACTTCAGGCTCATCATTGCTTACACCTATTTATTCACCAGGCGGAGCAAAAAAAGATACCGCCATGGTAGCTCTTTTCGCTCCACGCCTGTATGCTCAGACTAAGCCCAACGGCTATATTCCGCACTTTTTTGCTAATAATACTTTTCTAGGCAACAGCGAAGTAACCTCAACCTCTATCACAAGTGCTGCCAATACTTTTAAGTCCGCTGCTCCTGCTGCGGGTGTTGCTGTTAAAGCTTCTTCCAACGGTAACGTAATCAAGATTGATTACAAAACAAAAGCTTTTTCAGCAGGTTCTGGAGACTACCACCTGTCCTTGATTTTGTGTGAAAAGTCAGTTACTGCAACTCAGAGCGGTGCTTCTGGTGGTATTACCGATCACAAAAATATCGTGCGCGCTACTGCTTTTGGCACTATAACTAGTCCTTTGGAAGCGTTCTCTCCTTCTGCTGTTATGAGCAACCCTTCCGCAGGTCAGGAAATCAGCGGCTCCACATCGTTTACATGGGAACTGCCTGCTATTGCCAGCCGTTACAATCAGTTTAAGCGCTGGGATAACTTTACCCCTGCCAACACCATGGTGGCCGCTATCCTTTGGAAAAAGAATGGCAATGCTTACGATGTGGTTAACGCTGCCAAGTGCGATGTTAAATAACATAACCATTAACCCAATAAAAAACCCGGCATCAGCCGGGTTTTTTATTGTCTATACTTTCTTATTTCCCTTTGAAATGAGGTTTGCGCTTCTCCACAAAAGCATTCATGCCCTCCTTCTGATCTTCGGTAGCAAACAACATATAGAAATTCTTGCGCTCAAAATACAATCCTTCTTGCAGATGTGTATCAAAAGCTTTGAGTACGCTTTCTTTGGCAAGCTGAACGGCGATGGGAGATTTTTCAGCTACTGCTGAAGCCATTTTAATAGCTTCATCCAGATACAGGGCCGCAGGAACCACTTGGTTTATAAGTCCGGCATCTCTGGCTTCCTCAGCATTGATAAATTTTCCAGTCAGCACCATTTCCATGGCCCTCACTTTGCCTATGGCGCGGGTAAGGCGCTGCGTACCACCTGCACCAGGCATCACACCGATATTGATTTCAGGCTGCCCAAACTGAGCGGTTTCAGATGCAACCACCATATCGCAGTGCATGACCAATTCGCAGCCGCCACCCAGCGCAAAACCGCTCACTGCAGCGATGATGGGCTTTTTGGTGCGCCGAATTGCGTCCCAGGTGCTGAACTGATCGATTTGCAGCATATCAATCGCAGTTTTACCCGCCATTTGCTTGATATCGGCACCGGCGGCAAATACCTTATCATTGCCCGTTATCACGATGGCGCGCACCTGATTATCGGCATCCAGTTCTTTCAGTGCATCGCGCACTTCGCCCATAAGTTGTAGGTTCAATGCATTGTATTCCTTAGGTCTGTTTAAGCGGATAAGCGCCACCCAAGGGGCTACTTGCGGTTCTACCAAAATAAATTCGTAAGCCATGCTGCGAAGATAAATGCTGTGCGGCAGAATTGTTTACTGCACCAAACGGGGCATTATCCACCTGCGATAAAAGGCAAACAACACCAGCGCAATGCCGCAACCTACCAACCCACCGCAAATAACATCCAAAGGATAATGCTTACCCAGGTATACCCTAGAATACGCCACCAAAAAGGCAATAAACAACAGCAACAGTTTCCTGTATCCTTTGTAATCCAGCAACAGAGTGGCCAGCAGCATGATGGCAAAAAAATTGGAGGCGTGACTGCTTACAAAGCCGTAATTGGTTCGGTTATCATGGATAAATTTGACTTTGACTTTATCGGAAATATCAGGCAGGCGGGCTTGGTTACTTTCCAGCATATACGGGCGCTGCCGTTTAAAATACGGCTTCATCACCTTGGAAGTAAAGCTGTCTGATATACCAAATGCAGCCACCATCAGTAAAACACGGCTCAAACCCAATTTCCAGGGTTGCTTGTAAAAAAACAGAAAAATCAACAATGTATACAACGGCAGCCATCCGTATTTTGAACTACAGAAAACCATGAACCCGTCCAGCCATTCGGCAGACAGCGTTTGGTTAATCAGCTTGAATAAGGTCGCATCAAATTGAAGCATGTAAACTAAGATTTTTGCGATACAAGGATAATGCGCACTGAGGATTTTTCATCAAACGGCTGCAAAGAATAATCACCAAAGGTCTGTAAAACCCTGAATCCGGCCGTTTCGTGCAGTTTAAACAATAATTCTGCTGTATATAGTTTCACACTTTCCTGAAAATGAAAGGTTTTAGCGGCATCAATTACCTCAATATTTTTTTTGATAAAACCATCCTGGACATAACGGCGAATGTTAAACCGGACTTGATTCCGCAGCACCGTCTCTTCGGGTTTAAGTTGAGATATGATGAAATTGGGATTCAGATAATCCTGAACAAATATGCCACCGGGTATTAGCGCATGGCAGATATTTTCCAAAGAAATTAAATCGTCGGCTTCATCATCAAAATAACCAAAGCTGGTAAAAAGATTGAGGGCCGCATCCAGTTGCCCTTTAGGAAAGGGCTTGCGCATGTCATGCACCAGGTATTGCTCATTGGCACCGGCTAATGTTTTTGCATATTCAATGCTGGACGGGCTGATATCCAGACCGAAAACTTTAAAGCCCAACGATGCAAGCACACGGCTGTGTCGGCCTTTACCGCAGGCGATATCGGCGACAAGCGTATCTTTGGGAAACTTCAGAAATGAACATAGATTTTGAATAAAACGTGCTGCCTCTGCCTCATCCCTGTTTTTGTACAAAAGATGATAATATTCCGAATCAAACCAGCTTTCGAACCATTTCGGCATAATTTTTTCAAAGATACTGTAACTAAAGGTCTGCCAACAACGTCATTAAAAGTATAGGAATGAATGAGGAACAGTTTCATCAATGCGTTACAGCATTCAGTGACGGACTGTACCGATTCGCCCTAAAAAACCTGAATGACCATGATGAAGCCAAGGAGATTGTCCAAAGCAGTTTTGAAAAACTCTGGTTGCACCACAGCAAGGTTGATGCTGCCAAATCAAAAAACTACCTGTTCACCGTGGCCTATCATTGCATGGCCGACTACTGGAGGAGAAATAAAAAAATGATGCCCATTACCGATGAATCCGCCATGCAGCAGGCAGCACCCTCATCAGAGTACACAGGGCTCAAAGAACTCGTGAACAAAGCACTTGAAATACTGCCTGATATTCAGCGCACCGTTGTTTTACTCCGCGATTATGAAGGATATTCGTACCAAGAAATAGGCAGCATCACCAGATTGAATGAATCGCAGGTAAAAGTTTATATTTTCAGGGCCAGACAGACATTAAAAAATCACCTGGGCAGCATGGAGGGAATTATATGACACCAATAAACGAAGAGCAAAGTATGCTGATCTTTGATTTGCTGGAAGGCAATTTGAGTGAAACAGAAAAAGCTACTGCAATAGAACTCGTTAACTCCGATGCAAATCTGAAAAACGAATACGAACTGCTAAAAAAGACCTACCTGCAAAAAGAGGATGTTGTTCATTTCCCCGATAAATTAACTTTACACCATATCCCTAAAAGCACAAATCACTTTTACCTGTATATAAAACCCATTGCGGCGGCTGCCGTGCTTCTTATTATAGCTGGTATAGGGGTTTATTATTTCCGCTCTCAGACCAACACAATCAATACCGGGAAAATATCAGGGAAAACCATCACTATAAAACCACCGGCCATGAAGACAGAAAAAACCATTCCGGAAGTTCTTTCCATTGCACCAAAAACACTTATTGTATCAGAAACCAAGTACATAAGTTCCCCTATATCTGCTGCGGACACTTCGCTCATTCCTTTCACTGAAAAACCCGGCAGCAATATACTTTCGCTTACAGCTACTTCACCCCGGGCAGCCACACCCACAGAAGTTAGCACCGAGGAAATTGAATACAGAATTGCTTTTTATCCGCAACAGACCGCACCGGCAACAAACCGAAAAAAAAGAAGTCTTTATTATCAGCTTTTCAAAACAGGCCGAACCATGCTGGCTAACCTGCAACTGCCGGAAGTGAAAATTAATACGCAAAAATCAAAACATCGTTTGCCCAATATCAATATTCAAATAAACACACCTGCCAATTATGCAACATACAATGAAAATTAACACGACGTTACTAACCGCATTATTGCTCATTTTCTTCAGTTTTCCTTTCAACGATATTCATGGTCAGGACAACCCAAAAAAAGGCCGGATCATTGTTGAAAAAGTAGTAAAAACCAAAAAAGACAGTGCCGGAATAATCACAGAAACAAAAACCATAAAACGCATCAGAATTGACAGTTTGCGCATGAATATAGATGAAGAATTCATAAACGATTCTCTGAATTTAGATTTTCAAAAAGATACTGTTCAATCTCTCATCAGTATATGGCCCAACAGAAGCATTGTAATCATAGAAAATGACACCCTTTACCCATCACCCAAAAAGAAAAACAAAAAATCTCCGGTAGTCATTTCCGAAGGCGGAATTCAACTAGGATTTGCCACCTTACAACGTGAAAATATTACAGGCATCGGTCCAGAATTTCCGGAACTGAAAAACAACAGTTCCATGCACATAGGATTTAACAACCAATGGGGCATTAAAACCTTTTCAGGCAACTGGCGGCTTTGGACAGGATTGCAATACGATATCTTAAATTACCGTTTTTCCAACAGCAACGTTCGATTGCTGGCTGATCGGCAAATATTTAACACAGCGCTTGACTCGGGAAATAATTCTGAAAAGAGCAAAGTGGTGGTTAATTATTTAGGTATTCCCATATCTTTTGGGTATCAGTCAAAAGCCAAAGAAGCAGATGAAGGATTCAGCATCCGCGCAGGAGTTGTAGCCGGATACAGGGTAAGAACGCACACCAAAGTGAAGCTTGACAATGACAAAACAACCAAAGATTTTGATGATTTCAACATGAACGACTTCCTGATTACACCGTTTGTGCAGGCAAGCTACAACAACATGGGGATTTATTTCAGATACAATACCAGGACACTTTTCAAAGATTTACAGGGACCAAAATATACCGGTATGCAATTTGGGCTGGTTTTTCAATAGAATTTCCAATTTGGCGGTAACTTTGCAGCGAAATGACAAACACCCGCATCTGGACGCCAATCAAGGAATATTCCGACATTCTGTTTGAACAATACAATGGCATAGCCAAAGTAAGTATCAACCGCCCACAGGTTTACAATGCCTTCAGGCCGCAAACCGTGATGGATATGCTGGATGCTTTTGATATTTGCCGAGAGCGTCAGGACATCGGCGTGGTAATTCTTACCGGCGTGGGTGACAAAGCCTTCTGCAGCGGCGGCGACCAAAATGTGAAAGGCATTGGTGGCTATGTCGGCGAAGATGGCATCCCACGCCTCAATGTGCTGGATTTGCACAAAAAAATCCGTTCGCTGCCAAAACCTGTGATTGCCATGGTGAATGGTTATGCCATTGGGGGAGGCCATGTACTGCACGTAGTATGCGACCTCACCATTGCCGCCGACCATGCCAAATTTGGCCAGACAGGTCCTAAAGTGGGAAGTTTCGATGGCGGATTTGGAAGCAGCTACCTGGCCCGCCACGTGGGACAGAAAAAAGCCCGCGAAATCTGGTTTTTATGCCGCCAATACAACGCCGATGAATGCGAAAAAATGGGACTGGTAAACAAAGTTGTGCCATTGGCACAGCTGGAAGATGAAACCATAGATTGGTGCAACACCATTCTGGAGCGCAGCCCCATGGCCATACGCATGCTCAAGCGCGCATTCAACGCCGAACTGGACGGACAGGCCGGACTAATGGAACTGGCGGGTGATGCCACCCTGCTGTATTACCTCACCGAAGAAGCCCAGGAAGGGAAACATGCATTTCTGGAGAAACGGAAACCTGATTTCCAGAAGTTTCCGAAGTTTCCGTAAACCACAAAGTTTTGACAACTTTTCCAAAGTTGTCAAAGCGCCCCACCCCCCGATCCCGGAGGGATCGCATATTTGTAACCCGGTGCGACCGCGCCGGGTGGCAACCAACGGAGCCCTGCGACCCCAGAGGGGTCGAATAATCCTACTCCCCTTGTGTCGGGCTATCAAGGGCCAATTGTCACTATCCACTTCGTTTCAGGCTGCAAGGCTCTCCACGCGCTGAAAATGAATCATATCTATGGTACTCTACCTCACCCCTGCTGACGGTGTCAGCTTCCCCTCTCCAGCAGAGCTGGAGCGGGGTGGCTTCGGCAACGAATCCGGGGTGAGGGAAAAATAACCGGCCGTTATTGCAGCTGTACATTTATTAATATTTCCAAAATAAAAAAATTAAAAGATGGCAATTTCATTTTCAAATTGATAATACAAATCTATTCAATTCAACACAAAAATCAATTTCGGCTGCTACCTGCGGTTCAATAAAAACCGCAAATATTTAATCGTCCGGCCTTCTGCCAGCCATATATTTTCGTAAAAAGTTTGAATTTCTTTTAATTCTGCGGCGCAAGGCTGTATATACACATTTTCAATATTTTCCAGTAGCACCAAACCCTCTTCAGCAACGGTTTCCTGGGTGCTTTCATAAAAAAGATCACTGTCTGTTTTCAGGTTTATCTGTGCATCCGTTTTGCAAATATTCCTATAATGCGCCAAAAACCTGGAGGATGTTAAACGCTTTCTGGCCTTGGCAGGCTGGGGATCCGGAAAAGTAATCCAGATGCCGGAAACTTCTTCTTTTTCGAAATGCTTTTCAATAAAATCTATTTGTATTCTTAGAAACCGCACATTGCCCAACCCTTCATCCACCGCGGTTTTGGCTCCACGCCAAAGTCGGTTGCCCTTAATATCCACACCTACATAATTGATATTGGGATTTCGCTTGGCCAGCCCTACCGTGTAATCGCCTTTGCCACAGGCCAGTTCCAGCACAATGGGATTTTCATTCCCGAAAATCTCATGCCATCTGCCTTTGGTGTCGTTGTTAAAATCCAGCGTATTTTCATACGCGTCAAATTCTGCAAACTTTTGCAGTTTCCCTTTGCTCATGGCTTGCAAAAAAAGTACAGAAGTGCCGTATTCTTACGAAATTCGCAGCATGTTTTTGTCGCCGGAGATTTTATTGGCCGCCTATATGTCGGGAGCATTCCCCATGGCGCACCCTGACGACAACAATGAAATTTACTGGCACACGCCAAAACGCAGGGGTATCATCCCCCTGGACGAGCGGTTTACCGTATCCAAAAATCTGAAACGTCTTTACCGCAGCGGCAAATTCACCTTTACTGTTAACCGCAATTTTGAGGAGGTCATTCACCAATGCGCCAGCCTGCGTGCCGATGACACCTGGATTTCAGAAGAAATTATGGAGGCCTATATTGGGTTGCACAAGGCAGGCTTTGCCCACAGCTTTGAAACGCGATTGAATGACGAATTGGTGGGCGGATTGTATGGCGTATGCATTGGCAAGGCCTTTTTTGGCGAAAGTATGTTTCACATCCACACCGATGCCAGCAAACTGGCACTGATGTATCTGGTTGAATTTTTACGCGAGAAAGAATTTATGCTGCTGGATACCCAATATCTGAATCCGCACATTAAACAATTCGGTGCGTATGAGATATCCCACACTACATACATGCTGTTGTTGAAACAGGCGACACGTGTGTAGAGCCGTGCAACTGCGCATCTCCTCCATCAACACCGAAGGCCGGTCGGTCTCACTCCGCTGCTGCGAAAAGCAGAAAACAGCAGGAAACATGAACGGAGCGCCGCAGGTGCGGTGCCTGCGTTTAGATTTGACAACTTTTGGAAAGTTGTCAAATCTAAACGCCCGATCCCGGCGGGGTCAAATAACCCAAATCCTTACGTAACTTTGCCTAATGCATCTGCACTGCTGTATAGATGGTGTAAACTTCACGGCCAGCGTCGCCGATGGCACAGACCTCAGCCAGGGTTTCGGACCCAATGGCGACAATGCCCTTGCATTCCACATACCACCGGCAGAGATTGCACCCATTCGTGTGGGTGATTTTGTTGGCAGCGTAGCCGCCGGCAGCGGTGCCAATTGCGAGGTGATAAAATTCTGTGCCCACGGAAACGGCACCCACACCGAATGTATTGGCCACATCACCCGCGAAAGAAACAGCGTCAATAAGCTGATACAACCCGGAATGATGGCCGCCTGCCTCATAAGCGCCACCCCCGAAAAACAAGGTGAAGACTGGGTTATAACTGCAGAAAATTTCAAGAATTGCCACCTTCAAAAAACCCCGGCCATTATCATCCGTACCAACAATATTTTAGACATACGCGGGAAAAACTGGAGTGGCACCAACCCCTGCTATTTTGAGCCTGCGGCCATACAACTGCTGGTAGAGGCCGGATATGAACACATACTGACTGATTTACCCAGCATAGACCGTGAAGAAGACGGCGGCGCAATGGCATCGCACCACGTTTGGTGGCAGTATCCGCAAAATCCGCGTCTGCATGCCTCCATCACCGAACTAATTATGGTGCCCGAAGATGTTCAGGATGGTCTGCACCTTCTTAGCCTTCAGTTTGCCCCTATCGAATCGGATGCTTCACCTTCACGCCCAATTATTTATCCTCTAACACCTGTAAGACCGTGACGGCCGGCAGCGAAAAATGGCTCTACTTCTTCAACATGCTGCTATCGCGCATGGTGAATGCAGGCATGCGTCCAACCAAACTCAATCCGCAAAAAATCCTCATCATCAAATGGGATGAGCTGGGCGATATGGTCACAGCAACTCCCGTATTTTCAATGCTGCGGGCCCGCTTTCCCGAGGCATACATAGAACTTATTACCAAACCTCAGAATGTTCCGCTGGTCAAATACGACACAAATCTGGACTGCATATCGTCTAATATTGAAAGCTGGAAAGGCCGCTATGACCTACACATTGAACTTCGCGGCACCTGGAAATCATTCTTCAGAACCTTCCGCTATATGCCCGGCTACCGCCTGGACCGCGGCTGGGTGCGTTTTCTGCAGCGCGGAAACCAACCGCATGAAACCCTCACCAATTATCGCATTGTGGCAGCATTGCTGGGCGACATACCCATGCATAAGCCCTACATTGCCCTTTCGGCAAGCGATGATGAAAATGCTGTAAAGCACCTTCAACAAATTGGCACAGACAACTTTATTGTTTACCATACAGGGGCCCGAAAAGCCCTAAGACGCTGGCCTTCGGCGAATTTTGCCGCATTGGCGGATTATGTATACAAGCAGTTCAACCTACACAGCGTTTTTGTTGGCACGCCCGACGAACTGCCCCAAATTCAAGCCATTACCGGATTGATGGAAACACCGTTCATTACCGCCACAGAAAACCTAAGTATCACAGAACTGGCCGCACTCATTTCCAAAGCCCGCGCTTTTGTTGGCAATGAAAGTGGTCCTCTGCAAATTGCCGATGCCGTGAATATTCCATCCCTGTCATTCTTCGGTCCCGGTGTAAAAGACGTTTTTTATCCGCAGCATCCGCAATCCATGGTTATTCATAAAATTTTACCATGCAATCCCTGCGATCAGGTGCACTGCATACACCCAGAAAACCCTTGTATTAACCGCATAAGCATTGAAGAAGCAAAAAATGCATTGGGTTTAGTATTAAGAAATTTTTAGCAAAATCCTAATTTCAAGGCTTGTATTTTGGGGGGGAAAACGCGAATTTGTTGTATATTTGGTAACCAATGCACCGCTCCTTTGAGGTAACCGTATTAGGCACATCATCTGCCTCCCCCACCAAAACCCGCTTTCCCAGCAGTCAGCTGGTGCGGCTGGAAGGGGATTATTTTCTCATTGACTGCGGCGAAGGCACACAACATCAGCTGGTGCGTCTGGGCTTGCGCATGCAGCGAATCCGCTACATTCTTATCACCCACCTGCATGGCGATCATGTATATGGCTTACCCGGACTTATCAGCAGCATGTCGCTGTTCGGCAGAACAGAAAAGCTCACCATCGTTGGGCCCGAGGCCTTGAAAGACCTGCTGGATGTAATTACACGTACTACAGAATCCCGCGTAACGTTTGAGATTGAGTACATTAAAACCAATCCCGAAAAAGCCGAAACGGTGCTGGCCAACCGCAAGTGGAGCTTGAGCACCGTGCCGCTTAAACACCGCATTCCCTGCACCGGCTATATACTTCGAGAGCAAGGTCCCGAATTGCGACTAAACCCTGCTGTCTGCGAACAGATGGGTGTTCCGGTTGAATGCTACGAAGCCCTGAAATGGGGCGATGACTGGCACAGGGAAGACAGCACCGTCGTTTCCAACTCTTTGTTAACCCTGCCGGGAAACCCAAACCGCAGCTATGCTTACATTTCAGACACCATCTATGATGAAAGTATAGTGCCGCATATTCAGGGATGCAGTCTGCTGTATCATGAAGCAACTTTCCTGCACAACCTGCTCGAGCGCGCCACCGAAACCCACCATACCACATCCAAACAAGCCGGACAAATTGCGGCCAAAGCCGGTGTTGGAAAACTGATGATTGGGCATTTCAGCAGCCGATATCACCAAACTGACGATTTACTTACCGAGGTGCAAGAACAATTTAAGGATGCTTTGCTTGCCAATGAGGGTCTGACAGTGAAGGTTTAAGTAGCAAGTCATTTCCGTTTAATTTATTCAACACAATTTTGAACGGCTGTATGCCGTTATGGGAATAACGTATTCCTATCAATTATGCTAAATAAAATTATCACATCCGGTTTTTTCTTCATCAGTGCTAGCGTATTTGCGCAGGCTAATATAGGAGCCGAACAAAACAACACGCTTTACCGAGGGCTGCCCAACCCCATTTCTGTGGCTTGCGGCAACAAGGATTCTTTTTTTTTAAAAGAGAAATCTGCCGCACTGGAAGTAAAAAATGACAATGGAAAGCTTTATCTGAATTGCCTAAACGTAAAAGAAGATACGGCCTTTATTGTATTTGGACTTCAAAATTCCACCTTGCAAAGAAAATTCGTTTTCCCGGTTGCCGATGTTCCGGAACCGGTTATTCGTTTTGGGGCAATAGATGTTATAAACCGCGAAGTATCACGAGATGCACTTATGCTGCAAACCTTGTTGGTGGCGATTTTAGAAAATTTTACATACGATGGTGTTAAATGCTCCGTTAC
>Ga0194128_10001686_pt1 | contig 38029 bp, 29 predicted proteins | sample TA2KigCa65mmetaG_FD_148650 | JGI IMG/M metagenome (GOLD analysis project Ga0194128, IMG submission 148650) | Freshwater microbial communities from Lake Tanganyika, Tanzania - TA2015037 Kigoma Deep Cast 65m | ecosystem: Environmental > Aquatic > Freshwater > Lake | place: Tanzania: Lake...
GATCGACGATGCCGGCCGCGACCGCCTCCTCGCCGCCGAAGCGCTTCCCGGTCGCGATCACGCGGTGGACGGTACGGACGGGTAGACGCGCCTGCAGGAGCGCCGTCATGCCGGGATGGAGCGGCACGCGCATGTCGACCTCGGGCATGCAGAAGAAGCCGCGATCGGCGCGCATCACCTGGAAGTCGTGCGCGATGGCCATCAGCGCGCCCGCGCCGAACGCGTGCCCGTTCACCGCGGCGACCGTCGTCGCGGGGAACGTCAAGATGCGCGCGAGCACCGCGAGGACCTCGGTCAGATAGTCGCTCGCGCCGCCGGAGCCGAGCGATCCCATGTGATCGAGGTCCAGGCCGTTCGAGTAGAACTTCCCCGTCCCCGTCGTGACGAGCGCCGCAGGCGAGCCCGCGGACTCGACCTGTTCCAGTCCCTCGCGGAGCGCGTGCAGCACTGCGGGCGTGAAGCGGTTCTCGCCGGCGTCGAGCCGGAGGACGAAGACGTTCCCTCGGCGTTCGAATCGGACCATCCGCTTTCGCTCCTTCGTTGCCTCGACGGCCTGCGCGGTTTCAGGAGAAGTGCGGGACGACCTGCTTGCCGATCGCGTCGACCTGCTCGAGGAGATCGTCGGCGCCCGCGACCGGAAAGAGCACGAACTTCGTGCAGCCCGCGTCGACGTAGCTCTGGACGCGCTCGAGGACCTCTTCGCGCGTGCCGATCGCGGAGCGCTCGCGGAACGCTTCCGGCGGGATCGGCGCGCGACGCAGGAAACGCTCGGCGAGCTCGGCCGCGCGCCGTGCGTCGCGCGACACGTGTGCGAGGATCAGGACGCCCGCCTCATCCGGCTCGATCGTCCGCCCGGTCTCCTGCGTGTATCCCTGCAGCTTCTTCATCCCGTCGGAGAATTCGCCCGGCGTGATGAACGACGGCATCCAGCCATCGCCGTACCGGGCGACGCGGCGGAGAGCGAGGTCGCTGTTGCCACCGATCCACACGTCGAGCGGTCCGCCGGCGGGACGCGGCTCGATCGTCACGTCGTCGAAGCGGTAGAACTTCCCCGCGTGGCTCACGTTCGGACCCGACCAGAGCTTGCGCAGCACCTCGACGCCTTCGCGCATGCGGGCGCCGCGCTCGTCCCGCGGCACGCCGACCACGTCACTCTCTCGCGCATCGCCGCCGAGACCGACGGCGCAGATCACGCGCCGTCTCCCGCCGGTCAGGTGATCGAGCGAGGCGTAGATCTTCGCGACGTGGACCGGATCGCGCGACGGCATCGAGAGGACGCTCGGTCCCATCTTCACCCGGCGTGTCCGCGCCGCGAACAGCGCCATCAGGCAGTGCACGTCGAGGCTCGGCTGGCGCGAGACCGTGTGATCGCTCGGCCAGATCGAGTCGATGCCGAAGTCCTCGACGCGCTCGGCGAACGCGCAGATCTGCTCGGCGGTCGGCAGGTTGCCGCGCGCCACGCTGAAGCCGATTCCGATCTTGATCCCGCCCACGGCGAAGTCTGCCTAGCACACGTCCGCTTCCCTTGCGGAAGGGACGGGGCGACCGACACAATGGGCCTTCGGCGATGACCGCCCTGCCCTCTCGCGCGCCGCCGGCGCGAGCGTCCCGCGTGGCGCTCCTCGCCGTCGTCGCCGCACTCGTCTTCGCCGTGGCGACGCCTTGGGTCCTTCGCCCGTGGTTCCTCGCCGACGACGAGCTGCCGGCCAGCGACTTGACGCTCGGCACGATGGAGGACACGGACCTCCTCCTGAACGCGTGGATCCTCGCGTGGATCGCGCGCGCCGCGACGTCGTCCCCGGGCGAGATCTTCGCCGGCAACATCTTCCACCCCGCGCCGAACGCGGTCGCCGGCTCGGAGAACATGCTCGCGCACCTTCCGGTCTCGGCGCCGGTGTGGATGGCGACGAAAAGCGCGCTCGCGGTGCTGAAGGCGGTCGTCTTCGAGAGCTTCGTCCTCTCGGGGCTCGCGATGTGGGCGTTCGTGTACTTCCACACGAGAAGCTTCGCGGCGGCGCTCGTCGCGGGAGCCGCGTTCACGCTCGCGCCGTGGCGCGTGCAGAACGTGCCGCATCCGCAGTACCTCGGCATCCAGTGGATTCCACTGGCGCTGCTCGGCGTCGACCTGTGGATCGAGCGACGACGCCTCGCGGCGCTCGCCCTGCTCGCGGCGTCCCTCGCGCTGCAAGCGCTCGCGAGCCTCTATCTCGGCTACTTCGCCTTTCTCCTGGTTCCCGTGTACGCGCTCGTCCGGCTCGCCGACGTGCGCGAGGAGCGCGGACGAGCGGCGCTGGGACTGCTCGCCGGCGGCGCCGCAGGCGCCCTCGCCGCGGCACCGGTCGCGATCCCGTACTGGATGGCGCGCGCACAGGGGATGATCCCGGCGTACGAGGTGGCGGCGTGGGGCGATTGGTCGTTCAAGCCGTGGTGGTACGTCGGCGCTCCGTTCCTCCACCGTGCCGGCGCGGTCGTGCTCGCGATCGTCGCTCTCGATCTCGTGATCCGCGCGGTGCGCCGCGTCCGCGGCGCGCAGGTCCTCGAGACGTGGCGTTGCGAGCGCGCGCTCTGGATCGTCGCGGCGATCGCGGCGATCCTCTCCGCCGGTCCCTCGCTCCGCCTTCCCGGCGGGCTCTCGATCCCGACGCCGTACACGCTTCTCGCGGAGATCGTCCCCGGGTTCGCCGTCGTGCGCGGCCCCGGACGGTTCTTCATGATCGTGCTCGTCTGCCTGTGCGCGATCGCGGGCCTCGCCTTCGCGCGCTGGTCGGCGGGATGGACGGCGAAGCGCGCGACGGCCGCCGCGCTCGCCGCCGTCGTCGCGTGCGCGCTCGTCGCCGCGCCGCGTCCCGCACGGACGATGTCGGCGCAGCTCGGGACGAGCACGCCCGACGTGTACGACTGGCTCCGCGATCACGCGGGCAACGACGCCGTGCTCGAGCTGCCGGCCGCAGCGACCGACCACGACGTCGTCGGCAATCGACGGAACGCGGCCTACATGCTCGCGAGCACGCAGCACTGGCGGCCGATCCTGAACGGCGTGACCGGACACAATCCGCCGATCGCGCGCTTCTACAACGCGATCACGCGGCGGCTGCCCGATCCCGAAGCGCTCGGTCTCCTCGTCGACGTGGTCGACGTGCGCTGGATCGTCCTGCATCGCGACGCGCTCCTGCCGCACGAGCAGGCGCTCTGGAAGAACGTCGACGCGGAGGGCCTCGCGCCGGTCGCGCAGATCGGCGAAGCGGAGGTCTTCCGGGTGACGCGCCCGCCGGAGCGGGACTGGCGCAAGGCTCTCCTCGCCGCGATGACGGGACCGCAGGAGAAGACGTTCGACGGCATCTCGACCGCGCCGCTCGGCGAAGCGTGTCGTGCCGCGCGGATCCTCTCCGTCGACGCACCGGAGGTGATCGCGATGGTCCCCGTGCCGCTGCCGGTCGCGGTCGAGCTCGAGAACGAGAGCGAATGCCGCTGGCCGACCCTCGGCGTGCACGCGCGCGGCCTCGTCGGCTTGACGTACCGCTGGACCGATCCCGACGGGCAGCCTTTCGTCTATCCGCCGGCGCCGTTCTCGCCGTTCGTCGCCACCGTCGAGCCGAAGGAGAAGGTTCGCGACACGCTCGTCGTCGTCCCGCCGTCCGGACGCGACGGGCTCTGGCGGCTCGAGGTCGAGCTCGTGCAGTGGGGCGAGGCCGCGCCGCTCGCATCGCGTACGGTCTCGGTCGAGGTGCGTTCGTTCCGCGACGAAGCGCCGTCCGGCCCCGATCCCTATCCCGAGCCGCCCGCTCCGAGCTGAGGCGCGAACCTCCGCACCGGCGCCGCCGACTCGATCCGCGGATCCTCGAAGCCGGCGATCTCCGGACCGCCGGGCTTCCAGGCGAGCGCCTCCGTCGAGAAGACGATCTCGATCGGCTTCCCCGCCCACGCGGTGAGATCAACGTCGAGCGGCGTCCAGAGGCGATCCTTCGGCCGCGCGTACACGTCCTTCTCCACGTCGAGCAGGACGTCATCGCGGCCTTCGCTGCGCACCGCGACGCGGAGACGGACGGGGAACGGCCCGAGGCTCTGCCAGAGATCCGGATGAACGCCGGCGCGAAGGCGAAGGCGCGCGCCGGCCGGGACCGCGAGCGGAATCGCGACCTCGCTCCCGCCGCCTTCGCCCGGCGTGACGTGCAGCACGCGCGGGGTGAGCGGCCAGGTCGCGACGCCGGCGACCTCGCCGACCGTCGCGTCGCTCGTCTCGCCCGCACGCGCGCGGCGCGCTCGCGCGCTCTCGAGATCGTCCGTCAAGCGGCGCACACCTCTCGCGACGTCCTCCGCCGCGGGCGCGCGCGGCTCGCCGAGGCCGCAGATCAGGCGCTCCGGAGCCGGCCCGACGACCTCCGCGAGCTCGTAGTTCTCGGCGAGGTACTCGTAGAGCTCCGGTACGTTGAACTGCGGCCGCGGTGCGAACGGGGTGTGCAGGAAGACGTACACGATGCTCGCGTCCGGATGCTCGCGGAGCTGCGCCAGGATCTGCTGATCGCGATCCGCGTACGCGTCGCGCGGCCAGAGCCAGATGAAGCGACCGAGCGTCGGACGGTCGGCGAGGAAGCTCAGGACCGGCAAGCACGGCACGACGAGCACGGGCCGGTCTACGGGCGTGCGCGCGAGCGCCTCGATCATGCCCGAGTAGGTCGCCGCGTCCTCGGACCGCACCCAGACGGTCCCGCGCTCGCCCGCGACCGGCGTCGAGTAGGTCTCGACGGCGCCGAGCGCGAGTCGCAGCGAGGCGAAGAGGTACGCGATGCCCGCCGTCGCGAGCGCGCCGATCGCGACCCGCCTCGTGCCGCCGCGGAGCCAGGAGACGAGATCGACGAGCTGCCGCGTCGCCATCGGCACGAAGGGAACGAGCAGGATCGAGAGGTGGATCCAGTCGCGCGGCTTCGAGAACGCCGCCCACATGCAGCCGGCCCAGACGAGCTGCACGGCGCGCGCCGCGACGTCACGCCCCTCCTCCGGATGCGCGCGAAGGCGACGCCAGCCGCGCACGACCGCGACGAGCTCGATGATCAGGGCGAGATAAGGAAGTCGATAGCCACCCTTCAGGACGAGCTCGAGAAGGTTCGTCTCGCGAACGACCCAGCTTCCGAGGACGTCCCGCCAGTGCAGGTCCCAGAGGAGCCCGGGCATCCAGCTGAAGAGAAAACGACGCACCTCGGGGTCCTGCCCCGCCAGCGGGAAGAGCGGCGGCATGTCGAGGTAATCGCCGGCCGCGGGACCGCCGCCGCTGTCGTAGAGCGGATTCAGGAAGATCGGGTCGTAGAGCGTCTGCCAGAGGTACGGTCCGAGCGCTCCATGGACCGCGAACCAGGCGCACGCGACGAGGAACGGCGCGGCGCCGGCGACGACGAGCGCGACGAGTGGCTTCCCGCTCTCGGGCTCGCCGCCGGCTCGCCGTCGCACGCGCAGGCCGACGAGCAAAGCCGCGAGGCACGCGATCGATCCGAAGGCGCCGGAGTCCTGCTTCGTCACGAAGGCGAGGCCGACGAGAATGCCGGCCGCGATCGCGTGCGAAACACGTGCGGGCCGCTCCGCACGCAGCACGAGGAACGCCGCGGTCACGAGCGCGAACCCGATCGTCGCGTAGTGCAGCATGTGGAAGTGCGGCCACGTCCACAGGCGAAACGCGATCAGCCAGAGCGCCGCGAGGGCCGCGGCGGTGCGTCCGGTGAGACGACGCGTCAAGAGATAGATCGCAGCGACGACGCCGGAGAAGATGAGGAGCATCGCCCAGCGGCCGACTTCGAAGTGCTCGCCGAAGAGCGCGAGCAACGCCGCCGTCGCGTAGAAGCCGAACGGACCCGCGATGTGGTTCGAGTCGAGGTAGAGAACGTGCCCGTCGAGGATGTTGGCGCCGATCTGGAGGACGTGCCACTCGTCGCAGCCGCCGGCGCTGCGGTAGAGCAGCGGCTGGTGCACGAGCGCCGCGAGAAGGCCGAGAGCGGCGGCGATCCAGCCGTCGGCCGCGCTCGCCGGCTCCCCTCCCGCTCCCGAAGGTGCGCCGCGGACGCTCGCTTCGCTCACACGATCTCGGCGACCCGTTCGAGCTGGTCGAGAGTCGCGCTCGTCGGAACGAGGATGAGCTCGTCGGCGCCGGCGTCCTTCACCTGCCCGAAGATCTCGCGCAGCGCGAAGGCGGAGGTCGCTCGGCACGTCGGGGCAATCGCGCTCGCGACCTCCTTCCCGAGGAAGCCGAGGTAGCGGCCGACGTAGTCGTCCATCTGCCCGCGCGCGTTCGGCCCGAGGGAGTACCAGCAGCTCGTCACGAGACGCGGCGGCTTCGTTCGGCCCTCCTCGCGCCACGCGGAGCGCGCGACCTCGAACGCGCTCGCGATCTCGTCCTGTGCCGGTCCGAAGCTGAAGCCGCAGAGACCGTCCGCCCAGCGCGCCGCGCGACGGATCGACTTCGGCATCAGCGAGCCCGCGAGGATCTCGGGTCCGCCCTCCTGCACGGGTCGCGGTCCGATCGGCGCGGCGTTTCCTTCGATCGGCTCGCCCGCCCACGAGCGACGGAGAAGTGCGACCTGCTCCTCCATGCGCGCGAGGCGGCGTCCGAACGACGCACCGACGGCCTTGTAGTCCTCCTCGCGACCGCCGACGCCGACGCCGACCGAGAGCCGTCCGCCGGAGAGCACGTCGAGCGTCGCGAGCTGCTTCGCGATCAGGCCCGTACTGTGCATCGGCAGGACGACGACCGTGAGCGCGAGCCGGATCCGCTCGGTCACCGACGCCGCGGCGGCCATCGTCATCAGGAGCTCCTGGTTCGGGTACGTGATGCGCTCGCCGCCGGCGAGCGACGAGAACGGACCCGCGTCGGTCGCGCGCATCCAGGCGAGGAGGTCTTCGCGGCGGAGGCCGGAGACCATCGTCGGCAACGTCATGCCGATTTCCATGCGGCGACTCTAGCGGGTTCGGAAGACGGTTTCCTCCGGAAGCGGGCTCCTTCATTCGCCTTCGCAGATGAGATCACCGTCGCGGTTCGCGTAGCCCTTCGCGCATCGCTGCGAGCGGCGCGTCTCGCGCAAGCCGCCCTTCCCGTCCGCGCAGGTACATGCGAGCGTCGTACCGTCCCACGTGCAGGCGCCGCAGCTCTCCCAGTACGAGCCCGGCGGACCGTCCGCGAGGCGCGGAGCGGCGCGGATCGGGATCTCGAGAGCGGAAACGCCGCACTCCTCGAGGAAGCCGTCACCGACCTGCAGGAGACGCACGAAGAGCCGATAGTCGCCTGCCGCCTTCGGGACCTTCACGAGGAGCATCGTCTTCACGGAGCCGCCCGGCGGAACGTCCTGCAGGAGCGGCTCGGATTCGGCGACGCACGGCTCGCCCGCGAAGCCGAAGCAGGCCATCGCGCGTACGAGGTGCCGCGGCACGAAGCCGAGGCCCGGCCACGTGCGCTCGCCACGATTCTCGATCGTGACCTTCACCGGAAGCGCGGACCCCGCGGGCTGGACGCCGTAGATCGGGGCCGTGAGGCGGATCTCGCCCGGACACGCCTCGCCGATCGGCTCGAGCGGGATTCCGCCGAGCGTCCGCTCCGTGTCGAACAGGTGCGCCCGCGCATCGCTCACGCTTCGCCGCCCGACCCGCACGAGGAGATCGCCGCCGAAGCTTCTTTCGATCTCGAGCCCTTCGGGAAGCGCTCCGTCCCACGCCTTGCCACCGTCGGGAATTTGATCGCGGTGCACGAGGATCCACCCGACGTCGACGGCGTCGGTCAGCTGCGCGAAGGACTCCTCTCTCGGCAGCCCCATTCCTCGCCAAACGAGATACGTCGCGCTGTCCGGGCTGTAGGCGCTGTACCCCTGGACGATCGGAAGCCAGTGGAACGTGCTCAGGTACATGCGACGCGCCGCTTCGAGGAAGCCCCTCGGCGGGAGCTCGAGCAGCGGACGTCCCTCGCCGTGCTCGGCGAGCCAGTGGTACGCCTCGCCGACCTCGGCTCCGGAAGGACGCCGATGCATCTCGTTCTTCGGAAGCGGCGCGTACGAAGCGAGCGTGAGCGCCGCGATCGCGAGCGCACCCGCCCACGCGGCGCGCGGCGGTCGCGCGCGCAGGAGACGCTCGGCTCCGAGTGCGGCGAGGAGCGCCAAGCCGAGCTGCGCGACGAAGAGGAAGCGCCGCGTGCTGCGAATCGCGCCGAAGCCGGGAACCCACTCTTGCAGGAGGACGTACGGGCTCGCGAAGCGCTGGCCCTCGATCAGGATCGCGGGCCCGAGCGCGAGGAACGTCCCGAGCACGAGGAGCGCGATCGCCAGAATGCGCGGCCACCGAGCGCCGCTCCACGGCGGCGCGAGCGCCGCGATCGCGAGCGCCGTTCCGATCCAGCCGATGCCGCCGCCGAGGAGATGCTGCGCAACCGCCGCGTTCGCGATCTGCGGCGACAGGCCGAAGGACGGCAGACCCTCTGCGCCGTACGAGGGAATCAAACCCCAGCTTCGGAGCCAGACGTAGGGAAGGCTCGCGAGGAGGAACGGCGCCGCAGCTGCGGCGAGCGCCACGCCGAGACCGCGCACGCGACGTCCGTCGAGCCGCGCGCGCCAGCGGTAGAGCGCGAGCGGCAGGTACGCGGCGTACGCGAACGCCGAGCCGTACGCGAGATAGAACGAGCAGAGCATCTGCAGCCCGAGCGCGACCGCGAGGCCGACCGCATGACGCGTCCGCCCGCGCTCGAGCCAGAGCTCCGTGCAGAGCAGGGCGAGCGGCAAGTAGCCGACGCCGAGCACGTGGAAGTGGTGGAGCGTCTCGAGGCGCGCCGGATAGAAGGCGTAGAGGAGCCCGCCGAGGAACGCGGCGGGCGCCGATACGAAGCGCCGCGCGAGGAGGAAGAGCCCGATCCCGCAGAGCGGATGCAGGAGGAAGACCACGGCGTTCGTCGCGAGCACCGGATTTCCGGTCGCGAGATAGAACGGTGCGAAGAGCGGCACCCAGCCGAGGAAGTGCTCGGAGTAAGCGAGCGCGAACGGCGCCGGGTAGAACGCATTCGCGTGGAAGAGGTTCCACGGCGCCGTGAGAAGCGCGTGCGTGTCCCACGCGAGGCTCCAGACGATCAGGTAGACGTCCGCGTGGACGAGGCGGCTCTCGCCCGCGCCGTAGAGAAGGTGCGTCGACGCGAGCTGCGGCAGCGGCCAGAGCCACCATGCCGTCACGACCGAGTACGCGAGGAAGACGCCCGCCGCGCGGCCCATCGAAAGCTCTTCGTAACCTCTCCTCGCGAGAAGAAAAAGCGCTCCGTAGTCAACTTGTGACGACGCGGCCGTTCCGACAAGCTCTCCTGCGTCGATGAGCCATCACGTGCATTCGGAAGCGTCCGCCACGCACGGCGGCGAGCCCTCGGTCTCGCTCGAGCTTCCCGTCGTTCTCCCCGGAATCGAAGGGCAGGACGACCAGTGCATCGATCGGCTGGTCGAGCGTTTGCGCGGCCTGCGCGGGATCACGACGGCGCACCTCGGGGACGAGGCCGAGCCGCGTCTCTGCCTCCACTACGATCCGAATCTCGTCGCGCTCGCGCAGGTCGAGAGGCTCGCGCACGACGCCGGCGCCGAGCTGACACGCCGCTATCGCCACGAGACGCTGCACATCTCCAACATGGACTGCGGCGACTGCGCGCAGAGCATCGAGCACGTGATCCGGAGGACGGACGGCGTGCTGCAGGTCTCCGTCAGCTACGCGGCGGAGAAGATGCGCGTCGAGTTCGACGCGACGACGGTGTCCCGCGACGAGATCGTCGCCCGCGTCGCCTCGATGGGATACGAGGTCGGCACGACGATCGAACCCGCGCGCGGCTGGCTCGATCGCCACGGAGAGCTCGCGCGCTCGCTCGCGGCGGGAGCCTTTCTCGCAATCGGCTTCGGCCTCGAGAAGGCGGGGCTCGGTCCCGTCCTCTTCCTCCCGGCCTATGTCGTCGCCTACGTGCTCGGTGGCTACGACGTCGCCCGGCACGGGCTCCGCGCGCTCGTGAAGGGCAGCTTCACGATCGACCTCTTGATGACGTTCGCCGCGCTCGGCGCCGCGTTCCTCGGCGAGTGGGCCGAGGGCGGCTTGCTCCTCTTCCTCTTCAGCCTCGGCCACGCGCTCGAGGAGGAGGCGATGGACCGCGCGCGCGGCGCGATCACCTCGCTCGGCGAGCTCTCGCCGCGAACCGCGCGCGTGCGCCGCGACGGCGTGACCGCGGAGCTTCCGGTCGCGGAGCTCTTGCGCGGCGACGTCGTGGTCGTACGCGCAGGCGAGCGCGTCCCGGTCGACGGCGTCGTCCAGAGCGGACACTCTGCGGTCGACGAGAGCCCGATCACCGGCGAAAGCGTTCCCATCGAGAAGACGGCGGGCAGACACGTCTTCGCCGGTACCGTCAACGGCGACGGCACGCTCGACGTCGAGGTGACGAAGCTCGCTTCGGATTCGACGCTCGCGCGCGTCGTCGCGCTGGTCGCGGAGGCGGAGACACAGAAGTCGACGACGGAGGTGCTCGTCGACCGAGTCGCGCGCTTCTTCGTCCCCGCGACGCTCGCGAGCGTCGCCGTGGTGTCGATCGTGCCGCCGCTCCTCGGCTGGCTCGGCTGGTCGGAGGCCTTTCTGCGCGCGATGGCGGTGCTCGTATCGGCTTCGCCCTGCGCGCTCGCGATCGCGACTCCTGCGGCCGTGCTCTCGGGCATCGCGCGCGCCGCCAAGGGAGGCGTTCTCGTCAAGGGAGGAGTTCACCTCGAGAACCTGGGACGCCTGCACGCTCTCGCCTTCGACAAGACCGGAACGATCACGACGGGAGCGCCCGCGGTGACGGACGTCGTGCCGGAGCCCGGCGTCGCGCCGGAGGACCTTCTCGGCACGGCCGCGGCGGTCGAGGGCCGCTCGACGCATCCGCTGGCGCGCGCGATCGTGCGCGCGGCGCGCGAGCGCGACCTCCGCCCGGAGGACGCGGAAGCCGTCGAGACGCTCGCGGGTCGCGGCTTGCGCGCGCGGATCGGCGGCGAGCCGGTCTGGGTCGGAACGCCGGAGCTCGTACGCGAAGCGGCCGTCTCGCTACCGGACGAGACGGCGCGCGCGGTCGGGAATCTGGAAGACGGCGGTCGAACCGCGGTCGTCGTGCGCCGCGGCGATCGCATCCTCGGCGTGCTCGGCGTCGCCGACCGCCCGCGCCCGAACGCGGCGGAAACGCTCGCACGCCTGCGGACGCTCGGCGTGGACGAGCTCGTCATGCTCACGGGCGACAATCCGCGCGTCGCCGCGGCGATCGCGAAGAGCGTCGGCCTCGACGAGGTTCGCGCGAGCCTTCTTCCCGAGGACAAGCTCGCCGCCGTCGACGAGCTGACGCGGCGGTTCGGCACCTGCGGGATGATCGGGGACGGCGTGAACGACGCACCCGCGCTCGCGCGAGCGACGGTCGGAATCGCGATGGGCGCGGCCGGGACGGACGTCGCGCTCGAGACGGCCGACGTGGCCCTGATGGCGGACGACCTCGCCGTCCTTCCCTTCGCGATCGGTCTCGGCCGGGAGACGCGGCGGATCATCGTGCAGAACCTCGTCGTCGCGCTCGGCGTCGTCGCGGTGCTCGTCCCGCTCTCGGTGCTCGGGATCGCCGGGATCGGAGCGGCGATCCTCCTGCACGAAGGAAGCACGCTCGGCGTCGTCGGGAACGCGCTTCGCCTCCTTCGCTTTCGCGCCTGATCGGCGGAGCACCTGCCCCCTCGAAGCGGGCGGAGCTGCACGACCTGGAGGAGTGTGATCGAAACGCACGGTCTCGGCGGCCTCCTCCGGAGCCAGCTCGGACCGGCGTCGTCTCACGCAGCCGTCGTGCGCGATGCGCTGGCCCCTGCGGCAGTTCCTCCGCCAAGCTTCGGCGAAGGCCATGTGCTCTCGCGCGTCGTCCGGCGAACCGCCTCGCGACGATCGCACGAGCGGCGTGGCACGGCGGTTGCGGGGCGGCTAGACAGGCCAACGCGGAGACGGTCCCAATGCCGAACCCCATCGAAACGACTCTTCTCGATCTGGTTGCCATGATGAATTCGCTCACGGAGGACGAAGCCGAGCTCCTCGCGACGGTGACCTATCTGGTGAACACCGGACGCGTTCGCCTCCGCGGAAGCTTCGCGGGCCAGAGCATCCCGCTTCACTAGGGCAAAGCGAGCGAGGCCGTCGCCCGGACGACTTCGTGGGTTGCAACGTCTTCGGCCGGGTGCGCTAGAGTCGGCGCCCATGGCTCTGGACCCCCGGACCCTTCTGCCCCGCCTCGCTCTTCTCCTCGCGGCCGTGCTCCTCGCGGCAGCTCCCGAGGCGCGAGCCGCAGACGAGCCGGACGCTTCGGACGCGTTCCTCTGCACGCGAGCGCAGGACCCGGACGGCTCGGACGGCAGGCAGCTCGCCGTACGCGACGAGCTCGGGAGCGGTCCGGTGAGAGTGCTCGCACCGAGCCGGCTCTGCGAAGCGGTGACGCTCGACGGCACGCCGCCGCGAGAGGAGCCGACGCATCTCCTCGGGCACGTCGCGCGCGTGCGCGACGGCAAGTGGCGCCGCCGCGGAACTCCGATCGAGAACGTCCTGCAGGAGAGCGCCGTCAACAGCAGTGCGCCGGATCTGCTTCTCCTGCCCACGGCGATCGGCGAAGCGCCTCCGCCCGCTCCTCCCGCCGCGGACGCGTACCGCTGCTACCGCGCGATCGACGCCGGCTCCGGCTCGCTCGCGGGCGCGACCGCCGAGGTGACCGACGCGACGGGCGCTTCGAAGCGACTTCGCCTCGGGCGCGTACGGCGCCTCTGCGCCGCCGCGAGCGTCGAAGGAGCAGCCCTCGAGCATCCCTCCTGGCACCTCGCCTGCTACGACGCTCGTCCCGCGCCCGGGGAGACGCGCGCCGAGCGCGGCACCGCGACGGCGACGACCGCTCTCGGAACGAGGACCCTCGAGACACGCTCCGAGCGCGAGCTCTGCGTCGCCTCGCGGATCCTTCCCGGTTGCAACGGCTCGCTCGCCCTCTGCGATCGCCGCTTCGACGAGGTCGCATACGCGACGACGCACAACGCGATGGCGAACCAGGAGGACGGCTTCCTCTTCCCGAACCAGCGCTTCGCGGTTCCGCGCCAGCTCGACGACGGCATCCGCTCCCTGATGCTCGACACGCACTACCGCCAGGGCGTCGTGACGCTCTGCCACTCGCTCTGCGGGATCGGCAACCGCCCGCTCCTGGACACGCTGGTCGAGATCCGCACGTTTTTCGAGCAGCGTCCGTACGAGGTGGTCTCGATCATCTTCGAGAGCTACGTCTCCGCCGCCGACACGAGAGCGGTGTTCGAGGCGGCAGGCCTTCTGCCCTATCTGCACGTGCAGCCGCTCGGCACGCCGTGGCCGACGCTCCGCGAGATGCTCGAGAGCGGGCGGCGGCTCGTCGTGTTCACGGATGCGGGCGGCGGCGGCTTCCCCGGCTACCATCACGTCTGGAGCTACGCGTACGAGACGCCGTTCTCGTTCGAGTCGCCCGAGGACCTCGTGTGCACGCCGAACCGCGGCGATCCGGACAACTCGCTCTTCATCCTGAACCACTTCTTGACGCGGATCACCGGCAACGTGGAGCTCGCGCGGATGATCAACCGGAATCCGCTGTTCCTCTCGCGCGCGCTCCAGTGCATGGGGGAGAACGGCAGCTTGCCGAACTTCGTGACCGTCGACTTCTACGACATCGGTCACACGCTCGACGTCGTCCGCGCTCTCAACGAGGACTGAGCCGCGTCAGCGCCAGGCGGGCCGGTCGCCGATGATCTTCCGCTCGCGGAGCGCTTCGCGCTCCGCCGCGTCGAGGCCGAGCTCGCCGCCGAGAACCTCGTCGTTGTGCTGGCCGAGCGTCGGCGGCGGCGAGCGGTGCAACGCGGGACCGAAAGCCGAGAAGCGCATCGGAAGAACCGGGTAGCGGCGCCGGCCGACGAACGGGTGGTCGAGCTCCTGGTAGAAGCCGCGGTGCTCGAGCTGCGGGTTCGGCATCACGAAGTGCGCGTTGACGAGCTCCTGCGCCGGGACGCCGGCCGCGTTCAGCGCGCGAACGAGGTCGTCGCGGTCGCGGCTCGCGAGCTCGCGCGCGAGGTGTGCTTCGAGCTCGCGACGAGCCGCGCGCCGGCCGGCGTGGCTCTCGAGCTCCGGCGAGCGCGTCCACTCGGGCTCGCCGAGCACCGTTGCGAGGGCGCGCCACTGCACTTCGGTCGCGACGGCGAGGGCGAGCCACTCGTTCTCGCCGCGGCAGCAGAAGATTCCCTGCGGCGCCGCGTGCGGTCCGTGGTTTCCCTCGCGCAGAAGCGTTCGCCCGTACGCGGAGTGCTCGATCACCTGCTCCGCGGCCATGCAGAGCCCGGTCTCGACGAGCGGGACCTCGATGAGCTGGCCCTCCCCCGTCGCACGTCGCTGCTCGAGGGCGATCGCGAGAGCGACGAACGCGTGCAGCCCCCCGATCGGGTCGCACACGTTGACGATCATCGGCAGGTCCTCGTAGCCGGAGAGCCACGCGAGGCCGCAAGCCTGCTCGACGTTCATCGCGAAGCCGACGCGGTCCCACCACGGTCCGTCGAGGCCCCAGCTCGGCATGCGGATCACGATCAAGCGCGGATTCCGGCGGCGAAGGTCCGCCGGATCGATCCCGAGGTTCGCGAGGACGCGGACGGAGAAGTTCTCGACGAGGACGTCCGCCCGATCGACGAGGCGAAGGAAGAGGTCGCGTCCCTCCTCCGAGTCGAGCCGCAGCGTGATGTCTCGCTTGTCGCAGTTCGCGCCGTGGAAGATCGAGCCGCACTCCCAGAACGTCTTGTTGCGCATCGCGTTCACGAAGCGCATGCCGTCGGGTCGCTGCACGGATTCCACCTTGACGACGTCGGCGCCCATCATCGCGAGGTGCTCGGTCAGGAACGGGCCCGCCCAGAAGGCCGTGAGGTCGAGCACACGAAGGCCGTCGAAGGGAAACGGAGAAGCGTCTTCGCAGATCGATCCGCCGCTCCGCGCCGGGAAACGCGCTCCCGCGTGCTCGTCGAGACGCGGCGCCGGCTGCGGCCCGGACGCCGACGCGACGGGGCGCTCGAGACGATACGGGACGCGCGGCTGGACGAATCCTCCCGGATGCGGCTCGAAGACACCGCGCGCGACGAAGTGGTCCATCCGGCGCACGCTCTCGCCGTTCCCGACCGGCGCAACGGGGATGCGGAGCGCGGTCGCGAGCGACACGATCTCGTCGACGGAATGCTCGCGTGTCCACGAGCGGATCAGCCCGTGGATGAAGTCGAGGTCCTGCATCCGGCCGTCGGTGTGGTGGTACTTCTTGTTCTCGGCGAGCTCGGGCTGGCCGATCATGACGCAGAAGTCCTGCCACTGCTGCGCGGTGACGGTCGCGAAGCCGACCCAGCCGTCGCGCGCGGGCTCGAGCGAGGGCGTGTCGACGAACTGCGACAGCGGCGTTCCCTGAAACTGCCCATTCAGGTCGTGGTACTGCGTGCCGCACTGGAGCATCGTCTCGAACGTCGAGAGGTCGACGTGCTGCCCGCGCCCGGTGCGTCGCGCGGAGAGCCAAGCGCAGATCGCGCCGAAGCTCGCGTAGGCACCTGCGACCCACTCGCCGACGCGCCCGCCGATCCCGACCGGGCCGCGCTCGGGCAAGCCGCGCCGCGCCATCGCTCCGGTCGCGGCCTGCAGCGTCCACTCGGTCGCCGGGCGGCGCGCCCACGGGCCGTCTCCGCCGAAGGGCGAGATCGAGACGAGGGACAGCGCCGGATTCGCGCGCGCCAGGGTCGCGTGGTCGAGGCCGAGCCGCGCCATCTCGCCTGGACCGAAGCTCTCGAGGACGAGGTCCGCGTCGGCCGCGAGCGAGAGCAATTGCTCCCGTCCCGCCGCAGCCTCGAGGTCGAGCGCGAGCGAGCGCTTGCCGCCGTTCAGGTACTGGAAGAGAGCGCCGTCGGCTCCCGAAGGAAGCGGTCCTTCGCTGGCCGTCCAGCGGCGCAGCGGATCGCCCTCGGGAGGCTCGACCTTGAGGACCTGCGCGCCCGCGTCGCGAAGAAGCCGGCCGCAGTACGGGCCTGCGATCTCCGTCGAGAGGTCGAGGACGCGAACGTCCAGCACCCGGCGACGATAGCAGAGACGGCGGCCGACCGACGCCGCCGCTCAGGTCGCCGCGGAGCGGTTCTCCGGCGTGTACACGACGGGCAGGCTCTGGATGCCGCGCACGAGCGGCGACAGTACCCGCTCCGGGCCCACTCCGGGACGCACGCGGATGTCGGGCAGCCGGCGCAGGACCTCGGACAGCGCGACGCGGATCTCGAAGCGCGCGAGATTCGCGCCGAGGCAGAAGTGCGCGCCGATCCCGAAGGCGACGTGGTCGTTCGGCTTCCGGTCGATGCGGAAGACGTCGGCGTCGCCGAAGACGTCCTCGTCGCGATTCGCCGACTGGTAGAGCATCACGACCTTCTGGCCTTTCTCGATCTTCTGGCCGCGGATCACCGTGTCCTCGGTCGCCGTCCGGCGGAAGCCGACGATCGGCGAGACCCAGCGGAGGATCTCCTCGGCGGCGCTGTCGATCAGCCCCGGGTTCGCGAGGAGCTTCGCCTTCTCCTCGGGCCACTCGGAGAGCGCCAGCAAGCCGCCGCTGATCGCATTCCGCGTCGTCTCGTTCCCGGCGACGAGCAGCAGCGTCATGAACATGTGCAGCTCGTCGAGCGAGATGTTGTCCTCGTTCGTCGCGAGGATCCCGCCGCGCTCCGCGTCGACGAGGACCGTGACGAGATCTTCGCGCGGCTCGACGCGCCGCTCGGCGAACACGCCCTGCATGTACTCGGCAAACTCGACGTAGGACTGCGAAGCGCGCTCGAGGATCTCGAGGTTGTCGTTCTGGCCGGCGGCGACGATCATCGTGTCCGACCAGTGCTCGAAGCGGGCGTAGTCCTCGTGGTGGACGCCGAGCATCTCGGCGATGACGAGGAGCGGCAGCGGGACCGCGAGGGCGTGGACGAAGTCGCACTCGCCGCGGTCCGCGATCGCGTCGATGCAGCTCGTCGTGATCTCGTCGATACGCGACTTCAGAGCGCGCACCATGCGCGGCGTGAAGCCGGCGCTGACGACCTTCCGGAGCTGCGCGTGGCGCGGGTCGTCCATGCTGACGATCGAGATCATGATGTCCGCGTCGGCCATCACGCCCTGCGCCGAGGAGAAGATCTTCGGGTTCTTCGAGACGTAGACGACGTCCTCGTACTTCGAGAGGACCCAGCACTCGTTCTTCGCGTCCCAGTAGATCGGCGCGTGGCGCCGGAGCTCCGCGTACGCCGGAAACGGATCGCCCGCGTACAGGTTCGGATCGAGAACGTCGAACTCCATGGACCTTCCTCCCGAGAGCTGCCGGCGTGGCAACGAACGTTTGTTATCGCGCCCGGGCCGCCCAGTCAAGACGCGTCGTGCACGACGGGAGGCCTCAGAAGACCTGGTACTCGAACGGCGCCTCCTCGGAGCTCCGCGTCGCGAGGAAGAGCCAACCGGAGATCGCCGCGTACACGAGGAGGCAGAAGAGGATCCACCAGCGGTACCGCCGCCAGAGCCGCCGCATCTCAGGGACTCCCCGCCCCGGCTTCCGTCCCGAGAAAGTCGCGGCTCGCCTCGGCGATCCGACGGTGGGCGCGCGCGTTGGGATGCGCGTCGTCGGGCGCGACCCAGAGCGAGCGCGGATCGGTCTCCTCTGCGAACGCGGGAGCGAGGTCGAGAGTCTCGATCCCGTTCTCCCGGAGGAAGCCCGCAACGAGCGCGTGCTCGCGCTCGAACGGATAGCTCGCGAGCTCGTGCAGCTCGGGGAGGAGAACCACCTGGAGACGGATTCCGTCCTCGCGGCACGTCTCCGCCAGGCGAAGGAACGCGGCCTGCGCCTCCCTCCAGCCGGGCTGGTCGTCGGCGTACAAGCCGGCATAGTACTCGCGGAACGAGCGCTCCGGAGAGATTCCCGCGAAGAGCCGCCGCAGGCGCGACCAGTAGAGCGTGACCGCTCGCGAGTGCGCGAGAAAGGCCCAGCGGGCTTTCGCCGGAACCGGCTCCGCGTCGTTGATGAACCAGAAGACCACGAGCTGCTCCGGCCGGTAGCCGCGCCCCTTCTCGAGGAAGAGCTCGACCTCCTGCACCGTGCCGTAGTTCCCCGTTCCGAGGTTGACGATCTCGGTCGGCCGCTCCTTCGAGAGCTCGCGCTCGAGGATCGTGGCGAACGTCTCGTCCTCCTCGACGCCCCAACCGAACGTCAACGAGTCGCCTAGGATCACGATGCGATGCCGCTCGCCCGGCTCGCGGTCGTGCTCGTCGTCGCGGAGCCCATCGGAGCTGATGCGCACGTCGACGCCCATCAACCGCGCTTCCGCGCCGGGGCGATGGACGTGGCCGATGCGCGGGTTCTCCGCGTCGACCTTCAGGAGCTGCGCGTAGCGCACCATCTCGACGTCGTAGACGATCCTCTGCACGAGGTAGAGCCGAAGCGCGACCTCCGCGAGCAGGCCGAACAGCGCAAGCGCGATCACGGCGAGGACGAGGACGCGAGTCGGCTTCAGGGCGCGTCCGTCCCCGCGGCGCTCTCCGCCAGCTCGTCCGCCGCCTTCTCGCCGGCAGTGGCGGCGACCGTCGCGACCACGGCTGCGATGGAAGCGAGCACGACCACCCCGCCGACGACCTGCAGCGGAGAGAGCGTCTCGCCGAGGACGAACGTCGCCGAGATCGACGACACGACCGGCACCGCGAGGAGCATCATCGAGATCGAGAAGGCGGAAGCGTGCGCGTGCGCCCAGTTCGTGAGCACGTGCCCGAGCGTCCCGGGAAAGATCGCGAGCGACATCAGGATCACGAAGTCGGTGAAGCCGGGGATCGCGAGGGCGGGCCCGGTCGCCGCCACCGCGGCCGTCACGACGAACCCGGACACCGTGCTCATCCCGATCACGTACTCCCACGAGCCGACCTTCTCGCGGATGCGCTTCGAGGCGAGGAAGTACGCCGTGAACGCGAACAGGTTCACGAACGCGAGCACGTCGCCCTGCAGGCTCGCGCTCGGCGTCCCGCTCGAGCCCAGCACCACGAGCGCCGTTCCGAGAAGTGCCAGCGCGGCCCAGCCGACGGAGAGCCGCCGTACGCGCTCGCCGAAGAGCGGACCCGCGACGAGCGCCACGAGCGCGGGCTGGAGAGCGCCGATGATCGTGACGTTCGCGACGCTCGTCATCTTCATCGCGCTGAAGAAGAGGACCTGGTGGATGCCGAAGAGCGTCCCGCCGACGAGGCAGCCGCGGAGCCAGTCGCGCCCGAGCCTCCCGCGCATCGACGGAACCGCCGCTGCGAGGAGCCAGAGCAGCGGCACGGCGAACCACACGCGATAGAACGCGACGACGAGGCCGCTCGTCGCGACGAGCTTGATCGCGACGGCGCTGTAGCCCCACATCGCGACGGTGGCCGCGACCGCGGCGACGGCCCAGGCCTGCACGTTCGAGGCTTCGTCTCCGGCGATCTCGGCCGCGCGGCTCACCGGATCGAGGTATCGGTTGTCTGCGCGACGGGCCACTCGGGATGGCCACGATCGGCGCACCGTGATTAGACGGACGTGGCATGGAGCGCACGCCCGAGCCCGAGCTCATGGACGATGAAGCGCAGGCGCGCGCCTACGCGGAAGCGGACTTCTCGGTGCCGCACGAGCACTTCGTCGAGCTCTTCCGCGAGCGCTTTCCGGACCTCTCGCCGCGAACCGTGCTCGACCTGGGTTGCGGTCCGGGCGACGTCTCACGACGCCTCGCGCGCGCCTGGCCCCTTTGCCGCGTCGTCGGGGTCGACGGCGCTGCTGCGATGCTCACGATCGGCAACGAGATCAATCGGCAGGCGGGCCTCGCGGAGCGTGTCGAGCTCCGGCACACGTATCTGCCCGCGCGCCCGATCGACGGCGGCCCGTTCGACGCGATCACCTCGAACAGCCTTCTCCATCACCTCGCGGATCCCGCGACGCTCTGGTCGACGATCGCACAGCACGCGGAAGCGGCCACCGCCGTCTTCGTGATGGATCTCCTTCGTCCCCATTCCCCGGAAGCCGCTCGCGACCTGGTCGACGAGCATGCCGCGGGAGAGCCGGACGTGCTTCGGCGCGACTTCCTCCAATCCCTGCACGCCGCCTACCGGCCGGCGGAGGTACGCGATCAGCTCGCTCGCGCCGGGCTCGATCCTCTCACCGTCGAGGTCGTCAGCGACCGCCATCTGATCGTCCACGGCACCCCTGGAGATCGTTCATGACCGCACGCATGCTCGTCCTCGCTCTGATCCTGCTCGCGATGCCCGGCTTCGTCCGCAACGCTGCAGCACGCGCCATGCTGACCGGCGCGACGTGGGACGCGGAGGGAGCCCCCGCGGGCAGCACGCTCTCCGGGGACCGCTTCACGCTGACGACGCCTCTTCCGAAGGACGGTGCGAAGGGCGCGCTCCAGGCGCGCGGCACGATGACCTTCGACACGAAGTACGGAACCGACGTCGATCTCTCGTTCCTCTCCGACCACCCGTGGACGACCTGCGAGGCACCGAACGGGCTCGTCCTCGGCCCGGAGAATACGATCCCGATCGTCTGCACCGCGAAGGCGGAAGACCTCGCCAAGGTCTCGGAGGAGACCCGCATCTACCTGAAGATCGATCCACCCGGCGGAGGCTCGCACCGCAAGCTCTATTGGGTTCTCTCGATCGCGCCCTAGAAACGACGACTCATCCCCGCGGCGACGCATGCCGATGTGAGCAAGCCGCTCGCGATCCGCGCTCTCGTCGCGGCGCTCGAGTCATGCGAGCGGCGCACGGAAGAGGCGATCCGCACCGACGCGGCGCCCGCCGCCCAGCCAGCGCTTCTCAGCCTTCCTCGCCCTCCTTGGGCTGACGGAACTTCTGGTGGCAGGACTTGCACGCCTTGAACATCTTCCGGCTTGCCGTCTTCACGTCGCCGCCGGAGCGAGCCGCCGCCGCCACCGCTTCCGCGTCCTTCTTCAGGTAGGTCGAGAAGGCGTCGAACTCGTCGCGTGACGTCCAGATGCTCGGCTTCGCGCGCGAGCCTTCGCCCGTGCTGCCCTCGGGAAACAGCGCGTCGAACTTCGGCATCGCGGCGGCGATGCGGTCCGCCGGATCCGCCGCGTCGGCCGGCTTGCCGGCCTTCAGCGCATCGTTGATCGCCTCCGCGTCGTCGCCGACGTGCTCCATCAACTCGATCCGGTCCTTGATCGGCCCAGGCGGGAGCTTCGCGTGCTCCTCGTCCGCGCGCGCCGTCGCGACGAGCGGAAGTCCGATCAGCAAACCGAGAAGCCACGCCTTCGCTCGAATGGGACTCCGCATCGTTCTTCTCCTCTCGTCCGACGGGCCGGCACGGCCTCGGGGTCGCTCCACAAGAGCACGGTCGCGCTCGCAGCACCAACGCCGGGCCGCTTGCGGCCTCGCTTGGAGGTCGATACAGCCGACCGCGATGACGGCGGCACCCGCGCGCGCTCGCGCGCCTCGTCGTGTCCCGTGTGCGGCGCTGCAAGCGGCCGTCGCGCTGCTCCTCGCTTCGGAGGCGAGCGCGCTCCAGATCCGGGAAGGGTTCGAATGGCCGTGGGAGCCGGCGTGCGTCGAAGCGGGCGCGCAGGCGTCCGGATGCGCCGACGTCGCGGGATGCCCCGCGGGACGGAGCCTCTTCGTTCGCCGGACGAGCGCGGGCGCGTGCCACGGAGCCGAGGTGCGCTTCTGGATCGGAGGAAGGAGCCGCGCGCACGCGACCTCTCCCGAGCAAGCCGCGGGAGCGCGGGGAGCGCCAGCGCCCGAAGCGCCGTCGACGCCCGGAGAGATCGCCGGCGCGAACGACTGGGTCGCCGTGCACGTCTTCGATCCGCACTTCCCTCGGCCGAACGACGACGTCTTCGAGATCCTGTCGACGCGCGAGCGCCAGACGTCGCGCTTCGGCCGCCTGCAGGTCGACCTGCACGTCCCCGAGGACGTGCCCGAGAGCGGCATGGGCGAGCACTACCTCGTGATGCACAACCTGCAGCTCACCGCCGTCGCCCCATGCCCGCGGGACGGGCCGGGATGCGAGACCGCGGAGGACGCGGCGACGAGCTTCGGCGGAATTCCCGGCCATCCCGGCGCCTACCGCTGGTACGGCGTGATCGCCGGCTCGTTCGGCGCCGGGACGAAGGAGATCCCCTACGGCAGCGTCGGCTTCGCCGTCGAGGTCTCCGCGCAGGGTGCGGGCGGAAACCATCTCGTCGGGGCGTCGTTCCTTCCGTTCAGCGTCGGCGGCCGTCAGGACTCGTTTCCCGCGGGCTGGTACCGCATCTCGATCGAGCGCTCGGTCGTCGCGGGCGTCGACACGTACGCGTACGAGGTCGCGCGCTGGGCTTCGCCGGCACGGCGCTGGCTGCCGGTCGTCCCCGACGACGGAGCGCAGGGCGGCAGCGCGCGCGTGACGATGCCGTTCTCCGATCTCGTCGCGCCGATCGGGTTCGAGATCCCGCCCGGCTGGATCGGGCTCTCCGCGGCATGGCTCGGCGAGCGCGCCGAAGCCGCGCACGTCGACTGGGACCACCTCGTCGTCGACTGGTAGGGAGCGATCCGCTCTATGCGGCGTCGAGTGCCGCGAGGCGCTCGCGCGCGATCTTCGCCTCCGGCGAGTCGGGATGGCGCTCGAGGATCTCGCCGTAGAGCTTTCGCGCGTGCGCCACGTTGTCCTGCTTCTCCTCGAGCTGCGCGGTGTCGAGCAGATCCGCGGCGCTGGTCCCCGTGCAGCTCGCGAGCGCGAGCGCCAGCAGGACGGCGGCGATCGAACGGGACGGCTTTCGCATGGCCACGACCTCCTTCAGAGCAGCGTACCCGAGAGCACGAGCGAAGCCACCGTGAAGTAGATCAGGATCCCGGTCACGTCGACCAGGGTCGCGACGAACGGCGTCGAGGAAGCGGCAGGATCCTGCCCGAGACGGCGCATCAGGAACGGCAGCATCGAGCCCGAGAGCGTACCGCAGAGGACGACGCCGACGAGAGCGATGCCGATCGTGATGCCGATCCGCATCCAGTGCGGTCCGTACGCGCCGAACGCCTGCTCCCAGATCGCGATGCGCAGCATTCCGATCAGCCCGAGCACGATACCGAGGGCCAGCCCCGAGCGGAGCTCCCGCCAGAGGACGCGGCGCCAGTCGCGCAGCTGCACCTCGCCGAGCGCCATGGCGCGGATCACGAAGGTCGCCGTCTGCGAGCCGCTGTTGCCGCCGCTCGAGATGATGAGCGGGATGAAGAGCGCGAGCACGACGGCGTGCGTCAGCTCGACCTCGTAGTACGAGATCGCGGAAGCCGTCAGCATCTCGCCGAGGAACAGGAGGATCAGCCAGCGCGCGCGCTTCTGGATCAGCGACCACACGGGCGTCTCGAGATACGGGTCGGCGAGCGGCTCGGAGCCGCCGATCTTCTGGATGTCCTCGGTCGCCTCTTCCTCGGCGACGTCGAGGACGTCGTCCACCGTGACGATCCCGATCAGCACGCCGTCGCTGTCCGTGACGGGAAGAGCGACGCGGTCGTACTCCTGGAACACGTCGACCGCGGCCTCCTGGTCCTCGGTCGCCTTCAGCACGACGAAGTGATGATCGGAGAGGTCGCCGATGCGCGTTTCGGGACGCGCGAGGAGAAGCTCGCGGATGCGGAGGTCGTCGACGAGCTTCCCGCCCGGATCGATCACGTAGATGACGTCGAGCGTCTCGCGGTCCTGACCGTGCTGGCGGATGTGCTCGAGGACGCGCTCGACCGTCCAGTCGGCCTCGACGGCGACGTAGTCCGGCGTCATCAGACGCCCGATGCTGTCCTCCGGGTAGCCGAGGAGCCACGAAGCGACCTTCCGCTCCTCGGTCGTGAGCCGGTTCAAGAGGCTCCGCGTGACCGCGGCGGGAAGCTCCTCGAGGAGCGCCGTGCGGTCGTCCGGCGACATGTTGTTCAAGAGAGCCGCGACCTGCTCTTGCGCGAGCGTCGCGACGAGGTCCTTCTGCGGCTCGGGCTCGAGGTACTCGAACGTCTCGGTCGCGAGCATCCGCGGCAGGATCCGGAACACGAGCGCGCGCTGCTCGGACGGGAGCTCGCCCACCAGGTCGGCGATCTCCGGAGTATCGAGACGCGAGAGCGCGTCGCGCAGGCCCGCGAAGTCGCGGCGCGTCAGGTACTCCTCGATCTCGGGAGCGAGCAGCTGGCCCAGCATGTGTTCGGACGGGTTTCGTCAGGTCGTGAAGGTGCGGCGCGCGAAGCCCTTCGGCTTGCGGCGCCGCAGACGGGTCGCCGAGCGAAGTCGTTTCTCCGCGCGCTCGATCAGGATCTGCTGCGAGCCGATCAGGTGCTTCTCCTTGGTGGGGCGACGCTGCACGTACCTCCCGTCCGGTCGCATCTCCCACGCGCTGCGGCGGTCGTCGAGCTGGAGGTCGAGGATCGCCTGCAGCTCCTCCTGATGTCGTGGATCGTCGACCGGGCAGAGCACCTCGACCCGGCTCTCGAGGTTTCGCTTCATGCAGTCCGCGGAGCCGATCCAGTACTCGGGCTTTCCGCCGTTCGCGAAGTGGAAGATGCGCATGTGCTCGAGGAAGCGGCCGACGATGCTGACGACCTGGACCGTCTCGGAGATGCCGGGAAGCCCCGGGCGGAGACGGCAGGTGTCGCGCACGACGAGGTCGATCTTCACCCCCGCCTGCGAAGCCCGGTAGAGCGCAAGCGTGACGTCCGCGTCCTCGAGCGCGTTCATCTTCATCTGGATGCGGCTCGGACGGCCGGCGCGATGGTGCTCCACCTCGCGCTCGATCTTCGAGATGATTCCCTGCTTCAGCGTCGTCGGCGCGACGAGGAGCCGATGGTACTGTCGGCGCGGCTTGTACCCCGTCGTCAAGTAGTTGAAGAGCTCGGTCAGGTCCTCGCCGATGCTCTCGTCGGAGGTGAGGAGGCCCAGGTCGGCATAGATGCGCGCCGTTCCGGAGTGGTAGTTGCCGGTCCCGATGTGCGCGTAGCGTCGTAGCCCGCTGTAGTCCTGTCGCACGACGAGGATCACCTTGCAGTGCGTCTTCAGGCCGACGACACCGTAGGTGACGTGGATGCCGTACTCTTCCAGCCGACTCGCCCATTGAATGTTCGAGTGCTCGTCGAAGCGCGCCTTCAGCTCGACGACGACGGCGACCTGCTTGCCGTTTCGCGCCGCCTCGATCAGGTGCTCGATCACCTTCGATTCCGCCGAGGTGCGGTAGAGCGTCATCTTGACGGCGCGCACCTTCGGGTCGGTCGCCGCCTCGTAGAGGAAGCGCTCGACCGAGGAGGTGAAGGACTCGTACGGGTGCTGCAGCAGGATCGAGCCCGCGTCGCGGATCACGTGGAAGATGTTGCGATCGCTCGTCAGCTCGGGGCTGTCGATCGGGTGGTGCGTAGGATCGCGGAGCTCCGGGCGATTCAGGCCGGCGATCTCGTGCAGGTCGGCGAGGCCGAGCCGGCCCTTCACCTCGGTGACTTCCGTCACCTCGTCGAGGCCGAGCTCGCTCGCGAGCATGCCGCGGTGCTGCGGCGACATGCCGGTCCCGATCTCCATCCGGACGACGGGAGCGAACTTGCGCTCGCGCAGCTCGGACTCGATCAGCGCGAGCAGGTCATCCGCGTCTTCCTCGTCACGCTCGGTGTTCGCGTTCCGCGTGACGCGGAACAGCTCGCGCGACTCGATCTGCATGCCCGGGAAGAGCACGTCGAGGTTCTCCGCGATCACGTCCTCGAGCGGCACGAACACGTCCTGATGGCCGACCCGGATCCAGCGCGGGACGCCGGCCCCGATCGGGACCTTGACGCGCGCCAGGGAGTGGTCCGCATCCTTCTCGTAGCGCAGCATCACGAGCAGGTTCAGCGAGAGGTTCGAGACGAACGGGAACGGATGCGCCGGGTCCATCGCCTGGGGCGTGACGAGCGGATGGATCGTCCGCAGGTACACCTCGCGCAGCGCCTCGCGCTCGCGCTCCTCGAGATGATCGATCGAGACGAGGCGGATGTCATGCTTGCGCAGAAGACGCCGGAGCTCGTCGAAGATCTCCGCGCGACGCCGGTCGAGCCCGTGCACGATCGCGTAGGACGCTTCGATCTGCTCGCCCGGGCTCATCCCGTCGACGGTCACGCGGCGGACGCCGGCGGCTTCCTGCTGCTTCAGGCCGCCGATCCGCTTCATGAAGAACTCGTCGAGGTTCGCGCTGACGATGGCGAGGAACTTCAGCCGCTCGAGGACCGGATTGCGGGGGTCCTCCGCCTCGTGCAGGACACGCGAGTTGAACGCGAGCCAGGTCAGCTCGCGGTTGAGGTAGAACTCCGGGCTCTGGAGGTCGATCTTCTGGGGGCGCGGCTCGGTCGTGACGGCCGCGTCCGCGGCTGCCGTCCGCGCGCCGGCGCCGTCTCCGACGCTGGGCGCCGCCTCGCCCGTACCGTTCTCGCGCTCCCCCCGTGCCGCCCGGGCTTTCGCCAGGACCTCGACCGTACTCATCCGCTACCTCCGATCCGAACCGGGGATTTCCCGGCCGGCTCCAACGAGTATCGGGCGGTCGGCGAGGGAAGTCGAGTCCCGCGAGATCGGGAGCAACGAGACGCGTTCGGCTCGACAATCGGCGCGTCGACAGAGAGAATCCGCGTCGAGGCACAACCTTGCACACGTTTCGTTGCGTTTCTTCGCCCGGATGCCGGCTCCTCCTGCTTCTCGCGGCGCTCTCCGCCCTGTCGTCCCTCGGCTGCTCCGCGCCCAAGAAGCCCGAGCCCCCGCCCGGTCCCGATCCGGCCGAGCAGCACTTCGTTCTCGCGCAGCAGCACGCCGAAGCGGGCCGCCACGAGGAGGCGATCGTCGAGTACCGCAAGGCGATCAAGATCGCTCCGGACCTGACCGAGGCCTACTACAACATCGGCAACGAGTTTCGCCGGATCGGCGACTACAAACGCGCGATCCAGGCCTACAACAAGACGATCGCGCTCGATCCGTCCCACTTGAAGGCCTACAACAACCTCGGCCTGGCCCTCGCGGACTCCGGACAGCCCGACAAGGCGGCGTTCGTCCTGCGGCGCGCCGTCGGGATCGACCCGAACTACGCGAAGGCCTGGAACAGCCTCGGCTACGCGTACTCGAGCCAGGGCGAGCACGCGCAGGCGGTGCTCGCGGTGAAGGAAGCGATCCGGATCGACCCGGAGTACGAGCAGGCCTACACGACGCTCGGGAATGCGTACCTCTACCAGGACCTCTTCCCCGAGGCGGTCGACTCGTATCAGCGCGCGCTCCGGATCGAGCCCGAGGACGTGAACACGCACTTCAACCTCGGCATCGCGTACCTCCGCCTCGGGCAGACCGACCAAGCGCAACTGCAGGTGGAGATGCTCGAGACGATCGACCCGCTCCGCGCCGATCTCCTCCGCCGCCGCATCGACGTCGGACAGCCGATTCAGTGACGGATCGCCGCGCGTCAGGCGACGGCGGCGAGCTCGGGGAGACGGCGCGTCCGGCGTGACCATGCCCAGACGAGGGCGATCGCGGCGAAGACGAGGCCGAAGGTGAGCCCGGCCCACAGGCCGTAAACGCCGAGGCCCAGCGAGAAGCACAAGAACGCGCCGAGCGGCAGCGACACGAGCCAGTAGCCGACGAGAGACGTCAGCATCGACGTCCGCGTATCCCCCGAGCCGCGCAGCGCTCCCGTCGCGACGACCTGAACGCCGTCGAAGAGCTGGAATGCCGCCGCGATCGCGAGAAGGCCCGTTCCGACCTCGATGACCGACGCCTCGCTCGTGAAGATCCGCAGGATCGCGTGCGGTACGACGAGGAAGGAAATCGCCGAGAGGCTCATGAAGCCGCCTCCGAGGAGAAGCGCCGTCCAACCCGCGCGCCGCGCGCCCTCCGGGTCGCGTCCGCCGAGCTTCTGCCCGACGCGAACGGCGCCCGCGGACGAGACGCCGAGCGGCACCATGAACGCGAACGCGGCAGCGCCGAGCGCGATCTGGTGCGCGGCGAGAGCGGTCGGATCGAGCCGCGCCGCGAGAAGCGTCGCCGCCGTGAAGACGCCGCCCTCGAGCGTCACCTGCACCGCCGCCGGAAGACCGAGCCGCAAGAGCTTGTCGAGGAGACGCGCCTCGATCCGCCACGACACGCGCAGGAAGCCGCCGCCCGCACGCCGTCGATCGTGCGCGACCGCGTACGCCACCACGGCCCCGAGCATGAAGACGCGCGCGAGCGTCGTCGCCCACGCCGAGCCACGCGCGCCCATCGCGGGAAATCCCAGATGCCCGAAGATGAGCACCCAGTTCGCGAGCGCGTTCACGACGTTCGCGACGAGAACGATGACCATCACGGGCCGGACGATGCCCGTCCCTTGCAGGTAGCGGCGCAGCGTCGCGAACAGGAGAAGCGGAACGAGGCCCCAGGTGACGGCGTCGAGATAGCCGATCGCGTCGGGAAGCACCGCCGCGTCGACTCCGAACCAACTCAGGCGCGCGCTCACCCACCACAGCACCGCCATCGAGAGGACGCCCAGCCCGAGGCTCACGTACACACCGTGCACGAGGCCGCGGTGCGCGTCCTCGGTGCGCCCCGCGCCCCACGCCTGCGACACGAGCGGATCGAGCCCGAGGAGCAGGCCGATCCCGAACATCGCCGCGACGAAGAACGTGTGGGTGCCGACGGCGACCGCGCCGATCGCCTCCGCACTCACGCGGCCGACCATCGCGGTGTCGACGAGCCCCATGCCCATCCAGCCGAGCTCGGCGATGATCACCGGCCACGCGAGACGGAAGAGCGGACGCAGCTCGCCCTCGGCGGCGACCGAGTCGACCGCTTCGCGAGACGGCTCGATCGGGACGGCGCTCGACATGGGGTCGTCGAGCCTACCGCGTCCCTTTCCGAGGCGCGAGATCGTCTCCACGCGAGTGCAAACGCGGGACGCTTCAGAAGAGCGGTGCGGTCCCGAAGAGAAGCGGATGCAGCCAGACGAAGACGACGTACAAGACCACGCCGAGGACGACGCGCACGGCGCCGATCTCCGCGAGACGGAGCTCGTTCCGGCCCTGCACGATCGCCGCGAACGGAACGACGGACGTCACCGCCGCAAAGCGCTCCCAGCGGTCGCCGAAGCGCCGGCGCCGTTTGCCGTCGATCATTCGCGGACCGATCGCCGCGAGGATCGTGAGCCCGCCGAAGAGGATCAGCGAAGCGAGGTCGCCGTTCGCGATCAGGTGCGTGATCCCCCAGAGCGCGACGCCGCAGAGAAACGGATGGCGCGACACGCGCAAGATGCCGGTCGCCGGCTCGGCGCGGTCGAGATTCGACTCACCCGCGACCGCGGTCGGAGTCGGCGTCGTGAGGCCGACCACGACGAGCAGGAACGCGATCAGCATCAGGACGAGCGCGATCGGGCGGAACCACGGCAGCGGTCCCCAGAGCGAAACGAGCGGCGCTCCGGCGTAGCCGCGCACGAGCCAGATCATCCCGAGGATCGAGAGGAGCGAGAAGAAGCCGAGGAAGCCGCCCTCGCCGATCACCGCGACGAAGCGATCGCGCAGCGTCGTCCCCGAGATCACGAGGTGGATCCCGATGAAGAACGCCGACGCGAGCACCAGCGAAGTCACTCGCGAAGGAGCATAGCACGAACTCGGTGCCGCGCGAAGCCTCGCTCCGCGCGTCGCGGTGCTTCGCTCAGCTCGGCGTGAAGACGGACATCCCGTCGCGGATCGAGACGGTCCCCGAGCGGCCGACCTCTTCGCGCCCGACGAACGCCTCGAGGAGCGCGCGATCCGCCGGCGTGTTCGCGAGGAACCGCTTTCCGTCGGCGGTCCGGCCGAGCACGATCCCGCGCGCCGGTGCACCTTCGCGGTCGTAGAGGACCGTGTAGGCTTCGATCGTGGCGGGCCCCGTCGCCGTCTCGTCGACCTTCGCGGGAGCCGTCGTGAGACCGCGATCGTGCGAGGCGCGGCGCGCCGGCATCTCCGCGGTCGGCGCGGCGCCGGGCTTCCGCTCCGTCGACCACACGCTCGCGGTGTGTTTCGTCAAGTACCAGCCGTTGCCGGTGACGAGGCCCTTCATCCCGGGGCTCTCGCGGAGCCGGTCCGCCATCGTCGCGATCGAATGCAGCGTGTAGCCGCTCGCCGGTCCGCCGCCGTACGGGAGACCGCCCGTCACCGTGAAGCCGCGCGGATCGTCCTCCCGGATGCCGAGCTGCTTCAGCGCCATCTCGACCGCGACGGGGAAGCAGCTGTAGAAGTCGAATCGTCCGATGTCGTCGACGCCGACGCCGGCGTTCTGCAGAGCGCCCATGTGCGCGTCGAGCATCGCGGGACAGGCCGCGAAGTCGGGACGCTCGCTCGGCCACCAGGCTTCTTCCTGCGATTTCGCGCCGCCCCACCAGTAGAGCCAGCGGCTCTCCGGAACGCCGAGTGAACGCGCCGCTTCCGCGGAGACGAGAAAGAATCCCGCCGCCTGATCGGTGTTGAGCACGGCGTTCAGGTACTTCGTGTACGGGAACGCGATCATGCGGTTGTTCGGGGTCGCGTTCGTGATCTCCTCCGCGCTCCGCGCGACCGGGAACCACGCGTACGGATTCGCCGCCGCGACGTCGGTGAACTTGCTGAAGAGCCGGCCCATCGACTTCCGATGCGTCTCGAGGTCGCTTCCGCGCGAGGCGCGCATCGCGTTCTCGAAGATCGGGTAGATGTCGGGCGGCATCACCATGCCGTACTTGCCCTCGAGCTCCGAGCTGCCCGGCTCCGCGGAGCCGATCATCTCGGGATCGGTCGTGCCGCCGACGGTCCAGTCGAGCTGGACGCCCTGCTTCATCGCCTGCATCAGCGTGCGCATGTTGTTGCAGCCGCCGATGAACGCGATGCGCGTCTCGCCGCGCGTGATGCGCTCGGCGATCAGATTCGCCGCGGTGACGCCGATCTGACCGCCCATCTCGCTCGTGAACGTGTGCTTCGGGTGCGAGCCGAGCTTCTCGCCGACGACCTGCGCGGGGTTCCGCGCCTCCCATCCGGCGACGTTCAGGACCGCGACGGTGTCGATCGAGCGCAGCAGGTTCTCGCCCGCACTCGCGTCGCGAGCCGCGTCGCGCGCGACCTTCTCGAGCATCGCGAGGGGCTCCGTCGCCTCCCTCGGGTCCACGTCGCGCTCCACGAGCTGGCCGGTACCGATGAGCACGGGAATGCGGTCGTCACTCACGTCGAAGTCTCCTGATGATGGGCCGTGGCCGGGAGGACACGGCGGGAAGCCTTCCTCGTAACGATTGGGCGTCCGTGTTGCAGCCCGCGGCACGCCCTATGCGCCGTCGCCCCCGACGCCACGCGGCGGGTGGGTCTCGATCTGCACGACCCGCGCCTCGACGCCGAGCTTCGTCACCTGGTCGTCGGTGAGCCCGGTGCGCCGGTCGTAGGCGAGGCCGAACTGGCGTGCGAGCCACCAAGCGATCGAGATCCACTCGTCTCGTTTCCCGAAGCGCCCTCGTGCGACGCTACGCCGGCGGCGCGCGATCGACGACGAGCCGCGCCAGCTCGTCGAGATGCGCGGCCTCGTCGCCGCAGAGGTGCTGCACCGTCAGGAGCCGCTTGTAGTAGAGATGCACGTCGTGCTCCCACGTGTAGCCGATCCCGGCGAACACCTGGATCGCGTTCGCGCCGATCCGCGGGAACGCCTCGCTCGCGAACGCCTTCGCGACGGCCGCCGCATGGTGTCGCTCGGCGTCGTCCGCCGCGTCGGCCGCCCAGAGCGCGTGGTAGGTCGCCGCACGCGCGAGCTCGAGGTCCTGCAGCATGTCGACGAGAACGTGCTGGACGGCCTGGAAGCTGCCGATCGGCTTCCCGAACTGCCGGCGCTCGTGCGCGTAGGCCGCCGCGAGCTCGAATGCGCGCGCCGCAGCACCGAGACCGTCGGCGACGAGCCCGACGACGATCCGATCGAGGGTCGCGGCGATCGCACGGCTCGCGTCGCGTTCGCCCTTGCCTTCGCCGAGACGCCGCGCAGGCGCGTCCTCGAGCGTCACGCGCGCGAGCCGCCGCGTCGGATCGAGACCTCCGAGCGGCTCGATCCCCGCATTCTCCTTCTCCACGACGAAGAGGCCGAGCACCCCGTCCGCGTCCGCCGACACCACGAGAGCGTCCGCGACCGCCGCGTCCGGGACCGGCGACTTGACGCCCGTCAGCCGCCAGCCGCCGCCGTTCCGGGCGCGAGCGCGTGTCTCCACGGCGCGCCAGTCGTAGCGCGAGCGCGTCTCGTGCAGGGCGACCGCGCCGACGCGCCTCCCGCTCGCGAGCTCGCCGAGCAACGCCCGTTCCCGCTCCTCCGCCCCGCTCGCGAGGATCGCGGCAACGGCCCCGAGCGCGCTCGACGCGAATGGCCCCGGATAGAGCGCGCGACCGATCTCCTCGCAGACGATGCCGGTCTCGACCATTCCGAGCCCGCCTCCGCCCGCGCTCTCCGGCGCGAGAAGCCCGCAGACGCCGAGCTCGGCGAGCCCGCGCCACACGTCGTCGGTACGACCGTCGCCGTCGAGCCGCGGCCGCACGTACCCCGTGATCGAAGCGCGCTCCGCGAGGAAGCGGCGCACGCTCTCGCGCAGCATCTCCTGCGTCTCGTCGAATTCCACTTCAGTAGCTCCGCGGCAATCCGAGCACGCGCTGCGCGACGACGTTCTTGTTCACCTGCGTCGTACCGCCGGCGATCGAGTAGGAGCGCGAGGCGAGCCGTGCGCGTGCGACCTCACCGACGAGCGCCTCCGGACCCGCGACCTCGGCGGCGACCTCGGCGAGATGCTGCTCCGTCTGGCTCCACACGAGCTTCGTCAAGGCGCCTTCCGGGCCTGCGCGCTGGCTGACGATGCCGGAGAGCGCCCGGTCCGAGAGCCGCCGCAGCAGCTCGCCTTCGAGGTAGACGTGCGCGAGGCGCCGCCGCAGGACCGGATCGTCGGCGGCGCTCGCCCCGCCCATCGGCGTTGCGCGGGCGCGCTCGATGAGATCGCGGATCTTGCGCCGCACCGCGAGGTGCAGCGACGCGACGGCGCCGCGCTCGTTGTTGAGCGTCGTCATCGCGACGCGCCAGCCCTGGTGCAGAGGACCGAGCAGCGCCTCGGCGGGCACGCGCACGTCGGCGAAGAAGATCTCGAAGAACTCCGCCTCGCCGGTGATCGTGACGATCGGCCGCACCTCGATGCCGGGAAGGCGCATGTCGACGAGAAGGCACGAGATGCCCTTGTGCGGCGGCGCGTCGGGATCGGTCCGCACGAGGAGCTCGCACCAGTCGGCGAGGTTTCCGAGCGTGTTCCAGACCTTCTGCCCGTTGACGACGAAGTCGTCCCCGTCCTGCAGCGCCGTCGCGCGCAACGAGGCGAGGTCCGAGCCGGCGTCGGGCTCGGAGAAGCCCTGGCACCAGATGTCGTCGCCGCGGCGCATCCGCTGCAGGAAGCGATCCTTCTGCGCGGGAGTGCCGTACGCGAGGATCGCGGGCGCGATGTTCGAGAGCCCGATCGGATTGACGAGCGCCGGAGAGCGCGCGCGGTCCATCTCCTCCGCCCAGGCGACCTGCTCCAGGACGCCCGCGTCGCGGCCGCCGTACTCCGCCGGCCACGAGATCGCCGCCCAGCCCGCATCGGCGACCTTCCGGTTCCACTCGCGCAGGACCTCGATCGTGTCCGCGGAAGCAGCGAGCGCGGAGCTCACCGCGCGAAACCGCGGCTCGAGATTCGCCTCGAGCCACGCGCGCAGCTCCCTTCGCAGCGCTTCGGCCGCTTCGGAACCGGGAACGCTCATCGTTCGTGTTCGATGTTCGTGTTCGACGTTCGTGTTCGACTTCCGCGTTCGCGCCGGCTCAGGCGCTCTGACCCGTCGCCTGCGCCTTCGCCCAGCGGTAGTCCGCCTTCCCGCTCGGGCTTCGCTCGATCCGATCGCGGAAGACGAACGCCTTCGGAAGCTTGTACCGCGCGATGTGCTTGCCGGCTTCCTCGAGGAGCTCCGCTTCGCTCGCCTTCGAGCCTTCGCGGAGCTGCACGATCGCGACCACCTCCTGGCCCCAGCGCTCGCTCTCTCGACCGGCGACGACGGTGTCGTACACCGCCGGGTGCTGCTTCAGCGCGAGCTCGACCTCCTCGGCGAAGATCTTCTCCCCGCCCGAGTTGATCGTGACCGAGTCGCGGCCGAGCACCTCGATCGTGCCGTCGTCGCGGTAGCGCGCGCGGTCGCCGGGAACCGAGTAGCGCGTCCCGTCGATCACCGGGAAGGTCCGCGCCGTCTTCTCGGGATCGCCGAGATAGCCGAGCGGCACGCGACCCTTCTGGGCGAACCACCCGACCTCGCCGTCCCCCGGCACGAGCGCGCGCTTCATGTCCGCCGAGATGACGCACGCGCCCGGGCCCGGCTTGAAGTCGCCGCTCGTCGCGCCGGTGTCCTTGGAGCTCATGTTGCTCGCCTGCGCGCCCGTCTCCGAAGAGCCGATGCCGTCGAAGATCATCGCGTTCGGGATCTTCTCGAGGAACGCGGCCTTGTTGCGCGCGGAGAGCGGCGCACCGCCGGAGCCGATGATGAAGAGCGAGGAGAGATCGTACTCCTTCTGCGCGAGCTGATCGAGGAGCGGCCGCGCGAAGGCGTCGCCGACGATCGTGATCGTCGTGATCTTCTCCCTGCCGACGAGCGAGAGGAAGTCGTCGGCGTCGAGACGCTTGACGTCGTCCGGCACGACGAGCGTCCCGCCCATCGTCATCATGATGAAGCTCGACCACTGCGCAGCGCCGTGCATGAACGGAGGTCCGATCAAGGCGCGCAGGAAGCCACCGCCCTGCACCTGCTGCGCGAGCTCCTCGTACGAGGAGAGCTCCGTGCCGTCGGGCTTCCGACCGCCCATCGCCGCGACGAAGATGTCCGCGGAGCGCCACAGGACACCCTTCGGCATGCCCGTCGTACCGCCGGTGTAGACGATGTAGAGGTCGTCGGGACACGGCTTCAGATCGAGGGGCTCCCCGGAAACGCTCGCGAGCGCCCCCTCGTAGTCGATCGCCCCCGGGAGGAGCGCGTTTCCGGAATCGTCCGCGACCTGCAGAAGGACCTCGAGATTCGGCAGGCGATCGCGGATCGCGGCGAGCCGCGGCGCGAACTCGGCGTGGTAGATCACCGCTCGCGCCTTCGCGTTGTCGAGCAGATAGAGCAGCTCCTCCTCGACGTAGCGATAATTGACGTTGATGGCGCCGAGGCGCGCCTTCCAGGTGCCGAGCATGCCCTCGAGGTACTCGTTGCCGTTGTAGAGGTAGAGCGCGACGTGATCCTGCCCGGACTCGTGACCGGCGAGCTGGCCGCGCTCCGAGTGGAGGCGGAGCCCGCGGCCGTGCAGATAGCGCGCGAGCCGGCGCGTCCGATCGGCGAGCTGCGCGTGCGTGTAGCGGCGATCGCGGAAGACGATCGCCTCGCGCTCGGGGATCGAGCGAGCGACGGTTTCGTGAACGTCGGCGAAGTTGAATTCCATGGTCCCCACCCCCTAGCGGACTCCGCTCGACCTTGACAACGGCACCCGCGGCTCGCCACGAGGGAGGCCGATGACCGAGCGCAGACGGAGAAGGTGGGTGGACATCAGCCTCGTGGCGTTGCTCGCCGGAGCGTGCTCGAGCGGGGGCGAGGCTCCCGAAGCCGGCCCGGACGCTTCACGCGACCCGAGCCAGACGCCGTCGCGGCTCGAGTTCGTCCCGGAGCTCTACGTGGAGCCCGAAGCGAGACCGGAGGACGGCCCGCCGCCGCTCCGCGTCCGCTTCCGCGCGAACGTCGAGGACGCGACCGGTGTCGTCGAGTGCGAATGGGACTTCGGTGACGGCTCGCCGAAGGCGAAGGAAACGAACCCGACGCACGTGTACGAGCGGGTCGGCGATTACGAGATCCTCGTCGTCTGTCGCGACGAGATCGGCACCGCAGGCGAAGGCGAGACGGACGTCTTCGTCGAGCTCGACGAAGACTAGGCCGCGCGGAGGAGAGGAGCCGAAGCCCCTCTCCCCTCACGCGAAGCAGCAGCGAGCGTCCACCGAGGACTCGGCGCAGTAGCGATCGCCGCCGATGATCAGCTCCCAGCCGGCGCCTTCGGGTCCGACCGGCAAGCTGTACGGGGTATGTTCGGCCGGGAGTAGCGTCAGTGGGCCAAAACGCATCGAGGCGGCGAGAATTTCTCCCCGCCGCCTCGACGTTTCGCGTCAGCGGCCCGTTGGCCGCATCGGTTCGACTAGCGGAGCAGGTTCACCGCCGGAGCCGTGAACGCGCGCGAGGCCGAGCCATACGGCGGCGTCGGAGCCGGCGTGGGCGTGGGCGTGGGCGTGGGCGTGGGCGTCGGCGTGGGAGTGGGCGTCGGCGTGGGAGTGGGCGTCGGCGAGGGCGACGGCGTCGGAGCCGGGGCCACCGGGCACGTCGTAGGAGCGAGGGCCTTGACCGCCTTGTACTTGCCCTTCACGCCGTCGTTCGTCTTCACGACCGCCCCGGTCGACGGAGCCGAGAGCGCGCAGTAGCGAGCGGAGCCGATGATCATCTCCCACGCGGCGCCATCGGCGCCGATGGGAATGTCGTACGGCGACGGCGAGTCGAAGCTGTTCGGTCCGCGGCAGCTCGCCTTGATCGTCTTCGTCGTGACGACGACGCTACGGCACGGATCGGTCACGCTTCCCGCGCCGTGGTACTTGTAGCCCTTGCTGCCGACCGGGTTACCGAGACCGATCCACTGGGCTGCAGGCAGGGTCAGCAGCTCGTACGTGCCGGCGACACCCGGCGTGAAGAACCGGAGCTGGCCGCCGATCACGGTGGGAGGCGGCGCGGGCAGCGGGAACGAACAGTTCTTACAAATCGGCTTAATCGTGATCTTCGCCGTCTTCGCGACGAAGCCGTCATTCGCATTCTGCTTGATGGACTGCGACTTCGCGGCAACCTTGATGTCGACTGCGAGTACCGCAGCCGGAGCGAAAGCCAGGGCACCGATGGCCAGGGCAGGAGCGATCCAACGCACCTTCATCGCAAAACCTCCGTTTTCCTAGGGAGTACAGGCATCGCCCAGGCGTCTTACGATCCCGGCGACGCATGCGTCAAGAGCTATTGTGTAAAACTCGCCACGTGGAGCGCTCGCGAATCCGCGGATCTCTCACGAGATGAGACTTTGCTTCGACCCTATACGCTTCGCGACGCGCTCGGAGCTTCGGACGCCGCTCGCGTCAACGGCCGAATCCAACCAGTGGAACGCGCCGTGCCCGGCGCACGAACGAACGAGGCGGCGAGGATCGCTCCTCGCCGCCTCGGCGATCACCCGCAGCGGCACGGGGCCGCGACGAGGTCTACCTCAGCAGATTCACCGACGGAGCCGTGAAGGCGCGCGAAGCCGACCCGTACGGCGGCGTCGGAGTCGGCGTGGGTGTCGGCGACGGGCTCGGGCTCGGCGTGGGCGACGGCGAGGGAGACGGCGTCGGCGTCGCTGCCGCCGGGCACGTCGCAGGAGCGAGGGCCTTGACCGCCTTGTACTTGCCCTTGCTGCCGTCGCTCCTCTTCACGATCGCTGCCGTCGAAGCGGCGGAGAGCGCGCAGTAGCGATCGGAGCCGATGATCATCTCCCACGCGGCGCCATCGACGCCGATGGGAATGTCGTACGGCGACGGCGAGTCGAAGCTGTTCGGTCCGCGGCAGCTCGCCTTGATCGTCTTCGGCTTGAGGACGACGCTACGGCACGGATCGGTCACGCTTCCCGCGCCGAGGTACTTGTAGCCCTTGCTGCCGACCGGGTTACCGAGACCGATCCACTGGCCTGCAGGCAGGGTCAGCAGCTCGTACGTGCCGGCGACACCCGGCGTGAAGAACCGGAGCTGGCCGCCGATCACGGTGGGAGGCGACGAGGGCAGCGGGAACGAAGAGCTCTTCGGAATCGGCTTGTTCGTGATCTTCGCCGGGGGATGTCCCGGAGAATGCTGATTTGAAGAGGTAGGAGCGGCGGCTCCTCCAAGCGTCCTGTAGAAGGACGGAGTCTGGCAAGACAAAAAAGGAG